>ERZ772956.717-NODE-717-length-23762-cov-5.110010_pt1 | contig 23762 bp, 18 predicted proteins | sample MGYA00580683_ERZ772956 | MGnify/ENA primary metagenome ERZ772956 (study PRJEB29015, sample SAMEA2738077) | human oral metagenome | biome: human oral; feature: human-associated habitat; material: saliva | place: China | collected 2212 ... | reverse complement strand
CCCGCGCTCATATGCGGACGCACGGCCCCGAGTCTCCGCGCTCGCTCGGACCGGGCCGCCCCGCCGGAGCGCTCAGGGCGTTCCGGCAGATGCCGGGGCGTCGCCCGCTTCGGCGTCATTCGGCGCGTCGACGGTTTCGCTCCCGTCCGGGGCGCCGTCGGGAGCGGTCGCCCCGGCCGCGTGCCGGGCTCCGGCAGCCCCCGCGACTCCGGTGGCAGTGCTGACGATCCCGGTGGTACCGGCGGGCTCGTCAGCATCGGCGGGCGAGGCGGCATCCGAGGGGGCGGGCAGCGACGTCGGCGGCGCGGGGTCTGGCAGCCGCCGCGGCCGCTCTCCTCCCGGACGCCCTGACCGTCCTGGGAGCATCGACGGCTTCAGCGCCCCCGCGAGCCCTGGACCCGGAGGCGTCAGCGGCCTCGTGCGCTCGGGGCGGCGCCGCACTCCCGTCGCGTTCTTCGAAGATGACGACGGCCAGACGCGAGTCGTCTCCCTCCGGGGTGTTAGTGACCATGGCGGCGCCGCCGACGTGATCCTCCAGAGTCTGAAGCATCTTCATGGGCGTGGCCAGTAGCAGCTGGAAACCGAACCCGCGGAAGACGTCCAGACCGGCCCGGGTGAACTCCGCATCGGTCTTGTCGAAGGCCTCATCGAGAACCACCAGCGCGTATCCGGGAACCGCCCGTCCGGGCTCGGTGAGCTGGTAGCGCAGAGCGGCCGCCAGGCAGAAGACGACGAGCTTCTGACGCTGCCCCCCCGACAGGCCCGCGGCCCCCTCGTAGTAGTCGACGGCCGTGCCCGATTCGTCGCGCTCGACGGCGGTGAAGGAGACGTGCAGGCGGGTGTCCAGGCACTGGCGCCTCCACGTCTCGTCACGAGGATCGGAGGAGCCCAAACGCGTCATGACGGAATCGAGGACGGCGAAGCGCGCCTCGGCCTCCTCGGCGGTCTCCTCGGCGAGGTCGAGGTTACTCGCAGCGATGGTGGCCAGATCCACCAGGAAGTCGTGGACGATGGGCAGGCGCCGCTCGGCCACCTCGATGTGCAGGTGGTGGCCGGGCGAGTACTCGGTGGCGCGCAGAGCGTCGTTGACGGGGCCGATGCGACCTCGCACCTGGCTGACGGCGCGGCGTACCTCGCTGGCGAGCTGCCCGATGTTCTGCTCGGTCTGGCTGTGCAGGAGTTCGGCGAAACGACGCTCGAATCGGGGCAGACCGTCGGCCTGAAGATGGTCCAGCAGCTCGAGGTAGTCGCCGAGGAAGGCCGCCTCCGGACGCACTTCGCGGCCGTGCACGGGCCAGCGCTCGGAGAAGCGCACCATGATGGCGCGGGCTTCCCCCACCCCGCGACTCTCGGCCTGCGCGGCGCGCTGGTGGTCCCGGGCGATCTCCTGCTCGACCTCGCGAGCGGTGGCGTCGGCCTCCGCCAGTCCGGCGTGGCGACGCCGGGACCGGAATCGCTGCTCGAGCTCGGCGAAGAGGGCCTCCCGCTCCGTCCGGGTGAAGGCGGGTCGGCGGGAGCCGGACGCGCCGGAGCCGGCCCCCCTGTCCGTCCTGTCGGTGTCGGTGCTCCCGGTCCGATCGTTCGTGTCGCCCCGGCCGGCGCCGTCGGAACCGCCCGCATCGGGGTGCGCGCGGTCCTCCTCCCGCTCCCGACGTCGTTGCGCGAGCTCGGCCAGGGCGGCCCGGGCGTCCTCGAGTCGTGCGCGCTGGACCTGCTCCTCGCCCGCGAGGCGCAGGACCGTGCTCCGCGCCTTGTCCTCGGCCAGACCCGCGGCCGCGGCGCGCGACTCGAGCTCGCCCAGGCCCGGGAGGGCCGTGGCGGCGCGAGCGCGCTGCGCGGTCAGATCGGCCTCGCGGGACCTGGCACCGTCGACGTCGACCTCCTCCCACGTGGTCTCCAGGATGCGCCGGCAGGCGTCGCGACGTTCCCGGCCGACGGCGCGCACACGATCCAGCGTGGTGATCTCGCCGTCGACGGCCTCCAGCCGGGCGGCGACCCGCCGACTTTCAGCGACGACCTGCTCCAGACGCTCGGCGGGGTCGACGCCGACGGTCCAGCTACCGGGGTCGGTCAGGTCCTGACGGTCGTCCTTGAGGTGGCTGGTGCGCGAGGACTTCACCTGCCCGGCGCGGGTGACCCCGCGATCCACGGCGACCAGGTCGCGGGCGCTTTCGACGCAGGCGTGATCGAAGCGGCGCATGATCTCGACGTCGAGCCACCCGCCGTATTCGGAGCCGGCCCGGGACCGGACCCGACGGGCCAACGCGTCGGCGGGCAGGGCGCGAGTAGAGCGGCGACCGGGGGACATGCGCTCGTACCCCAGGCGAGCGCCCAGGTGCTCGGCGTCGACGGCCTCGGCGACCTTGCGATAGAGGTGCTCGGGGACGAGCATGGTGCGGGCGAAGGGGCCGACGACGGTCTCGATGGCGACGCGCCACTCCTCCTGGCCGGGGACGACCTCGAGAACCTCCCCGGCGAAGGGCAGGGCGGCGGGCGCCTGCCCGACGGCGCGGGCGACGACATCCCGGGCGCGCAGCAGTTCGGCGCTCATGGCCGAGTGCGAGCGGGTGATCTGATCGGCCCGCTGACGAAGCTCGCGCTGCTGCTCGGCCAGGGCGACCTGTTCGGCGCGCAGGGCGTTGCGGGCGCCGTCCTGCTCGCTCTCGACGCTCTCGGCGCGCCTGATCTCCTGCGCCGCGGTGCGCTGAAGTTCGGCGAAGGCCGCACCCTCGCTCGGGGCGGTGGCTCCCAGGATGTCCAGCTGGGCGTCGAGGAATCGACGCGCCCCGGCGGCACGCTCGGTGGCCTGATGGGCGGCCTCGAGACGAGCGTCGAGGGCCGGCAGGTCCTGACCGAGCCCCCCGGCCAGGGCCAGGTGCGCGGCCTCCCGCTCCCGGCGGGCGTCCTGCTCGGCCCTGCGGGCGGCGGTGAGTTCATCGGCGAGACGGTCCAGCGCGCGGCGCGCCGTATCCACGGTCTGCTCGTGGAGCGACGTCTTGAGCCGGTCGAGGTAGGGGTCGATGGCGGCGCGCAGCCCCTCGGCTCGCTCCTGGGCCTGACGCGCCTCGGTGATGCGCTCATCGAGCTGACGCAGCGGGGAGAGCAGAGCCTCCTGGTTGCGGGCCTCGACGACGGCGGCGTGGGCCTCGCGCAGTTCGGCGAACTGCTCGACGGCGGCGTCCGCCATCGCGAAGGTGTCCGGCTCATCGAGCATGAAGTCGCGTAGGAGGGCGTCGAGGCTGGTGAGGTTCTTGGCCGACTGGGTCCGGTGGAGCAGGCGCTGGGCGACCTCGCCGGACAGGCCCAGCCGGCGGCGGAAGCGGGCGGCGAAAGCCTCGTAGCGCTCGAAGCGGGCGGCGCGCCCCTCGAGGTCGCGGCTCAGGGCCTGCCTGTCGATGCCGTTGGTCAGGTACTCCATGAGCCCGGTCAGGGCGATGTCTCCCTCGACGAGCAGCTGCGTCTGGGAGACCGAGTTGGCGGAAGTCGAGCCCTGCCTGGCGTGGAAGAGTTTGACGAGGGTGATCGTCTCGCCGGGATCCAATCGCGTGAAGGTCAGGGCGACGCCGCTGCGGGTGGCGCCCGAGCGAAGGTAGTCGGTGACGACCTCGCCGGTGATCTCATCGGCGCTGCGCCGGTATGCGCCGCGCACATAGCTCAGCACGGAGCGGGAGTGGTCGCCCGTGGTGGAGTCCTGAGCGGCGGCGTTGAAACGCAGATTCCTCGGCGGCACGAGGACGGCGGACAGGGCGTCCAGGAGCGAGGACTTCCCCGAGCCCGACGGCCCGGTGAGCAGAAGGCCGTCCCGGGGGACGGGGAGATCGTGGTATCCGGAGAAAGTTCCCCAGTTGTAGACCTGGATGCGGGCCAGACGGTGCTGGGAGTCGGTCTGCGATGCTGTTGCCGAGCTGCTCATGATTCGTTCTCCCGCTCCGATGTCTCATCATCCGCTGCGCCGTCGACGCTGCTGGCACCGCTCGCGCCGTCGGCGCCGTCCACCTGATCGGTGCTCGGATCATCAGCCCTCGGGGCGGCCTGGTCATCCTCATCGCCCTCCCCCAGCAGGCGGCGGTACTCGGCGGCGACGGCGGCGACTTCGTCAGCGGTGAAGACCAGGGCGAGGACCGGAGAAATCTCGTAGCGCTCGGGCACATCGGTCTCGCGCAGGAGGGAGGCCCGTTTGAGCTTGTCGACCGAGGAGCTCACGCGGCGCAGGAAACCGGCATGGTCGGTAGAGGCGTGCGGGCGGTAGACGTCGAGCTGCTCGTCGATCTCGTCGCGGTCGACGAAGACGCGCTCACCCGGCGTCGTCGTGCGCAGCAGGAGGGTGCGCAGGTGGAGCAGGAGGACGGAGTCGACCAGGGTCAGCGGCATAGTGCGCATGACGGAGGGCGCGGACCCGGTGGGGTCCGGGGCGTTTCGGGTAAAGGCGAGACCGGCCTCGCGGTCCACAACGAGCTCGAGGAAGAGATCCCCCAGGTGGCGACGAATGGCGACCTCGTCGGTCAGTAGCGCGTTCCACAGGTCGGGGTGGAGCTCAAGGGTGAGGTAGGGGCCCTGGAGGAGGCGCACGAGAGCGCGTCGGGTGTCCCTGGGAAGGGTGCCGGGATCCCCGTCCCACAGCGCGCCCGGATTGGCGGCTCCGTCCTGAGCCGGTGCCTGAACTGGTGCGGCCTCGGCGCTCATGCATCTCCTGACTTCGTGGTGCGGTCGGTGAACAGGAATCGGGGGATACGGGCGGAGCGCTCGGCTCCGCCGGAGGTCGTCCAGGCGACGGTTTCGTTCCCGGCCACCTCCTGACCCTGACGCCGGGCCAGGAGCAGCAGTCCCACGACGCTGGCCAGCCCCTGGGTGGCGGGGTGCTCGCCGAGGATCTCCCCCACGGTGGCGGCCCCCCGCTCGGCGAGGACCGCGCCGACGGCGTCCGTGAGCTCGACCAGGTCGATCTCACTGGCTCGTACGATCCGACGCACCTCCTCCAAGTCGAGGGCGGTGGGCTCGTGGACGGTGATCTCCTCGACGACGGCGGTGTCGGCGGGGTTGCGCAGGCGCCAGGCGCCGATGGAGGTCAGCGGGACGCTGGTGAGCTCCAGGTCGAGGTCGAGTCGCGCCTGCGGCGCGGCCTGGGCGGCGAGACGGGCGGCGAGGCCCTGAGCCTCGGCGAGCTCGGCGCCCAGCCGGCGGTGCGCCTCGAAGGCGCGCGACCTCACGAAGCGGTCCAGGGAGCGGGACAGGCCCGTCATGGTACGGCGCACCGCGGTCGATTCCCGGGTGAGGGCGGGACGCCAGCAGCGCAGGAAACGCAGGTCGGCGTCCTCCAGCCGGGTGGCGAAGTCGCGGTCGAGGATCGACTCCAGATCCTCGTCGAGACGGGCGCAGGAGTCCGGGTCCGTGAGCAGCTGATGGAAGCTGAGGAAGGAACGGCCGGCCTCGGAACTCTCAATGCGGTCGACGCCGCGGAAGATGTCGTCGAGCACCTCGCCGCGGGAGGAGTCCAGGGTGACGACGCGTTCGCGCAGGGAGCGGCTGAGCGCGAGGATCTCGGCGCGGACGCGGGCGAAGTCCCCGGGAACCTCCTCGGCCAGGGAGACGATCTCGGTCAGGCGCTCGGCGGCCTCGGGCCCGTCGACCGGGACGAAGTCCCCGGCCTCAGCACGAGCGATCTCCTCGTCAAGGGCGGCGCGCTCGGCGCGCAGGGCGTGCAGGCGTCCCGCAGCGGTCGGGTCGCAGTCCCGAGCGAGGCGGCTGATCTGGGTGGAGACGGTGTCCAGGCGCGGCCGGGTAACGGTGGCGCGGGGGTGATCGCCATGCATCAGGAAGCGGATGGCGGCCTCCGCCGAGGCGGACAGCTCGTAAGTCTCCGCCCTAGCGCCGGGCGCCGGAGCGCGCACGAGCACGCCGTCCCTGCGCCACTGGTCGCAGTAGGCCCGGGCGGTGCGCGAAGCATCCACCCCTGCCGCACGCAGCGCGGCGAGGTCCTCATCGACGAGCTCATGGAGCTCGGCCACGGGCCGGCGGCGCACCTCACCGCCTAGATGCTCGTTGAGGACGGCCGCCGCCATCGGGCCCAGGTCGGCGCGCAGCAGAGCCAGACCGGCGTCCTCACGCACCCGACGCGCGAGTCTGAGCGCGTCCGCGACAACGCCGTTGGTTCCCATTGCTCACCCCTCGTCCTGGATTGCGATCGGTCCGGGAACGGTCACCCGTGACGAACCGGTACGAGCGTAGCGAGTACCTCCAACACGGGGGGAGGAGTTCTCGCACGCCGGTCGCCGGCTCGTACCGGCCATCGGCGGTCCCGCTGCCGAGCCGTCCTCATCGGTGAGGATGGTGTCACCACCCATGACTGATTCTCAACCTGTGGGCGAGCCGCCCGCACCGGCGGGCGGCGCTCGGCCGCTCAGCGGTGGGGGACGACGGGCCCGGGAGTCGCGCCGTCGTAGCGGACCCGGTTGGCCAGGACCTCCGCGCAGTGGTCCTGGGCCCAGTTCCGCAGGGCCGCCATGGGCACGGCCAGGGTGGCGCCCAGGGGCGTGAGCGCGTAATCCACACGGGGCGGGACGCCGGGAACCTGATCGCGGGTGACGAGGCCGTCGCGCTCCATGGAGCGCAGCGTTTCGGTCAGAACTTTGGGGGTGATGCCGCCGATGGCGGAGCGCAGCTCGCCGAACCGGTGCGACCCCTCGATCAGCACGGCGACGATGAGCGGCGTCCACCGGTCGACGACGTGGCGCAGTACCGTGCGTGAGGGGCACGCGGGAGACAGAACGTCGTAGTCGTTGGCGGCGGGTCCGGAGGGGTGCGCCGCAGATCCGGGGACGCTCGGACCACGACTGCGGGGCCGGCCGCCGTAACCGACCGGACTCGCGCCGCCTCCGGCTCCCGAACGCGCTGATCCCAGCGTCCTTCGCGACATGCGGCTCTCCTTAGTTACCTTGAGGTACTTGATATGCGAACCATACCATGAAGGTGCCGCCGGGATTCCGGTCGGCTCCCCGCACGTCACGACTCAGGAGGACCCATGAGAATCACCGTCATCGGAGGAAGCGGCGCCACCGGATCGGCCGTCGTCGCCGAGGCCGCCCGCCGCGGCCACACCGTCACCTCGGTCACCCGATCGGGCACGCACGCCGAGGGCGCCACGGCCGATGTCGTCGCCGACCTCGCCGATACCCCCGCCGTCGTCGACCTCGTCGACGCCGCCGACGCCACCATCATCGCGGTCTCGCCCGACCGCACCGGAGGCCCCGTCCAGCCCGTGGTCGACGCCTTCGCCGCGCTCGTCGCCGCGCGCCCCGCGGGCCGCCTCGTCGTCGTCGGCGGGGCCGGGTCGCTGCTCGACGCCGAGGGCCGCCGGATCGTCGACGACCCGGCCTTCCCCGAGGACTACCGGAACGAAGCGCTGGCCTTCGCCGATGTCCTCGAGCTCTTCCGCTCCGCCGGCGATGCCGTGGCATGGACGCTCGTCTCCCCCGCACCGAACTATCCGACGGAGGAGTCCAGCGGCGCCTACGTCAGCGGTACCGACTCGCCGGCCGGCCCGGCCCTGTCCGCTGCCGATATGGCTCTGGCCCTGGTCGACGAAGCAGAGAGGGACGCCCACCGCGGGACTCGCTTCACCGTCGCGAGCGCCTGAGGAGGCTCGGCCGGTCCGGTGCGCAGCGGCCGGTGCGGCGCCCCGCGGCCGCGAGCGCCCCGGGGGGATCCGCCTGCGGCCCGCCCTCGTCGGCGGATCCCCCTGCCCGTACGGCCCCGCCGGAGGCCGGGCGGGCCCGGCGATTCCTCCCGCCCGGTCAGAGATCAGGCGCGGCTGAACTTCTCCCGCAGGACTTTGATGCGGTGCTCGCGGGCGTCCCTGCGCTCCTGACGCTTCTGCTTGCGGAGCGTCTCGCGAGCGGCCTTGGCGGCCTCCTCCTCGGCGATCTGGCCGGCCTCGAGCTCGGCCAGGACTTCATTGAGGGGACGCCGCACGATCGTGCCGCCCTGCTCGGCGACGACCGCGTCCAGCGGCGCCGTGCTGCCGGGCTCCGAGGTCTGGGCGAGGATCCCGTTGGTCCCCGGAGCCAGCTCCCCGACGAAGGCCGTCACGGCGAGCTCATCGCTCTCGGCCCGGTCGGCGTCGACGGCGGCACCGGCGAGGGCACCGACCCCCAGACCCAGGAGCATTCCGATGGGCCCGCCCAGGGCGCCGACGAGAACCCCGATGAGGGAACCGGTGCCCACCCCGAATCCGAAGCGATTGTCCTCGCCCTCGGGGATCGTGAATCGGCCGTGCTCGTCGACTTCGATCAGGGCGGCGCTGACCAGCCCGAGCCTGTCGGAGTCGGCGCTGATCTTGCTGAAGGCCTCGTAGGTCGTGCTGCGCTCGGGGAAGGTGATGACGGCGATGTCATCGCTCATTGGTCATCCTCTTGGTCGGCGGGTCATCGATGCGGGCGCCGTCCGGAGCGGATTCTCCCACTCCCGACGGCGTCTCCACAGTGTCTCCACGGTCTCGTCCCGACCTGAACGATCGTCCACCCCCGCCTGAAAAGCACCTGTGCAGCCCGCCTCGGATAGCGGCTATGCGGACACCGCTTGGCCGCCGCCCCTCACCGGAGGCACGCTAGTGACTATGACAACCTTCCCCAAGCGGATCGCTCCCCCCATCGTCCTCGCCATCGCCGGCTCGGAGGCCTCGGGCGGCGCGGGTGCTCAGACCGATCTCAAGACCTTCCACCAGCTCGGCGTCTTCGGCTGCACGGCCCTGACCTGCATCGTGTCCATGGATCCAAGGGCCGGGTGGGATCACCGTTTCGTGCCGGTCGACCCCGAGGTCATCCACGACCAGATCGAGGCCTGCGCGAGCGTCCACGCGGCGATCGACGCCGTCAAGATCGGCATGCTCGGCACCGCGGCGGCGATCGACGTCGTCGACGCCGCGTTGGAGGAATACGCCTTCCCTGACGTCGTCCTCGACCCGGTGCTCATCTGCAAGGGTCAGGAGTTCGCCTCCGCCCGCGCGGTCGACGACGCTCTGCGGGAGAGGATCCTGCCGCGCGCCACCATGGTGACTCCCAATCTCTTCGAGTCGGCGACGCTGGCCGGCATGGAGGAGATCACGAGCGTGGCCCGGCTCAAGGACGCCGCCAGGCGCATCCACGAACGGGGCGTGCCCAACGTGCTGGCCAAGGCCGGCCCCTCTCTGGGCACCGGCACGGCCCTGGACGTCTTCTACGACGGCGAGAACCTCGAGGTCCTGGAGGTTCCGGCGGTCGGGGCCGAGCGCGTGCACGGCGCCGGCTGCACGTTGGCGGCGGCGGTCACCGCCGAACTCGCCAAGGGCGCGACGCCGCTCCAGGCGGCCGTCACTGCGAAGGACGTCGTGTCGGCTTCCATCGGCATGCGTGGCAACATTCCTTTCCCCTACGTCTACCAGGGCTGGTATCAGGCGTGAGGCGGAGCGCGAGCGGAGCCTCGGGGCGGGCACGGCGCACACCACAGGCGTGAGGCGGAGCGCGAGCGGAGCCTCGGGGCGGGCACAGCGCACCGCCCCCGCTTCCGCCGGGCCGTTCTCATCATAGTTCCGCCCGAATGCCACAACCGTGTTGGATTAACACTCCTCTAAATCAACATTCCGCATGGTTCCGGGCCACAGGTCGTGCACGACCGGGGCTGCGTCTGCGACCCGGCCACCCGGATGCACGATCCAGGCGGCGCGAGCCCCGCATCCAGTAGACAGATTATCTACTATCTAGGTAATCTACCTACATGGACTCTTCGACTTCCCGCCTTCTGCGCGGTCTCCTCGAACCCTGCCTGCTCGCTCTCCTCGAAAACGGTGCCGACTACGGTCTGTCTCTCACCCGGCGTCTGACCGACGCCGGCCTGGAGAAGGTTCCCGGCGGCAGCCTCTACCCGGCACTCACCCGCCTGGAACGCCGTGGCCTGGTGGCCACCTCCACCCGCCCCTCCGTCTCCGGCCCGGCCCGCAAGTACTACGAGCTCACCGACGCCGGCCGCGCCGAGCTCGCGGCACGTCGCGAGGAGTGGCGCGCCCTCCGCACCGCCTTCTCAGCCGTCCTCGAAGGCGCCCCGCCCCGAACGCACACCGGGGACCAGACCCGGGCGGCAGACGGGGCACACGCATGAGCGCCGCCCTCAGGGGGCAGTCCCCGCGCCGCCCCGAAGCCGGCCTGACCGATGCCGCCTGGTACCGCAGCCTCACCTGCGAGCTGCGCGCTCGCGGCCTGCACCCTCAGGAGGTCGAGCGCGCCGTTACCGACGCCCGCGCGGAGACGACCGCCGCCGGCACCACCCCAGCGGCCCTCCTCGGCCCCGCCGTCCTGTACGCCCGCGAGCTCGCCTCCGCTCTGAAGGAGGACGGCGCCGATCCTCACCGACGGGCCCCGGAGCCGATGCTCGGCCCGGTTATCCTGCGGGTGCGCGGCGTGACCGCCCGTCGCGGTCGCCGTACCGTCCTATCGGATCTCGACCTGACGGTCCGACGCGGTGAGGTCGTCGCCGTGGTCGGGGCCAACGGGGCGGGAAAGTCCACTCTCCTCCAGGTCTGCGCCGGACTGCTGCATGCGGCTTCCGGCAGCGTCGAGCGCACCGACCGATTCGGTTACGCACCCCAGCTCGACGCTCTGGCTCCGCTGCTCACCGTCGACGAACACCTGCGCCTGTTCGGGGCAGCCGACGGCGCGGGTCGGGCCCATTCGATCTCCACCGGCCACCGGATCCTGCAGCGTCTGGGCTGGAGACCCGACGGCGGACAGGCCGTGGGCACCCTGTCGGGAGGAACTCAGCAGAAGCTCAACCTCGCCCTGGCCCAGCTCGCCTCCCCCGAACTGCTTCTCCTCGATGAGCCCTATCAGGGTTTGGACGCTCTTGCCTATGAGGATCTGTGGATGCTCATCGAGGCCTGGCGGAGCTCCGGGGCGGGAGTGCTCCTCGTCACTCACTTACTGCGGGACATCGACTTCGTCGACCGTGTTGTCGAACTGCCCGCCCCCGAGTCCTCGACCGAGGATCGCATCGCGACGGAGCATGCCGCATGACCGCGACAACCATCGCACGCCCCACCGGTCCGACTCCGGGTGCCGAGCACCGCCCGCGTCTCGTGCGCACCGCAGGATTGGTCGCCCTCATCACCGCGCGAGAACTCTTCCGACGGCGCGGAGCGATCGCTCTCGCCCTCCTGCTGCCACTCACCTTCTACCTGGCACGGATCGATGCGCACTGGACGGCACTGCGCCTGCTGTCGATCGGCCTGGGCTGGGCGGCCGCGACTCTCGCCCTGTTCACGACGGTCTCCTCGCGCTCGGTGGACCGGCGGCTCGCCGCGAGCGGAGCCAGTCCGACGGCACTGGTTCTGGGCAGGCACACCGCGGTCCTGGTTCTCGGCTGGACCATCAGCGCGCTCTACACCGTACTCGTCGAGCTCACGATCGGGGGCGACCTGGCTCACCCGGGTGCCGTCCCGCTCATGCTGCTGCTGACTGTGACCGTGTCGGCGCCTTTCGGGTCGCTGGCCGCCGTCCTCGTCCCCAGGGATCTGGAAGGTGCGCTCCTACTCCTAGCGGCCATGGCCCTCCAGCTCCTCGTGGACCCGGCCGCCGGCTGGACGCGGGTGCTGCCGCTGTGGTCGACACGCGAGCTGTCCAGCTACGTCGTCGAGGAGCTGGGGACGCAAGCGGACGGCTACCTGTGGCGCGGGCTGGCTCACGGAGCCGGCTTCGCCGTCGGACTGACGGCGCTGACCTGGCTGCTGGGCGCTCGACGACTGCGGGTGATCCACCTGCCCGAACCGCGCTGACCGGGGCCTTCGGGTCGACGATGAGAACGGCCCGACGGCCGCCCAGCAGCTTACCGTTACTCGTAGGCGGGATCACCGCTGACGTCGCGCGCCATATTGGCGAAGCGCGACAGGTGCCCCTGGAAAGCCACCGGGATGGTGCGGGTCTGCCCGTTGCGATGCTTGGCCACGATGATATCCGCCTCGCCCGCGCGCTCCTCCGGCTGGTAGTACTCGGGCCGGTGCAGCAGCATAATGATATCGGCGTCCTGTTCGAGGGATCCGGATTCGCGCAGGTCGGACATCTGCGGTCTGTTGCCGGTGCGCTGCTCGGGGCCGCGATTGAGCTGGGCGACGGCGACCACCGGGACCTCGAGCTCCTTGGCCAGCAGCTTGAGTGAGCGGGAGAACTCGGACACCTCCTGCTGACGCGACTCGACCCGTCTGCCCGAGGTCATCAACTGCAGGTAATCGACGACCATGAGACCCAGATCGTTGTGCTGCCTGAGTCGCAGGGCCTTGGAACGGATTTCCGGCATGGTCAGGTTCGGGGAGTCGTCGATGAACAGCGGCGCCTCGCTGACGGGGTTGTAGGCGCGCGCCACGTTCTCCCAGTCGCGTTCGCTCATCTGCCGCCCGCCGCGCAGCTTGTTCATGTCCACCCCGGACTCCGCGGCCAGAATGCGCATCATGAGCTCCATGCGCCCCATCTCCAAGGAGAAGTAGCAGCTGGGAATGAATCCGCCGTCCGCACGCCGGGAGTGCAGGGAGGCCGAGCGGCAGAAGTCGACGGCAAGAGTCGACTTGCCCATGGCGGGGCGCGCGGCGACGATGATCATCTGCCCGGGGTGCAGGCCGCCGGTGAGCTCGTCGAGCTCGACGAAGCCCGTGGGCACGCCCGTCATCTGGCCGTTCTCCCGGGCCTGTCCGGCCTCGATCTCCAGATTCGCCTCGTTGAGCAGCTCACCGACCGGGGCGTAGTCCTCCTTCTCCCCCTCCGAGTGGACCACGGAGTAGACCTCGGCCTCGGCGAGCGTGACGAGCTCGGCGATGTCGCCGGCGTCCGCGGAGTAGCCGAGCTGGGTGATGCGCGTGCCCGCCTGGACGAGCCCGCGCATCAGGGCCTTCTCCCGCACGATGCGGGCGTAGTAGGCGGCGTTGGCGGCCGTCGGCACGGTGGCCATGAGCGAGGCGAGGTAGGGGGCGCCGCCCACGCGCTCGAGCTCGCCCCGCTTGGCCAGTTCGTCGGCGACAATGAGCGGGTCGGCCGGCTCGGAGCGGTTGTAGACCTCGACGAGGGCGTCGAAGATCGATTCGTGGGCCGGCTTGTAGAACTCGGATCCGCGCAGCACCTCGATGACGTCGGTGATCGCCTCCTTGCTCAGCAGCATGCCGCCGAGCGTGGCCATCTCAGCGTCGAGATCCTGGGGCGGGACGCGGTCGAAAGCGCCGTCGTAGCGCACCGGACCGGCGCTGACGGCGTCGTCGGAACGCTCGCTCCGCCCGGCCCCGAAGCCCGAACCGAGTTCGATATCCGTCATGAGCGCCTCCCTAGCCGCGCACCCGCGGCCGGGTGCGCGCGTGACCCTAGCCGGGCCCGCGCCTCACCCGCAAACGGCTTTCCACTCGCATCATGTGGACAAGTCGCGTGTCCCTGTGGAAGAAGGGGGCGTCCTTGTGGACGACGCGCCGCCGACCCTGTGGGCCTCCGGACCCGCCGTCAGGTGGATCAACGTGAGCAGTGCGCATGAATCGTTGCAATAGCGGGGACCTTCATGCACGATCACGATTCACAGCACAAAGACTGGACGTCCCGGAAGAATCTGTGGACACGTGGGTAAACCTGTGGAAGAACCTCGACCTCACCCTGAGGTCGGGGGTTCGCGGGACCGCCCGCATGGGAGACTGCGCGTGCCGTCCACCTTCTCGACCCCCGGGCACCGCCCCGGAATCCAGGAAACCGTGTCCCACTCCGCCGCTTCACCCGCTTCGTCGCATCGCCCCCCGTCCCCGCCCTCGGGCCTGGACCGCCGGATCCTGTCCCTGGCCGTACCCGCCCTCGGCGCCCTGGTCGCTGAGCCGTTGTTCGTGCTCATCGATTCGGCGATGGTGGGTCACCTGGGCGCCACGAGTCTGGCGGGCCTGTCCCTGGCCTCGTCAGTGCTGACCACCGTCGTGGGTCTGTTCGTTTTCTTGGCCTACGCCACCACGGCGACCACCGCTCGGCTCTTCGGCGCCGGGGGCCTGCGCGCCGGCGTCGACGGCGCCTGGCTGGCGGGGTTCCTCGGACTCGGGGCCGCGGTGGTGCTGGCGGCAACCGCGCCGCGAGTGGCCTCCGCGATGGGGGCGGAGGGTGACGTCGCCCGGGCCGCGACCGCCTACCTGCAGGCCTCAGCTCCTGGAATCCCCGGGATGCTCGTGGTCTATGCAGCCACGGGAACGCTGCGGGGACTGCTAGACACCCGGACTCCCTTCGTTGTCGCCACGAGCGGCGCCGTGCTCAACGCGGGCTTGAACGCAGTGCTTCTGTACGGCGCGCGGATGGGAGTCGCCGGGTCGGGGCTCGGGACTGCGATCGCTCAGAGCATCATGGCCGCGACACTCATGATTCCGGTGATCCGGGCCGCCCGCGTCGCCGAGATCGGCCTGCTCCCCCGGCGGCGCGGGTTGCGAACATCCTTGGGTGCGGGGACTCCGCTGCTCGTGCGCACGCTGTCGCTGCGAATCGCGATCCTGGCGACCGTGTGGTCGGCAACGGCGCTCGGCGACGTGCCCTTGGCCGCGCACCAGGTGGTGAACTCGGTGTGGAACTTCGCGTCTTTCGCGCTGGACGCTCTGGCGATCGCCGCGCAGGCACTAGTCGGTAATGCGCTCGGCCGGGCGGACGCCGGACGCGAGGCGGGCGCGGAGGAGACCACGAGAGACGCGGGGCCGCCGGGGGCCGCCGGGGGCGGCCCGGTTGCTGCCGAGGGTGATCCGCGGCGCGCCCTGGACGCGGTGCTGCGCCGGTGCCTGGCATGGGGGGTGGCGGTCGGCGCGGTCATCGGCGTCGTTCTGGCGGCGGTGAGCCTGTGGCTGCCTCGTATCTTCAGCTCGGATGCGGCAGTGGTCTCCGCCGCGACACCGGCCCTGGTTGTGGCCGCATCGGCGATGCCGTTGGCCGGTGCCGTCTACCTGTTCGACGGCGTTCTCATGGGTGCGGGCGATGGCGGCTATCTGGCGCGCGCCGGGCTCCTCACTCTCGTGCCGTACCTGCCCCTGGTGGTGATCGTAGCCGAGGGGCGGCTCGCCGATGGTACGGCCGGGCTCGTGTACCTGTGGGCCGCCTTCGCATGGGTGTTCATGGGGGCACGGGCGCTGACGACCGGCCTGCGAACCCGCGGCGGGGCGTGGCGGAGCTGATGCGGCTGGTGCGCGGTGACGCACCGCCGCCCGCGCGGTCGAAGGATCGCCCCGACCACGCGGACCGAGAAGAAGGACTCAGCGAGCGGCGGCGACGACGTCGACCTCAAGAGGGGCGACGACGTCGGGGTGAAGCCGAACCGAGGCGCTGTGACGGCCGGTCGACTTGATCGGGGGAACGACCTCGATCTTGCGGCGGTCCAGAGCCGGGCCGCCGGCTTCCTTAACGGCCGCAGCGAGATCGGCAGTGGTGACGCCGCCGAAGAGACGACCATTGGCGCCGGCCGAGGCGATGACCGTGACGACGTTCTCGTTCAGCCAGTCACGAGCCTCCTGGGCCTGCTCGAGAGAAACGATGGCGCGCCTGCGACGGGCCTCGGTCATCTGATCGATCTGACGCTGGGCGCCCTTCGTCCACGGGGTCGCGAGCCTGCGGGGGAGAAGGTAGTTGCGGGCGTAACCGTCCTTGACCGTGACGACCTCACCAGCGGTGCCGAGGTGCGTCACGTCGTGCGTGAGAATGAGCTTGGTGGTCATGGCGTCCTCCTCCCCCGTCAGCGAGCGGAGCTCGAGTAGGGGAGCAGGGCCATCTCGCGCGCGTTCTTCACGGCCTTGGCGATCTTGCGCTGCTCCTGAACGGAAACGCCGGTGACGCGACGGGCACGGATCTTGCCGCGGTCGGAGATGAACTTCCGCAGCGTGGCCGTGTCCTTGTAGTCGATGACGCCGACTTTGACGGTCTTGACCGGGCCGACCTTCTTCTTCGGCTTACGAAGCTGAGGCTTCGCCATAGTGGTACTCCTTGCTTCGAGCGCTCGTGGCGCTCATACGAGATTGTTGGTGCGCGGCGCCGGGCACCGGCGCGCTGCGCGTGCGAGACACGGGAACAAGTCTCGTCGATTCCGGCCCCGGACCATCGACGGGAGCCGGGGGCTGGCGGCGTCAGAACGGAGGCTCGTCGCCGAAGCTGGTCGTCCCGCCCGTGGCTCACGGGTCGTCCGGGGCGCCGCCGGCCGGAGCATTGTACGTGGGCTGCTGACCGCCGCCGGCACCGCCGGCGTAGCCCCCCTGCCCGCCGCCATTGCCGTAGCCGCCGGCACCACCGCCCTGGTAGCCGCCCTGGTTGCCGGCGCCGCCCTGGTAGCCGCCCTGCTGACCTCCGCCGTAACCGCCGCCGCGCTCATTGCGCGTGACCTGAGCCCGGGCACGGAACAGGGAGGGGCCGACCTCGCAGTTCTTGAGCTCGAAGACGGTGCGCTGCTCGCCGGACTGCGTCTGGTACGAGCGCTGGTTCAAATTGCCCTGAACGATGACGCGCATGCCCTTCTTGAGGGACTCGCCCGCATTCTCGGCGGCCTCGCGCCACACCTCGCAACCCAGGAAGAGCGGGTTACCGTCCTCCCACTCGCCCGTCTGACGGTTGCGGATGCGCGGGGTCGAGGCCACCCTGAACGAGCAGACGGGAATGCCGCTGCTGGTGTACCGCAGCTCCGGGTCCGCAGTGAGATTTCCAATGACGGTGACGGTGGTCTCGCCAGCCATACTTCCTCTCCGTTCCCGGCCTGATCAGGCCTCGGGGCGCAGGAGCTTAGTGCGCAGGACCGACTCGTTGAGGCCGAGCTGGCGGTCGAGCTCCTGAGCGATCTCCGGCGTGGTGGTCATGTCGACGACGATGTAGAAGCCCTCGGACTTCTTCTTGATGTCGTACGCGAGACGGCGCTTGCCCCAGGTGTCGATCTTGTCGACCGTGCCTCCGCTGCTGGGGACGATCTGCAGCAGCTTCTCGAGCGTGGGAGCGATGGTGCGCTCGTCCGTCTCGGGGTTGAGAATGATCATGATCTCGTAGTGACGCATGCTTGGGTACCCACCTCCTCTGGTCTCAAGCGGTCACGGTCCGTCCGTGACAGGAGGGTGATGCGCGTCGAGCCGACGGGTTCGCGACCCGACGGCCGACTGACTGAGCACACTACCGTAAACGCCGCTTCGCCCGGAAGCCGGACCCCTGACCGGGCGACGTGCGGTGCGCCACGTGCAGTGCCCGTGCACTGCTGTCCTGCACGCGCCCCCCGGCGTGGAGCCGACACGCGCCGAAGAGAAAGCCTCTACCGATTCCCTCCTTGTTGCAGGGGTTCCCCCATGCCATTCTGGCCCCCATTCCCATTATGCATATCACCCTTCCCGTCCCCATTGTCATTCCCTTTTCCGTTTCCTCTGCCGCCGTTCCCGTCGCTGGGTTTGGTCGGGGAATCCTGTCCTCCGCCGTTCTGGGGAGGCTGCGCCGTCTGACCCGGCGGCTCGTTGCCGTCGCCCCGGTCCGGTGTCGGCTCCGCGGTCGGCTCGTTGTCCACGGGCGGCTGCTCGTCGTCGGGCTCCTCCGTCCTCGGCTGCGGAGCGGTCGTCGGCACCGGAGCCTGCCGTTGAGTCGGCTGCGGCTGCGGAGCGGGAGCGTAGTCGTCCTCCACCGGCATCGACGTGCCGTTGAGGGAGCCCCGCTGGTAGGACTCGGCGGTGCGATCGGGGAAGTCCTCCACCGGCAGGTCCTTGAGCGCCGTCTGCATGTACTCGGTGAAAATGTCGGCCGGATAGGTCGAGCCCGTGATCTCGTCGTACTCGCCCCAGGGCGTAATCGATTCCTCCGAACCGTCCTCACCGGTCTGGTAGAGGGTGACGGCGGTGGCGATCTGCGGGGTGTAGCCGACGAACTGGGCGGACTTGTTATCGCTGGAGGATCCCGTCTTGGCGGCGATCGGCCGCCCCAGCGATCTGGCGGTGTCCCCCGAGCCGGAATTGACGACCTGCTGCATGGCGTAGGTGGAGTCCGCCATGACGCCGTCGTCGAAGACCTTATCGCCGTCGGTGGAGGGCGTGTAGGACACCGACCCCGAATTGTTGGCCACCGAGGAGACGATGTGGGTGTCGCGCCGCGTCCCCTGGGAGGCGAAGGTCGCGTAGGCCGTGGCGATGTCGAGGGTGTGCGGTGAGGCGGATCCGAGCACGTTCTGGATGTTGGACTCCATGCCGATCGTGTCCTCGGGGTAGCCGGCCCGCTGCGCCACCTCGTTGGTCGTATCCGGTCCCACGTCGCGGTTGAGCTGGACGTAGGGCGTGTTGACCGAGTACGTCGTCGCCGTGATCAGATCGGCCCAGGAGAACTGGGCGTTCTGGAAGTTGCGGAAAGTGGTCCCTTCCACGTCCATCGGCGAAACTCCCTGATACCCGTTCGCCAGAGTCAACCCGCCCTCCAGACCGGCGATGAGCGCGAAGGGTTTATAGGTCGACCCCGCCTGAGCGACCGCCTCGGTCGAGGAGTTGATCTGGTTAGTCAGATAATCCGGCCCTCCGTACAGGGCGACGATGCCGCCGGTCTTCGCATCGATGGATACCAGTCCCGTGCGCAGGTTGTCGGAATGCCCCTCGGGGAGGTTGTCGACGGCGGTGACGGCGGCGTCCTGGTCGTCCTTGCTGACGGTGGTGACGATGTTCAGACCACCGGTGTCGATCTGCTCGTCGGTCAGACCGGCGTCGTCCTGGAGCTCGGAGCGCACGATCTGGAGGAGGTAGCCGGTGGGACCCGAGTAGGTCTCGGTGTTCTGCGAGGAGACGGTCTCCGGGTAGGACGCGGAGTCGTACTGGTCCTGAGTGATGTAGCCGTCCTCGAGCATGTAGTCGAGCACGCGCTGCCACCGCTCCTTCGCCTGGTCCGGGTTGATGGCGGGGTCCCAGGAGCTGGGAGCGGGCAGGATGCCCGCCACCAGCGCGGCCTCGGAGACAGTCATATCGGAGGCCGAGTGGCCGAAGAACGCCTGGGAGGCCGCCTCGACCCCGTAGGCGCCGCGCCCGTAGTAAACGGTGTTGAGGTAGGAGCCGAGGATCTCCTTCTTGCTCATCTCCCGATCGATCTTGATGGCCATGATGGCCTGCTTGAACTTGCCGCCGTAGGAGGAAGTCGTATCCACGTAGTAGTTCTTGACGTACTGCTGCGTGAGAGTCGAGGCCCCCTGGAGCCCGCCGCCGCGCATATTGTTGACGAAGGCGCGAGCGATGCCCCTGGGATCGACGCCGTTGTTGGAGTAGAAGCTCCGGTCCTCGCTGGCGACGACGGCGTTGCCGACGTAGTCGGGCAGGGTGCTCGTGTCGACGATAGTGCGGTCGACCTCCGAGAACTCGCCCATCTTGGTCGTGCCGTCGGCGTAGTAGACGGTGGTCGTCTGGGCCTGCGCGAACTCGCTGGGCTCGGGGACCTTGATCATCGCGTAGGCGACGACGAAGGTCCCCACGACGGCGATGATGAAGAGGAGGAAGGCCCCCAGGTAGAAGCGCCAGCCGGGGATCCAGCGCATGATCGGCCCCTTGCCCGCGCGCGGGTAGTTGATCAGACGACGGCGCTCGGTCGCATTCCTCCCACCGCCCGAACGCTTCTTCGGGGCCTTCGGAGTCTTCGACGTCGTCCCGCCCCGCCCGCCGGAGGAGCCCGAACCGCCCGCGGGCCGGGCGGCGACGGGCAACGGGTCGCCCCCCGCTGAGCCGGCCCTTCCCCCGGAGTAGCGACCAGCGGCCTGAGCCAGCTTCCTGCCACTCGGGCGCTTACCTTTGTTAGCGGAGTCTGCCACGCGGTCCTCATTTCTGTGCGGACGACGGCGAGGTGCCGTCACGGACTGTCGTCAAGTATGGCGGCTTCGGCAGGCCGTGAACAGCGAGAAGGGCCTGCGAGGTGTCCGAACGCCGATCATGGCACTCCCGGACGCCGGTTCGACGGCGCTCGGACACGCACCCGGACTCGGCGTCGAGCCGGACCCCGCCGGCCGCGATCGAGGCTCTGGAATGGCGTGATTCCGGTCGGGCTCGGGCCGACGGGGGCGACGAGGGCGCAGCGACGGCCCCGGCCCGTCCCGCGAATGACGGCGACCGGACACGCCCACTCACCTCACAGCCGTGGTGTCCGGCACGTCGGCCGGAGGGCGGGGCTCAGCCGATGGAGACGGACCCGATCGGTGGAGCGGAGCACGTGCGTGACGCATCTCGCCGATAGGCTCGGGTCATGAACTCATCCCCTACCACCCCCGCAACGACCACCTCAGCCAATTCAGCCATCGCGCTGCGCCTCGAACTGCTCGGCGCCCCCGTCCCGGATCATGCCGCCCGCTCCGACTTCGATCGGGAGACCGACCGCCTCGTGGCACCGATCCTGGCCCGTCAGCGAGAGCTGACCCGACGTCTGGCCAACCGCCCGTGCGCCGCGGACCGCCGCATCCAGGCCTTCCTGGACTCCTACCTCGACGGCGCCGCCGCCCAGCCCAGGCTGCCCGCCTCGACCTTCGTCCTGGACCAGCCGGGTCTGGCCCGCGCGCTGTCCCTGCCGGTGGATGCCACGAGCTTCACCTCCGATTACGTCGAGAGCTACAAAGTGCTCTCCGGCGTGCTCCACAACCCGCGCAACGATCGGCGCACCACGGCGGGCGTCTTCCACGTCGCCGAGGGCGGACTGCCCATCCCCGACGACAAGAAGGCCGTGCCCCGAGACGTCTTCGCCCGCGTGCTCGCGGCCGCCGTTGACGCCCCCGACGACCTCATGACGCTGCCGTGGGCCTCGAACCAGCCCGAGCCGGCTCGCTGCTTCGTCTCTCTGCTGCTGCGCCCCGTCGTCGTCCCCGAGGTGCCCGGCTTCTCCGCCGAGCGCCGCATGGAGATCCGATTCATCGCGCCCGGCGGCCTGGTGTCCAATCTCGACTTCGTCGAAGGCATCTTCGGCAACGGCGGAGACCCCTACCTGCCGGAGAACGACGCCTCCCTGGCGCCGGAATCATGGACCGGCCACACCGGCTGCGTCATCCTCGCCCCGCACCTGACCACCCTGACCAAGAAGGAGCTGGGGCTGCCGCGCTTCGAGGACGCCACCGAGCGCCAGCGCCGCGACGGCATGTGCTTCAAGGATGAGGCCGAGCTCTACAACGACGGCAAGGCCTTCAAACTCGTGGCTCGCGACGAGCGGGGCGTCATCGTCACCATCATCGCGGACAACTACTACGGCTACTGCAAGAAGGAGGTCAAGACCCAGATCGGCTACTCGGCCAACCTCTTCGGCTGCGTGGAGGAGGAGCACTCCGGCGGCGCCCTGGCCTACCCGCGCTACAACCTCGGCCAGGAGTACACAGACGCGCACACCCCCGCGAACGCCACGGTCGAGCGGGTGCTGGAGCGCAACCAGGGACGCTTCCAGGCGCGCGCGGACGGTTCGGCGGTCAAGACCGACGACGACACGATCGTCCTGGTGCCCGGCGGCGCCCATTTCTCGATGCGCACCCAGACGATCACCTGGGCCCGCGCCGACGGCGGCGAGGCCTCCATCCCGCTGCTGGTCGGCGAGGTCTACGTCACCCCGAGCGGGTACCGGATCCACGCCAAGCACCGTGAGGGCGACGCCACCCAGTGGCATCTGGTGGGCACCGCTCCGTGGGCCACCCAGGCGCACAAGCCGGCCACCGTCTCGGGCGGGGGCAAGTCGGAGATCTCCAAGTCGCTCCTGGACGCCTTCGTCTTCGGCGAGGCCTACGTCGGCGACGTGGACGCCGATTTCGACGCCGTTCAGAAGATCCTCGACGGCGACTACACTCACCGCTTCGTCGACAAGGCCAATGAGAGCGCGCACCACCGCTCCATCCTCTCCGAGCGGCGCTCACTGGGGAGCGTCATCAAGCTGTTGACGCCCTCGAGCATGTACACGGCCGAGTACAACGACTTCCTCGCCTCCATCCCGGCCCATATCAAGGAGCTCATCTTCATTATCAAGCGCTACTACCAGCCGAGCTGGGGCTCCGACTGGCGCAGCCATTTCTCGGTGGGAGTGGTCAATGGCCGCAAGTCCAACCAGCTCCGGCTGGACGGGGAGACCGTGAAGGTCAACATGCTGCGGGTGGGATTCGAGGATGACGGCGCCTGGCGTCTGCTGTCCCTGCGCCCGGATTTCTCACCGGCCGCCAAGGTCCAGACCGAGGACGACATCACCGCCTCGATCGTGGCGCCCGGCGGTTCGGCCGCGACGGCCGGGGCGAGTGCATCGCGCAAGTTCGTCACCAACTGCGAGTCCCTGCTCTTCCAGCGTCCCGACGACGCCATCGTGCGCGGCTACGACAAGCAGACCGAGAAGGACATGTCCGGCGAGTCGGACACGGACCTGTTCATCTCCAACTTCCAGCCGTTGACTCCCGACGACGCCCGCGCCATGGTCGCCGACGCCCCCGGTCTGTCCCGCTTCACCGAGCCCATGCAGAACCTCGTGCGCCGCGCGGCCTCCCTCCCCGAGGCCGACGACCCGCGCCAGGAGATCTACTGGACCTCGACGGCCAACCCGCGCCTGGTCGGCGGCGCGCCGACTAAGAACCCGCGCTACCTGCAGATCCGTCCGGATATCGCTCACCCCGAGGACGTCGCGCTGGCCGACCTGTCCTCCCACCTGTACCGCAACACGCCGCTGACCGAGCCGGCGCGCCACAGCGTCGACGTCGTCGCCGCGGGGCGCCGCAACAATCCGCCCGAACCGGGCGTGCCCGCACTGTGCGCCTACAACCCCCTGCACTACATGGAGCCGCCCGAGCTGTTCATGGAGTTCATCTCCTCCATGACCGGCAAATCGCCCTCGACGACGGGCGCCGGCAGCGAGGGGGCGCTGACCAAATCGCCGTTCAACGCGCTGCCGCCCGTCTACGATCTCAACGCCTCGCTGCTGTCCTACGCGCTGGGGGGCTACGACGGCTGGCTATCCTCGGCCGGTTACATCGGCCCGAAGGTCAAGGTCGCCCATGACATCTCGCTGCTCGTGCCGGAGATCTTCTCGCGTATGACACCTCGGGAGCGCGACGCGCGCACCCTTATCGAGGCCGGTTTCCTCCAGCGCCTGGAGGACTTCGATTACGAGGGCCGCCGCATCGAGGCCTCGCGGCTGGGCTACCGCATGAACGAGGCCTTCGCGGCGACGTACTTCGGGCGCATCTTCCTGCACCCCGACGTCGTGTTCACCGAGGAGATGCTGAGGCCCGAGCTGCAGGATCCGGGGATCTTCGCCGACTCCGTGAAGGTCATCGTGGCCACCCACCAGACCGTGGCGAAGCACTACGTCGACGACGGTTCCATCCAGTGGGCCGTCCCGCCGCTGCGGGCGCTGCTGGAGATCATGTACTCGGGGCGCTCGGCGGAGGGCTGGACGCTGGCGAGTCCGGAGTTCCGCGCCCTGTTCGAACGGGAGAACATTCTGGCCTCCGACTGGTACGCGGCGCGCGTGGATGCCAAGGTGGAGCGGGACCGCAAGCAGGCCGAGGCCTCGATCCGGGCGCTCACTCGCTTCACCACCACCCAGGGCAATGACGAGGTCACCACCCGCCTGGACATCGAGGGACGTCTGAGCGCGGCGCGCGCCTGGCTCGATAGGGTCGCCTCACCGGCCTACCGCGCGCATCTGGTCGGCACGCTCGGCCTCCAGCCCGCCCTGGCCGAGGGCGCGCCGATCGACGTCGCCTGACGCCGCCCGGCCGGTCTCCCCGCCGAGATCGGCTTTTCGGGCTGAGGGTGACGACGGCGTCGTCACCCTCAG
>ERZ772956.716-NODE-716-length-23772-cov-3.931863_pt1 | contig 23772 bp, 22 predicted proteins | sample MGYA00580683_ERZ772956 | MGnify/ENA primary metagenome ERZ772956 (study PRJEB29015, sample SAMEA2738077) | human oral metagenome | biome: human oral; feature: human-associated habitat; material: saliva | place: China | collected 2212 ... | reverse complement strand
CTGTAAAACCTTGATTTTACAGCGATTATCCTTGTTTTGAAGGCTAAAATGACGTATTGACTGACATCCTCTTGAAACCTATTTGTGGACCAGCCTGGGCTTGAACCAGGGACCTCCAGATTATGAGTCGATTTGCGGTACATTGCAGCAGATTGCATGGCATGTTAATTCGCTGAAAATAAAGGCCGTTTGCCGATTGTTTATTGCAAGAAATTTATTAAATTTGCACCAGTTTTAGGCCTGTAAGGTCACTTTAAGGTCACCATTTCAGGCTCTCAAACCTCCAAAATCACCTCAAGACACATAGTCCGTATGCAAAAGGAAACATCAACAAAAACTGCGAAAACGAAGGTGGGCGATGCACAAGCAACCTCAGCGAGAGGTGAGAAGTGCTTGGCAAGATTCACCTCCACCAACGGCAAAGTCTATGGAACTTTGACACTTGACATCCGTAAGGCTGGCGACTACAGCAAACCTCTGCCTGTGGCCGTCAGAGTGTGCTATGAGAGCAAAAAGGCATTCCTGCGCTTGGGCAAATCGTATAGCATGGAGGAGTGGATGACCATGTGCGACTATGAGAAGAGCGGCAGACGCATACAGCAGACAGAGCGAAACGAACTAAAAGATCTTATGGCCAGAGTTGAAGGTCAAGTCAATCTGCTGATTGAGAAGGGTGTGTTTTCGTTGCGCAAGCTGCAAGACCTGCATCAAGGTAAGCAAGATGAGGACGTAACCATTTACACGCTGTGGGAAGAGTATATCCAGACCAAGACCAACGATGGCAAGGCTGGTTCTGCTCGCTGTAGCCGAGATGTGCGCAACCGATTTGTAAAGGATATGGGAACTGAGGTTTCTTTTTCCGACATCGACCACGCCTTCATTCAAGAATGGTCGGCGCGGATGAAGAAGACGGGTCTCGTCTCTACAACCATTGCCATTGGCCTCCGCACGTTCCGTACCATTGTCAATATTGCCATCGACCGCGGTTTTATTCGTGGCAACACGAAAGAACTCTTCAAGGATACCGGCTACAACAAGTCACAAAGTCGCAAGCACGAGTTTCTCGATGCAGCCACCATGCGCCAGCTGTATGAATTTTGGGAAAAAGAAGAAGCCGTGGATGCCGATGGCAAAGAAGTATTCTTTCCCAAGGAGAAGCATGCCGTGTTCCGCGACCTCGGTCTGTTCCTCTTCATGTACCTTGGCGACGGACAGAATTTGGCCGACACACTGCGCCTGACATACGACGAGTGGTACTTCGCCACTCGTGGCAAGCAGATGCGCTTCCTTCGCCACAAGACAAGAGACCGCAACGAGAGCGCCAGCGAGGTCATCTTTCCCATCACGCCCGAACTGCAGAAGATTCTTGACCGATATGCTAACGAACCCAAACTCGGCAGACGCGTCTTTCCCATTATGAGCGAACTGATAACGCCAGAACAGGAGGTGTGGGTGATTCAACGTTACAACCGCTACATTCGCGAGCACATGGCAAAGGTTGCCACACTGCTTGGTATGGAGCAGCGTCCGTCACCCACATGGGCTCGTCATTCGTTTGCCACCAACCTTAATAACGCTGGTTGCATACCTTATAAATAATATATAAGCGACTCAATGGAACACAGCGGTGGAGCAGACATCACATCGAACTATATTGGAGCATACCCATTAGAGAAGATGTTGGAATACAACCATTATCTACTTCATGATAAACCCGCCTCAGTCAATAGCAAAGAGGCATTGGCTGAGCAACTGAAATCAATGAGCGAGGAGGATAAGCGCGAACTGCTGATGATGCTCTTGCAAAAGTAATAACTCTTGTACAAACCTACCACAGTTTGTAATATTTGTGGCTGTTTTGTACAGAAATCAAAGTTAATGCAACAACAAGACTGATATGAATATAGAAATACGAAATAGCACAGCCGATTTCCTAATCTTCATGATGGACGGACAGGAGCAGGGCGTGCAGGTGATGTACCGCGACGAGACGGTGTGGGCAACGCAGAAGGCAATGGCAACGCTATTTGACTGCTCAACGGACAATGTCGGACTGCACCTGAAGAACATATATAATAGTGGAGAGTTGCAGAAGGACGCAACTGCCGAGTATTTCTCGGTAGTTCAAACCGAGGGCGAACGGCAGGTTACTCGCAAGACCTTGTTCTACTCCCTTGATGCCATCATCTCTGTTGGCTACCGTGTCAACTCCGTCCGTGCCACGCAGTTCCGTCAATGGGCCACTTCTGTATTGCGCCAGTTTGCTATTCGTGGCTATGTGATAGACAAGAAGCGCATGGAGAACGGCACGTTCATCGGTGAGGACTACTTCGAGCACCTGTTGGCAGAAATCCGCGAGATACGCCTGAGTGAGCGCAGATTCTATCAAAAGCTCACCGACATCTACGCTACGGCCATCGACTACAACCGCGATGCGCCTACTACGCGCCGCTTCTTCCAGAAGGTGCAGAACAAGATGCACTACGCTGTGCATGGTCACACGGCTGCAGAACTCATTGTGGACAGGGCTAATGCCGAACGCGAGCATATGGGGCTCACCACGTGGGAGAATGCACCGAACGGCAAGATAGTTAAGAGTGACGTGTCAATAGCCAAAAACTATCTGAAACAGTCGGAATTGGAAGATATGGGGCGGCTCGTCAATGCTAGGCTTGATATGGCGGAACGTATGGCAAAACGGCATATCCCAATGACTATGGAGGACTGGGCAAAGCGGCTCGACATTATTCTGGAGGCAAGCGGTGATGCTGTCTTGAAAGATGCAGGTAAGGTGACAACTGAGTTCGCCAAGTCTTTTGCCGAAAGCGAGTTTGAAAAGTACCGTGTGATTCAAGACCGCCTCTTCCAGTCTGACTTCGACAAACTGGGCGAGGGCACTCTTCTACCGCTTGATATGGACATTTAACACACTAAAGATATGAGTACAAACGAAATACACGCACAAGGTGGCGAGATTATAATCTACCAAACTCCTGATGGTCAGACCGACATCAATGTGCAGATGAAGGATGAGACGGTATGGCTTGACCGCCATCAGATGGCTATCCTCTTTGATAGAGACGTAAAAACCATAGGCAAACACATAGCTAATGCACTGCGCGAAGAACTCGATGGAGGGGGTGTCGCAAAATTTGCGACACCCGTGCCAAAGGGCGCAAATCCTGGGCAAACACAACTTGTGGAACGCTCGTATTACAATCTTGATGTTATTATCTCTGTCGGATACCGCGTCAAATCAAAGCGAGGAATAGACTTTCGCCGTTGGGCAAATCGCGTATTGAAGGACTATCTCATCAAGGGGTACGTCATCAATCGTAATATCATCTCTCAACGCTACGAAGAATTGAAGCAATTGGTGCAGGTAATGGGGCGTACGGCCGACATGCAAGAAAGTTTGACCACCACAGAAGCGCACGATATGATAAACGTCGTGAGTGACTATGCCTATGCCCTTGACACGCTCGACCGTTATGACTACGAACAGCTACGCGTCGAGGCCACCACACAAGAGGAGAAGTTCCATGCCACCTACGAAGCGGCCATGGACACCATCCACACCCTGCGCGACAAGTTTGGAGGTAGCACCCTATTCGGCAACGAGAAAGACGACTCGTTCAAGAGCTCCATCGGCCAAATCTACCAGACGTTCGGCGGCGAAGAACTCTACCCGTCAGTGGAGGAGAAAGCAGCAATGTTGCTCTACCTCGTAACGAAGAATCATTCTTTCAGCGATGGCAACAAACGTATTGCCGCCACACTCTTCCTGTGGTTCATGCAGCAGAACGGCATTCTCTACAAAGCCGATGGGTCGAAACGCATCACCGATGGCACACTCGTTGCCCTTACCCTGATGATAGCAGAAAGCCGTACAGAGGAGAAGGACGTGATGGTGAAGGTGGTGGTGAATCTCATCAATAAGAATAATGAATGATATGGCATCAGTACACGACGACACTTCTATTAAGCAAGCCTTGACCGAGTGGCTTTCCGACAATGCTGACATGTATGCCGAGTTCAAGCAGGCGATGGACAACACCCTTGGCAATCCTTTGTGGTACTCTGTCAAAGATTTGGATGAAAAGGAACTGACATCGATTGCTGACAGAACTCTTAGCCTCATGCAGTCGTTTGCGTCGGGCGAAGCAGATACTGAAGCATTGTTTGCAGATGCCATCGCGAATGGAGATACCCACTCCTATTGTCTGTGTTGCTATCTAATGCTTGATAACGGCATTGAGACGATTAAGGAAAGTTTCAGTCGTCAAGAAAAGCAGCAAGAGGCTGCGACTATTGCTGAGGGCATCAGCAGTTTCATCCGCCAGAAGCAGGAAGAAGAGAAGTATGCCACCGAGGAGGTCGGGAGCAAAGAAATGAACTTGATGCGCCTACGCCGATGGCATTACGATCACCCACAGGAGTATGCAGAGTTTGTGGACAACTTCAATAAGTCATATAATGGTGACATGACTCATGCCACCAAAGGCTTCAACATACTCATCGAAATGCTTTCGTTTGATGGCATTAAGGGAATGATTTCATTGATTGCCAGTCTTATCCCCGGAACAGATGAACACAAGGACAGTATGATGGCTGGCGGCAATGAAATGTTTCACGAGAAGATTACCAAGCTGCTTGATGAGAATGTAAGCGCAGATGTCGTACAAGACAAGTTTAACAAGAACAACCCTCACCTCTTCAGTGCATTGTATTGGATTGTCTTTGATGATGGTTTCCGCAAGACGGCAGATTTGTTTTCCAAGATGATGCTAACCGACGATTGCCCGTGGTGGATGAAACTCATGGGCAAGCAGATTGTCCGCACCCTGATGCACACAAGTTTCGACAAGGCCGCATATACCAAGTCTCAGTGGAAGAGTATGGATAAGGGCATTTCGCAAGATATCGTTTCAGCCACTCTAAGAGAGACTAAGGGCAGACGTGGCAGGAAAGAAAACTGCTTGTTGTTAGAGGAAATGATTATAGAAGACTACCGCACGATTATCCTTGAAGAGATTGACAAGATAATCGCGGAATGGAAGCAGTACAATGAAACGGACTCCATCTTAACCTACTTGTTTGTTGCCTTGAACGACTGCCAACTCTTGGTTGACACCTTCCCCTATCGCTCATTCCATGCAGCCATTCTGGAGAAGTTTCCACAATACAATATAAAGAAGGGCTTCGACTGTCCCGAAGCTCTCTACCATGCCATTGTACTAAGAAACAGCGCTGGGAACTGGAATACAAGCATCACTGATAATCAAATCACACGCGGTGAGAAACTCTCCAAAGATATCTCTCTGAGATTGCGCGTGCTTCTCTCTCCCGACATCCTACAATAGCCTTTCTTTTCGCATTCTAACATCTACTCCCCTCGATTTGGCATTTAAGCTCAAGTCGAGGGGTTTTTCGTATCCGTAGGAATCCATTTGTTAAATGGGATGTCCGCTACGTTAAAAACACCTCGGCAGAATTCGTGCAAAATTCTGCCGACGGAATACCCTTTTGCCTTGGCGTAATTTTGCAGCAGAAAACAAAAAGAAATCAGAAATGATAAATAGTAATTTCATCATGCTGCAAAAAGAAGACCTCAGAGAGGTGGTAGCAGCGCTTGTAGAAGAGTTGGTTGGTAACAGTCGTATGGAGAACAACAACTCCGACATTGAAAGCAAGTACCTTACCCGTGACGAGGTATGCGCCTGTCTGCACATCACCTACACCACGCTATGGCGTAGGGAGAAGGCTGGCCACATCAAAGCACGCAAAGTTGGCCATCGCAACCTCTATCTGAAGAGCGATGTTGAGAAGTTGGTTGCAGAGAAAGAAGTGAAGCAGTAAAACGCGTTTGCCATGAACCTTTACCAACTACACTCCGACTTCTGGCGAGCGAATGAGGTAGAGACATTCACACCGAGCGAGTGTCAGTTCTACTTCTTCCTGCTCGACAGGGCCAATGCGCAGCACTGGGCCATGCCGATACGCTGCCCAACGGGAGTGATCTGCAATGCTTTGGGCACAACGAAGCAGAACATAGGTAAAGTCCGCACGGTTTTGCAGCGCAGAGGGCTTATCAGTTTTGTGCCGGGTCAGCACAGGAACGCCCCAACGACCTACACCATCATTGCTGTGCCAGAGAGAAAGGGGTATTCTCAGTTGCCCAATCAGTTGCCCAATCAGTTTACCCTTTATAATAATATAAAAGATAATAATCATAACACTATACGCGAGAAGGCTGTTTTCAGTCTTTCAGAACTTCAAGAGTTGCTGGCGAAAGACAAGGAATGGCACAGACAGATGACCGTCTACTTCGAGTTGCAACACTTGAAACCTCCTGATGACTTTCTTCCCTACTTTCAAGAGTTCTTTGTCCACCTTGGAGCCAAGGGTTACAAAGAAAGGGAAGAAACAGAGTGCAAGTCGCACTTTCACTCGTGGCTGAATAAGAAACTTCAAAGACAACCGATATATGACACACAGCAACCCACAACCAATCAGTGCTCTCAACGCCGATGCACTCCAGTCGCTGCTAAATCGGCGGCTGACTATGAGGGAGCGTTTTAGACTTCCCTTCTCAAAAGAAGATGCTATCACCGCTTTGGCGATGGCAGTGAAAACCGAGGTCGAATTCCGACAACGCCAGTTTGTCGTTACCGACGAGTTGAAAAACCAGTTGGCGCAGATGGCCGACTTCCTCACCAGCGGCTGCAGCAAGTTCGGCATCCTGCTTTGCGGCACCTGCGGCAATGGCAAGTCGACACTTGTAAAGGCATTCCAATCTTTGCTCAACACTTTGAACTTGCGTAATGAGTTGCGCAAAGAGAACTGGGACATTCGCATCATCACGGCTCGTGAGATAGCTAACCTTTGCAAGACAGACTTCAAAGCCTGGCACAACCTGACGCGCGACCCTATGCTGGCCATAGATGACCTTGGCACCGAACCGCTCGAAGTCCTGGACTACGGCAATGTGCTCAACCCTGTTGTAGACTTGCTCATGAAGCGATACGACGAGCAGCTCTTCACACTCATTACGACCAATCTCCGACCTCAGGAGATACGAGAGAAGTATGGCGAGCGCATGGCCGATCGCTTCAACGAGATGATGGAAAAGATAATCTACAAGAACGAGTCGTACCGCTTGGCACAATCCTAACGACAACATCAATGGCACTCCGAAGTCCTCCCTCACATCGTCTCTTGGTGTTCACCGCTAACACTTACAACTCTGCACGGCTCACACATGGAGTCTTGCACCAACACAACTTTTCAAACAAAAGAAACAAACTATGAAGCGTATTCGTTTCAACGAGCAAGGCAACAAGGTTGCTAACGCTCGCACGGCTAACCGCATGGCCGTGTCGCCCAAGATGCGGAAACATCGTAACGATCAGAGTCATCTTGCTTGTATGGATGGCCGAGACATGACAGATGAAGAGTTGATCAGACACAACTCTCTCGATATTGAATCTCCCTCATACGCGTCACTCAGTCACAATGTGATATGCTCAACTATCTCCGTAATGAGGGCGAGCCGTATGCCATCGATGCTGTCCGCGTAATCGTAGATTGTCTTATGACGAGAATCAAGATGACGCAGCAAGATATGTTCACCGTCAACATCGCGCTCAACGGCTATTATCTCATGGCAGAACATAATGCAGATGTGGACGGTGTTATTGAAGAACGAAGAGAAAGGGCATTCTATCTCACGCAGCAAGTCGCTAAGTTCCTTGGTACGACTGAACACAATGGTGCAGTGCTCTCTATTCTCTGGCCTATGGCTCACGACAGACGCTACGCAAGGACTTTGATTGCGAACAACTATGTAGCCAATCCCCGCATGATTTGTGAGCCTGGTATTCAACTTTAATTCCCTACCATCATGACACCACAAGAATTATTTCCAGAGCAGAACGGTCAGGCTGTTCACGCTCCACAGACAGAAAGAGCTAAGGCTCCTGTTGGTTCCTCGAATGCTTCCGCACTCAGAGAGAACAAGTCTTCAGCAGAGGCGAGTAAGTCTTCTGCTGACAACAGACCGAAGACAGAGAAGTTGTCCAAGGTCAGAGTGATATACGACTACGTGAAGAAGAACGGAATGAACCACATGCTCGCGCTGTTGTCACTCGCAGAGTTAGCCGCCGACTTTGATGAGGACACTGAGTTTGACGATAAGGACATCACGCTCATCGACGATTTCTTCACAGAGAGTTACGCCGCCGCTGGCGAGGTGACGGAGAAGTCGGTGAAGAAGCACCGAGGTAAGCAGGTTACTGTTCTCGTCAGAGAACTTGCCGAGTTAGGTGTGAACAAGAAGAAGATGGATGGCATCACTGCACTCTTGAACTCGCTTGCTTACGACACCGACATGATTAAGGTCGCAGTCAAGGCTATCTCTGAGGCCGAGATGCGTAAGGCTGATTGATAACACAACAGGAGAAGGTACGGGTAAGCGAGGGAGCGCTCATGGCTGCTATCACGCCTATGGCTATCAGTCTCCCTCTTCCCTTTCTTTCAGGTCTACCACCTATGGTAGAGGGAACGCCTACGGCAGACGATACGCCCCACGAAGTGGGTTTAACGGCTCCGCCCGTTAAATATCTTGCGAGTTGTGCCTGCGTGCCACAATGACCTTCGGCTCATTGCTCTACTTAGGCCTCTCGCCGACAACCCACAAGGGGATTGTCTTGCTAAGCTACTCGCAAGCTCGCACCTTTTCCTGTTATACAAACTCTAACGAATATGGTACAGATAGTACAAAACAAAGAACGCCGTCGGCAATTTACCGATGAGCACAACCGAGGCGGGAACCTCTACATCAGAGCGCGTGTTCACTCCGCCGACCGCAACGCAACCATAGAAACGGCAATGGCTTGCGGAATGGAAGAAGCGGACTTCATCCGCTCACGATACTTCGGACTGCGCCCGAGGTTGAAACTGACCGAGGGGCAACTTCGTGGACTGTCGATACTCAACTATTGCCGCATTGACATGGTGAACTTCGGTAACGCTTACAAAAAGATGAGCGCAGAGGCGAGAGCGATTATGAACCGCCACGTCCCAAACATGGAGAAGTGGCTCAGCGTAAATCGCACAGTGGCTGCGAAGTGTCGCGAGTTCTATGAAGAAGCAATCGCCGACAACAAGTTGCCGCGCGAGGAGAGTCTTCCGATTATCACATTTGAGAAGGAAACACACACACCACCGAGCAAATCGACTGGTCCATACGATAGCATGATGCGTGCCAAGGTGTCAGAAATCGAAAAGCGTCATGCACTTGTTTTAGCTGCATCGGCGGGCATGACCGAGAGCGAAATGCTTCGCTCGCGCTGCATCGGCTATTCGCCGAAACTGCGCATGACGGAGTACCAGGAGCGATGCTTGCATAAACTCGCCAAGAGTCGCACGAATATAATAAAGGTGTCGGACTATCTTGAAACGCTCACAATCGAGCAACGCAAGACTGTCTTCACTGATGCAGCATTCATGCTGAAATGGCTGGCCGCAGTTAATCCTGTTGTGGAAGCCTGCCGAATGTTCGTCAAAGACTGTGTGCGCAAGAAGAAAACGAGAAACCGCAAATCTAAATTAGAGGAGAAATCATAATGGCAGGAAAAGCACATGCCATTCCGTATGGCAGCAACGAATTGAACTACATCACGGGCGAATCGAAGAAGAAAGACAAGCCCGAAGACATCCATCGAGTATGCAATAATCATTTCGCGAACCATCTTAATGCCGATGGCATGTGGGTGGACTTGCGACTGCACTGCGAGCCATTTCTCAAACTGCACCCGAAGATGCAGAACGGAATGCTCAAGATTATCTACTCGCCAGCGAAGGAGAATACAGTGGGCTTCACGATGAAGGATTGGGAGAAGTTGGCCAAGGTGTTCATCGCCGTATTCGACAGCATTGAAATCACGAAAGACGACAAGGTGATTTCGCCCAAGACCAATCTGGCGAACAGCAAGTACACTTGTTATCTCCACTTGGAAGCCGAAAGCGGAATACCACATCTACACTTCGCCTCCTGTCGGTTCGATATAGAAGGCAATGTGAACAACGACCACTGCATCGCCATGCGTTATCAGGATACCATCAACATTCTCGCAAAGCGGCACGGTTGGCAGACTACAGAAGACATCCATGAGCAACGGCGGCAGGAAATCTCAGCCGACTGCTACAAGATTCTTGATGCAATGGAGCGGTTCAACATCAACGACTACTTCAAACGTCTTGAAGCCCTCGGTTACGAGGTTCATGCCAGGCCGAATGAGGAGACAGGTGACTACTATGGCTATTCCATCGTCTACATGAACGGAAACTTCAAAGCTTCTAAACTCGGAAAGGCAAGAGAACTGACTGTTTCAAAATTGTATGGTACTTGGGAGAAGCGTCGCAAAGAACGTGAGCAGCGCAAGCCAAAGCCTGTTACAACAACGGCTAAGCCTACTCCAAAGCCATTCGTAAGTCCCGAAGGCCAACATCAGAAACCTGCCGTGCAGCGTCCGGTGAAGCCATTCCGCGATTACACGAAACCATTTGCAGGTAGCACACCTTTCGATTTTCATCACGACCATGCCGATCACACCTATTACATACCGCAGGAGTTCAAACAGATGTTGGAGGAAGCATTCCCATGGCATGAGTACGGCAATTGGCAGGAACTGCAAGAGGCTTGCGTGATGTTAGTTGTTGACCCTGCCGAGTTCGCAGCCTCAGTCTTCACGGCTTTGATTGACGGAGCGACAACAGTCGCACCATCATCAGGCGGTGGCGTCGGTCAGTCAGAGTCTGGTTGGGGACGCAAGGACGATGAGGACGAATGCGCCTTCATGCACCGAACAATAAACATGATTCACAAACGAATGCCCAAACGCTCGCGAGGCCGAGGCATGTAAACCACGTTACAATGAGCAAGACCAATATTCCCGATGAAGATCTGGAGAGCGGGCTCGACCTCTCCAATCTCGACCTGGGCATCGCTCAGGCGGAGACTATCAAAGACGAGAAGGCAATCCGTGAGGAGATAGGCGATGTGAACACAAAGCTCACATCTATCGACGGAAGACTGTCTAACATTGAGACAGGCAAGACCAAACAAATTATTGAGTTGAAGTTCTCAAACGAGGTTACACAACTCAAAGGGGCGTTCAAGAAAGATCTGAACGATGCTGGCAAGGAAGCGGTAGGAGACTTCAAGCAGAGCATAAAGCCAATTCTGGCTAATGTGACCAGCAACCTTAACCGCATCCCGCTACCGCCAAGCGTGTTTTGGGGGCTGATAAGCATTCTTTGTACTTTCATCATTGGTTTTGTCATTATAGCCGCCATCAATTATTACGAGCTGCACAACACCGCCATTTGGTATGCCCTCGGCGTTATGTTGTTTCTCTCGCTCAGCACCATTTGGTCAATGATTCATTATCACTTCAAGAAAACGAAATGACAAACACTCGCTCTCTCAACTATGGTTTCCGTTGGCAGTTCCTGCTATTTCCCTTTCTTCCCACACTATTGATGTGCAAGTACATTGCCCTTATGGTGTGGGCGTTTCTCCGCCTCCTGTGGTCAGTGATAACAATGCCCTTTCAAGACGATGGTGATAATTTCGACGCATATTACAGCAGTCGCTACAAAACTTGTGTGGTGCTGGGTCTGTTGGCCTTCCTCTTTATTCTGTTCTACTGGTTCATTATACCCAAATTCCAGGAATGACCACCCTCATAAAACAACTCGGCGCAGCCCTCATGACGAGAGTTGCGCCGATGGTGTTTTATTGTATTTCAATAATCAACCCAAGGTTAAGAGTGTTTGAAACCTTTTCCAAGAACTCTTTCTTCATGCGGTTATTGCTGTGCGTGATGAGAAGCCAGCCATCTCCGAGGTCTTTCTGACTGCGTCCATACTTGGCATCCCTACGGTTAGAGATAACTGGCACCTTACAGAACTTCAGGTTCTTCTCTTCTACTACCTGTCGCACTCGCGCCACGCCAATTTTCTTAACCACTTGTACAAATGTGTCTGTCGCTTTCTTGCTGGCAATAATCGTTCCGTCGGGGAATGTTACGGACAAGTCTGTAGCAGGCTCACGTTCAACCTTTTCTTCGGTGTGTGCAGTACGTTCCGTATGCTTCACTTCCGGGTCAAGAACAATCTCTTTTGCGTCGGGCAGTTCTGCCGTGAAGTTGCGCTTACGGCTCAGGTGTACACTCAATGACTGATCTGGCACATAGTCAACCACCAAGACCAATTCGCGCTTTACTGGTTGCAGTGCAGGCTCTATCGTCTTGGTCAGAATAGGAAGTATCTCCTTTTTGATGATTTCCTCTTCAAGTTCACTGGCCTTACGCTCCAAGTCTTCACCCACAGGAAGCCCTTCTTTGCGCAGGGTTTCCATTGCCTCGTATAATTTATTAAGTCGTGACATATCTTTGTTATTTTGACTTGTGACTTAGTCATTTTCTGACTTAGTCGCTACATACTTTTGCAGTCTGCTTTGTGGCTTATCTGGTATGGTCATAGCCAATTCCCCACTTTCCACAAGAGGATTGATATAGGTCTTCTTTATGTATGTAAGATGTTTTAATCCAATGTGTTCTGCAACTTCTGCCATCTTCTTCGGTGTAATGCAGAATTCCAATATTGCATTTTTAATTGCTTCTGGACTATCCAATGACTTAGTCACTGACTTAGTCACTGACTTAGTCACTTTCGCGTTTTTGACTAAGTTCTCGTCAGTAGACAATCCTACCACAACCTCAAAGGCAGTTATCTTATTGACATTGAACTGTGGTTCGGGGTTGCCATTCTCGCGTAGCGCATCGGTGACACGCTGAATGCCACGGTTGAACATGTTCACATACTTCATGTAACGCATAGCTTCGGCTATGATGGGGTTGCGATAGTCGTTCACATTCGGGAAGTTCTCAGGCCGAGCATCACCATATAATCCGCCGGCGTTGAGAATCTCTATGCGGTCTTCATACTGATATAGCCTTATAGGTGTGTTCGACTGGTAATCGCGGTGCATGCAGGCATTCATAAGCAACTCGCGTAGAGCGAAGAAAGGATAGTTGTAGACCGTCTTCTCACGTAGTATGCTCACTGGAACAGGACGCGCTGTTATGATGGCATCGCGCACAAAACTCTCCAACTGCGGCAGCATCTGGCATAGCGAGCCATGTAACTGACGCTCGTTCAGAATCTCGCTACCTCTGTCAGTGCCAGCGAAACGCACGTATTGCAAGTATGCGCCTGGCATGAAAAACTTGGGATTGCGTCCAAACAGCACGAGTGCCGCGTAGGTGGGGCAGTTGTGTGTTGGGTCGTAGAGATGCAGCGAGGCCAGTTGTTCTGTGATATCGCGTTGGTCGGAAGCCAACAACTCTGCATCAAACACAGTCGAGAGATACTCCTCTTTTATGTACTTGGTGTCAATGTCATCAATCTTGGCAGTGAAACAAGGCGTGGCATCGAATGTGGCCATATATGATGTACGCCTCTCTGTAAGTATGCGTTCTTCTGCCTCTGTAGCAATGTCGCGACGCGGACCGATGCGTATGAATGTGCGGCCTCGGTAGCGTACGGGCGGTGCAAGCGAAGGCGTGACCTCTGCCACCAGCAAGTCACCTTCGGGAAAGTGGAATGCTTCTACCGACATTACAGGTAGCGGCAGGATATTACCATCGGAGCGTATGCCCGAAATCTTCTTCATCAGGTTGTCATCGACCTTCAGCCCCGACAACTTGCCGTTGTCATGAGCACCAATTATCAGATAACCGTTCTTCTTGCTGCCAGGCAAGTCGTTGGAGAAAGCACATATAGCCTCTTGAAACTTGTCCATATCGCCGGTAGATACGGTGCGCTCCACGCGAAATGTTTCCGTGGACATGAGCAGCTGTTGAAGTTCTTCTTTCGTTATCATGGCTATTCCCTTGTTTATACGAACTATTTTAAGACTTTTGGTTTATTCCGGCATTTCCTGCCTAACTCTTCCATTGAGCAGTTTGCCGTTGGCATGCTTGTTGCGTTTCACTCCATCGCGTCCCCAGGTTCCCCACTGCTTGAAGAAGAAGGCTGCGCCCTGTCTTTCGCATTGTTGCATGATGTCCAGAACCCACTCTTCTTTCATAGGCCGTGCCTGTGGGCCGCTCTCACCGCCTACGATAACCCATTCTATGCCTTTGAGGTCTATCTGTCCGAGTGATTCAAGCAATGGTTCGCAAGATAGGAAATGAACCGAGGCAGGTATCTGTCGCAAACAGTCTATCCGCTGTTTAGATGATTCGGCTTCTACTGTCACGCCTACCCACACGTTTTCAGGTACTGCTCTGGTTTCAAAATATTCTGCCATACGCTCAGCACGTTTTGTGAGTATTTGGTATCGGTGTTGTGGTGTTTGGCGTATTGTCGCCATCACTTTGTCGATAAACTCAAATGGCACCTTCTCATGGAACAGGTCGCTCATTGAGCATACAAATATATTGTGAGCCTTGCGCCATGAGAGGGGTTCTTGCAGATTATCCTCATGCAGCGTAAGTTCAAACTCGCGTTGGTATTTCGCCACTCCCATTGCATGAAGGCGACGCGACATGGTTTCGGCATAGCAATGAGCGCAACCTGCCGAATACTTGGTACACCCTGTTATTGGATTCCAAGTCTTATCCGTCCATTCTATCTTGGTTGTCTTCATCTTTTGTTCTTCTTTCCTACTATTTGCGATGCAATCTTTAGACCGGTTTCGTTATGAGAGGCAAAAACGAAGTGGAATATAGGACATTTTGTTGAGTTGCGCAACACAAGAGGTTTTTCCGTAACGCATTCAAACAAAGTCTTCAGCCTGTCAACATATAATTGAGCTATCCGCTCAATGGCATTCTTAGCCTTCCTAATTCTAACATCATTACCAAAGAGTGTTTGCTCCACTTGCCGTTCATAGAAATATGACTTCAACTCATTTTCACTCATTCCGAAAAAGCGTGTCATATTCTCTGGATACATAATTTCCCCGTCGCGTTTCAGAAGGCGATTGATAATCACTCCGCTTGGCACAAGAATCCACAAGTCAAGATGCTTTATAGCCTGCAGAGCCTCAATTGTTGACCAGTCCAGCTGCATTCCAAATGGGTCAAGCAGAACAAGTTCTGAGCACTTTGGATGAGTTTTGGCATATTCAACTAGTTCTAACACCTTCTTATTGGCATCGCCTGTTTTGAATACCATTTTTCGACTCCTCAACGGAAATTGCCCTTTGAGCATCGTTTCCAACTTTGTCAGCGATTTCGTATCCTTGTCTACAAAGTAATAATAATCAAAGCCAAATCCATCAATATCAAGGCCAACAACTCTTTCTGCCGCCCCTTTATATGTTTCCTCTTTTTCCATGCCAGCCCAGTCTGTGTCAGCCAGTTCGTCAAGGAAAATTGAGGTTGATGCGCTAACAGATGGCTGCTGCGTCTCTTTGCCAGTAGTACCGCTACCTGCAAATGCATCAAAGTAGAAAAGCTGCCAGCCATATTTAGGTGCATACTTCTTCATAATCGTGAGGTAGGCACGCACATATTTCTCTAACGCATCCAACTTCTCGACAGTCCAATCACCACCCCATTTGTGTTGTGACTCGCAGACCTTGCCCAGTGCCTGTTCTTCTGTGTTATATGTCTTATGTGTCATACTCTTCTTCAGTTATATCTGTCTCTGGGTCTACAATCTTCACCTCGTCGTAGGTAAGTCCGTAAAGTTTGTACACTAAAAGGTTGATGGCACGCTCGTCGGCGGAGGTATCGGCGTTGTTATCAGTTTCTTTAAGATCCATTATTTGTCTCACAAGAGAAGCTATTGACTTCTTTTGCTCCTCAGACGCTTTGCAAAGAGGTAGATTGTTAAGCTCGTAAATATTTACATGATTATTAGTACTTGTAACCCTGAAAATCCAATCTAACAATTTTGAATTGAGGAGCCCCGTAATATATGCAGCCACTTCTGGACTCGGTAAATATGAAATATTTACCGAGTCCAGAAGCACAATATTTGTGCTTCTGCACTCGAGCCATGCGGCATGAATGCGATGGGTGTCTGTTGTTCCTGTGATATTTTGGGTTAAGACGAGGTTCTTGCCAATATTTTTTTTGAATATCTTTTCCGATAAATCATTATATTGGCAATAGAACAAATCCTTATCCAAGTGATACCTGTGGATGTGAGCACCCTTCGCTATAAAAGCATTTGTGGGTTCACTGGCTAAAATCTTTGACAGATGTATGGTGTTGATATTTCCCTGAGCTGAGTCTATAAGAACCGTTTTCAGTGGTTCTTTGTCTGATTTTACATTAATGTATATAGGCATCGCAACTTCCGTAATAATAGGAATTTCGTGCAGAGAGGAGAAGTCATATATATTACGTGCTGAAATAGTTCCAAAAATAGGGGCCTTTAACGATTGCTGCGAGTTATGAATTGAAATGTATACTATTTCGTCGGGATTGGCCACTTTCTCAAACATAGCAATACATGTACCCTGTAATACGCTGGCAAAGGCTCGGTCTTCATCAGATGATTTTATCGTTTTGGGAAACTCAACTACTTTTTTTAGCGAACTATGCAACAAGAGCAATTTGCGTGTGTAAGCAGCAGACACGTCCCCCATTAATGAACTTTGTACAATGAGATTTGCTATTCCACTGTCTTTAAGTAGGTTGTAACCTGCTTCAACAAAGAGTTTGTAGAGGTTTTGTTTGCCTGTATCTTTCCCTTCTGAATAAGGATAATCTTCTTCCCTAACCATACCTTTGGGAACTTGAGCATACGGCGGATTGCCAATCACCACATCAAACCCATCGGTGACACCGAACATCCAGTCGGCGTCGAAGAAGGGTGATGAGAGATTTTGGTCGTAGGGATTCCAGTCGGTAAGTTGCTTGGCGAGGCGCATGGCTTTGTCGCGGCCGTTGTTGAGCAAATCTTGCAAACGCTTGATTTCGCGATTTATAAAGGCTTTGCGTTGATTGATGGCCTTAATCTTGTTCTGCTTGGGAGAATATGATATGACTTCCTCTTTTTCACCGAACAAATCCTGAGTGACAGCCTGGGTTATCACTTCATCAGACATTCGCTCAGCAATCTTCATTTCCTCTGCACATTCTGCGAGACCAGCCTTATGGCGAGCAATCTTTTCTTCCGTGTCACGTGTATAGCAGTCACCAGTAGAGAGCATAATCTGGTCACGGATGGTCTTATCTTTTGCCAGCAAACGCTTTTTCACATGGCTGTTCGTAACCACGAAGAGTTCGTGGCGCACACCTTTCAGTTCCTGTATGAGTTTGATGATTTCATCGTTGGCAAACAGTTCGCGTGTCTCACTGATGTTTTCCAGTTTTACCAACGTATTGGCGCATACGAACTTCATCTCCAAGTTGGGCAACGGATGGATGCCGTAGTTGTCGGTAGCATCATCAGTGGGTTGCTGTTCGCACACCAGAGATATGAAGAAACGCAGGCGGCTTATCTGTACAGCGATGGACTGCAAGTCCACGCCATAGATGCAGTTTTCGATGAGATAGAGTTTGCGGGCATAGTCAGGGTAATCTACAGAGAGAGCAAATACTTTTTCTCGCTCTGCCTGGCGCTCTGCCTTTTCCTCATCGCTCATGGTGTCGATGGTGTTCTCGTAACGTATGGCGTTGTCAATGACCACCTCTTCCCAGATGCTGTTATCGCTATCTACGCGCGACAGCAGGTGCGCCATTTGCTGGAGCATACCCATAGGGAATGCACCTGAGCCGCAGGCTGGGTCGAGCACCTTGCAGCGGAAGATGGCATCTACCAACCTGCGAGTTTGCTCGCAGCCAAGAGGATTAGTGGCATCATCGTCAGTGTAGCTCAGAAGCGAGCGCAGAGTGTCCTCGCTCACACCATCAACTTGTTTCTTCAGATAGGCTATGAGCGATTCGTCCACCATATACTGCACGATGGGACGCGGAGTATAGAATGATCCTGTAGATTTGCGGGCAGATTTCTTTGTCTCAGGATTATATGCAGCCAGCAGATTCTCGAAAACCTTACCCAAAAGTTCAGGGTCGAGAGCCACATCCACATCGAGCGGCGTATTTTCTTCAACCGTGAAAGTGTATTTACTCAGAATGTTGATGATACCAGACACCTTGACCGATGACGCAGCAGGCTTGCCATATTCTTCACTGAGGTCGATGTAGACATCTTCGGCAAAGAACAGATAGTTAGGCACAAATGCTTGCTTCTGTGGCTTTTTGCTGTCACTGAAACCATCCCAGTTGTAAACGTGCCCATTCTGCTCTTTGTTGTCGAGACACTCAAAGAGGCTGTTGTTCATGAATGGCACTGGGTGCAGCAATTCAATAAACTCTTCTTTGCTTACCTGTAAATCAGAGGCATGCCGCATGAATGTTTTGACATCGTGTTTGCCCTTGTTGCGGTTCATGATAAACTCGTCGGACATAAACTCGCGTTCCTCAATCTTCTTATTGAGGGTGGCAAAGAACAGGTTCTGGAGCACAGCGTGATAGTAGGTCGATGAGTTGAGGTCTTCGGGCTTGAAGTTCTTCAACAGACGAGCCAGACTATCACGCTTGAAGAGTTCCTTGGGAACGAGACCTTTCTGGCGCAAGAACCAAACGAAGATAAGGCGGGTGATGAGACGGATGATATTTTGCGGATTATATTTGTCATCGTCGGAGTCGCTCGCAACATCGTTGGGGAAGGATACGCGGCACTCAGGCTTAAGCGCCCAGAAGTACCAGTTCTGAAGCTCTTCATAGAACTTATTGGTGAGTACATCATTATCAAACACACCGAGCCACTTTTGATAGACGCCCTCAAAAGATTTATCTTTCTTTTCAAGACGCATATCTTCGAGAATGCGAATGTGTCCAGCGTGAGTCTTCTGCGGATTGATACCACGGAGTATGTTCACACGTCCCACTTTCTCGCCAGTATGTCCGGCTTGCAGATAGGCGGTGCGTTCACAGAGCGAAAGTGCAAAGCGCACCTCGCCATCATCGTAGTAACGGAACACAACAACCACAGGCGCAGCCTTAGAGGCACAGTTCAGGGCACGAGTCAGCGTTGCCATCTCTGTGCGGCAGAGTTTGGTATCCTCGTGCAGGTCAACGGCAAAGACAAGCATTTGGTCGTATTTGCCGATATTCTCTTTCACCTCGTCAAGTGTCTCGTCCTGCTCCTCATCGCTGAAAGTGCGGTCGGAGATAGAGCACACGAGATAACTCTCATGTATCTTGCGGCAGATTTCCAGCACTGCCTTTGTTGGTTGCTCCACAAGGTCGGTGATAGCCACCTGTTCTTCTGTGATAAGGTCGGTGGCGATGCCAAGATAGTGAAGTAAGCCAACCGTGGCCTTTTGTATGTTTTCGGCAGTGAACCGATTCAGTATTTGATAGTCACCCATTGTTTTGTATTCGATATGAATGTGTACGCAGCGTACACAATACTATTTCTTGCTGATATACTCCCACACAACCAATTCAAGATTTTCTGGCTTGTAGTGGTCTTCCACTAGTTTACCCTGTAGCTCTTTTGCTTTTTTGACACCAGCAAACAGGTCTTTGACTGCAGTCGTAGCCGCCTTGGGAGCCTTCTCCGTCATCCACCGCTGCATGATTGCACGCAGATTTGCAATGGCCTCTGTGTCTGCCTTGTCGATTGCAGAGGGAACATAACGACTGATATTCAATTTAGTTCGCAGCAATGACAGGATTTCCTGTTTGTTATACTCCTTGATTTGCACTTCGTCGCGGTTGTCCTCTACAGGGCGCAACACCAAATGCATTTCGCCAGTGTCCTTCTGACGAACAAGTGCAACGATGCTTTCGGGTATCTGTTGGAAAAGGTCATCTTCGGTGCGGAAGCCGCTATAGATGCCGTTAGGCATATCACGGTAGTATTGCTCGTTCTCTTTGAGCATATCCACCAAATCCTGGCGGAATGTTTCGAGAGAAAGATCGTGCAGACCAAAGGTCTCTTCGCCCTGCTCTTGTCCAGTCTCCATTACGTCATCGAGGAGTTTGCGGTCGTTACGTTCCAGGATGGGGTTATCGGCAATGGTTTTTACTAACTCCTCGCTCACTTCAGGAATCTCTGTGCCCATAATGGCCATAGCCGTCAAGCGGTCGTTTACACGACTGAAAAGTTTTAGATAGCCATCGTAGTTCTTGGCAGGCCAGAAGTTAACGCAGTCAATCTCTTTATTCGCAGAGCCGATACGGTCTATACGACCTTGGCGCTGAATAAGACGAGTTGGATTCCAGTGTATATCGTAATTGACCACGGTCTGTGCATCTTGGAGGTTTTGGCCTTCTGACAAGCAGTCGGTGGCGATAAGAATACGAACAGGTTCTTCGAGAGCCTGCCATGCACGACGAGCCATCTCATTAGAATCCTTGAACTGTTCTATCACCTTCTTCCACTCAGCAAAAGAAACATTCCACTTGCGCTTTTCGTAGTCGAAATGTTTGTCGCCCTGTTTGAAATACTGCTTATACAGAGGCACCCAGTCCATTTCTCTATACAGCTTACTCATCGGTGAGAAGCGACAGAGCGTAGACTGGAATTTAGCCTCGTGTACTCCGCGGAACGTGGCTCCATTGCCATCCACCACAGCAACAACACCAGGGAATTCCTTGTTGAGTTGCTCGTAAAGATACTGAGCAGTATCACTATAAGAGGTAAACACAAGTACACGCTTGTGACTACGGTTTACCTTTTCGATGAGAATGTCTTTCAGACTTTCAAGCTTGCTGTCTTTTACTTTGCCTGCACGGAACTTCTCATCGTATTTCTGCATATTGTCCACAAACACGTGGAACAGGCGAATATCCTCTTCAAGGTCGCGTTTGAACCCTTCAATATCCTTGATGTCTTCCAATCGGATAGGATTCTTCTTGCCGAGTGTCACACTAGGGTCTTCGAAGTCCTCGTCTTCAAAAGCGTCCTCGTCCACAACAACATCGTCAATGGTTGTACTACCTCTTCCTTCAAGAAAAGCATTCACTTTATTTAGGGCATTCTCGTGGTGAGCCAGCACATTCTCAACAGTCGTTTTGCAAGCGACCCAACTGCTCTCCAAGCGTTTCAAGAACAAGATGAGCATCATCTTACAGAGGAAGAACTCGCGCTGACGCTGGTCGTTGATGGCTGTTACCTTTCCGTTGGGTTTTTCCATATAGGCAGAAGGCTGATATGCCACCATATTGGGAGCCATCAGAGCATCGTAGATTTCCTCAAACGTGGCGAGGTCACCAATTTCAGACAGAGCCTTGAATATGTTGGTTGGCTTGTTCTGCTTGGGAAAACGAAGGTCTGTGCCAGTGGCCTTCTCAACCATCTTGCGTGTACGAGCGACCACGAGACGGTCTGTTAGATTGAAAAATGCCTCAGGAAGGTCATCAATCAAATCCTTGATACGGCGGTCTTTGTCTTTTTTGCTCCATTTCTCAAATGCCGTCTGAGCACGGCGGAATAAGTACATGAGGCTTGGAATGCGGAAATCCTCAATATTGAAACCATTGTCGGCATCGCGCACCATCAACTTGAATTGATTGCGAACGTCCATCAAGTGATTGTTGATAGGTGTGGCTGATAGTTCAAGCACTTTTATATCGTCGTGCGGACGACCTTTGAGAAGTTCTTCTACAAGATACTTGTAACGACCCGATTTATCGTTGCGGAGGTTATGACTTTCGTCAATAACGATGAGCATCTTGGGGCGTGTCTTCAGGAATGACAATGGCGCACGGCCATATGAATCTAAACGACCTGGTTGCAGGTCGGTGTGGAAACGTACCTCATAGTCAAACTCGTCACGCTCGAAACGTGAGCCTTGGTGACTGAGGTACTGCTCCCAGTTGGCTTGCAACTTCTTGGGACAAAGCACGAGCGTAAAAAATCCCTCGCTTTGGAAATATTTAATGACAGCCAACGCCGAGAACGTCTTACCAAGACCCACGGCATCGGCAAGGATAGCGCCATTGTATTTCGACAGCATTGATATTAGCGAGTGTACGCCTTTCTGTTGATAGTCAAAGAGGATATTCCAGATGACTGAGTCTTCAAGGCGTGTAATGCTGCGATTTGTGCCATCTGTCAGTGAGAGTTCTATATCGTCATGAAACAACTCAAAGAGGATTTTATAATATATGTCGCGAGGCATGTACTCCCTGCAGAAGTTCTTGATGCACTCAATGAAATATTGTTTTACGGTCTGTCGTGTCTTGCGGCCATCCATAAACACATCTACGGTATCCTTAGCAACGTTCTTCCAAATGCCCTCAAACCACTTTAGCGCATCGCTGAAATCCTTATTATCATCACCTCTACGAGCCACATTAAATTCAATGTTGCCAGAGGATTGATAGTAGCCAAGACCTTTCTCTGTGAAATTGGAAGAGCCTGCAACGAAGTAAGAATCATCGCCATCGGCAGCACGATAGATGTAGGTCTTTGCATGACAGAAGGCACTATCTATGCGCTTCAATTCTACGTTGTCTTGTTGTAATATGGCAATGGCCATCTTCGCCGTAGCTTGCAAAGCGAAAGCGTTGGTAAGGTCACTTGTACCTTGAAGGATGTCAATGATGCGCTCCTTCTGGTCGTCGTGGCCTGCGATTTCACTCAAAATCATGCGAAACTTGGTCGGCTCCTCCTTGAACTGCTTTAGAAGAGACAACGCTGATATGGTAAAGAATCCAGAAACAATGTTCAGTTCTTCACCTCGCGTATACTTTTGTAAGTATTCCCAAACGGTAGTAATGCTACTATTCTCGTTGAGTTTTGATTTGTTGTCAAGTATCATGAGTAATAGGTTAACGGTCGTTTTTGTCGGTAATCAAGTCTTTGAAATCCACATTCAAGATTTCTGCTATCCTGTAAAGGGTTGTAAGATTGGGCTGAATGCGCTGTCCGCAATATGCGTTCACCGTACAGAACTCTTTTCCAATCTGCTTTGCTAACCACGTTTGTGATATGCCTTTACTTTCCAGTACGTCTTTGATGCGATTTAGCTTAAGCCTGTTTGCCATATTTTGATTTAATTATTTTCTGCAAAAGTAACGAATTATAATCAATACACAAAACAAATCCCCATTTTTTGCAGCAGTATAGCCAAATTCCCTTTCACTGGGCACTTTTGCCACATCTATTGTGTGCTATGCGACATATATCGGAACTTATGTATGCCTTTTTGTGCAGCCGTTTAAGGATCGGCAAACCCCGATACATTCTTTAGTGAGAAAGACGACAATCACATTTCACTGTCGCATTGAGTTCTGGCTACACCCGAACTTAATGCCGCGCAGACAGCGAACAAGGCACGTCTGGCCAACTCGCACATTCCGCGATCCTCACATATCTCGTTCACAAGTTCACTTCGATAATCGACGAACGCTCCCTATGTGGCTTCGCTTATCCGAACAAGTCTTTAGGTGTTCGCCTTGGAAGGTGACAACCATCTCGGCTGTTATTCATAGCCTTGCGTCAAGTCGGTTATAAGGGGCCATCGAAATGATGACTCCTTCAAAACTCTTGTTAGGGTCACTGAAACGATGACCCCTTCTTTATATTAACCTTTGTGAAGACCTGCGTACCCTAATTGAACGTGAGTTCGATATAAGCTCTATGCAATTATTCTGCTTTTATCAATTATCTCTATGTTCATTTCTGGCTTCTTTGGCAACAGATTGTATGCAATGAGTCCTGCTA
>ERZ772956.715-NODE-715-length-23794-cov-5.896626_pt1 | contig 23794 bp, 18 predicted proteins | sample MGYA00580683_ERZ772956 | MGnify/ENA primary metagenome ERZ772956 (study PRJEB29015, sample SAMEA2738077) | human oral metagenome | biome: human oral; feature: human-associated habitat; material: saliva | place: China | collected 2212 ... | reverse complement strand
TTTCATATATTTCTTCAGTTTTTTATTCTTTATGCATTCCAAAATAAAAGTAATAAATAATGGAAGATATACAATAATAAACAACCTAGAAATAATTGAAATAACTTTATCATTACTATCAAAAAGTCTATAATATGGCACATTATTACTAAATTCTCTAACACCTTTTATAGCATAATTAATAAAATCATTAAAAGCCCCTGTAACTCCTAAATATATTAAAAATATAATAATTGGAACCATCATACCAAATATTCTAACACCAATTAACTTGATGAATTTATTGAATTTTAAGTCGAAACCAGACTTTTTCATATATATGAAAACTTCAAAAATCATAACAAATATCAATAATACTCCAATTGTTTGTTTAGTTAAAAAAGCTAATCCAGTTAAGAATCCAACACATAAATTATGGTTGAAGTTAAAATTCTCGTTCTTTTTTATATCCCTTATTTCCAAGAAAGCAATTACTAAAGAAATTAATAAAAATAAATAATTATAATCTAGCAAAAACTTTTTTATTAATAAAGTTCCAATAAAAAAAGCACAAATATATGATAACAATTTCTTACTACTAAGCTCTTTAATTATTAAATATATAAATAATACAATTAACGCAAAAACTATTCCCATCAAAACTCTATATGTCATAATACCGTTAAAAACTACTTTTAAGAAAATAGAGTTAATCATTGGTAATAATGGCGTAGTAATCATACTAACTTGTTTATACGGAATTAAGCCCATAGCAAAAGCATTCGCTGTATTATAATTCCAAACTTCATCAAGATCAGTTGCAGGAGTTACTAATCTGGCAACTAAAAATACTACAAGTGATAAAGTAAAAATACTAAATTGAGTTAAAATATTTATAATCTTCTTTTTATTCATAATATCCTCATCATTAATTAATATTAAAAAAAGTCTTGATATGGATAACCCATGTGTTTATAAGCAGCAGGCATTACCATTCTACCTCTAGGAGTCCTAGCAATAAAACCAATTTGAATTAAATATGGTTCATAAACATCTGTAATTGTTGACTCTTCCTCACCAAGTGTTGTAGAGAGAGTTTCAATTCCAACAGGTTTACCATTATACTTTTCAATCATTGTCTCCAATATTCTTTTGTCAATTGCATCAAGCCCCATTTCATCAATATCAAGTTTATTCAAAGCAATTTTAGCGATTTCAAGATTAACATCACCATCACCCAAAACCAAAGAATAATCCCTCACTCTTTTTAATAATCTATTTGCAATTCTAGGAGTTCCCCTAGATCTTCTTGCAATCTCAAGAGCCGCATCATCATCAATTAAAATATTTAAAATTCTGGCAGACCTTTTTACGATAGTAGCAAGCTCTTCATTTTCATAAATCATTAATCTCTCAGTAATACCAAATCTATCCCTAAGAGGAGTTGTTAAAGAGCCCGCTCTTGTAGTCGCACCAATTAAAGTAAAACGAGCTAAATCAATCCTGATTGACTTAGCTGTTGGACCTTTTCCTATAATGATATCTAAAACATAATCTTCAAGTGCAGGATATAAAATCTCTTCTATATTTTTATTAATTCTATGAATTTCATCAATAAACAAAACATCCCTATCTTGTAAAGATGTCAAAATTGAAGCCAAATCACCGGGTCTTTCAATAGCAGGCCCAGAAGTAATTTTAATATTTGAATGCATCTCATTTGCAATAATATTAGCAAGAGTAGTCTTACCAAGTCCCGGAGGACCATATAGTAAAACATGGTCCAAAGCTTCCCCTCTTTTTTTTGCGGCTTCAATAAAAACCTTCATATTATCCTTAACTTTTTCTTGACCAATATACTCACTCAAAGTTTGCGGTCTTAAGTCATTCTCTTGATTTTCCTCAAAATCATTTTCTAAAGATGGATCTATTATATTATTTTTATCCATTTAAAACCTCTATTCCATATCTTTTTTATTTGATTTCAATAAATCATTATTATATTTAGATAGTTCCGCTCTGCCAATCCAAAGCATTATAGCAACTACAAACATAAAAGCTAAAGCTTTAAAAATACCATCATAAACAAATATAATTGCAAACATACCAAGTGCTGCAGTAATTGCATATAAAATTATAACAGCTTGCTTTTGAGTATAACCCCTAGCAATTAATCTATGATGTAAATGTCCTTTATCAGGCTGAAATACTGCTTTTAAAGACTTACCTTTTTTAATTCTTCTAATAATAGCAAACAATGTATCAAATATTGGTAATCCCAAAACTAACACAGGAGCTATTAATACAACTAATGTAACTGTTTTCGCTATACCAAACATAGAAATAACAGCCAAGCTAAATCCTAAAAATTGTGAGCCAACATCCCCCATAAAAGTTTTTGCTGGATTAGCATTAAAAGGTAAAAAACCAGTTATTGCACCAGCTAAAGCTGTTATCAATATCACTGAAATCATTGATGATCCATTAGTAGCAAAAATAATTAATAAAAATATACAAGAAATCAATGTAGTTCCAGAAGATAGCCCATCCAAACCATCTATTAAATTAACCGCATTCGTAATTCCTACAATCCATCCAACAGTTAAAATATAACTAAAAATCGGATGAATAGCAATTCCATTAATAGTATCAATTCTTACTTCAAAAATATATAAAACCGTTGCAGAAATAATTTGTGCAAGCAATTTTTGCCATGGCTTCAAACTTTTAATATCATCAATATAAGCCATTGTACTAAGTATAACTATTCCTACAAAAAATCCAATTAACTTTTCAAGATATTGATTTGAATCTTTAAATAATAATTTATTCTCAAGTTTCATTGAAATTACTAAAAAGATTACAGAAACTACAAACCCTACAATAATCGCAATTCCACCAATTCTAGGTATCGGTTTTTTATTAACCCTCCTATCATTAGGCATATCAATTGCACCAACTTTTTTTGCAAGTTTAATTGTATATGGTGTTATAACAAATGCTGTAATAAACGCTAATAAAAACGCTATTGCAATATCTCCCCACATAACTTATCCTCCATTATTTAATCTACTTATAATATATACTATATTTAGATTTAAAACTATCTTTTCTAAAATTTTTACTAATTAAAATATCTTCTTTTGTAGGATTATTTAAAATATAAATACTTTCATCATTAATTTTATCAACATCAATATCCCCATTATGATATCTGCCTATTGATACATCAAGTAATCCATTTCGTTTAAATGTTTTGCTATATTCACTTGGTGAAATATGTTCAGTAAAAGGTTCGTAAATCCAATAATTATAATCATTTAGCTCAAAATATATATTCCTTACATTACTATATTCCTTTTTTACATGTTCAACAATTTCTATTACACCATTGTCAAAAAGAGGTAGATCTTTTTTCGAAAGCAATTTAAAATAAGCATTTACAAACATTACAAATGATATTAAATATATTACAATGATTCCAACAAACAAACTATAATATCTTGAATCAATTATAAACTTAACAATAACTCCAATATAATACATAATTGGAATATACACACCATTTAATCTATTTACATTACATTCAACAACTAGACACCATATAATTCCCGAAAAAAACCAAACATTCATCAAAAAATCAATAAAACTCTTCTTATAAATAGCATTTTTCAATGAAATAAACATTCCCGGAACAAATATCAACCCAATAAAATATAAGTTACCATACCCAGGTATTGAATTAAAAATCCAAATATCCTGTATAAACACATTCTTTAAAGAACCAATATTTTTTAAAATATCCAAATTCATTTCATGCCCCCTTGTATTAGGAAGCTTAGTACAACTAAAGAATGAATTAATTGGTTTAATTAAATCATATTGAACCATCTGCATCAATATCAAAGGAATTGCCATAATAATAAATGGAATTATAAAACAACTAAATTCTTTTAAATCCATCTTCTTACTTTTAACAACATATATACCTAATAGCATAAATACTATAATTTCAGTGATATATGAAATTGCATAAGAATATAAAGTTATTCCAAATAATAATCCAGCTAAAGCATAAATCCACTTTTTCCTTTTTTCAATAGCCTCTACAAATGTAAACATTGAAAAAACAAGCATTGGTGATAACAAATAAGCATCCAGTGCCCATCTTGATTTCATAAAATGCCATGGTGAAATAATTGTTAAAAACATAACAAATAATGCAAACTTACGACTTTTAAATTTAGCTACTAATAAATATATCACTCCAACTTCAATTACACTTAAAATTAAAGCCGGCATTCTCAATATAAAAACGCTAAATCCAAAAATCTTCACTAAAATCGCAGCTAAATAGATATATAATGCACTCTGTCCCTCTCCAAAATTCTCAAAATATACAGGAAATTTATTCATATTTCTATCAGTCCCATAATTTGCAATTGAATAAACATCAACCCCTAGGCCCGCTTCATCCAAATTAACACCATTTGGTACTTTATCAATCTTATAAAAATTAAAGATAAATGCAAATACAAGCAAAATTATAAAAATAAATTTATAATTTGATTCAGCAAAATTACTTATCCTTTGATAAAAGTTTTTCATTATTCTCTTTTTCTCCATTATATTCATTAACTAAATACAATGGTCTATTTTTTGTTTCATTAAATATTCTACCCAAATATTCTCCAACAATTCCAAACAACATAATTTGTATTCCTGAGAAAAATAAAATCAATAAAATTGTAGCTTGGAAAGCTTGAATTGGTTGGTGTACAATAAATGATTTAGCAATTACATATATAAAATATACAAATAAAACTAAAAATGTTGGTATCGCTATAAAAGTTGAAATTCTAAGTGGTGAAGTTGTAAAAGATGTAATACCATCAATTGCAAGATTGATTAATTTAGAATAATTCCACTTTGTTTTACCAGCAACTCTTGGATCCCTATCATAGAAAATAGCCTTTTTCTTATAACCAATCCAACTAAACATACTCTTAGAATTTCTTTGAGATTCTTTCATTACTTTAAGAGCATTAACACATCTTCTATCAAGTAATCTAAAATCACCAGTATCCCTTTGAATCGGAACATTAGTTAAATCTTGAAGAATTTTATAATACATCTTAGATGTGAATTTCTTCATCCAAGTTTCACCTTTTCTGCTCTTACGTTGAGCATAGACATCATCATAACCTTCTTCCCAGTATTTAATCATTTCAGTAATGATTTCAGGTGGATCCTGTAAATCCGCATCCAAAAACACTACCGCATCACCTGTTGCATAATCAATTCCAGCCTTCATTGCTGTCTCTTTTCCAAAATTTCTAGCAAAATCAACATAACAAACTCTTTTATCTTTTTCGCGATATTCTTTAATTAATTCAATTGTTCTATCTTTTGAACCATCATTAACAAATAAAAATTCAAAATCATAATCCTTTGTATCATCAGCAAATTTAGTAATACGCTCCATTAATGCTGGTAATGCTTCTTCCTCATTGTATGCAGGAATTATTATACTAATTTTCTTCATACTCTTCTCCTTTAAAATTTATTAATTCATCTATAATATATTCAGGTCTACCCAAACTCTCTTCATAAATTCTAGCTATATACTCGCCAATCATCCAAAGAGATATCAAGATAATTCCACCTATAAATGTCATTGTACACATAATCGATGTCCAACCAGGTGTTAAACTATTAAGTTTAAACATATATGAAACAATCGAATAAATTAAAATTATTATTGAAACAATCACTGAAAAAATTCCAATTGCCCCAACAATTTTTAATGGCTTTGCTGAAAAGCTTAAAATACCATCAGTCGCAAGTTTGAACATTTTCTTAAATGGATATTTAGTTTTACCAGCAACCCTATTTACTCTATTATACTCATAAGCATATTGATTAAAACCAACCCAACTAAATAACCCTCTTAAAAACTTATTATGCTCAGGCAAAGTTGCAATAACATCAATAACTTTTCTATCCACAAGTCTAAAATCACCAGTATCTTTCGGTATTTCAATCTCGGACAATTTATTTAAGGTATTATAAAACATTCTAGCAGTTAAAAGTTTAAATATGGACTCACCTTCCCTGGTCTTTCTTTTTCCATAAACAACTTCATAACCCTCTTCCCATTTTTCAATCATACCTTCAAATAACTCAGGAGGATCTTGTAAATCTGCATCCATAATAATAATGGCGTCTCCTGTTACATTTCTAATACCCGCTGTCACAGCAGCTTGATGTCCAAAATTTCTAGAAAATGAAATAATTTTAACATTATCATCATTACTAGCAATCTTTTTTAATATTTCCAAAGTAGAATCCTTTGAGCCATCATTGATAAATATAATTTCATAACTATATTTATCAGATAACTTTTTAAGATTATTAACAACTCTCTTATAACAAATATCAGCAACTTCTTCTTCATAATACATTGGTATCACTACAGAAATCTTTTTCATAATCCTCCTTTCCAATTCTAATAAATATATAAATACATAGCATCTTTATCAAACATTACATGTGAATCTTTAAAATAATTATCACTATCATCTACAAAATATTTAGAATATTCAGATTTATCCATATTAATCATTTCAAATTTTCTACCAATTGCATACTGGATAAAATATTCCCTTGCCCATTCCGGAAAATTAGCTTTTAGATTCATATCACCACTAATTCTAATATCCGGATACGAATATGAAGCACCAGTTCCTTTTGTAACAAAACCAACTCGTTTAACTTCTATTTTATTTTCACTTTCGTACTTATTAAGTTTATCTCTTACAATCCTAGCAAATTGTTCATCCATATAATTAACAATATATCTATCTCTCTCAAATGCTGTAAAACTACGATATTGAAAAGCCATTAAAATTACAATCATTACAATAAAACAATATTGAATGTATTTATTAACATTAATATCAGATAAATATATCAAAAGTAATAAAGCTCCTATAATTGCTGCAAACGGATAAGTATTCCTTGCCGCAAACCCGATTGCATCAGTACTTTGCATTATTTGTGGTGCAACAGCTGCAAGATATGTAATAACAATTACATACAACATTGATAAAACAATAACTTTCTTCTTATTAAGAATTGCTGCAATTACAATCAAACAAATCAATACTACAAATATTCCAATAAACATATACTTAGGAAGCATTCCATAAGTTTCAACCATCATAGATTTTGACAATTCCAATATTCTAGAAATTGATTTAATTATATTAATTCCACCGGATACTCTAGCATTATGGAAAAAGATTTTTACAATACCATAATTAAATAAAGCTGGCACAACATAAACAATTCCAAGTATCACATTGTTTAATAAAAATTCCTTTATATTTTTAGAATACTTTATAACATATATTGCCGAAATTACAACAAATAATCCAACCGTTCCTTGATATGAAAAATTAGCAAGTAACACCATAAAAATAGATAATAATAAAAATTTCTTATCTTTTTCCAATGCCTTCTTAAAGAAATAAACAGCTAAAACTTCAAGTAATATCGAAAACATCATAATTCCTTTTTCCATAAACAAATATAACTCTATAGAAAATATATTAATAACAATTAATACTGGAATTATAAAACCCATAAACTTATTTTTTATATCTTCTTTTATCATATTATGTAATAAATACATTGCTGCAATTGTACTAATAATCGCAATAATAAAAGAAACTGTATACATTCTAAAAGGTGTTCCTAAGTTCAATAATCTACATACTCCTAAAAAACAAGCTGAAATCAATCTTCCAGATTTCAAAAACCATAACATATACTGCTTAGTAGGTTGCATAAATACAACATAAGAATCTGTTGCAAACTCTAATTTAGATAAAATCCCAAAAAACACTATTGTGATTAATCCATAAATATATAAATTTTTATCTAGAAAAATCTTCTTAATTTTATTTCTCATTTTAATAATCACCCATCATTCTTTTCAATGCTTTCATAATACCGATTTTTTGAAGAATTCTAACAAATCCTCTATATACCGAACTTCTCCACATTTTTTCTTTAAACAATTCAATTTTATAATTATATCTCACAATACCAAAATATCTATTATATTCCTGGCATTCCCATAAATATTTTTCTTCAGCACTTAAAATATATCTAGTAATCAACTCTTTACAAATTGATTTATTATTAGAAAGACCTCTTCCATTTTCAATTACTTTTTCACTAGGATTATTATAAATTTCTTCAATAATATCATTCATCCTAACAACCATTTGATTAATAGTAAAACCATCTAAAATTCTCTTTCTACAATTAGCTTTATATTCATCCAAATTATCAAGAATTTTATTAATACCATTAACATATTCCATTATTTCCTCATCAGAATACTTAAATTCTCTAATATCTTCTTCATCCTGATGTAGTGGAACTATAATTCCAACCTCATCATTAATAAGTTCTTTTTGACCACCGACATCACTAGAAATAACCGGAACACCCATCGATAAAGATTCATAAGATGTTAACGCCAACCCCTCTTTAATCGAACAATTAATTGTCAAGTCAGACGCACTATAAACAGGTGCTGTTTCTGCTACATTTCCAATAAACTTAATATTTTCCTTTAATCCCATTGAATTAGCTTTAGATTTCATTTTCTCCAATAAATTTCCATCACCAGCAATTAAAAATTCAAAATCATTTCTATTTTCTTTTAATTTTTTAATAATTTCCAATAATAGTAATGGTCTTTTTTGCTCTGAAATTCTACAAATAAATCCAATAACATATTTTTTACTTAATCCAAAATTTTCTCTTTGATCTTCGCAATTATACTTTTCAGGATTATATTTATTTTCATCAACACCAATATAAACAGTCTCAACACTATTTGGATTTCTCTTAAAATAATCAACAAAAATCTTAGTTGTATTGCCATTACATGTTAATGTTTTATCAATAACAGATTCAACAGCACTACTATCCCTAGAATATCCACCATTTCTATTATACCATTCTTCCATATGAACATAATCAATAATAGGAATCTCAGGATAATTAGCTTTTATGTATGGTAATGTAGAATAACCAAATTCACTATTTGTAGAAAATACAAAATTAATATTTCTCTTATTCATCAAATAATTTATAAAAGCAGGCCAATTTTTCATATCAAGAAAAGCTGGTAATTCATATATAACAGTATCTTCATTATATAATTGTTTATAATTATTTACTCCAGGTTCAGTAGTAACAATTGTAAAATTAAATCTATCATGATCAAGTTTATTAACTAAATCCAAATTAAATTTATCAGCACCACCTGTAGTCATCCATGGAATAATCATTAAAACATTAATTTTACCACTATTCTCTTCTTTAAAATCAGCTTTAAAATTAAATTGATCCACAATATAATTCCAATTATAATTATAATCAGGATATTCTTTTGCTTCTACAGTACCTTTAATTGTTTTGCAAGTATCATGAATAATCTCCATGGCACGTTTTTTATTTGTGTTAACAGAAGCTGAAAGCTCTGAGTGTTCATTACGTCTGTACCAAAAACCATAATAACTATTATGAACCGGATACTTTTTAGCTGCAATAAATTTAAGCCATAAATTCCAATCTTCAAAAATCTTCTTTTCTTTTAATCCATATCCACCAACAGCTAAAAAATCTTCTTTCTTAATTACTGCATTAACAGTCAATTCATTAACTTTTTTTAATTTATTAGAGCTAAACCCTTTATTCCAAGTGTATTCTACATTTCCAAAACCTATTGAATCAGTATATGCCCAAGTTGCTTTAGGATTTGTTTCAAGTGTAAAATAAGCTATTTCCAAATAAGTTTTATCAATTAAATCATCAGAATCAAGTGTACAAATATATTTAGCAGATTCACTAGATTTGCTAACTGCAAAATCACGTGTATCAGCAGGACCAGAATTCTCTTTATGATAAACATGAATTCTTTCATCTTTTTTAGCTATTTTCTCAAGGCCATTTAAAGCTTCTTCATCAGTCGATCCATCATCAACAATAATTAATTCCCAAGCTGGAAAAGTTTGATTTAAAACCGAATTAACTGTTTGTTCAATATGATCTTTTTCATTATAAAATGGCATTACTATTGAAATAATCGGTTCATATTTCTTTTCAAAATTAAATGGTTTTAATTCTTTACCAGGCTGTAATTCATAATTAAAATTATTCATAACTCTCCAATCTAAAATTATAATTCTTCAGCAAAACGTTTTTGTAACTTATTAAATAATAAATATCCCACAATTAAAATTACAATTGAAATAATTCCTAAGATACCAAGTGCCTTTAAATCAGGCATTGTCTGATTATAAAAAATCGCTCTATATCCCTCAATAATATAAGTCATTGGATTCCATTTCAAAATCCATCTGAATTCCTCTGGAATAGTATCAATTGAATAAACAATTGGTGTAGCATAAAACAATAATTGCAAAACAACACCTATAAAATGTTGAATATCCCTCATATATACTGTAACTGCTGAGAAAATCAAAGCAATTCCTAGTAATAAAACATATTGTATTAAAAGCACTAATGGGAAAAATAAAATAAATTTACTAATACCAAAACCTTTAATTACTATAAATGCTAAAATAATAATACAAGAAACTAAAAAATTAATTGTTTCACTTGTAACCAATGACAAAGGCAATATTGATCTAGGAAAATAAACTTTTTTAAGAATATTTCCATTTTCAATCATAATAAATGACGCCCTATTAATAACAGTAGTAAAATATGCCCACGGAATCAAACCACATACCATAAAAACAGTATAATCCTTATATGATCCACCATTTTTCATAACTAATGGGAATATTAAAGCATAAACTAAAATCTGTAATAATGGATTAATGAAAGACCACAAAACACCTAAAAAAGAATGTTTATACTTTCCACCAATATCTTTTTTTACACTCGTTTTAAGTAACTCTCTATAATTATATAAATCTTTAAAAACTTTCATTCAAACACCTCACTAAGTAGTCTCTTTCAAATATTCATCAATAACTTCATTAACATCACCATCAAGTTGAATACGTCCCTTATTAAGCCATACAGCTCTGTCACAAAGTTCTCTTGCAGATCCAAGTGAGTGAGTAACAAAAACCATTGTTTTTCCCTGTGCCTTAAGTTCTTTCATTTTATTTAAACACTTTTCTTGAAAATGTTGATCACCAACCGATAAAATTTCATCAACAAGTAAAATATCTGCATCAACATTAATAGCAACCGCAAAAGCAAGTCTCATAAACATACCAGAAGAATAAGTTCTAACTGGATTATCTATAAAATCCCTTAATTCTGAAAATTCAATAATTTCTTCCAATCTTGCATCAATTTGTTTTTTAGTTAAACCAAAAATAGAAGCATTAAAATAAATATTTTCCCTACCTGAAAAGTCCGGATGAAATCCAGCTCCAAGTTCAAGTAATGATGTTAATTTTCCATTTGTAATAATTTCACCCTTCGTAGGATATATGATTTTTGTCATAAGTTTCAATAATGTTGATTTTCCACTACCATTAACACCAATCAATGCCACTGCTTCACCATTTTTTATAGTCAAACTAACATCTTTTAAAACTTCACGAGTCTCTCTTTTATTTCTCTTCCAAAATAACATTTTTTCTTTTAATGAATTTGCTTTATCCATAAAAACATAAAATATTTTTGATACATTATTAACAATAATCCTATCAACACTATCTTTTTGCTTTTCCATTTTCTTTTTTCTCCATATTCTTAATTTTAAATTGTTTCTTTGTCTTAATCTTTCCTGGAATCCATAATAATGCAATTATCAATTTATTTCTAAATCCTAAGACTCTTGAAATCGCATGCTTTCTATTTGCCAAAACGGCAAACAAAATATAATGCTTATAAATATACATTTTTTTCTTAACTGCAACTCCAGTTAAATCAAGTTCCAACAATTCTCTAAAATATTCATAATAACCATTTGGCGCTTTTCTAAAATACTCTAAATAATTTTTAGTATATCCATCCCTCTTATAATCACCTATTTCTAATACTTCATTAATACAAAGGATATCATAATCCAAATCCATTTTATTATACATTCTAGACTCTGTAATAAACTTTTCATCACACTCTACTTCATGATGATATTTCTTTCTTACCGCTGTTTTAAAAACCAAACATTTTTCACCAGTCATATTTTCTCTAAAATATAAACTAAACATATCCGTTCTCATGAAATTCTCAGGAAACTTTCTACCACTTATATTTCCTTTTTCATTTTTTTTCAAAAAACATAATGCATACAAGCCATCATCTTCTAACAACACTTTAGAATGTTTTCTAATTATATCCATTGCCTCAACAGTTAAATAGTCATCAGAATCGCATGTAAAACATATATCTCCAGTAACTTCAGACATTAAATTGTTTGTAGCAACCATTTTTCCCATATTGTGTTGAGTAAAATATTTAACATCAATTATTCCCTGTTTCAAGAAACCATCAACAACCAATTTTGTTTTATCAGTTGAACCATCATCCATAATCAACCATTCAAACTCAACTCCAGAATTCTTATTCACTACTAAACTATTATATAGTTTTTCAATATCTTCACAACGATTATATGTAGCTGTTAGCACAGAAACTTTCATCTAAAACTCCCCATTAAATAAATTTTTAATATCCCTTATAATATCATCATAATATTCTTCAAAACTTTGAGAATTAGTAGATTTGACTTCATCAATCATGCCTAATTCCTTAATCATTTTTGAAAGTCCATCAAATATACCTTTTTCAGTATTAGGAACAATCATTCCATTTTCATAATCACCAAAACTCTCCCTCGCTGCAGTATCAGTAATAATAATTTTTTTATTCAATATCTTTGCTTCTTCAACAACCATACCATAACCTTCAAAATATGACAACAAACAAAATATATCAGCATTTTTGATATATGGATATGGATTTGTCTTTTCACCTAAAAGCATAAAATTAATTGTTTCTCCCAAAGCATCAATTTGTTTTTGAAGTTCAAATCTAAGAGGACCATCCCCAACTATATAAACATTTGAATGAAGTCCACTCTTCTCCAATTTATGATAAATTTTAATAAATCTATCAATTCCTTTTTGAAAAGTTAATCTTGAAACCATAACTAAATTAATAGTTTTATTATCATACGGCAATTCTTCCTCAAGATTACTCTTGAAAATTATCTTATTATAATCCAAATAATTTCTTATCACTAACGAATTCTTTTGCTTACCATATATACCTTCAAAATCCTTTTTATTTTCTTCACTAACAAATACTAGATTATCATACTTACTATAAAAGTTCTTATCAACAATTTGTTTAATTTTAGATTTAATACCCGTTCCATATATCTTCGAAATATCAACATGTATCCAAGAAATCTTCTTTATTCCTTTAATCTTTGAAAACAATCTAACTATTGGCCCTTCTAAAAAAGAAATTGCAACATCATAATTTCCTTTTATTTTATAAAAAAACAATAACCTAAGCGATTTCATTAATATCTGAATTTTATTATATTCTTTAAAAGATTTTTCATATAAATTAATTACATTAATTCTAGGATCAAGTTCTTTTTCAAGAACTCCTCCACCATATATTGAAAATATAGTAATATCATAATCTTCTTCAATCAATCTATTACATAAATCAACCAAAACTCTTTCAGCACCACCAATTGTTAAGCTGGTTATTCCAAATAACAATTTTTTCAAATAATTATCTCCTTATAATTTCTTAAACAAATTACAATAAAATTTAAATGTTTTATTATTAACTGTTTTCATATATAAATTTTTTCCATTATTAGATTTTAATAATTTATTTTTTTTCCAATCAGGAAATTTTGTATTTAAGTTTGTCCATGTTTCATAGCACAATCTATTTCTTGCAACATCATCTTTAATTTTACACATCCTCTTTAAAGAACTACAAAGTAAAATTCTTGCATAAGAATATTCCAGTTCTCTACGATATTTATCATATATTTTATGCTTACGATAATAATCAAAAACATTATCAAATATATTGAAAATTTGAGCTGTTTTGTAGCTTTGTTCCTTTGATTGTGAATTTTCTCTTTGCACATAATAAACCAATGGTTCGTCAACAAATGCAAAATCATTAATATTAGGAATCAATTTATAAAAAAATTCAATATCCTCAAAATATAATCCCTTTGGAAATAACTCTGTAATTACATCCCTCTTTATTAATTTATTCCAAGCAACAACTCTGCCATATAGAAGCATCTCATTTTTATTCTTATACCTAATGCCCCTATCCAACCTGTTTTTATTTGGATACACCCAATAAAAATCACATTCGACATAATCATAATTATTTTCCAATGCTTTATTATACATCTTTTCATACATTGTACGATCAACATAGTCATCAGAATCAACAAAAGCAACATATCTGCCATTAGCATGCTTCAAGCCAAAATTTCTAGCATCCGACAATCCACCATTTTCCTTATTGTAATAAGAAAAATTATCGTACTTTTCAGCATATTCTTTTAATATTTCTTCTGAATCATCTGTTGAACCATCATTAACTGCAATAATTTCAATATCTTTAAAAGTTTGCTTAACTAACGAATTTAAACATTTTCTTAAATATTTTTGAACATTATACACAGGAACAATTACACTAATTTCAGCCATACATACCCCTCTGATATTTTATAAAAAACAATATTTTCTTTATAAATGATTTAAAATTTCTAACTGCAATATATTTATAAACTTTTCTTTTTCTCAATTCTTTATGAAAAATCTTTTTCAAACTATGGCATAAATCATTTTCAACAACAACTAACGAATACATCGCATACATATAAGCATTTTCCCTAGTAAATTGATCAATCTTTAATTTATCTATTTTTTCAATCAAATTATCAAAATTAAATAAAATATCAACCATTTTCTTTTCCATCTTCTCGATTGATTTATTTCTCATAATGCTATTATTTGACATCACATAATTATACTCATACTTACCAATAGATACTGCAGTTTTAGCTTTAAGAATCATTAAAATCATTTTTGCATAATCTTCATGATATCTTCCTTCCGGAAATCTTTCGAAAATCTTCTTTTTAATAGCATAACACCAAACACATGATAATAAATTATCTTTTCCAAATAAATTATTAAATGCTTCAGAACCATTACAAATATCAAACTTTACCAACTCCGGATACGAACCAGCTAAATCCAAATCATTTTTTAGATAATTATAATTTTCTTCAGTAATAAGTGCATTCCACTTTATTAAATCCACACCTTGTATAACATATTCTTCAATATCGCAAAGTAATGAACTTTGAATATAATCATCAGAATCAACAAATATCAAATATTCACCACTGGCATTTTTAACAGCTTTATTTCTCGCAGCTGAAATACCTTGATTTTTATCACTATTAATATAAATAAAATTATCCTTTTCACTATATTTTATAATATGTTCATGAGTTGAATCTTTAGAAGCATCATTAATTACAATAACCTCATAATCCAAACTGCATTTATCCAATTCAAATATAGAATTTAAGCATTTATCTATTGTCTTTTCAGCATTATATGCCGGCACAATAAAACTAATCATCTTTTCTCCTAAATTAACTAAACACTTTCTTTAGTTCATCTATTATATCTTTATTAAACTTCTCAGGATTAAACTTTTCCTTAATTTCAAAACCTTCATCCAAAAACTTTTTCATTCCAATATAAACACCATCAAGTGAATTCTCTGTAACAATTCCAAATTTATCCTTAATATCTTTATTTGCATCAGATACCAAAGTAGTAACAATTGGTTTATTCAAAATCATCGATTCAACAAACACTACCGGATATCCTTCAAACTGTGATGACATAAGCAAACAATCCGCTTTTTTTAAGTATGGATAAGGATTCTTTTTTACCCCCAAAAACTCAATATTTTTAACACCATTTGCTTGTTTAAAATATTTTTCATCATCAATTCCATCACCAATAAAAACAACTCTAAATTTATACTTTTCCCTATTTAGCTTTTTAGTAGCAGCTATAATTCGACTAAGCTTTTTCTGCTTTTCATCATGTCTACCAATATTAACAAAAGTAACTTCCTTACCTTCTTTAAAATCTTCAACATCTTCATTTGATTTATCAATTATTTTTTTATAATCAATTAAATTATTAATAAACATCGTTCTATTAGAAAACTCATGAAGCTTTATATCAAAAACAGCTTTATCATAACTTGATACAAAAATTATTTTTTGATATTCAAAAACCTGTAAATTATAAAAGAACTCTTTATACTGCTTAACATCGTTGTTATAGAAACTCATATAATCATTATGTACAAATAATATTGGCTTTTTGCTAGCAACTCTAGCTACAAAAGAACAAGGAAAACTATAAGTTGCATAACATACAGAATAATCAAATTTATTTTTATACTTAAATTTAAACATAGCTTGTTTAAAAAAATTCTGCAATTTTCTAAAAAAAACATTCGAACTATTTGATTTTCTGTATTCAATAACATTTATTTTTCCAGGTAACTCTTTTAAGAAAATCCCCTCTTTTTTTTCAAGTACAAGAGTAATTTCATAATCATTGCATATTTCTTTTAACAAATTAATTAGTGCAGTCTCAATCCCACCAACATCAAGTGAATATGCTGCAAACAATATCTTTTTCACAGTGTCTCCTATCTATGAATTATTTCAACATCATAACCAATAAATAATCCAGACTCTATTACGCCAGTAATAGCCTTTATCTTTTTTTCTAAAGATTCATCAATTTTATCAAATCTAACATCCAAAATTGAATTTTCGTTTTCTGTAGAACCTCTAAATGCAATATCCACTGCTCCTAGCTCTCTTAACTTTTCACTAACATATTCTTCAGATGTAGGAAATACTTCAACTGGAATAGGATGATTTTCTCCTAAAAAATTAACAAATTTAGAATTATCAATTAAAATATATGTTTTCTTAGAATTAAGGATGTTAAGCTTTTCTTTAAACATTGCAGCACCCATTCCCTTAATCATATTGTTATTCCCATCAACTTCGTCAGCTCCATCAAAAGACCAGTCAATACTTTTATAATGTAACTCAGCTGTCTCTATTCCATATTCTTTGCATAATTCAAACATATATGAAGATGTAGGCACCGCTGTAATCTTAATTCCCTTTTCTTTAACTAATTTACCTATTTCAATACCTGTCAAATAAGAAGTAGAACCAGATCCAAAACCAATAGTTTGTCCATCTTTAACAAACCCCAAAACTTTTTTTGCCAATTCTATTTTTTCTTCTTTATTATCAATTAAATTAATGTCCATATTTCCTCCATTTATACACCTATATTTTATCTTTAAATGCTCGATTTGTAAAGGTTTTTAACACTTTAAAATCTTAATATTATAAGAAAATCACAGATTATCCATTATTGAATAACCAAAAAATAAGAGGCTCTTTTTAGAGCCCCATTCATTATAAATATCTTTTACCTTTTTGATTTCTATTATTCTTTTTTTCATCATTAAAAGATGATGTAATTTCTTCATCAAACTCAGGTGTTTCATCAAAATCAGAGTTTAAAATCTTTGATTCATAACCACCTAAAATTTTAGCTTTTTCAATATCTTCATTTTTCACAAATCCTTCATCAGGAATGTATCCAGTATCAAAGCTTTCTTGATTAGGATTTTCAGTATAATTCATATCATATTCATTTTCACTATCTTCTTCATAATCATCACGATCATAATTTTCATCATCTTCAGAAATAAATCCATAATCATCAGGTTCATTATCTTTAGCTTGCTTTTTACTAACAATTAATAAAATAATTAAAATTATTATTAATAACAAAATAATTCCTAAAATAATACCAATGATCAATTTAAAATTTACTTTCTTTTCCGGTGTTTTTTCAGCTGGCTGCATAATGGCAGTTTCCGCTGTTACTGCTGCCGCTTTATTAACTTTAATTGTATAAATTGTTTTTTTAGGATTTTCAGTATCATCATGTTCATTAACTAAAGTAATAGTAATTACATTTTCACCATCTTGTAAATCTTCATTTCCAGAAACAGAAACTTTTATTCCCTCAGAACCTTCCGGTAAAGTTGTATCAATTTTTATTGATTTTACTATGCTTTCAACATTTAAAGAATATTCAAATGTTTCTGCATTAAATGTTTTATCAAGTGGTAGCTCAACTGATTTTCCACTTTCATCAATATATGTTAATTTTAATGTTGCCAATCTCATATTTTTATCTTCTGAGATTTCAGGTTTAATTAATTTAATTGCATATGTTCTTGTTTCACCATTTTCTGCTGTAACCACAAGATTATAAACATTAGTACCAACTTTAACTGCTTTTACTCCAGTACCTTCAATTTTTTCTTTAGTATCTTCTTTAACAGCATTTATTGATATTTTTTCAAGTGTCTTATAATCAAAATCATATGGGAATGATAATATATATGATGTTTGACTTCTATTAAACGCAGGTGACAATGTACCTAAACTAGTTGAAATGTTTTTCAAATAATTATTTGAAGATTTGTTTGATTTAGTTGTATCAATAGCTTTCTCAACAGCAATTTTATTTGATTTGTCAGCTTCCTTCTTACTCACTTCCTCAGAAGATTTTTTAGGTTCTTCCTTCTTTGGTTCTTCTTTTTTAGGTTCAGCTTTAGTTTTAATAGTTGCTACAGAAGTAAAATTCTCTGGGACTAAGTCTTTATTAACAGTTCTTCCACTAAAAGTTACAGTATAAGTTTTAGAATATCCATTTGGAACTTTAAAACTATATCGTCCAACCGCACCTGAAAACTCTTGTGCTGTAGTTTGAATTACTTTATCACCACTAACATCTCCACCTTTTAAATTAACAACTGATACTTTTGTTAAATCTGGATATGAAACATTGTTAATTTTTAGACTTGTTACATTAGTTGTTGAACTTACATCTATCGTAACTGTAGAACCAGGTTCCACATTACTTCTATCAGTACTAACAACCCTAGCATAAACTGATTTCAAATTTAAAAAAACAGTAAATACAGTAGCTAAAAATATCGTAATTAAAATTTTATTTATTTTCTTCATTCTCTACCTCTTTAATATTTAATTTCATTTAATCCTATTGTATATCTCAATATTCTAAGTGCATCTATTTCATCAGAATTACCATCTTTGTCAACATCAGCAGCCTCATTTTGTATATTATTAAATTGAATTATATCTATAGATTTTCTTAAAATTAAAATTGCATCTATTTCATCAGTCTCTCCATCACCATTAACATCACCAATTTTGATAATTTTATATTCCTTATTATCTATCTTAACAGTAGTACCAGTTCCCAAATCATTATTAGAAATATCTTTAACATTACTATATTTCTTTTTCAAATCATCGGCCCTAGCTTCTGGAGAAACTCTTATTATTTTTTTCTCATCATTTTTATTATCTATTAATTTAGAATTAACATTCACATTTTCAGGTTTCTTTTCAGGTTGTGGAGCAGGCTGTACACTTGGTTGTGGCTCTGGCTTATTTTTAGGTTCTTCTTTTTCTTCACCATTCACATTTACCAAATAATCACGTGCTACATAACCTACAGCACCTTCAGCAGTGATAATTTTATCTCTGAAGTAACCATTTACTTTTTCATTAGCTCTTTCAAGAACAGTTACTAAAACACCATCACCTAAATGACGAATATCCTGACCATTAGGAGCATCCCTCATAATTAAATAATCGTTAACCTTTACTCTATATATATTATTTGCCTTTTTAGTATCTTCTAAGAAATTTCTAGCAACAAAACCTTTTTTACCATTTGGTAATTCAACTCTATCCCAAATATAACCATTTATATTATATCTGCCAGTATTATCAACTCTTGTAAGAATTGAATTTTTACTTAATCTCATTATAACAGGCTCATTTGTTCCAGGACCTGCCCTTAAGGCAACATCATCACCTTTAACAATCATCGCTTCATTCGTATTCTTAACATCGTTTACTTGTTCCCAAACATCATTTTCAAATTTAATATATCCAAATGTTCCGTCAACTAAAACAACTCTATGCCAACCATCATTTGTTCTCATAATTGATAAAACTATTGTACTGCTATTAGCTACTTTAGCAATTGATTTTGAAGAAATACTTGGATTCTCTCTCACATTCCAATCAGTATGATTATTTTTTAATTGGATATTAATTGGTCCAATATCAATATTACCATTTGGTTCAGCAGCAGGTGTAGCAGGCATATTATTATAAACAGGAATTAACAATACAACATTATTGTCCAACACCCCATTAATTTTATCCATTTTACTTTTTAATATACTTGCTTCTGTTCTAGGTGCATCAATATTTTGCATATATTGATGACTATATAAAGTTCCTTTTGATTCAACATCAAATTTTTGCAAATATAAAGTATCCTGCTTTTCGTTAATATAATCCGTACCAATTTTTTCAATTCCACCTCTAAGGCCTTTTTCAAAAGTATCCCAACCTTTATCCTTAGCTCTTTGTAAGGCATTTTTAATAATTTCAGAAACACCATTTCCACTTGCATTAATATTAAAAGGATTATAATATGACTTACCATCAGAATCCATTTTCCATGTAGCACTACCCTTATATCCCTGTTCTTGAATAATTCTTGCTACAACAAAAAATACATTTATATTATAGTCCCTAGAAACATTATTGATTATTCTAGCATTGTCCATATTATCAAAAAAAGTATCTTTCAATGCAACTTTTACATTTTCATCGCTTACTTCAAAATATGATAATTGCATAAATTGCAAAATTGATGAATTATTAGGATTAAGCCAATTTCTAGGATCCATCACATAAGATATTGCCTTATCAGAAGCAGCTCTCCAAGATCCGTTATCATATGTTTGATTACTAACAATCCATTCACCATATTTACCTTGTACTAAAGAACGGGGTGATCTACCAACTCCATCCCCTTCTCTTCTAATAACTTCATTCCAGTCAAGACCAGTTTCCATTATTCTAATTTTCCAGCCTGGTCTTTCCCTTTTTATTGCATCAAGTTTGGCTTTAAAACCAGGGTATTTTCCTTCATTTAATTCACCATTATAATCAAATCTATGAGAATCAGCCAATACAAATGAATTTATTAAAATCATATTAATTCCGACAAACACAATAATCATTATTAAAATACTTGCCAATATTTTCTTTCTCATTTTTCCTCCAATTTCATTTGTTAATTATCAATAAAATCATATCATTACAATTTTTAGTAGTCAACAAAATCAGCAAAATGTGAAAAAAATGACATAAAACATCAATTCCAAAATAATATAAAAAAATGAACCCTCGTGTTAAACTTTTCGTCAACACTCTAGATTCATTTTTTATTAAATTTATAATTTATCCCAAAAACTCTTTTTCTTAATTGGTGGTTGTTCGTTCATAGTCTTCGCTAAAGATTCAAATAATTCTCTCTGTTCTTTAGTCAATTTCTTAGGTGTTTGAACTTGTACATTAAAAATCAAATCACCGGGCATTTTAGAATGAATTCCACTAAAACCTTTTCCTTTTAAAACAAACTCATCTCCAGATTGAGTTCCAGAACTAATTTCATAATCAATATTACTTCCATCCACTGTAGGAATTTTTAATATTCCTCCAAGTGTAGCTTGAGTAATTGTAATAGGCACTGTTAATCTAACATTATCCCCTTCTCTTTCAAACGGTGTAGTGTTTTTAACTTTAACATTTAAGTAAATATCTCCATCTGGGCCACCATTTTTTCCAGGTTCCCCCTTACCTCTTAAAACTAAAGATTGTCCATTATCAACACCCGCAGGTATTGTAACACTTATGCTAACAGTTTTTCTATACTCACCCTTGCCACCACATTTTTCACATGGTTCTTTAATTATTTTACCAGTTCCTCTACATTTTTCACAATCATGAACAGTTTGGAATGCTCCAAATCCTCCAATTCTTTGTGTTGTAGAAACTTTACCAGTTCCATGACAATTAGAACAAGTATCAACACTAGTGCCTTTTTTTGCACCTTTTCCGTCACAATCTTCACATTTTACATTTTTATTAATTTTAAATTCTTTCGTAACACCTTTAAAAGCTTCTTCAAAAGATATTGTAATATTAGCTTCTAAATCATTTCCTTTTCTTGGTGCATTAGGATTAGCACTCCTTGACGAAGATCTTCCTCCAAATCCACCACCAAAAAATGATGAAAAAATATCACCTAAATCAACATCTCCAAAATCTCCAGAGAAGCCAGAGAATCCAGATGCTCCATATCCTCCAAATCCGCTTCCACCAAAAGAAGGTCCATCAGCAGAGCCAAATTGATCATAATTTTTTCTTTTTTGAGGGTTTGATAAAACTTCATACGCTTCACCGACCTCTTTAAATTTGGCTTCTGCTTCAGCTTTATTATCAAGATTAGCATCAGGGTGCCATTGTTTAGCTAGCTTTCTATAAGCCTTTTTTATCTCATCATCAGAAGCACTTTTGTCAACTCCCAATACTTCATAATAATCCTTTGCCATTCATACCTTCCTTATTATTTCTCTTCACTTTCAGCTTCAGTAGCACCTGTATTATTAGTTCCCTCTGTATTTCCTTCTTCAGGTTTTTGAGCTGTTTGAGCATATAATTTTTCAGAAATTGAATAGAATACTTGTGTTAAAGAATCTGTAGCTTTCTTAATCTCTTCAGCATCTTTTCCTTCTAAAGCTTTATTAACCTTTTCAATTTCAGCTTCAGCCTTAGCTTTTTCTTCTCCACTTATTTTATCACCCAATTCATCGATTGTTTTTTGACAATTATAAACTAAGCTTTCAGCATTATTTCTTGCTTCAATTTCTTCTTTCTTTTTCTTATCTTCTTTAGCATGTGCTTCAGCATCTTTTACTGCTTTATCAATTTCTTCATCAGTTAAATTAGTAGAAGCTGTAATAGAAACTTTTTGTTCATTATTTGTAGCCATATCTTTTGCAGAAACGTGAACAATACCATTTGCATCAATATCAAATGTAACTTCAACTTGTGGAACACCTCTTGGAGCAGGAGCAATACCTGTTAATTGGAATCTTCCTAAAGTTTTGTTATCCATTGCCATTTCTCTCTCACCTTGTAACACATGAACTTCAACTGATGTTTGTCCATCAGCAGCTGTTGAGAATACTTGTGATTTCTTTGTAGGAATTGTTGTATTTCTTTCAATTAATTTTGTAAATACACCACCATATGTTTCAATACCCAATGATAATGGTGTTACATCAAGTAATACTAAATCTTTAACATCTCCAGATAATACACCACCTTGAATTGCTGCACCAATAGCAACACATTCATCAGGGTTAATTCCCTTATCAGGATCTTTTCCTGTTATCTTTTTAACCATTTCTTGAACACATGGAACTCTTGTAGATCCACCAACTAATAAAACTTTAGAAATATCATCAGCTGTTAATTTAGCATCTTTTAAAGCATTTTCAACAGGAATTCTTGTTGAATCAACTAAATCCCTAATTAAATCTTCAAATTTTGCTCTTGTCAAAGTAATATCCATATGTTTTGGTCCTGATTGATCAGCTGTAATAAATGGTAAATTAATTTGAGTTTGTTGCATACCAGAAAGTTCAATTT
>ERZ772956.713-NODE-713-length-23848-cov-71.885765_pt1 | contig 23848 bp, 30 predicted proteins | sample MGYA00580683_ERZ772956 | MGnify/ENA primary metagenome ERZ772956 (study PRJEB29015, sample SAMEA2738077) | human oral metagenome | biome: human oral; feature: human-associated habitat; material: saliva | place: China | collected 2212 ... | reverse complement strand
ACTGCTGGTCGTTGAGAGCCTTCTCCCCAAGGAGTGATGCGAGCTTCTCACGATATTGGGTGGCAACCTTGTCAAGTGCAAGGCGATACTCCTCTTCGGAGATAATGCCTGCTGCTCGCTGGTTGTGCAGTTCATTCAGCTCCTTGGTGGCTGCCTCTCTCGTGCGCTGCAGTTCGCTCTTCTTCTTGCTCTTCTTTGAGTCATCGTCGGATGAGCTTGAAACGCCACCTCCACCAGCAAAGCTCCCGCCAATAGACTTTACCGCACCATTGGCTTCGCCATCAATCTTGATGCGCTCGACATGTAGTTCCTTGATCTTATCTTCCGAGTCAAGGACCACCTTTGCACTCTGCTCTGCGCCGTGAAGGTCACTATATGTCAATCCCGACTTTCGGATATAATCAAAGAAGTCAAGAACCCCCTTTGACGGTGCAGATCCATTTGAAGATATATAGGCATTCTTCAAGTGGATAGTCGCAAACATAGATCCGTTCTCGTGGCCAACATCCGCACTTTTAGCAAGCGCCTTTGTGACATTTTGCATCTCACCTGCCGATATTGACTTCCCTCCGCTTTTGAGGTACGAAGAGTACAAGTCCTGAATGGGCTTTCTCGCCTCTTTGGAGGTGTCGCTATAAAAGTCAATTTCTCGGTCGAGCTGCTTGAGCTTGAGTATCTTCCCTATAATTTTCTGTATGTCACCATACTTCCCTGCAATTCGGTCAAGCGAGCCCTCCTGCAAGCCAAGAGACTTCTCCAGCTGGTGCTGTACCGTCTTCTGCTCCTCGAGCTTCCCATCCAAGCTCTGATACAGACTGAATAGTCGGGAAATCTGCACCTCCTCATCGCTTCGAGTAGACTTGATTTCCCTCTGCTTGGCGAGGTACTCATTCTGCAGTCCGTTAATCTCCTTCTGCTTACGATACCAGTCTGCAAGGGCGGTCACGATAGCCGTGATGCCTGCAATAATCGCCATAGGCGCAATCGTGGCCATAAGACCACGGATAGTCGCCAGCGTGGAAGCCCAAGCGAGTTTTACCGTGGTCGTAGCTCTCGCCCATAGAGACACCGTGGCAGATGCCGCCTTGGTTTGATCTGCGATAATATCGCCTGCGGAGCGGAACGAGAGGTTTCCTGCGTTGCTGATAGCCCTCTGCGTGTTCAGCACGCCAGCCACCGACGCAGAGGAAGAGGGGAGGTTAGTGGCTCTGCCACCAATGTTGTAGTGAGCCTTGTCCGCAGATGCCTGCAGAGCGGCAAGGCGCTTGATGCGCGCTTCCTCATTCTTCGCACGGGCTTCTGCGAGGAGCTCGCGTCTGTTGTGGTTAGCCTTATTCAGCGCGTCCCCAGTTGCAGCAAGCGAACGGGCGTTCTGCTCCAGCTTCCCAGCTAAGCGTGCTTCTTCTCGCTCACGCTTCGTGATATTAGCGAGTTGCAGGCGTGACTGGTCTGCAATAGCCTTGTCGTACTCCCGCTGGCTCTTGGAGACTATTGCAGCCTGCTCTCTCTGGAGGTCACGGATAGCCTTCTGCTCCTCTGAGGTATATCGATCGGCCTTATTCAGAGCAGAAGTAGCCGCCTTTATATCCTTTGGTGCAGTAGCTGCCTCCAGCGCACGCTTGGCAGCGGCCACTCGCTCATCCTTGGCTCGCTCTATCTGTTCTTGCTTGGCTATAATCTTGGCGGCTGCCTCATCATTGGCGCGCTGGAGTGCGAGCTTAGCATTGGCGACTCTCTGTGCCGCCTCCTCTTCGCTCCTCTGCATACCACGAAGCAGAGCCTGATGCTCGTTCAGAAGCGTACGCTTCTCTGTCTGTGCGTTGGAGAAGTTGTCTACCGCCTTTTGGAAGCGTACATCACCAGTGGCCTTGGCTACCTCCAGTCGTCTCTGCTCCTTCTCTGTTATAGTCCCTGCGGATTGAACAGCAGCCTCTGCACGCTGGAGCTGTTGCTGGGCTTCTGCGAGGGCCTTCTGTGCTTCCAGCTTAGCCCGCTTGGCAGACTCCTTAGCGGCTGCCTCGTCAGCTATGGCCTGCGCCTGCGAAGCCTTAATAACTGCACCTGCTTGGCTCCAAGTCGCAGAGAATTTTCCCCACAGACGCGCACCGAGCAAGCCCCCCGCCCAAATGTACAAGTTGGAGAGGTGTGTGCGCAGGTAGTCCAGCAGATCCTTTACCTTCTCGACAAGAGCCTTGAAGTTGTCGTACACGTGCAGAGAGTCCGCAAGGCTGGTAAAGGAGTTTTTGAGACGGCCAAGAGAACTCTCGAGGTTGTCGGTGCTGGTGTTCCCAGAGAGCTTCGCCAGCTCATCGGAGAACTTACCCATAATCTCTGCACTGCGGAGCTTCCCCTCTTTGAGGAGCTTATCCAGCTGTGACATCGACACGCCTGCCGCGTTCGCCATAGCCTGCATAGCCACGGGCATACGCTCACCAAGCTGGCGACGGAGTTCTTCGCTGGAGATCTTCCCCTTACTCATCATCTGAGTAATGGCCATCATCGTAAGAGCCGCCTCTCCGCCAGAGATACCGAACGAAGCCATAGCCTTACTGATATTGGAGAAGATGCGTTCCTGCTCAGCCATAGCAATGCCAGCAGGGGTTGCAGCCGCTTTGAACTTAGCGAACGCCTCGGTAGTGCCTATAAGGTCTGTACCATACTTATCCGTAAGCTCTGCGAGGAACTTCAAGCTACGCGCATACTCGCGGGTGTCCGTGCTGATATTGCGAAGTACGACACGCGCACGGCCTGTCTCTCGAGCCGTATTGACAAGAGAGGAGATAAAGCTACTGATAGAGGTAACGCCTGCGCCCAACGCACCAGCCATTGCAAGGGCTTGGAACTGGATGCCACGGAGCGAAGCCTTGGCGCTCTCGGCTTGCTGCTTGAACTTGTCCGCAAGCAGCTCTAATCGGACGGAAAAGGAAAGATTATTAGCCATAGGCTGGTAGGCTGAATGTGTGTATTACTTATCTGCGACTACGATTTTCGCATTCTTGAGCTGGTCAAAGATTGCTTGACCTACATCTTCGCTCTCGGTCTCCCACGGGAACGGCAGTAGCTTCTCGGGAGAGCAAACGGAGTCTTGTGCAAGGTGCGGAAGCATCGACATCCAAGTGAATAGACGCGTGTACTCGAGCTTCTCCTGCTTGCGCTTCTGTATGGCGTTCAGAATAGCTGGTATCTCCCACAACTCCATTCTGTCCATAACATACCCTGCGTCAATGCCTCCGTCCACGATTACCATATTGGCGATAGTCGTGAAGTCTGGTCCATCATCTTCTCCATCGCTGGGCTCACCACCTCCTGCATCATCCGAGATTGATGCCGTGATAGGCGTAAGCTCCTCCAGAGTGCGCTCCAGTCGCCCATATAGATGCGACGACACCTCTACGCTATCCAAGACAGACACCCACGCACTGAAAGGCATCTTGCTACCGCCCTCCTCGCATCTCTGTAAGCAGTAGATGAGAAGGGGTATCTGCTCCCCGTCTTGGATATTCAGTGTAGAGAAACTCCGCGCGGAGAGCTTCTCGAAAAGAAGTACCGCGCGGAGTGTCAGTGGGAATGGCACGCTGTCCATTAGAGCGTAATCCCTGCGGCGGTAATCGCTTCGGTGCTGCCGATTTCCTTATCCGCCTTATCCTTGAGAGGACCAGAGCCGTTCAGCGTGCAGGTGAAGGTCTCGTACTCGCCGCCCGTGCTATTCTTGCTAAGGTCGGAGATAGTGACCATACCCTTACGGAGAATTGCGCCCTTGGTTACAGTGCGAAGGCCTGCCGCATCCTCTGCGATAGTCACCTCGCAAATCTCGAATGGTACAGCCTTGCCCGATGCTGCGATATTCTCGAGGGCGTTGTAGGACAGATGCCCAGCGGAGTTCGACACATACGCTTCGATAGAGGCGGACCAGTCATTACGACCTCCGAGCTTATCGGGGCTCTTGCCCGACATCTTACTGGAGATTTCGATAGTCTGGGGCGTGAACTTGAAATCATCCTTCTTCACGTATGGGACGAACAGCCCACCGATGAACATACTATACGACTCGCCTCTGACGAGGTCCTTGTTCTTATCGTATTTGGGGTTGGGAGGAGTTTGAGTTGCCATAAGAACTGCTATTTAGTTATTGGTTTTGGTTATGATATTTCGAACGTAAGTGACTGGAAGAACTTACCATCAGAGTAGCCCTCTTCGGATTCGTCGAGCGTGGCACGTGTTTCTCGCCAGCCCATCGTCTTCCCGACCTCATCATTGCGCCCTCCATCGAGGACAGCATCCACAAGCTTCACAAGCTCGATAGAGCTGTCGTACTCATCGGAGAAGCATAGCACGGTTACATAAGCCTCGCTGTGCGTGTCGCCTGACTTGTCGCGGTCACGACCATAGGCGCTGCGATATACGATTATGTAGTCGCCAGCGGTCTCTTCGGGAGCTATCACTGGGAAGATTTTATCCCCTACAAGCTCACGCAACTCCTCACACGCAAGGAGCTTGCTACGCACCCACTGGGCGGTGTGCCATTTTCTGTTGTTGTCGAGATAGATACTCATACGTTGGTTAAGACTTTCGTGACACCTGCGAGTAGTATTCGCTGTGCGCGTGGCGTGCTTCTCTGCTTCGCGTGCGTCCAAAAGAGGGTGGGAAGCACCCTGCCTCTGAACTTCCCGCTTCGGGTGTATCTGTCAGCCGTCCCCTTGTCAATGAGGTGGGCGTGGTTCGCAGCTTGAGACTCCTGCCCCATGGCCGTAGCTCCATTGACATAGAGGAAGCCGATTGACACAGACACTCGTCCGCCCCTGCTTCTTCGAGGCATACGCCTACGAAGGCCTCTGATGAGGTTGCCTCTCGGTACGTGTCCATTCCTATTCGGCTGTTTGTACAGAGGAGGCAGGGTAGTGCGAACATCCTGCTGGTACACCTCCGCAGCCCGGAAGAATGGCTCACGAAGGCTCTCGGGGCTTGGGGCCTCCTTGAGCCTACCGATAAAGGACTCTACCTCGGGGAATCCGTTGAGAGAAACTACATATGGCATACTCTATTCGTCTACATAGCGAGCTGTGACCTGCACCGTTCTGTCAAGCATAGGCTGGAGCAGCACGATGCGATAGAGTGCACCATTGAAGCGAAGCCACCCAGAGGTAGATAGACGCTTATCAGCACGAACAACGAACACCACAGCCGAGGTATCGACAACCTCACGGGCCTGCAAGCCGTCTTTGTCGTAGGTCGGGCGAAGCGTTCGGAGGTAGGCACGAGAGCGGAAACTCTCTACCAGCTCCTCCTTTACTGCGCCCGACGCACTCTGCGTCTTTACAGCCTTGAGGAATGTCAGTCGGTGTGTGAATGCTCCTGCGTTCATCGCTCTAATCGGTATCTGCCTATGAGTGAGCCAAGCGTAAACGGAAGCTCCGTCACGCGGCCAACACGATACCCCTCTCGGTCAGCATAGAAGCGTGCGACTATCATTCGGAGAGCGTGCCGAAGCGCTGGAGGCAAGTCGCCTGATGCCTGCTCCACCTCGACCAGAGGCCTGCAGAGAAGCCCAGAGAGATAGTCCTCGGCTGTATCAATTAGCTCAATAATGAAGTCGTCATCCTCATCGTGGTCTACGTTCAGATGCTTCTTTGCTTCCTCGAGAGAGATATATGTGGGCATAGCTATTACTTACGCTTCAAGCAGGCGAATGCTTCTGCACGGAGGACCGTGAGAGAGTAATCGCCATTGAGAGTGAAGTCGATGCGGTCAGTGATGCCGTTGTACTGGGCATAGAGGCGGTCGCCATTGCCGTGGTGAGCAAGTACAGCATAAGACAGCACACCGAAGAGAATAGCATCCTCGGGCATAAACGTAGTAGAAACTACGGGGTAGCCGTTCATATGCCCATTCTCAAGGATCATCTGGGGATTACCCTTTTCTACTGGAGTAGACTTGAGCAGGCAGTAGGTCTTGGGATGCACGAAGTAAGCGGCACTGCCGTCTACCTTGACATTCTTGCCGAGAACCTCTGCCTCGATAGTTACTACGTCCTTAATGGTGGGTGCTGTCGTGCTATTCCACGCACCAGTGATAGGTGTGCCGTACGGAGTAGCGAGGATACTCCCGATACCATTGTTGGGAGCAACTGGCGCAGTCTTAGCGAACATAGCCGTGTTGATAGCCGTACCGACAGCCTGCCCAAGTCGCTCAAGCGTGATAGCTCGGAGGTTGAGGTTGGTTGCCGTGATGGCCTGCGAGGTCACTGGCACATACACACCGACGCGCTCGGGCTTAGCGGCGATCTTGTCGAGGTTGAGGTTCTGGTCGGTAAGAGCGACATTTTCCCCTGCGATGGTAGCCGTAACGCCTGCAAGAACTGGCCATACGGGCTGACCAACTACACCCGACTGCATTTTGAGACCTACCTTGGTATGGATAAGCTCTGCCTCGAGTGGCTGTACGACATCTTGGATAACCGTAGGCTGTGCGTTCACTACGTTCGTGGTCATCGTAGCGGCACGCTCCTCGATAGTTACAGCCTGATGCGAGTTCACTGCGCGGGTGGCTGCATCGAGGAAACGCTTAGCGGCTTCCACCTGCTCGCCAGCAGTGTCGGGCTCGAGTGCCTTGGAAGCGGCTGCGTTGATGCTTCGCTCCTGCAGGTCTTCGCTAACTCGGACAAGCTCGCGCTCTTCATCTTCGGTCAGCGCACCAGCATGGCGCTTACCCTGCAGCTCCATGAATCGCACGTGCAATTCGTGCAGCTGTTCTTGTTCCTTTGTCATAGTTAATTGGTTAAATGGTTAAAGGTTGGACTTAGTCATATCAGCCCAGCGAAGAGCGCGCTCTGCCAATGGCGTACGAGCAACTGGCTCGGGAGCTTCCTCGGGGGTCGTTTCTTCTTGGACTGGTTCGGGAGTAGGCTCTTCGGTTGGCTCGGGTAGTCCTCGCTCCTCATCAAGAGCCCGCTTTGAGCGTTCAGCGGATGCTGTGGTTGCTGGATAGGCTGGCGTGCTTACCACTGACACATCCCCGATATACGAGAAGTGGTCAATGTGACGAAGCCACGTGCCATCAGAGAGCTCTTCCCAGCGAGTGTCACCCTTCTTTACGCCGAAGAGGAAGGAAGAGCCACGGAGATCGCCACGGCGGAGAAGCTCAAGCGTATCGTTGCCTAACTGAGTATTGGGTGCCTCGAAGCTGTACTGCAGTCCACGCTCAGTAATGGTTAGCTGAAGGCTGCCACTCCCGTTGGTGCTTCGTGCAAGCAACTGCTTTCTGTCGTGCTCATAGAGAGCTAAAATATCGGACGAGCGTAGAAGCTCTTCTGTGACTGCGCCCTGGTGGACGATCTCGCGAAACGAGCGGTCTTCCCACCAGTCGTACATCACTTCGCTCTCCTCATCATAGACGATGGCAAGCCCCTCAATGGTGCGCTTCTCTTCGCCCACCAAAGATGGTGCAGATAGCGAGCTGAGGCTACTCCTTCGTTCGTATATGCTATTCGTATTGCTCATAGGTTTTGGGCTTTATATAACGTAGTTATAAGGCGTATTTTGACACCACTTTTCGCTATTCCTCTGCGCTTTTGGATGGATCTCCATCTGGGTGCAGCTCCTCGATGCTCGGACGAGAGGAGATCGGAGCTACGTTGCACGAGATAAAGAGCTGGTCGCCACCCTCTCTGGGCTCTCTATTCTCGAAGATGCGCCCCTCGTTGGGGGTCATAACGCCTGCTTCCACACTGCTCTTTACGTACTCCGCACGTGTGCGCAGGTCGGTGGCGAATAGTAGGGAGAGGTCAAAGCGGATGCGCTCGGATGCTCGCCTTGATCTTGGGAGGAGCTTCACAGAGAACTCTTGTTGAATTTGCATGATAAGGGGCTGGAGCGTCTGGTTGAGGAAGTTAATCTGCGAGTTCTCCGCCTCCTTGTAGTTCGTGCTTTGGTCTGCGAACACCATATAGGGATGCACCCCGAAGAAGCGACATATATCCAGCACGGAGTACTTGCGCACCTCAAGTAGCTCTGCATCGGCATTGCTAATAGAGGAGTCTATGAATTGCATAGACCCAGACAAGCGGACAATTCTGCGCCCCTGAGCAATCTCGTTATTCACTCGGTCTACCACTTTATCTGCCACATCAGAGTCAAGTGCGCCAATCCCTTGCAGTTCATTTCCACCCACGAGGAAACCGCTCTTTTGGTTGCCTGATAGCAGTCCTTCATTCGTCTGTTTATCTGCATTGGCGCTAAGTGACATAGAACTCGAAGCGTACGTAATGGTGGAAACGCCAGTATAGCCACCATCGAGACTGTTGTTCTTTAGGTGGATAATCTCGTCAGCAGTGAACACACCGTTGATATTCCACACATCGTCCGAGACGCTGTAGGTATTGCTATGCTTGTCGTAAAACACTGCGCCATCCCCAAGCAGGATAATATCCAGCAACTCGCCTCGAGTGGAATATCGAGGGTAGATATAAGCATTCCCCGAGAGGAGCAAGCGAGCAACTATATTCTTGAGCAGAACGAAGAAGTTCTGCCTGCTATTCGCCTGTCCCGCAAAGAGGGTATTTAGCTGCGTGTTCCCAGCATACTGGAAGATACTCCCCGAGCGCTTTAGGTGCTGTAGCTCGAGCGATGCGATAGTCCCAGAGAGAATATCCACACATCGGTACACGCTTGCAATGGTCATTGCTATGTCCGGGGTAGACACTGACGCTCCGTTGAATCGATTTACGAACTCCTGCACGCTTCCGCCAGATGCGCACTTATCGCCACCAGCGTAGTACGACCGCTTGAAGAAGCGAGTGAAAAATTGAGAAATACTCATTTATACGATAGTTTTGAAGTGGTTGAACAGCCAAAAGCCCATTAAGCACGTGATAGCTCCGTCAATCTTGTCCGAAGCCACCGCCTTGACGGGCTTGCGGTTTTCGAGTCGGTCCTCGTCTATCACAGCGTTGCCAAAGCAGTATGCCGTGATAGGATTAGGGTCAAACGTGATGCTATCCTGAGACAGAGCAAGCTCAAACGACATCACAGCCGTGTTAAACGATCCGTTCGTCTGCGGTATAGCCTCCAAATACGACTTGCCGACCTGAGGGGTAGATCGCAAGAGGTTGGTGAACTCGAGAGCCTTGTAGGGGTCGTAGCCAATCTTGAGGGTAGATAGAGGTTGTCGGAGGATGGTCTCCACGATGAGAGAGTAGTCGATGCTGTCGCCCTTACAGAGCGTCAGATAGCCGTCATCTGCCCAGCGCTTGTAAAGCTCTCGGTTTACGTGTGTGGCGAGCATTCCCTCTGGGAAGAAGTAATGCGTGATAGCGTGGAACGGGCAGACCTTGGTTCGCCCCTCTGGTACACGACTGGGCGTGTAGACAAGGAACGTAAGCGCACTAAAGTCATCACGGACGGACAAGTCCACAGCGCACATCGCACGCATCTTGCGAAGCGACTCCATGGGCACGTGCATAAACGCCTTCTCAATCGTCTCACGAGGTATCCATATCTCGCGCTCGTCTCGGGCGAATATATTGAGGAGCTTGTTGCGGAACGCCTTCATATCCCCTGCCGTGAGCTGAGCCTTCTTGTACTCTGCTTCGTAGTACTCGGGGCGCACCGTTACGCCCAAGTGAGGCTGAACCTTTTGCCACGTATTTGGATCGCCCTCCTCGTCGTCTATATCTGGCTCAAAAATGTGTGCGAAGATGCTATCATTCTCCACCTCGCCTCGGAGGATAGACTTATAGGCATCCAGCATCTCCGTAAATGGCGTATCGAGTTTGTCGCTTGCGGTAGTGATCACGAACGTAAGGGGATTTCTCCGTGCACCCATTGACGAGGTCAGGACACTCTTTAGCGCATCACTCTCCGCCTGTGCATACTCGTCGATGATCACCAGTGAAGCATTCAGACCATCCAATCGGTCTGCAGCAGACGACAGGCAGCGCGCAATAGACATCTTCCCTGGCATTCGGTTGAACACCTGTTCACGGTTGATCTTGAAGCGTCTGAGCTGAGGATCAAGCGCGCGCAGGATCTTTGAGATCACCCCGAAGCACACCTGCGACTGCTGATAGCTATTACTACCTACGTAGCTCTCCGCATTAGCATCCCCATAGAGAAGGTCATACACAGAGAGCGTAGCAATGGAAGTCGTCTTGCTGAACTTACGTGGCACGAAAAGCAGGACATCACGGACAAGTCTCCTTTCTCCGTCCTCGTGGTAGAACCAAAAGATATTGGTGAACTGGAAGACCTGCACGGGGGTAAGTGCAAAGAACACCATACCCTCGGCAGACGGTAGGCGGATATTTTCGTAGAACGTGATGAAGTGACGCACCTTCTCGTCTCGAAGTACGTACTTGCCCACCTTGTGCAGGAAGCGTTCAATAGACAGAAGCTCATACACGTTGTGCAGGCTCGGATGCTTGATGCACTCGCGTATATATGCCGATAGGCGCTTGTCGAGCTTATTGAAGCGTTGGTAGGGGATCTTAGCGCTTCGCAGACGCTCTACGACTCCGCTTTTCAGGGCTGTCGCCTCGCTTTGACTTAGTTGCTTCGTCATATATCTGCTGGAGTATGTAATTGAGCTTGTCCACCTCGTCACCGCTTGTGAACTTCGCAGTTCGTACGGTCATCTGGAGCTCGGACAGCTGAGCACGAAGCTCCTTAGACGCTTCGATGAATATAGACCACGCTGGATTGGCTCGCTTACGGGAATCGCCCTCACGGCTGAACTCCTCTACGACTATCCCATCAGACATCAGCACCGCATAAGACTCCCTGCATACGCCAGCCATCTGCGCTGTAACCGAGATTAGCGGTTCAAACGCTGGGGAGTATGCACCAAGGGCTTTGAGCCCGTCTCTTAGGAAGCTGGCGGTTTCTTCTTGGGTCATATTTTGCCGTGAAGCCTATATAATACCCTGCAAAACAGCGAATTTTGACACCACTTTATCCCCCAAGAGAAATGCACCAACAGAAGCCCCCACGCAACTTTGAGAACTCGTGCGAAGAAAAGGGAGCGAGGGGTGGTATGCAGGGGGTCTCTCCTTCCATAAAAATCGCCTCCCCCTGGTCTCGCAAAGTTGATTTTTTGGTCGTCGGGAAAATTTTGGAGGAGGGGCGGAAAAAGTGCCTAAAATATTGGAAAATAGAGCGTTATCGTTTGGTGGTTTCGTTTTTTTGCCCTATCTTTGTAGTACAAAATGAGAGGGAAACGCCCCTAACATTTTGCAACGTGAACGAACGCAAAAAGCCCCGCGCTCGTTTCACAACGGACGACGGGGCTACCATTTTTTTTAATATCACAACAAAGGTATGAAAACTAATCAGACCTACCAAACGACCTATGCAGTCGCAACGAGCTACATCGGTAGCCTCATCCAAGCAAAGAACATCAATGGCGTCCAGTGCCTACTATCATCATACGAAGAAGTAGGCTACGACATCGACGAGGAGACGGGTGAATACCCTGACGTGATGGAGTACTACCTAACCGACCTAAACAAGAGCCGTTGCGAGTGGCTTAGCCAGCACTTCGGGCTAATGTTCGCATACTGCACAGCCCTTGACTTGTGGGTACTCCTCGTCCCACACTGTGGCACTGGATGGGACTACGTGAGATTAAGCACCGACCTTGAGGAGTGTGTTGCTCCACTTGGAACAAGCAAGCTAAACTAAGCGCCCAAACAACTACCTTTACAGCAACTACTAACCACCAAAGATACAAGACAATGAAAACGAATAAGACCATCAAGCTACTCGGGAAGGAGCTGACCATATCACAGACCTACGAAAGTAGAGGGTACGGCCTAACCGAAACGATCGAAGCTATAGAGATCGATACAAATGAGCTAACCAGCCTAATCACGAGCGAAGAGGACGCGGAGCAGCTCGCCGAAGAAATGAGCGAGTACGCATACAACGAGGCATACAACGCCTGTAAGGCGCAGGCCGAAGAAGGAGAAGCGTTATACGCTTATCAAACGCTTAGCATATTTTTCAAAAGGTCGGAGATACGAAGCGATGGATATATATCAGCGTCGGCAATGTACGTTGAATGCAATGGGGGCAGTGAACGCAGCTTCACATTTGCAAACCTCGACATAGACCGAAAAGAAGAGGAAGACGAAGAAGGAGAGGAAATATCTGACAATATCAGATACAACGAGACCTTAGACGCTCTCAGTAGAGAGGAGTTCAACCGACGAATGAGCGAGGAAGAGCGCGGGGAATTTGAGTGCCTTGAGGATAAGGCACGTGAGAATTATAGACGCTTGCACCCCGAAGAGTTCGAGGGCTAAGGACGCAACGCCCTTCCGTCTATCTCATGCGGAAGGGCGTTTTTTTGCTCGCTCTTTGGCGGGCAGCTGCCTACCTATGCAGGTGGGTAGCGTTGTCGTAGTGTGAGGTAACGACCTGCACTAACGACCAAAGCGAGCGCGTGCAACTGTGCAGGCGCATAATCTTTGCCACGCGTATAACGTGGTAGGCTATCTCCTCCCAGCGGAGCGGGCAGCCACGACGGGAGCGACCAGCCCCCGCGCGATCTTTGACGTACTGACGACAAGGCAAAAAGGCGACCGCCCTAACGGGTGAGCTATGCCCAAATGCGAGCCAGCCAGCAACAAAGAGGGGCGCCCCTAATGGGTGGACTATACACCTACGCAATGGCGCTCACTCGGATAGGTAGGCGGACGCAAAGGCGGTCAATTCAGCTCGCGCGCGCTCCTTAGACGCGCTCAAGCTATTAGAGTGTAGTACCCTATGCGCCTCTATGTGGCAGGCCTTGCAAAGCGCTCTAAGGTTGCAGGGATTAAAAGCTAACTCCTGCATAGCACCGGGGCGTCCTGCCGCGCTTTCCACGGGGCGTATATGGTGCACCTCGGTGGCTGGCGTTGTCCTACCCGCTTGCTCGCAATCCTCGCAAAGAGGGTGGGCAGATAGGTAGGCCATACGCAACCGCCGCCAGCGCCTTGAGTTCATCAACTTTGTGTAATCTTTAGTCCTATGCCTCTTCATCTTGGAGGTGGTGACGTGTGGAGCTGGAGCGGTCGGAGAAGTGGCAGGCGCAGGCATCATCGTGATGATGAGCATCGCCACCTCCCTCGTGATGAGAGTTCGCGTGATGAGGCTCGTGATGAGCCACGTCCGCACGCTTATGATGAGTGGCTCGTGATTCGTTGAACTTGTCAAGCGCCCAACGCTCGTATGATTCGTAACTCGTGATTTGTGACGGAGGGCACTGCAAGCGCAATAGCGATTCGTGAAGAAGGTCACGAGGAGCGAGTGAGTCACCAGTGAGTCGCTCGGCTCGGTCTGCATACTTATCGTAGAGAGATTGATAGTGCTGGCGGATGAAGTGCTCGTACCACCTCGGAGCATCAGCGTGCGAGGGAGTGGCCTGCTCGCCAACTATTTCCATTTTGGACATACTTGATACTTGGCCATTGAAAAGAGCTAGCAGGACAGCGGTCTCCTTGTGGCCATCCTTTCTCCGTCGTCGTCTCCGACCAAACTCTGGTGCTTCCCAGTCCGTCAGAGTCTTGAATGCGTCTTGGATGGTTGTGTCGTCAGGGTCTTTCTCCCTCTGCTCTGCATCTTGGAGCAGGCGGATAGCCATAAAGATAGAAGCCTTAAACAGCTGGTGGTTGCTCTTGAAGCCGAAATGCTTGCGCAGTCTGCTTACCTCTACCGCAGCATCTGGTCCTATCCACGTCGTGATGCGCGGGTACACTTGGTGTTCTTCTTGGGGTGACATATCAGTATACATATTTCATATAGTATATTAGTGTGTCGTGGCACGGGGCGCAGGCCTGCGGTGTACCACAGAAAAGTTCATTTAGAATTCCGAGGAAATTCCAATAAAATAAAACCGCACCCCCCTTAAATGCAAGGGAGGGCGGTCTTATTGGTTACCTACCACGCCTTGGCGTGTGGTCTCTTATCATCTTCCAAGCCGAGCCTGCGTAGTCCACGTACTTCACATCCTTTTCTCCCGATAGAAGTTCAGGGCGAAGCATACGGGGAGTAACCTCGTACCTTGGGCGTAGCTGGTGGTATGTACCTCGCTCTGTGCCTTGGACTATATCAATCTCTCGACTGACAGCTATCCACTCAAAGCCTGCGTATAGTCGGTGCAGTGGATACTTACACCAAGCGAACGTACCAGAGAGCGCATACCCCCTGGTGGGCAAAGCTCCGTAGACTCTACCGAAGCAACGTGCGCGGTAAGCAGAGAGGAGATAATCATCGGAAGCCATTCTATTTGCACCGAACACCTCAGCAAGGCTCTTCCCATCACCAAGGTATCGCAGGATAGATGGAGAAGCCGAGGGGATGCCATAGCCTGCCGAGAAGTGCAGTTCGTCGTCGAAGCTTTCAGTCGTAGAGTCACTGAAAGTAAACCGCTCCCGTCTGTTCTTGGCTATATCATCACCCGTACGCCCGAGGTAGTCCGAGATCCACATCGAGGGGGCCTGTGCGAGTACTGCACTTGGGACGCTCCACAGCTTCCACTCCGTAAACTGTTCGATATTCTCACCCTTCTTCTTGTAGAATGTAGGTACGCTGAACACCTCTAACTCTAAGTGGGTGAACCCTCGAGGAGGAAGCGGAATAAACACTCCGTCCCCCTGCTGGTCGCCAATGTTCCTGCGGGCGTGCGTTATTCCTCCCCAATTAAGTTTGCTCTTATCCCCTCCATAGGAAAGGAATGGCACACTTCGAGTTGATCCTGCTGGGCCTGTCGTCCACATCAGCTCACCCGTTTGGCTGTACTGATTATATATGAGGTATAACTTCTCTCCGCTGGAGTTAGTCGCAGTCAGACTAAATGGTACGCGTGCCTCAATTAGCTGGTCCGTAAACTCCTTATTTGCCTTAGCCGAGTCGTTTATCCTCTTCGTGCCCTCTGGATCTCCGAGGTTGTAGTTTCGTCCTGACGAATTATTGGAGTACATCTTGAGGCGCTCACCCGTAACCTCGTTCATCTCCTGATAGAGATCTGAGCCAAATGAGAGTAGCAGAGGCATATCAAGACGAAGGCAGAAGTTAGATATATCTCCTACGTTCGGTATCTCCATAGTCCAAGGGGTTTTCTCGTTGAGCTTGAGTCCAAGCGGGCGCTCTGTTGAGTTCATCTGATCTCGATACCACTTGAGCATCTGCACATACCCTCGTATAGCCCCCTCCTCTTGCGCTGCATAGTTGTTGAACGACTTGGTGAGGTCGTAGGTGATTTCGTTGAGGTCAGCGCCGCTGTCATAAATCACGCAGTCCTCGTCTACCAGCTTTAGGGCTTGGTTGACATACACACCATCACGCACACGCTTCCAGCCGTCTACTCTTGCGTAGAAAACACTGTACTCCGTAAACTTTGGACTGAGAAAACCACCGAACTTTAGGCTCTTCACTCGTCCGTGGATACTCTTAGGATTCCATACCAAGGAGTAAAAGCGCCCATCCTCACCGAGTGTCTCCGCCTCTACCTCAAGTATGGCAGGAGTCTTAGCTGTACCCATGAGCGGGTCCGTTGTCCTGAATCGCCAGCCGAGGATATTCTTCGAGGATACATCAGCTCTTCCTACTGCCACCCACGGTGCATAGTCTTCAATCTTTGGAAGCTCCATACCCTTGCGAACAGAATCAAGGTGCGTGTATGTAGTCACGACAAGGTTACCATAGCTCTCATGAAGAGACAGCTCACCATCATCTCCAAGCACCTTCATCTGTACTGGAGTAAAGGACAGTTGAGCATCCTTGTTGTTAAGCGTTGCCGTAGGGGTTGCGTTGCCTTGTTCGAGAGAGGATATATCCGAAACAATGTACATACCGCTGGACTGCTCTATTCGTAGGCTAAGCGAGCTAAGAACACGCTCAAGCACCTCCAGAAGAGACATCGGAGTGTCGCTGTCCTCGAAGAACTGAGAGGTATCTACAATCAGCCCTCTCTCTCTGCGCGAAATAACATCTCCGTTCAAGGCTTCAGCCTCGGCATCATACCTTGACATCGCAAAAACCACATTCTTACGGAGGCCAAGAAGCACCCACCCTGGACGCTTCGGTGAGCGGTGGCGTTCGTGCGCCCATCCCTCGATACCCATGTACAGAATGATTCGAAGAAGCCCCTCAAGTTCCATCTTCTCCTGCACTCGTATCAGTGGCTCAAACGGCCTGCTGGTGACGGGTATTCTTGCCAATCTCCCGAAGTCATTAGCCTCGAAGCTGACAAGATACCCAGTATCTTGGTTGGCTGGCTCTTTGTAGCTCTCAGGGTCGAGAGTTCCGCACCAAAAACAATTACCAGCGCTTGTCGTCGGGTCAAACCTATCAATGCAGGCCTGCATCCACTGATCACTCAAAGTTCCATTCGCAGGAAGCTTCTCATCGCCAAGACACATCAGCACGACCGACACGTCTCCCTCGGGAGCTTGCACGAGGTGACGATACCGCTGGTCCGCTCTCTCCTCCAAGAGAGAGAATGCCAGCCTACCCTTGACTACTGGGGCAAGAGCGTCCTCGCTCTCCGTCGTCAGCGTCACCGCAGGCACGCCAAGACGCACCTCCTTTACCTTTGGGTAGCTCTTGGTTTCATCCGTGTCGGGATAGGCGATGATAAGCGCCCACATATTCCCAGATACGTCCTTGAACGGAGCTACGTAGTGTTTGAATGTCGTGTTACTCATATCCTTTCTGATTAAAGACCGTGGTGATAAGTGACTGGCTTTTTCCCGCAATGTAGTCCACGCTCCACGCAGGCCGCCTGCCAACGAAGAGGACTTGCCGATAGATTTGCGAGCGCGCGCACCCCAGCAAAAAAAAAATTAAGCCGAGGACGAGGCCTGCGACGGCGATGATTAGTACAGCGCTCATAGTCTATCTGATTACGGTTACCACATCCAGCAGACGCACCGAGGCGACCACGCTCTCCCAGCTGTCTGAAATCGTATTGCATGCATCCATTGCGGAGAGCTCTTTGATAAGCACCCTGCGAGCGGTCGTCTTACCCTTCCCATCGGTAAGCCCTATAACGTAGTAGCGGTAGCTCTCTCCGTCTACATCAAGCCCCACAGCGTCAGTAACACCGAGGGGCTTTAGCGTCTTGATCTCCACAGCATTTGAGGAGAAGCTGGCGAGGTGGTCTAACACCTTAGCCTCCGCCTCGGTGTATGTGAGAGCATCCACAAGGTAGCTCTCGGTGACCTTCTTGTCATCTAAGTTGCTGTATGCAACTCGTGCGAGGAATAGTTCCATATTGTTAGTGTATTTACGTTAGTTGTCTGTACTGCAGGCCTGCAGATCGTAGTCCTGGGTGATTTCATCGATGATCTCCATAGCCAGATCCCAGTTGCGACACATAAGGCCTTCGGAGATGAGGCGAGAAAAACGCTTAGCCGTGTAGGCTGGCAGGCTGTTCATCGAGACGAATACAGCGATACGAGCCGTCTGCGCCTTAGTAGGCTGGCGACCTCGCCCGTAGCCGTAGCTCATCGCCATCTCGCAGTAGTGTCGTGCCTTATCTAAGTCCTCACGGCCACCCTTCTCGTGGTGGCGAGAGACGTATTTGACTACGTTCCCCTGAAAGAAGTCCAAGCCCAATAGGCTGATCAGTTCGATTGGCTGGAAGCGCATATCCTTATAGTGACTGCCTCCTATCTGTACATCTAATGCGTTCATATCGTTAGCATCGAGGTTTATTTATTTTCCGTCTCCCACTTGAGTAAGCTCCAGACGTTCCCAGCGTATAAGTCCCAGAAAAACGCCTTAGCCTCTTCCAGCGTCTTGCCCTTGAGCTTCACCACCTCAAAGTCTCGCCACTGGCCAACGATGTAGCCAAAGTAGCCAGCCCCCTCGATGTGGTGTATGTAGAAGCACATACCAATGTCCGTGTGCGCTCCTATCATATCGTTCGTGCCCGTCTTTCGCCAGCAGAGTGGCAACAGCTCACGTTCTAATTGCTTTTGCGTCATAGTCGTTAGTCCTTAATGCCGAGCAGTCGGCAGGCGAAGAGGAGGCGGTGGTCTTCGGCTATGGTTTTGAGCGCCTCTTCTCCACCTTCCACACCGAGGAACTCGCCAACGAAGCGACCACAGCCATTAGCTGCTTTCATATACACGTCATCTTCGATTAAGCGGTAGGTTATACAGACCTCCCTCTCAAGCGGGCACGCCTCAGCGGTAAGAATTCCATCAATATCCTCCTCCCACTCCAGCGGGTTCTCTTTTAGCTGTTGCCTTACTTCTTCGCGTGTCATTGCTGTGCCTCTTCCTTCATCTTACGTATCGCCTTGGTGAACTCATCCACCGCCTCGCTTAGGTCGGTGAGCTTGTCGTCCAGCTCGTTGTACTCCTCTTGTATTTTGTCGATAACTCTGCATATATCCCTCACAGGCTCCTCGTCAAGGTCTTTGATGCGGTCATCTATATCTTCGTACTTGTCCGTGACCTCTTCCAGTCGTGAGGTCAAGATGGCAGCGAAGCGCTCCATCGATTTCAGTTCTTCTTGTGTCATAGTTCGTTGTGTTGATTAGAGCGCGCCCTGCCGTCCCAGGCGCGGAAGGTCTCGCGTGCGGTAGGTAACCGCCAGCAGGGTGCACTCGTGGTTAGTTCTGTTCGTCGCGTTCGGTCTTGATCTTGTCGAGGGCTTCGATAGCCTCCTCCCATTCGCCACCGAAGACGTAGGTAATGGCGCTCTGCGCGGTGTCACTTAGTGGCACTTCCTTCGCTATCTCCCGTAGCTCTCTAAGTAGCTCGGTGTAGCCCTTCTGTTCGGGTACAAAGCAGAGGTCTGAGGTTGCACGACAGCTCTCTATCGCTGTCTCTATTCGGTCATGGTCTCCCGTGTTCAAGAAGTTCACCGTGTCCGATAGCACTAATCCTCGGAAGAAGTCGATACGATAGGTGACAAACAGGTTTAGGCACCACGCTGTCAGTTTCTCTTTTTGTTCTTGGGTCATAGCTGTACATTCTTAGTTAGTAGCTCCTCGGTAATCTCGAGGGCGTTAGGTTCAGCGTCTCGGTGCTTCGTCACTCGGAAGCGGGTGACCTTGTTCCCCGTCCAGCCCGTTAGCTCTCGGTAGGCGTAGTAGCCTTTCTTGAGGAAGGGCATGAGAAGGGCGTGCGCCTCTCCGTGGTTTAGAGCCTCACCCTTGCCACTATCCTCGATATTCACGAAGCAGTAGGAATGCCCATCCAAATGTTTGAGTATCGCTGTGCGCAGTCGCTCTACATAGTCAGTACGTACGCCCCAGTCTTTGTCATTCTCGGGTATCTCGGTTGGCGTCACGTCCTCGGCTTCGGGTGCGGTGGTTGCCTTCGGCTCTCGCTCCTTGCGTTCTTGCCACAGCGTGAGCGTCACTGCGATTGACCATACTAACAGTCCACTGCAGGCGATGGTGAGCAGGTCGATGATGTTGTCCGTTGTCATAGTTCCTTAGTATTTCTTCCCGTGCTTCGCTGGGCGTGTGGCGTTGTACTTTAGCTTCAGCTCTATGTGCGCCATAAGGTCGATGCCGATGGAGCTGGCGTAGGTAACTATCAGCAAGACCGCACGACGAATGATGGAGTGGTCAGCCCAAGCTGTATCGAATAGTATACACTTGGCTTTGTAGACAGCCTTCGTGAGAGGACACTCGGCGAGGTATTCCGCTGTCGGTGAATACTCGTCCTCCAGTCGTTTGTCTTGCAGTCTTGGCTTCTCCTCGAGCAGTCGCCCATAGAGGTCTGCGAGGCGTATCACAGTGTCAGCCAGTTCATCCTCCACGGCGTCCTTTACATGGAGCAGGAATGCTTGTGCGTATGCTGCGCCCTCAAGCCCCCGAAGCTCTTCTATCTGCACGGGTGTGAGCTTTGCCCACCTGCCGATGCGGTCGGCTTCCACAGCCTCGGACAGCTCGCCATCAGCGAGGACGAAATAATGTGATCTCGGGTGTTGCTCATCCCAAAAGCCTTTAGCTACCGCCCGCTCGTGGCAGAAGCGTGAGAAGTCAGCGAATGCACTAAAGTGCGGTACGATAGATGTAGTTGCGTTCATATTCGTTGCTATTTGATGATGTGAGATAAGATGTGTTTGACCACCTCAACCGTCCACCCGTTGCCGAGCATCTTGTAGGCTTGGGTGTCGGAACAGCACCACTTGTACCAGTCGGGGATAGTCTGCAAGCGTGCGCACTCGGTGGGGGTGAGTCTACGGAGCATATAGCCTATTTTAGCCACGGGCTGTCCGCTGCCGTCGTTCCTCGCTCTCGCAGGTATGCACGGGGCTTTGCCTCCAGCTGTCGGGCGGAAGCCCTGCCCATCCTTGTGCGTGCGCCAAGTGCCAGGAGTAATTAGCAGATTATCCTTAGTGACGCTCGTCAGGCTGTTGCTCTTGTTATCCTTCCGAAGTTCGATCTGTTGCTCGTTATTGTTCCCTCGCACACGCATAGCACATGCCATATTATTAAAGCTCCAATTATTGGAGGTTAATGTTGGCGATTTGTCTGGGATAACTCTTGATTTTAAATAGCCACGTCCACGTTGGTATAAGCCTATATACAAGATGTCCATATCGGAGTGGTTGCCTCCGCTATGCCCTCCAGCAGTTAGGCAAGAGGCCTTGTCTTGCTGAGCCTTTGGCTTTAGCTTCTTGTCGAGCTTGACTACGTCTGATACCCCTTCCTGCATAGTGTATATGCTTTCAATAGCCTCCTCGTTGAGGGAGAGATTGCGCATATAGTATTTCTCGTCTACTTCATCATCGAGGATGTCTCCGATGTAGATGCCTCGGTCGGCAGGCTGGGGAATATCTGTGAGCAGCTCGCCCCATAGCCCCTCGCTCTTCGTCCGTATGTCGCTCCAATAGAGTCGTACTCTATTTTGCGCAGAAACCAGCGCTGAGTTAATCACAACGGGTCTAATGCCGAGGCTTTCGTTTATCCTCGCCTCGTCCGCTGGGCGCATTCGCACATTTTCAAGGAGGTACTTTGCGTTGGGGTTGAGCTTTTGCATGTGGTGCAAGATGTCAAGGAAGACCCAATACAGCTTACTTCGTGGGTCATCGTGACCGAGCATTTTACCCGCTAAGCTAAAGCCTTGGCAGGGCGAGCCAGCGAGGAGGAGGTCTATCTCCTCCCACTCAATGTCCCACTCTCGCCACTTCTCCACGTCTCCGAGCTGGATAGTCTCGGGGAAGTTCAGCTGCGTCTGTGCGATAGCGTGCTTGTCTATCTCGCTGGCGTAGTACCTCTCGATAGGCACGCCCAGCTCTCGCAAGGCTATCTGACCACAACTCATTCCGTCAAAGAGTGATAGTACTTTCATCTTTCGCTTCTTCTCTCTTACTCATCACGGGCTTCGTGCGCAGGGGGCGTGGCACACGCTCCAGCGTGGCAGGCTTAGCCGTGGGGGCTTGATACTCATCCTTGGTCAGCACCTTCTCTGCGAGCTTGAGGGTGAAGTCATTGACCTTGCCAAGCACCTCGAGGAGCTTGTGTTGCTGTTCGCTGACGAAGGAGAAGTAGTGCTCTACCTCGCCCTGCATCTTGGAGAGATCTCGGGCTTCTCTCTTGCGCTGGGCATCCATCCGCTCAATAAGGCGAAGGCGCGAGTGGAGCGTCCAGAGGAAGTAGCTCATCACGAGCAGGCCTGCAGAGAGTAAGAGTAGTAGTGTGATTGTCATTTGTCGAATAGTTTGGTAGGTGTTGCGAGGTGATGGATAGCGAGGAGTAGTGCATCTCGCTCCTCTTGGTTGGTGCGAGCGAGCTTACTCTTCGGGAGCGTCAGATTGTGACGCCTGCATACTTCGAGTATTTCAGAGTGGGTGATCTTTCCATCTTGTCCTCTCCAGTGCTTGAGCAGTGGCTTTTGGCAGATGATCGGGAACTCTTTTGCCTGTATCGCATCTCGGATAAGCTCACCAACCATAGCGCACCGCCCAAGGTGGTAGCCTTTTTTTGCTACAACTCTGTGGTTATCTCTTGGTGATGCGTGCCAGTTGTGTGCGGTACTCCAGATGTCCTCGAGGACAAAGCGGTAGGAGTATTCCGTGTCGAGATACCTCTCGTCCTCTTCACACCGCCATTCGTTGAGCAGGTCAAGCACTCTTAGGAATGGTATCGTCTCGAGGTGTACGGAGCGGTCGTTGAGATTAACTACAGCCCACCCCGAAGCCTCCGTATCGGGGTCTATACCGATAAGGAGAGGCTTCTTTTGAGTTGGATTGCCCATAGCTTACGTGAGTTAGGCCTGCGCAGCGCCTGTGGAGTACTCGATCTTCCACGCCTTGACTTCTGGGTACCAAGTTCCGTTGTACTCGCGTCCGTCGAGGTCGATATAGGCGGTCACCTCTTGCCCTAATCGCAGGGGAAACTTCTCGATAGTCTCACCGAAGAGCTTAATCGGCACTTTACTTGGGAAGCGTCCGCCTGTATCAAGCACGAATACCTGCGACTGCCAGAGGCTACCCGTTGACTTACTTCTCCCCTGCATAAGTGGGCAGAGAACTGCTACTGTTCCCTTAATTTTGATTTCGTTGTCCATAGGTTGGGATTAAATACTCGTTTTCGTTCTGTTCATTCTGTGGTCTGGCACTCCTACGAGCCGTACCTCGATGCAGTCACCACGAAGGCGAGATACCGCACGGTCTCCGTAGCGTTGAAGTTCAGACCATGGGAGGTTTGTCGTGGCGACGATCGGTGCGTCTCGATACCCATAGTCGGATCGCTGGTTGATAAGGTCCGCAAGACTCGCCTTGTTTCCATAGCGCTGGAAAGTAGCAGGCTCACTTCCGAGGTCGCCTATGTGAAGCACCCGATAGTCCAGGGCGGTGTACCTGCCATCTGTACTGTCCATAAGATCCGCCATGTGCCAAAGGGCGTGCGTCTCACCATTCCACAGGAAGGGCTTCATAGTTCGTCGGCTATTCACACCGTCGTAGAATGGTCGCTGTACACCGAGCATTTCACTGAGGTCTCGCAGTAGAGTCACAAGAAGCGTCTTACCTGTACCAGTCTCGCCTGTTACGATCAGCCCCTTCATCGGGTCGTCTATCTCTGGATGTGGCAGGGCGAGTAGCCAAGAAACCGCTTTTGCATATCCGAGAGCCAGAGTATCATTATCAAGCGAAAATCGCTCCTCCCTCAGCTTGCCAAGCTCTGTGATATAGTCCAGCGCATCATCAAGTTTGATACCTCTGTATGCCTCATAGACCGATCGTGGTGGTAGGCCTGCCGTACGCTCCTCTTTGATCTTCTTCACAAACTCCGAGGCGAGTGGAAGCACACCCTCTTTGGGCTGTGGTTGCTCGTTAATCATTGCTGTTGGGGTTTTGATGTTCTCCTCCTCTTCGTACTCTCTTGAGCACAGAAGCCTTGTACGCCTTCATTTCCTCGCTATCTTCGGCCTGCGCCTGTTCCCTTTTGACTTCATCCCACATGTGGTTTGAGTAGTTCTGGGATGCAGGAGGAGGAGATGACAGCTTGGAAGCATGGTTGTCTCGATAGCACCCTCCCACGACCTTAGCGAAGTTGTCTGGCTTGACAAGCCACGACAGACTCGCCATGGCTCGATTGCCTCGTAGGAAGGTGGATGCCTTGGCTTCTGCCATCATCTTTCGGAATTGGGCTATTGCGTTTAGTGTGGTCGACACCGCTGGACGCTCCTTGGCATTCCCATCTGGTCGGTCGGGCATCAGCGCCACAAACAGCTCATGCCCATCTCTACATATGGCCTGCGATAGAATGATTGGCTTAGCGAAGCCATCATCCCCATCGGTCGCCTCTTCGTAGAGCGCCTTCCACACCTTGCCGAAGTCACGCATATCGGAGCTGGGGTACATAAGCGAGCTAACCATAGCGCGAAGCGCAGGGTCCTCTATCG
>ERZ772956.711-NODE-711-length-23886-cov-19.415174_pt1 | contig 23886 bp, 17 predicted proteins | sample MGYA00580683_ERZ772956 | MGnify/ENA primary metagenome ERZ772956 (study PRJEB29015, sample SAMEA2738077) | human oral metagenome | biome: human oral; feature: human-associated habitat; material: saliva | place: China | collected 2212 ... | reverse complement strand
CTTGCCACACCGAACCCGTGGACGTGGTGACCAGGTTCGGGGTTCCATCACCCCAGCTCCACTCATAGCTCATCGCGGTAAAAGTGACCGCGATTTCGCGGCCAAACATTGTTACCGTATGGGGTTTGTGAGGGACGTGTGACCGCGACGATGGAGGGAATGTACTTGTTCGTGTATGACACCCCGAGCGGACGTTTATAGAGACCAGCACCGTCGGCTCGAACGACAGCCGTAGCGAGATATAGAAGGTCTCGTGTTGTGGGAGCACGGCCCGGGTCCTGATTTGGCCCACCCTCAGGGTCGGGAGGTAGAGGGCAGTCATCGACCGTCGTGTCATCAGAGACGATTGGGCTGTTAGCAGCTTTGCCAAGAAATACTTGTTTGCAGGGCACGGCCTGCTTGTAAGAGACAGAGGCGGGGTCGACCTCCGCCTCATTGGTAAGAGGAGGAATGTCATCAGCCGGATCATGATAATTTGGGGGATCAGCTGGATCAGCTTCACCGTCACCAAGTTCGCCTTCAATTACTAGATCCGGCCCTTCGGTATAATGATTGAGCTGCGCATCAGGTTCATCAAATGCATGTGTCGATGCAGGGATGACTGCAGTATTCAGGAGTGCGGCAAGAATAATCATAATGTCGAATCTGAGCAATTTAATTTGCGCCATCGCCAGCGAACCTTCCTTGAGTCTCGATCCATTGTCCTTCATGCCATGTCATGATGAGGGTGAGCGTAGACTTATATTTGGAAGCGGCGGTGTGTACTTTCGTTTTATTGCATTTGGTTCCGTCGTAAGATTCGACACGGTACTTAACTACGATTGATCCCTCCGGCACATCCTTGCCGTTCGCCTCGATCGGCTCGACTCGGAGCACATAGGTGATGTTTGATTCCATCCCGTATCTCCATCCGTATTCGTATTGAGTATTGATGTCACCTACGATTGCTGACGCAAATCCTGACGTCGGTGATGACATATCTGCAAAGGGATGTGTATCACCCGTGTTGAACGCGTAGACCATGAGCGCGAGATAATGCTCTGCTGCCGCTTCTGCTCCTCTTTCGGTGTTGTCTTTGGCTTCTTCGGGTAGTTCTGGTTTGGTGTAGGTGGAGGCCGCGTGTTCGGCTGGGCGCACGAGGACGCCGTCGGGTCCGATTTCATAGCCGCCCGACATAGCAGGCTCACTCGATGCGGACGGCGAAGGCCGAGCAGCGGGTGCGGTCGTCGCTGCGATGGTGGGTTTCTCACCCCAGGCGTGCCACCAGCCGTAAGCAACACCGTTGATATAGAGCGAGTAGGATCCGCCGATGAACAAGAACACGACGGCGATGCGGATTCCCCAATCCACCGCGTCGGCGTCCATCCACGCACGAAAACGAGCCTTCGCTCCCTTGGGCCGGTTGCGCTTGGCCTCGGCCCGATAATCGGCCCACCGCTCCCACAGCGTGTACTTACGCGGGGCGGACTCGCGGAGGAACTGCTCCTCGTCCTCCTCGGTCACGGGACGCTCAGACAAAGGTGGGACCATCATGATTTATCAACCTCCACGATGAGGTAGGTGCCTCCAACGCACCCCACCATCGGAGGTGCGCCCTGTTAGCACGCAAGAATACGCTCTGAACTGATATGAAACATCAACAATATGAGTAACCATCATGCACGTATTCTCGAATAGTAATGACAGGTGGCACAGATGTGCAGATTGTGGGAGTTGCATGTGCCTGACCTTGTCAAACATCAATCGATGTGTGCGACTCACATATCGTGTACAGGTGAAACTGTGGGCCACAATTTGGACATTGATGTCCGTGAGGTGCGATGTGGCTTGATTTGGCAGTGTGCAGGGCGTCCCGTTGGAAGGGCGAAAGTGTCCGCGCGCAGTGAACTCATTGGTAGGGAGAATCCTTGTCTCGTCCGTTGTTTCACGTGAAACACTCTGACAAGACGGGTCTTGATACGTGTCAACCTGGGTGCAGTGGCTGTGTCGCGCATTTTGTGAGCCGTGTGCCGTGTGTACCTGTCACCATGAGGAAGGGTTGTAATCGGTCGGGCGTGACGATGAAGGCCGACCTCCAACGCTGGCTCATCGAATCCGGAGAAGCTGAAGAGCTCGCGGCCTTCCTGTGCGAGGAGCGGGTGCGTCACCCGGCACCCCGCCACGAATGGCCGTAACCACGAGCCTTGACGTCGATATTTTCGATGCCGCGATGACTTGCGCGTCCAGTGAGGGGATCACGTCACGGCCCGGAGCCTTCTGCGCCGCGGTGCGCGAGTGGGTGCGTGATGTCGAGTGCCAGCCTGAGGCGCACCAGGATTGACGAGGCCGTGGTGCGTCCTCGGGTCGCAGACGACGAGTGGGGCGCTGGGTGTGCCACAAAGATAGGAACCCCGCCATAATGAAGACATATGACTGTGACGAAGCGCGACGATACAAGCATGGCGGAACAGAACGCCAAAATCCGGCGGTGGGCGGAGGAAAGCGGCCTGATGCTCGGGTCAAGGCTGGGCCACCAGGAGGACGTGGGCGAGCGACTCACTCCTCAAGGGCTGGTGATCGAACTCACGGTGAGTGTCGACGAAGACGTGTACGAAGCGGCGATGTTACGCGCGACCTACGACGGATACGACAACGTGTCCGAGGTTGTCGAAGTGGCGCTGCGAGAGTGGGCGCGGGGGTACTAGGCTGCCAAATTACTTGATGGCGGAATCCGTGAACGGATGTGAATACGAATCCGTATCGATGCCTGGTGCCTGCTCTTGTGGGGATCTGCTCGCATTCTGTGATGATGGCATGGGTGGAAGTCCGCTCATCATCAAGGACCTCGACCTCTACCCGCAACCCCGACCAACACCCGGTCGCCCACACTCAACTCTGAAGAGCCGTATTTCTCGCATCGGAATCCACACCGTATAGAGAAACGGCTGAAACGACGAGAGCTCTCGAGGAAGTGAGGCCTGCCGTGAAGACACAAGGAGCACAACTATGGAATCCATCGATGAGTTGATCAACGCTGCGCAGACCTTCTACGAAGATACGCGCGCGAATGAGAATGGGCGCTCCCGCTCGTGGGAGCATTGCTATCGCGTCTTCCGAGATGCGCGGACCGACCCTTCTCCGGACTATGACTATTTGAGCCTGCACCTCGCTTTCTACCTGGCGAGCTGGGGAATGTATCGGGCCTCGTCCTTCATCTTTCACATGGACTACAAGGTGCACACGCCCATCGTCGAGGAGATCCTGAAGCCCGAATACGACTGCCTGTTCGGGCTCGCGTGCGCGGATGTGCGGGAGCCCGAGGTTAAGCTGATGCTCGACACCGTGTACGGCTACATCGCCAACTATTTCCGTCCAATCCGCAAAGGAATCAGAGGGCGTGAGGTCGCGAGCGCAGTGTCGGAGGTTCTCATCACGAAAATCCTGATGGGAACGCTCGGGTGCGTGCCCGCGTATGACACATACTTCGGTGTAGGAGTGAGGTATTTAGGCTTAGAAAAGAACACTTATCAAGAGGAATCTCTCCTCGAACTCGCGGACTTCTACGAGGCCCACAACGACCGCCTCGAGGAAGCGCGGCGCGGAATGCAGTGCGAGGACCTGATCTATCCCCAGATGAAGCTTCTTGATATGGGGTTTTGGCAGGTCGGCTACGACCAGGAGACCAAGGAGTCTGCGTAGCCGCGTGGGTACTCCTGCTCGCTGTGTGCAGAAAGACCTTTGGCCGCGAATATGGGACACCGTACTGCCGTTGTACGAAACCGACCGCCGAATATCCCGACATATGACAGTGGCGGTGAGGTTCTCAAGCCTCACCGCCACTAGTTAGTCACTGACGCGTGGGCTTCGCTCCCTCCAATCGGCGACGGAACAAGAAGTTAAACGATCAAGAAGCAGAGGAATAATGACAAGAACCTGCTACGATTTGTTGTGAAAGAAGCTCGTTAACAAAGGCTGACTGAAGCGCGATCTCCAGGTCAAGGCAGGCATCAGTACCGGCACCGTCGCCAAGCTCGATGGAAATGAGAATGTCACTACCACCGTGCTCGTTAAAAACGCTGAAGCGTCGGTCCGAGAACTGATCAATATCGCGGAGATTGTCGAAGACATGGAGGAGGATAGCAATGTCAAAGCTCACTGAAGAGGATGTCAAGCTCAGGTTCATTACACCTGCGATCACAGAGACGGCTGGTTGGCGTAAAGAGCAACTTCGTATGGAGCTTGTCATCGCTCCTGGCCAGGTCATTGTTCAAGGTACCAAGACCAAACGGGGCAAGATCAGCAAAGTGGATTACATGCTGCTTGGTTCGAAGTCGCGTAAGCCGCTTGCGGTTGTTGAAGCCAAGGACATGGAGCACACTGTTCGTGCAGGTCTGCAGCAGGCACTAGGTTATGCCGCGAAGCTTGACGCCCCGTTCGCCTACTCGTCAAACGGCAAGGGCTTCATCGAGCACGACTTCTTCACCGGGGTTGAGCGAGAGATCGGCTTGGATGAGTTCCCTACCGAGGATGAGTTGTGGCAACGCTATCTGGTTGGCAAAGGACTTGACGCTCAGGGTGAGGCACTGATCGCTGAGCCATACCATGTTGACCCGTTCAAACCGCAAGAAGCTCGCTATTACCAGCAGGTAGCGGTAGACCGCACGCTGGAAGCCATCGCACACGGCGACCGCCGTCTACTCCTGGTGATGGCCACCGGCACCGGCAAGACATTCACGGCCTTTCAGATTATTTGGCGGCTCCTCAAAGCTGGAACAGTGAAACGGGTACTGTACCTTGCCGACCGCAACGTGCTGATCGATCAGACCATCACCGGCGACTTCGAACCACTCTCTGGCCGCATCACCAAGGTCAAAGGCAAGCACTTGGATTCCTCTTACGAGGTTTACATGAGCCTGTATCAACAGCTCGCTGGTGAGGAGGGTGAAGAACCATTCCGGCAGTTCAAACCAGAGTTCTTCGACCTCGTCATCATTGACGAGTGTCACCGTGGATCAGCACGCGAAGAATCGCTGTGGCGACGTGTCCTCGACTATTTCTCTAGCGCCATCCACATTGGTATGACGGCAACACCGAAAGAAACCAAGGAAGTGTCGAACATCGACTACTTTGGTGAGCCTGTCTACACCTACAGTTTGAAACAAGGAATCGAGGATGGCTTCCTTGCTCCGTATAAGGTGATCCGTGTTGGCTTGGACATCGACTTGGAGAACTGGCGACCGTTCGAGGGGCAAGTCGACGTTGATGGCAACGAAGTTGAGGATCGCGAGTACAATGTCAAGGATTACGACCGTAACCTCATCATTGATGAGCGCACCCAGATGGTCGCCAAGTACGTGACGTCCTGGCTGGAGAAGTACGGCACTGATTCGAAGACCATCGTCTTCTGCGTCGATATTGAGCATGCTGAACGAATGCGCCAAGCCCTAGCGAACGAGAACCTTGAACGGGTCATCGAGGACTACCGGTACGTCATGAAGATCACCGGAGATGATAAAGAAGGCAAGGGTCAGCTCGATAACTTCGCTGACGTCAACGAGAAGTACCCGACACTGGTGACCACATCGAAACTGCTCACCACAGGCGTCAACGTCAAAACGATCAAGCTCATCGTCTTGGAGTCCAACATTGGGTCGATGACGGAGTTCAAACAGATCGTCGGACGCGGCACCCGGCTCGATCCTGAGCATGGCAAAGAGTTCTTCACGATCATGGACTTCCGTGGATCGACCCGACTCTTCGCCGACCCGGATTTCGACGGCAACCCAGCAGGCAGCATAGACGTACCTTTGCCCGAGCCTGGAGATGACGGCGAGATCCCCGAACCCGAATGGCCAGAAGACGACGAAACCGTGGAAGACCCCGGGTCTGAAGACGACATCGAGGACTTCGGCCCAGATGATGTGATCATCTGCGATCCGCCTTGGATCGACGACACAGACCCTGAAAAGCAAGGCAAGGTGCGAGTTCGCGGTGTCGAAGTCAAACTGCTCAACGAGCGCGTCCAGTACGTCGATCCCGCCACCGGCAAACTCATGACCGAATCGATCCGCGACTTCTCGAAGCGGTCATTGCTGAACACGTACTCCAGCCTCGACTCGTTCCTTACCGCTTGGTCGCAGGCCGAGCGAAAGGACGAACTCATCGGCCAACTCAGCAGCCATGGTGTCTTCCTTGAGGCGATACGCGAAGAAGCTGACGGTAGGTTCTTCGACGTTGACGATTTCGATCTCATCCTCCATATTGCGTTCGACAAGCCTCCACTGACTAAACAAGAGCGTATCGATCACGTCAAGAAGCGCGGCTACCTCCACAAATACTCAGACATCTGCCGCGAAGTATTGAAAGCGCTCTTGGATAAGTACGCAGATATCGGTATATCTGAAATCGAAACAACCAGAATCCTCAGCGTTGACCCGTTCACCCAGTACGGGTCACCGCAGAAGATTGCCCGCCTCTTCGGAGGACGCGACGCCTACCTCCAGGCCATTCGTGAACTCGAAGACGCCCTCTACGAAGCTGCATAAGGAGCACAAGTAGCCAATGAGCCTGAACTCGTTCATCTCAACCTCCCGCAAGATCATGCGCGGAGACGCCGGGGTCGACGGCGACGCCCAACGCATCGCGCAACTCACCTGGCTGTTGTTCCTCAAGGTCTACGACGCGAAAGAAGCCGACTGGGAGTTCCACAACCCCGCCTACCAGCCGATCATCCCCGAACAGCTCCGCTGGCGTTCCTGGGCACCCGACCGTAAAGACGGACGATCCAAGACCGGTGAAGAACTCCTGACGTTCCTCAACGCTGAACTCTTCCCAGCTCTCAAATCGCTGCCGATCACCGCATCGACGCCGCTCAGTCAATCCGTGGTTCGGGCAGTGTTCGAGGATTCGAACCAGTACATGAAGGACGGTATCCTCATCCGTCAACTCGTTAACCTGATCGACGAGATTGACTTCGAGGACTATGCAGACCGGCATGCTTTCGGCGAGATCTACGAGACCTTGCTGAAAGAACTCCAAAGCGCGGGCAGCTCAGGCGAGTACTACACGCCGCGCGCGGTCACCGACTTCATGATCGAAATGATCAACCCCAGGCTCGGAGAGACCGTCGCGGACTTCGCAGCCGGAACAGCTGGGTTCCTCACCTCAACGCTCAAACACCTCGACGAACAGGTCGAAAGCGTCGAAGACCGCGAGGCATACCGCTCCAGCGTTTACGGCATTGAGAAGAAGCCAATGCCGTACCTACTTGGCGTGACCAACCTACTGTTACACGACGTCGACCAGCCCCAGTTCATTCACGGCAACTCACTCGAACGTAACGTGCGCGACTTCAAAGACAGCGAGAAGTTCGACGTCGTCACCATGAACCCGCCCTACGGCGGCACCGAGCAAGAATCGGTCAAAGCGAACTTCCCGCAAGCCTTCCGTTCCTCTGAAACCGCAGACCTATTCATCGCGCTCATCACCTACCGGCTCAAACGACATGGAAGAGCCGGGGTCGTACTGCCCGACGGGTTCCTCTTCGGTAACGACGGCGCAAAACTCGCACTGAAGGAACGCCTCCTCAAGGAGTTCAACCTCCACACCATCATCCGCCTACCGGGCTCTGTGTTCTCGCCCTACACCCCAATCGCCACCAATCTCCTGTTCTTCGACAACACAGGTACAACCAAGGAGACCTGGTACTACCGAGTTGACCTCCCCGAAGGCTACAAAGCGTTCTCCAAGACCAGACCAATGCTGAGGGAACACCTGGCCGACGCCGCTGAGTGGTGGACGGATCGCCGAGAGATCGAAGACGCAGACGGCAACCCCAAGGCCCAGCGGTTCACCGCCGATCAACTTATCGAGGGCGGTTACAACCTTGATCTCTGCGGCTTCCCGCAACAAACAACCGTCGTGCTCAGCCCAGAAGAAACAATCGCTGATTACAAGACCAAACGAGCCGAACTCGACGCGCAAATCGACGCCAAAATCGCCCAAATCGAAGCGCTCCTGGCGGTGACCGAATGATAGCCGACCGCCTCCGCGCTGCCATCCTCCAAGCCGCCATCAGCGGCAAACTGACTGACCAACGTCCAGAGGACGGTACTGCCACAGAACTCCTTGAACAGATTAAGGCAAAACGCGCCGCACTGGTCAAAGCGAAGAAACTCAAGAAGCAGAAGCCACTTCCACCCATCACGGATGAAGATCGGCCATTCCCGATACCTTCCAATTGGGTATGGGCGCGTTTCGGGGAGGCCGCGAGGTACGCGCAACGAGGCAAGTCCCCAACGTATGCGGATATCTCCCCGTATTTGGCGGTCTCTCAGAAGTGTGTGCGCTGGACAGGATTCGACCCTGCGCTGGCACGCCCGTATGCGTCCGAGGCGTTCGCTGCGCTTCCACAGGATCGGATTCTGAGTGCGGGCGACATTCTTTGGAATTCAACAGGCACCGGCACAGTCGGTCGGTCAACCGTCCTGCCAGAGTCAGGTGACTTCGGCAAGATGGCTGCAGATTCGCACGTTACAGTCATACGAACCTTTCCAGAGGTACTTCCCCGGTTCATCGACGCCTTTATCTCGTCGCCGCACATTCAGCAGAACATGGACGACCTGACAAGCGGAACCACCAAGCAGCAAGAACTTAATTTGGGAACCATCCTTGAGCTGCCTCTTCCCATCCCACCGCTTGCCGAGCAGGAGCGGGTTGTCGCCAAGCTTGACGAGGTTCTGCCGCTCATTGACCAACTTGCTGAACTTGAGCGAGAGAGAGTATCTAGACCGCGAGTTCGCCAAAGCAATCGAACGCGCGATCCTCCAAGCCGCCATCAGCGGGAAACTCACCGACCAACGTCCAGAAGATGGCACCGCAGAAGAACTCATCGAAACCATCAAAAACGAACGACAGCAACTCGAAAAGGAGGGCAAAATCAAGAAGCAGAAGCCACTGCCGCCAGTGGACAAAACGGACGAGCCCTTCGACCTGCCAGATAGTTGGGTTTGGTCGCGTCTAGGCCGCGTGTTCAACATGCAGGCAGGCAAGAACGTCGCCGTTGGCAACATTTCTGAAGTTGGCGAGTACCCGTGCTACGGAGGTAACGGGATCAGGGGTTACGTGGCCGACTACAACAGAGACGGAACCTACCCGATCATCGGTCGTCAAGGCGCTCTTTGTGGCAATATCAATGTGGCTTCGGGGCGCTTTTTCGCGACTGAGCATGCGGTAGTAGTCGAGACATTCGGGCATACATCTCCTGCTTGGGCGGCTCTAGCATTAGAGCAACTGAACTTGAATCAGTACGCTACCGCAACAGCACAGCCTGGACTCTCAGTCGAGAAGCTGAAAGTAGTACCCGTTCCAGTTCCGCCTGTGGATGAGCAGGAGCGTATTGCTGCCAAGCTCGACCGAGCGCTACCCCTCGCGCGAGGCCTTGGGGAGCTGGTGTCGTGATCACCAAGATTCACTTTCGAGGCTTTCGTTGTTTCAAGGAGCTTGTCCTCACACCAGCTGAGATGACTCGAAGTTCGGGTTTTGAAGATCAGACTGCACTGCCTGAAGCGGTATGGGTGGGCGTTGCGCAGATACTCTGCTCACCAGCGACTACTGCCAGGAGGCGAGAAGGCGATGGGTGACGAAAACCGATTGTTTCGACAATTCGAAGCGAATCTCCGCATGACTCCGGCGACAGTCAGCGCGGTGCGCAATCGATACCATGCCATCACGCGGCGCATCAATGTGGACTTCTGGGGAACGTCCTCAGACACAGATCACTCCTGGTACGCCGGGTCATATGGTCGCGGTACAGCGATCTCGACGAGTGATATCGATATTCTCGTGGAGCTACCGCCCGGTGAATACAACAACGCTTGGGCGCGATCCCTGTTTGGTGGGAACGGGCCATCCGAGCTACTCCAAAAGGTAAAACGAAGTCTCAGTGCGACCTATCCCCAAACCAAGCTGCGTGGGGACGGACAAGTCGTCGTCGCCGAGTTCACAGATGGAGTTCGATTCGAGATAGTCCCCGTGTTTCGGGCAGAAACGCCCGGCACGTACCGTTACCCAGACACGCATAACGGCGGCTCTTGGCCAACAATGAACCCGCGCCGTGAGCTGGAAGTGTTCAATGGCCTGAGCAAGGATCACCCAGGTGGCCTGAAGAAGTTCTGCCGGATGCTTAGGGCGTGGAACAAACAGGGGCAGTACTTCAGCGGGCAGGCACTGGACGCAATGGCGTTCGAATACTGGGAACAGAGCCAGTGGGCTGACAACCTGCCATACCTATATTTCGACTGGCACACCAGAGACTTCTTCGAATACTGGAAGAACGAGTTTGCCCGTGGTGGCGTTGTTGTAGCTCCGGGTACACGTCGACGAATTGACACATTTGCTCCACCTCCTATGGTGGATCTTCTAGCGCTTTACGCGGACAATGCCAAGACTGCGATTGATGCGATGGACACATGCCAAGCAACAGAGTTTTGGAGGCTGATCTTCGATGACCGATTCCCGAAGTCCTGAACGCGACAGACTGTATTCCCAGCTCGAGAACGAGTATGGGAATGTGGTCTACACTCACGCCGCGCAGGAAGAACAGCGTACGAGGCTTGCGCGCTCGGAGCGGAGAATCAAGACTTTCCAAATCATTCTTTCTGCGGCTTCAACTGCTGGCATCGTTGGTATCTTTGTGACGCAGCAGCAATGGGCGACGGTAGCTACGGGACTACTCACTTTCGCGCTCCTTGCGCTTAACTCGTATAGCTTTCGGTTCGAACTGGGAACGCAAATTGCGAACCATCAGAAGGCAGCCGATCAACTTTGGTATCTCCAGCGGCAGTACTTGGCTTGTTTGACTGACTTCAACTCGATGAGTGATGAGGAAGTCCGCAAGGAAAGAGACAGGCTTGTTGAACAAACCAAATCGATCTATACATCCATTCCCAGGACAGATAACAAGAGCTTTAACATTGCGCGTGATCGACTTCAGAAGGAAGGACTGAAGGAGTTCAGTCGAGACGAACTAAACCTGTTACTGCCCGAAGGTCTGAGACAGTGACCTCGTGGAACCATTTGGCGCGACGAGTACCTTTTGGCGGAATGCACGTTGGCACTGGCTTCGTTGGTGCAGGCGATACCTTGGCGACGGACTGCTCAACGCTGAAGCATCGGAGGGGCGGCACATTCTCTTGGCGGTCAACAACTCCCACGAGCGCTTTTGCGGCTCTTCAGAGTTGAGTGTGGGTGGAGGCATCTAGGCCTCCTGCGATGAGGAGCATTCGGAGCTGGTAGTTGGTGGGGTTGCGGTAGCCTCTGGCGGTGAGTCTGCCTAGTTCGATAGTGTCCGTTGATGGCTTCGGTGGGGTGCGTTGCTGGCTCCGGCTGTGTCAAAGTAGGCCAAGAAGGCGTCCTTCCACTTGCGTAGGGTCTTGCCCAGGCGAGCAATTTCGGGGATGGGACACGTTGGTAGGCGCTTCATGAGGTGTGTGGCCAGGCGTCGGCCGTGGGCGGGTGTGGCTTGGTGGAAGACGTCTCGCACGTGCTGGGCGCAGTGGTAGGCGACTTCGACACTGATATGCGCCTTATCTGCCGTGAAGGCCTCACGGAGTCGTTCTTGTTGGCGGGGGGAGCTTGTGTGTGTGAGGCGCGCAGGAGAAGCCGGATGTGGTAGAGGGGATCACCCTTGCGCCCGTGGTGACCGGTCGTGTCTTGCTGGACGCGACAGCGTACCTCATCAAGGGCATCACCGGCGAGCTTGACGATGTGACAGGCGCCGCGCACGCTGGTTGCGTCCTTGGAGCAGGCAAGTGATGGTGTTCTTGCTGTCCCTGGAAGGGGGATCTAGCATCCGCGATTCGCACTCCCGCGCGGAAGTCTTGTCCGCGCTCGGCCAGCCAGTTCTTGTACACGGTTCCAGACCTGCCCGGGGCCAGGTCCACTCAAGCGGGCCGTGGGATGATCCTTCCCGCGAGTCAGATCCACGATGCCGGTGAGCTCGTGGGCCCCGGCGTCGTCGGTCGTGGTGGTGCCACACGCCTCTCATCGACTCTGGGTGCCCGAACTCCTGCGAAGGCGGGCGGGGTTCAGATGCGGCGTGCAGGCACGGCTTGATAGGGGACCACACGGTGTTCCATGTGGTTCCTAACTGGCGGGCCAGCCCCAAGATAGTGGCTCCCTCGAAGCACAACTGTCGGATCGCCCGCACACCCAGACGCGCCCGGGGTGCACACACCGAGTGATTCTGCTCGATAAAGGTCGCAATCTGGCAGGTGCGTTCGCGCCACATCCAGCGCCGTTTGTGCCACCGGATCCGCACAGGGATCCCGGCCCAAGGCGCGTCGATCACCTCCACCACCACACGCCCGTGACCGTGAGCAAGTCACCCCACAACCTGGGCAGCCAGCACAGCGGTCACAGGACTCTATGTCGAGCACCAGACCACACTCACGCCGAGCGGCAGCAACCAGATGGAAGCCCTCCAAGTCAACGAGCAGATCACACCGATCACAACGACCAAGCGACACAGAACAGCAGCAGGTAGGGCGAGACACCGCCCAAGGCCCTTGAAGGCAGCGGGGGTTGAAGTCCGCTCATCATCAAGGACCTCGACCCCTACCCCCAACCCCCGACCAACACCCGGTCACCCACACTCAACTCGGAAGAGTTGCATTTTGGTAGTGATGAGCCGAATGAACAACAGCTTTGCATGTGGCCGCTAATTCAACTATGCTAATGTTACTGATCGAACAACTGAAGTACGGCCAGCTTCTAATCTGAGTGTGTATATCTCGCGAAGATCGATGTTGATTTGTCATGAAAGGAAGTACTGTGCGAAAAATTGTTTCATACTTGGAGGAAAGGGGGGTTGAGCATCTAGTTCACTTCAGCCCCATTTCAAACCTAGAAGGGATTCGGTGTCGTGGCATAGTTCCGCGACTTGAACTTGAGGAGTGTGGTGATATTGAATTCAAAGCGTTAGATGATAAGAGGCTTGATAGTGGTAAGCATATGTCATGTTTCTCCCTGTCGTTTCCGAACTATCTAATGATGTATCGTTATCGCAAGCGGCTTGAGGAAGAGGGGGATGGCATTGCTGTTCTGTTTATTGAAGTAGAATGCCTCTCTCGTTTGTCTATGGACCGAGTGCGATTCTATCCAAGTAATGCGGCGTCTCACGAGTGTAGAGAAATGGGGGAGGGTGATCTTATGGGTATGGAAGCTGTTTGTCGCATGTTTAGTGAAAGGGCGTGTACCCGTCGTGGTTATGAATTTTCTCGAATGGAACAGGGTTTGCCTTCGTATTTGACAACTGATCCGCAGGCGGAGGTGCAGATTGCTGCTACCATTCCCTGGTCGGATGTTTCTTTTGTTGCTGTGAATGGGTTCAAAAAGCGAAATGAGTTGAGGGAACTGGGGTTGTATAAGCCAGTATATGGAAAGTGGGAGGTTAAGAAACAAAAGTCTTTGAGTGTTTTCTCCTATCCTGAATGTTGGAGTCTTTGGGTGGAGAAGGGGTAATGTTGTTATGGCTATTCGGCCGGTGTTTGTTGTTGATTCAGTGAAGCCGTATGTCATGGAGGTATCCGTAGAGTTTGAGTATCATTCCGGCTTTTCTGTTCAGCAGAAACAGAGATCGGTAGCTAGTTTGCATAGGTCTTTCGGTGCGCGGTTCCCTGAACTTGGTATTCTCGAGGTCTCTTCGAAGGGGAATGTGGAGCTGGGAGTGTGCTTGAGTGCATTTAATCTCATGATTCAGCATGGGTCTGTCGGAGCGTATAGCGTGGAATCGGCATTTCAATCGTCGAAGGTTTTTGTATGCGGGGGGCCTTATGTGGACTTGCTTGAGTTGTCTGGGCGAGAGGCAAAGAAGGATAAGCGTCTGAAGGAGAGTGGGAGTCTTGTGGGATTCCGTTTCTTTTCGCGCGAGTTTCCGCTAAATCCATTGACGTATTTTTATGACTGGCTGTACGCTTCGGCTTTGTGGCGTAATCGCATGCTGTTAGCTCAAGTTTTGAGCTACGATGCTTTCACTGACATAGAGTATAATCCTAAAAGGTCGATCAATTGTCAGGCTAGATCGGTGGCAAAGGTTGTTGGATTGGCAAGGGCTGGTATTTTGGCTGAGTCGTTGAGAAGTCCGATGGACTTTTTGGAGCTTGGGTATAGTGTTCCAGCGGATCATCCAGCCGCAGCTGATGGCCGTTTTGAGGTGTCTGAGCAAAGAAAACTATTCTAGATTGTACGTATTGTGGGCGGTGTCAATGGGTGGTAGCAATGAGTTCGTTGAATGCTTCTGTGGGGGTGCGGTAGCCGAGGGTGGCTCTGGGGCAGTGGTTCAGCTCGTAGGCGATGGCGTCGAGGTAGGGTTGGTGGCTGGTGATGGGGGTTCCTTTGGGCAGGTAGCGGCGGATGAGCCGGTTGGTGTTTTCGTTGGTTCCTCTCTCCCAGGGGCTGTGGGGGTGAGCGAAGAACACGTCCACGCCGGTGTCGTGGGTGAGGCGCTGGTGGCGGGCCATTTCCCGGCCTTGGTCCCAGGTCAGTGTGCGCATCGCCCCATCGGGCAGGCCCTGGATGCGGCGTGTGAGCGCGTCACAGACCTGGTCTGCTTTCCGCCCCAGGGGCAGGGCGACGATGATCAGGTAGCGGGTGGTGCGCTCAACCAGAGTCGCGCACGCGCTGGCCCCGTCTTGGCCGATGATCAGGTCGCCTTCCCAGTTGCCCGGGATTTTCCGATCAGAAATGTCAGGGCGCTCGTCAATCAGCCGCATCCCAACGATGGGGGGTTTGCGCCCGCTCGCCGGGGGTTTCTTGCGCATCCACCGGCGCGAGGGCAAGCAAATGCCGTGCTCGATGAGCGTCTTCTTGGGGTGGGCGTAGATCCACGTGTAGATCGCCTCATGGCTAATTGTGTGGCCCTGAGCGTCGGGAGAAGTATCCATGGAGGGCAGTGTGCCACACGCTTCGGCGCGCAGGCGCCCGCTGATCTGGCGGGGAGTGTGCCCCTGGGACAAATCAGCGATCACGCGGCAGCGAAGGACCTCGTCACAATCCAACAGGCGCTTCTTCGGGCGACGCCTGGCTGCCTGTGCTGCCTTGCCAGCTTCCTCGGCCCGATATTCCCCGTCAGGGCCCGTATGGCGGGCGATCTCACGGCACACCACCGAGGGGCTACGCCCAATCAAGTGGGCGATACGCACCTGGGACAAACCCGCATTCACCCCCGCCATGATCGCCGCACGATCCTCGACTCCAAGCATCCGACGACACCCCATGATCAGCCTCCAAACAGCATCACCGCTACACGAAAATTGCTTACACCCTATGACACTGCCGTGAGTAGAAGTTCTTAGGTGCATAGGTTACAAGGAGACGATTGGCGCATTGATTTCATTCGTATAGGCGTAGGTTATGCGCGTGCGTACTTTGGTGGCTTTCCGGTAGTGCTGTGCATGGGGCGTGGGTTCCGGCTCTGCCTGCCGCTGTCTCGTGCGAGGGTGTATTCCCTGCGCAATCGCCGTCTTCCCTCATCGGAAACGAGAAAGCTCGCGCTCCTCCGCGACAAGCCCGCGCAGCATCGCCCCGTAGGCGACCGAGTCGCGGCTCATGCACTCGCAGTGCCCCCACCCCGCCCAGACGCGCAGCCCTGCTTCAGGGTTCAATGGTGGAATCGCTCGTCAGGCGCGCAGGAGCGCAGAAGTGCCCGTGAACTGAGTTGACAATCGGATCCCTTCGTCGCCCGGATAGGGGCGCGAGGAGAATGACAGATAGTGATTGCGGTACCATTATGGCGAGGGAAGGAGCTTGACATGGCCTTTGACTTTAAGAAGGAATACAAGGAGCTCTACGCCCCGAAGAAGGGGCCGGGCATTATTGAGGTCCCACCGGTTACTTACGTGGCGGTGCGTGGCAGCGGTGACCCTAACGAAGAAGGCGGAGCCTACCAGCAGGCAATAGCGGTCTTGTATGCCATCTCCTACACGATCAAGATGAGCAAGAAGGGCACTCGCCAGATCGAGGGCTATACCGACTTTGTCGTCCCGCCGTTGGAAGGCTTCTGGTGGCAGGACGCAGTGGAGGGGGTCGACTACGCCCACAAGGAAGCCTTCAACTGGATTGCCGTTATCCGTCTACCCGACTTCGTGACACGGGAGGTCTTCGGTTGGGCGGTCGAGGAGGCGACGACGAAAAAGAAGGTTGACTGCTCGATCGCCGAGTATCTCCGGGTGCGTGAGGGGCTCTGCGTCCAGTGTCTGCACGTCGGTAGCTACGACGACGAGCCTGCCACGGTCGAGGCCATGGATGCCTTCGCGCGCGAGGAAGGCTACGAGATCGACCTGTCGGAGGAGCGGCGCCACCACGAGGTTTATCTGTCGGATGCTCGCAAGGTGGCACCTGACAAGCTGAAGACGATTGTGCGTCATCCGATCAAACTCGCGGGCGAAGCCTGACAGTCCGAATAGCGCCAGCCTGGCGGGTGTGAGGTGGTAGGAGCTTCGCGCTCGTGCGGATGTTGGCCTACTAGCCTTAGCGCGGGAACGCGGGTAATGTTGGTCTGATCGCAACCTAACCAAAGGAGAATATGATGCTTGTGGTGACGACTCCGACCGTCGAGGGTGCGCCGATTAAGCGTTACATCGGCATGGTGTCCGGCGAGACGATTGCCGGCGTCAACGTGTTCAAGGATTTCGGTGCCAGCCTGTCCAACATGTTCGGCGGCCGCGCCTCCCAGTATGAGGAAGAAATCGGCAACGCGTCGGCGACCGCCGTCAACGAGATGTGTGCACGCGCGCAGTCGATGGGAGCGAACGCGGTTGTCGGCGTGAAGGTCGACTACTTCACCGCAGGGTCTGACAACGGCATGCTTGCCGCGATCGCGACGGGAACGGCCGTCGTTCTCTGAGAGGAAGCCGCCGAGGCGGTGGCAGCCTGACACGTGAACCCGCCGGGTTGGTCACGGGCGACGATGCTCGAGGCCTCCCGGCGGGTCGTCGTCTCTGCGTTCCTGCGCTGTGGCTCGGCGGGGAAGGAGAACGAGCGGGCGATCAGGTGAAAGAGCATAGAAGCATCGTAACTAAGGCGATGCTAAATTATTATAGTGTACCCTATGAATTAGGTGGGGTAAAGCTCTTCACACATAGTGAGAAGAAAGTTGGACAGATATAGGTCGAAGCTGCTCACGGCCCTACCCTTGACGCTGGGTGTGCTGTCACGATGCGTGCGCCTATGCCTAGTTGTCAACCAAGTGAGCCACTGATGTCCCATCGATCAAGCACGGCGCTGGCGCTGGTCGTCACCGGCGCTCTCGCCGCGACCACCGTCAGCATGCCGGCGGCCTTTGCGGCCGATGACGAAAACCACGTGCAATCCACCGTCACCCCGAATAGTGACACTCCCGCGCCCGAGGCCATCCAGGCCTCGTCGAATGACGCGCAATCGGGTGCCCCCGCGCCCTCCGACACCACGGACGAGGCCGTGGACGAGAACGCGAGCGCCACCCCGGAACCCGCGGACGACACCCCGACGACGATCATCGTCCAACTGGAGGACGGCAACGTCGGTATTCCCTGGTATAATCGCATCTTCGGACTGTCGACCTCAACGAAGCATGAGACGGTCAAGGACCGCATCGAGACAGCTGTCGAGTCGTCCGTGCCCGGTTCGGACGTCACGGACGTGCTCGACTACACGAAGGCTTTCGATGGTTTCGCGATCCAGGCCCCGGCCTCGTCGCTGGAGACCATCAAGGCCACGCAGGGCGTCAAGGCGGCCTTCATCGAGCGCCACCTCAAGCCGCTGGTCGTCGAGGGCGACACGGGAGTGAGCGGTGCCGATGCCGTGAACCCCGACCTGAAAAACGGCTCCTCCCTGGAGATGACCCGTGCGAACCAGACCTCACAGAAGGGTGACAAGCAGGTTATTGAGGTCATCGACACGGGCATCGAATCCACGCACCCGGCATTCTCTGGCCCCATGGATGACGTGCCCGTCCGCCTGTCGCAAAAGGACGTCGAGTCCCTGGTCGGCACACTGAGCCACGGCAAGCAGGGTGCCTACCTGAACAAGAAGATTCCCTTCGTCTTCGATTACGCCGACAACGACGCGAATGTGCTGCCCACCTCCACCAAGGATCTCTCCCACGGCACGCATGTTGCCGCGATCGCCGCTGCCAACGCGCCCGACCTGCAGGGCACCGCGCCCAACGCCCAGATCATCGTCGCGAAGGTCGCCGCCGACAAGGACGGCTCGATCCCTGACAGCACCGTGCTGGCCGCCCTCGACGACGCGGTCATCATCAAGCCCGACTCGATCAACCTGTCCCTCGGCGACGACGCGGGCTGGGGCAGCGAGGCCGGGACCGTGTACGCGGAGGTCTACAAGAACCTCGCCGAGGCCGGGGTGAGCGTCAACGCGGCCGCCGGTAACTCGTACTCGAGCGCCTACTCCAACTACTCCGGCAAGGGGCTGCCGTACGCGACCGACCCCGACGCGGGCACGGTCTCGGAACCCGCGTCCTACGGGTCGACCCTATCGATCGCCTCGGTCAATAACCAGGACGCTCTGCCCTACTTGACCTACGGCGACAAGCAGATCGTCTACCGCAAGTCGCGCGGCCTCAAGGACGCCTTCGTGCCCAGCCTGCTCGACATCAACGAAGACACCTACACGGTCATCTACGGCGGCATCGGGGACGCGGCAGCCCTGGAGAAGATGGTGACCGAACACCCCGGCGACCTCTCGACGACCATCGTCCTGGAGGACCGCGGCGGTTCGGACAGCGCGACCGGCGCGGACATGACGCACGAGGCCAAGGTCAGCGGCCTCACGAAGCTGAACTCGAAGCCGGCCGCCCTCATCCTCGGCGACTCCCAGGACGCCGACACGCCCTACGTGGCGACCATCGAATCCACGCACACGATGCCGACCGTGACCATCACGAAGAAGGAGAAGGACACGCTGATCGAGGCCATCAATGCCGCCGATTCCCACTCCATCTCCATCACGAACCCCCACGCGGGCCTCACACTTGCCTCCACGAACCCCACGATCTCCGACTTCACGTCGTGGGGCGTCACCCCGGACCTGACTCTTAAGCCCGAGGTCGCCGCCCCCGGCGGTAACATCATGTCCGCGGTTCTGGGGGGCGAGTACCGTTCGATGTCCGGCACGTCGATGGCGACCCCGCAGGTCGCGGGCATCACGACGCTCGTGCGCCAGCGTATGGATGAGGACCCGGCATTCAAGAAGCTCTCTGCCTCCGAGAAGACCGCCCTCGTCTCCAATTTCCTCATGGGAACCGCCCACCCGCTGCTCGACCTCGAGCAGGGAGACGGCTCCTACTACTCCCCGCGTCGCGTCGGCGCGGGTCAGGTGGACGCGCTGGCGGCCACGACCTCGTCTGTGTACCCGACCGTGGTGGGAGCAGCGAATCCGTCGCGTCCCAAGGCTGACTTGGGCGACGGGACCGAGGGCTGGACCTTCCAGGTGCAGCTAACCAACGTCTCCGATGACGCTCACACCTACACGCTCGGCGGCCAGGCCCTGTCCGAGATCGTGGAGGGCGAGCTCTTCACACAGCACTCGAAGAACTGGGCGGGAGCGGGTATCGATCTGACTTTTTCGGCCGACTCGGTGACCGTCCCGGCTCAGTCCAGCGCGAGCGTGACCGTCACGGTGACCCCTCAGGCGGCCTTCGCCTCGTACGCAAACGCCAACGCCCCCAAGGGCACATTCATCGACGGTGCCGTCACCTTCACGAGCGCCGACGGGCAGCCGGGCCTCACGGTGCCCTACATGGGCTTCTACGGTTCCTGGGGTGCCCCAAATATCTTCGATGGCAAGTGGTACGACGGCACGACGAGCACCGCGCACGTCTGCTCCTCGACCCTCATGAACCCGGCGACGGACGTGCCCCTGGGCGCGCTCAACCCGCTGGACGGCCAAGACTCCACCGCCGTGCGCGCCGTCGACCCCGCGTACTTCATCATGTCACGCTCGGCCGCGCAGGAAGCGCCGAACAAGATGCTCCCGCGCACGTGCCTGCTGCGCAACACGCCGAAGCTGACCTACACGTACACGAACGAGGCAGGGGAAACCGTGCGCTCCTACACCTTTGAGCGCGCGAAGAAATCACTGTTCAACTACTCCTCGGGCGCGATCCTGCCCGTTGAAAGCCAGGAGGGAAACAACCCGATTTTCGACGGCTTCGACAAAGACGGCAACGAGTTGCCCGACGGCCGCTACACGCTGACCATCGAAGGATCCTCCGTCGCGCCCTCTTCCACGACGCAGCAGGTGACGTGGGAGTTCACGCTGGATACTCAGGCCCCCACGATCTCGAACGTTGCGGTGACCGGCGAGGGGGATGGTCGCGTCGTGTCCTTCGACGTCTCCGATAACTCGCCGCTGGCCGGTATCGCGTTCTCCGAGTCACCCACGTCTCGTCACTACTACGACGAGAAGGAAGCCGTGGGCGCGAACCGTCAGCCCGACGGTACCTACTCCAAGCACTACGAGATCGCCTGGAAGGATCTGGTCGACCGCGCTGATTCCTCTGATCCGGCGACCTCCTACCTGTACGCGTGGGACTGGGGTAAGAACCAGACTCGCCAGCAGCTGCGCTTCCAGACCATCCCGATGACGTCCCTGACCCTCTCGCCCGCCGAGACCACGGTCGTTGCGGATGACAAGGTGATGCTGAACGCCGCCTACGAGCCGGCGAACGCGAACGTCACCGACCTGGTGTGGTCCTCCTCGGACGAGGCCGTGGCCACCGTCAGCGACACCGGCGAGGTTAGCGCGGTGGGCGCGGGTGACGCGACGATCACCGTGACTGACGCTGCCCAACCGACTCTGTCGGCCTCGGCCACCATCCACGTGCGCACGATTGCTGAGGACACGGGTATCGAGATCTTGCAGACCTCCCTGTCCGTGAAGGCGGGCGAGGAGGCCTCGGTGAAGGCGTACCTGGCTCCCTCCCTGGCGGGTGCCGCGGTGACCTGGAGCATTGAACCCGCCAATCTGGCGACCGTTGTGGCTGGCACGGATACGACGAGCGCGACGCTGACGGGCGGCGACCACGCCGGTACTGGCACGCTGAGCGCATCCGTGACCTCGGGCGGCGCGGCCAAGTCCGCGCAGATCCCCGTGACCGTGCGCTCCGCCGACGCCGACGACTTCGAGATCGACGAGAACGGCGTGCTGACCGCCTACAAGGGCAGTGCGACCGACGTTGTCCTCCCCGAGGGCGTCACCGACATCGGCGAGCGTGCCTTCGCGAACTCCTCCGTGGAGAACGTGACGATCCCCGCCGCCGTGCGTAGCATCGGCAACGAGGCGTTCATCTACTCCTCGCTGAAGACAATTACCTTCCAAGACGACGTGGCCGCGCCCTCGCAGCTGACGTCGATCGGCGAGAGAGCCTTCGCGCACGTGTCGCTGGAAACCCTGGCCCTGCCTCGTTCCGTCACGACGATTGGTGCTGAGTTCATCGACTACAACAAGGCTCTAACCTCGCTGTCCTTCGGCGCGAAGGTCTCCGCCGAGTCGATCACCTCGGGCTACGCCGAGACGTCCGCCCTGACCTCGGTCGATGTCGATAGCACGAACCCCAACTACGAGTCCGTGGACGGCGTCCTGTTCTCTAAGGACCACGCGCGTCTGATCATTTACCCGGCGGCGAAGAACCCCGGCGGCTCCTACACGGTCCCGGAGGGCACGACCGAGATCGCCAACAAGGCCTTCGCCGAGGCAGGTATCGTGACCGTCACTCTACCGACCTCGTTGCGCACCATCGGTGACGAGGCCTTCCGCCTCTCCGCCCTCACCGCGCTGACCCTGCCAGAGGGCTTCGACACGGTGGGCACGTGCGCCTTCTGCCTCGCGGCCAGCCTCGATACCATCGACCTGGGCGGCACTGTCACGATTAAGGGCAGTGCCTTCGAGGGAGTGGGAGCCAAGAACGGCGTCAATTTCCGTTCCGACCTGAACAAGCTGACGACTATCGGAGACTTCGGGTTCAGCCGGACGGGCATGAAGGCCGTGACCCTGCCGGATTCGGTGACCACGGTCGGTGAGCAGGCGTTCTCCGACAGCACGGGTATCACCCAGTTCCACCTGGGCGCGGGCGTGACCTCTTTCGGCGAGACCGCTTTGTACAACGACCGCAACATCGCGACCCTGACCGTCGGTGCTGGCAATCAGGTGTTTTCGGCCGATCAGAATGTCCTCTACCGCAAGGGGGCAGACGGCCTGCACCTGATGCTCTCCCCGGCGGCTAATGCGATCACCGACTACGCGGTGCTCGCGGGCACGGTTGAGATCGGTGCGTCGGCGTTCGCCAACAACAAGACGGTGACGCGCGTTGTCCTGCCCGAGGGTGTGACGACCATCGGCGACGAGGCATTCGCCGGCTGTGCGGCTCTGACCGAGCTGGTCATCCCGAATTCGGTCCAGACATCGACGGGCGTCGTGGGCAACTCCCTGGAGATGGTCGAGTACGGCACGAAGGTGCGCTCGATCCGCATGGAGGGCAGCTGGGTGCCGATGCCTCGTCGCATCGTCGTGCGCGGTGGTGAGGACGGTTCCTTCGTCTACGATGGTCGCCCGACGAACGGACGCCGCGAAAGCGCGTTCTTCGGCGAGGGCATGACCTCCGTGTCCTTCGGCGTGGACGTGCCGCGAGTCCTCTTCCTGCCGTCCACGCTCACCCGCCTGGATCTCGAGCAGGACCTGAGCGATGAGAAGAAGGCGGACACGCAGGTGTACGTCGCCGGTGCTGAAGGCTCGGCTGCGTGGAACGTTGCGAAGGCAGCCATGGAGGCTGCGGGCATCGACGTGTCGCAGCTGCATGCCTACACCGCGCCGTCCGTGACGCTGTCCGGCACGGGCATCGCCGAGGCCGGGGCTGGGTACACGCTCACGGGCGCGGCTGGCTCTCCGGTGGACGTCACCGCCTCGGTGACGGGTGGCATCGCTGGTACGTCGCAGGTTCGCGCCGTGCAGGTCGGTGCGGATGGCACCGAGACGCTGGTTCGTGACTGGACCGCAATGACGGATAACGGGGAGCGCGCTCCCGAGGCCTCCGCGACCTTCCCGTGGACCCCGACCAGCAACGACGTCGCCCTGCGTGTTGAGGTGCGCGACGCCTCGTACGTGACGAACAAGGTGCGCCTGGCTATGCCGGGTGCCCCCGAACCGACGCCCGATCCGGCTCCTAACCCGGACCCGGTACCGAACCCGGATCCCGCGCCGAACCCGGATCCGGCTCCCAACCCGGATCCGGCTCCCGCGGGGGGCGAGTGGGTGAGTGACGCGCGTGGTTGGTGGTATCGCCGGGCCGATGGGTCTTTTCCGAAGGGCACCGTGCTTGTGATTGGCGGATCTGTCTATCGCTTTGATGAGTCTGGTTACATGCGCACTGGCTGGGTCAAGGATCAGGGGTTGTGGTTTTATCACCAGGCGTCGGGTGCTCAGGTTGTGGGTTGGGTGAAGCAAGGTGCGTCGTGGTTCTACCTCGATGAGACCACTGGAGCAATGGCCACTGGCTGGTTGCACCTTGGCTCGTCGTGGTTCTACTTGAGTTCCGAAGGTGTTATGACGACTGGTTGGGTCAGGGTCGGCGGATTGTGGTTTTTCCTTAACCCTGACAGTGGTGCGATGGCCACGGGGTGGATGATGATCTGTGGGTCGTGGTATTACTTTGATCCGGGTAGTGGTGCGATGGTTACTGGTTGGTTGCGGGTTGGTGATTCTTGGTATTTCTTGAAGGAGTCGGGTGTGATGGCTACCGGCTGGGTCTGGATTGGGGGGACGTGGTACTTCTTCTCTGATTTGGGCCAGTGGAGCTGAGCTGAGTGATTGATGCGGGCGTGAGCGCCCGAGTGTGCGCCCCTGGGACACCACCCC
>ERZ772956.710-NODE-710-length-23908-cov-5.001342_pt1 | contig 23908 bp, 18 predicted proteins | sample MGYA00580683_ERZ772956 | MGnify/ENA primary metagenome ERZ772956 (study PRJEB29015, sample SAMEA2738077) | human oral metagenome | biome: human oral; feature: human-associated habitat; material: saliva | place: China | collected 2212 ... | reverse complement strand
AGCCTTCCATTGTTTCAATTTAACAGAATCATCAATTGGTTTACCAGTTGAGATCATGTTAACCTTGAACATTTCAGGGTATTTAGCTTTAAGCTCAGCCAAGAATTCACCACCGTATTTAGCTTGGTAATCTTTACCTGATGACTTAGTATTAGCTACATAAAGCGAGTGATCAATGATAGCATCCGCAATCTTACGTCCAGCACCATCAGTACGAGTGGCTGTTACGACTTCCTTACCTGGCAATTGGTAAATTTGGTCTGGAACCCAGTCAGCGATTGCTTGGATACCCGCTTTGTGAAGGGCTTTAAGAGCATCACGAAGATCTTCTTTAGAACCATATTTATTGTTCTTACTCATGGCAAGATCATAACGATCTGCAAAGGCATAACCATTTTGGATAACTGAGTCAAGGAAGGTACCGTCATCGGCAGATACAAATTGTGGTGCCATTTCAAATGATGTTACGCCCCATGATTTGAACAAATCAACATTTTCAGCAATCTTACGGTTAGTATAGACTGAAGGATCTGAACCATCCGGGATAGTTTGGAAGTTTGAGAATCCTTCGTAGATCAATTGTGAATCATAAGCCTCAGTCGCTTTAAGGGTCAATTCGCCTTCTTTTTTAGCTTCTGTTGAAGGTGCTACACGGATATCTTGATCATCTGAAGCTCCGACTGGAACCCAAACTGCTACGAAACCTGACATATCAAATGTTTCATAACCCTTGATGTCATTAGCGCCGAAAGTCAAGACACCATTGCTGTCTGTTTCTTTCACGTAACCTGCTGCGATTGCCTCTGCATCAGATGTAAAGTTCTTGATACCATCAGCTGTACCAACAATCAAAGCACGGTATTTCTGGTTGGCATGGATTTTACCCATTTCAACATTAAGTTTAGCTGACTCATGCAAAGTCAATTTTGGATTATTCACTACAAGAGTTACCTGACCAGAGGTACGGCTGTATTTAGAACCTTCTGTATCGTCAGCTGTCATGATGTCTTTACCATAACGTACTGAAGTGTAGACTTCACTTGTGCGGTAAAGTTCAACATCTGAATTGTCCATCTTACCATCAGTTGGCAACCAGTAAGAACGTTGCGCTTGTCCACCAGATACATACTTGATACGGTTCTTCATCAAGTTAACGATGGTGTCGTGATATGGTGATTTAGTTTCCATATAGTGACCGTCATCTGTATAAAGGTCTCCATAGTAGACACGAGTGATCGTTTCCATGTTCTGCAACATTACAGCATAAGCTGCAGGGATGTTATTCAAGGTATATTTCTTATTGCTGCTGAGCATGTCTTTGTTGTAAATTTCAAATGCTTGCTTCATTTCAGAATCAGAGATAGTGAAACCATCTGATTTTTTATTGATTTCTTTCTTAATGATTTCAGCAATAATATCTTGAACGTTGTTATCATGGGCACGGATAAAGACGTAGTTTCCTGACGCGTCTCCGTATTTCTCATTGTATTTACCAATTGTAGACTGTTTAGCTGTACCGTCTTCGTTGTAGGCAGTGCTTCCATCTTTGTTAATCCAGTCAGTCTTAAAATCGCGTTGAGTCGTATTGAAAGTATTGTTATACAAAGGACTTACAGCTGGTGTACGATCCTTAATTGGTTTAGCCAATGAGAAAAGGAGGGCCAAACGTTGTTTATTTTCCATGGCAAGCGCAGCACCATCAGTCTTGTCATTGTAATGGTTGTCGTTAAGACTCCACGCTTCAAGAACTGAGATATGAGCAAGAGCTTGCGCCTCAGATTTATTTACACCATAGTACTCACGGAAATAGTTTGTGTAGAGTTGAAGCATGTCAGCATTGACATTATCTACCGCATCGACACGGATACCATCGAAGTTAGCATCCTTGTCACCCATAACAATTGAACCCCAGTTCATAAGGTAGTGAATTTGGTTCAATTGTTCCGCTTGAACAACTGGGTTAGATAAGTCTACGTCATTAGCAAGCAAGAAGTCGAAGCCACCCATGTGGTTTGGGTCAGACTGCTCATCAAGAACTGACTTATTAATCGTACCAGTCTGGTTAGTAGCCGTACGGTTCAAAAGACGATAGTTAGAATTTGCCCATGGTGTACGTGAGTCATTCACATAAAGAAGGGCTCCACCTTGAAGGTGATCCTCTCCTCCACCTTTTGAATAGTTTTCAGTTTCTTTGTTCCACTGTGGTTGTGTCTTAACAAAGGCAGAGATAGTTTCACGCAACCATTGTGTTGATTTTTCAGCCTGAATCTTTTGTTCAATCTTAACTTGGATATCCTTAGCAGCACGATTTAAGTCTGCTTGCTTATCTGTGCTTGTGTACTTAGCCTCCAAGTTGAAGACTTTAGACATGTAGTTCAAGTAATTAACTTGCGTATCTACATTTGGCCACCAAGCCATCAAAAGTGGACGGAAATCTTCTGCAGTTGATGCTTGCCAAGTCACACCATCTTTGATGATAGAAACTGGACGGTACCAGCTATCAGCAGTCAAATAACCATTAATCAATTCAAAACTTGCTTCAGATGAATCGTAGGCACGGTTATTGATTGAGAAACCATCAACAATATTTGTTGTTCCAGGTGTGAAAGAGTGTGTTGATGAACTTGTAAGGGCGCCATCTTTGCCGAAGTAAAGCAATTGACCATTTACAGTAATGGCAAAGTTTTCTTTGTGTGAACCATCTTCATTAACATAGTAATATTTACCATCAGTGTATTTGATGTTTTTCAAAGAAAGTGCTGCTTCCACTTCTGAATCTTTCAAAGCAGCTTCTGGCGCCTTAACTTCTGTATTAACAACTTCAGCCTTCACTGTTGCTGGTTGTTCTTCTGCTTTTTCAGTTGTAACAGCTGGTGCATCTGTTGTCACAACTGCTTCTTTATTTGGAACAGCTGCCACTGCTACATCAGCTGTTGTAGCTGTTGTAGCTGCTTCAGCTGTTGCTTGTGTGTTCGTTGTAGTTGCTGTTTCGGCAGCATTTGTTTCTTTAGCAGGCGTTAAAACATCTGCTTCTTTTGTATTTGTACGTTTATCGGCTTCTTTGGTTGCTTCAGGAGAAGTAACTAAAGAAGCTGTTGTACCTGAATTTGATTGAGTTACTGTCTTATCTTGAGTTTCATCCGCTGAAACTGAAGATGTTGTTGCAGACAATCCTCCTACGACAGTAGCAAGTGCTGCAGAGGCAACTGCAATTGTAACCCATTGCTTCTTAACTTTATGAAGCTTATAGTGTACCTTATTTTCCATTATAATTTTCCCCGTGATTTTATTTGTCAAAATCAGACTGAAATCTATCCGATTTCAAACAATTACATTATATCATTATTTTCTAACTATTTCTCGAATTAATTGTTTTTTTATAAAATATATGTAACATAATATTAATATTAGAAAATTTTTGTAATAAGCCTGTTTCATAGGTTTTCAATTCTCATTTTCATATCATTTGATAACTAAAACTATTTTTCATAAAAGCCGCCAAAGTCCTTGATACAATAGCTTTTACAATGATTCTGACTCAAAATTGATATTTGTCAGATTTTTTCTTTAAGGAGCATAAAAAGGCAAAATTTCTTTAAACGATTCTCGTTTTCAAGAAATTTCACCTATAAATTCATGTCAAATCATATCGTTTTTCACTTAATCTCTCAGATTAAGATTAGATTGATTGATTATTTATTTATCAAAATCAGCATAACCATTTTCATCGAAGAAGACAGTCGTACCGTCTTGGAAAGTAATCCATGTGTTTGTCACACGTTCTCCAAGAACTGATTCGTAGTATTCTACTCCTTTTGGTGTGCTGATTGGGCTACCTTTAACTTGACGTCCCAAATTATCAAAGTAATATTCTTTACCATCGATATTTTGGCGTCCTGTTACAGCCTTACCATCTTTGAAGTAGTACCAAACATTGTTACCAGTTGTCAAGAAACGGTTATTGATACGTTCACCTGAATCTTTATCATAGTATGAAAGTGAACCGTCAGCATTCTTAACAAAGTCACCTTTAACTTGGCTACCATCTTCCTTGAAGTAATAGTTTTTACCGCCAATGCTATAGGCACCTGTCACGATTTCACCATTATCTTTGGCATAGTACCATGTCTTACCACCATCAAGAGTGAAGAAATCAGATTTGACTTGGCTTCCATCAGCATTGAAGTAATAGTTAAGGTGGTCAATTGTTTGACGACCTGTAGCGAGGTTACCATCCTTATCAGCATGGTACCACTTGCCGTTTACTTCGAAGAACTTGTCTTTAACCTTGTAACCATTATCTACAGTGTAGTAGCTAATCTTGCCATTTTCAGTAACAAATTCACCTTTAACTTGGGCACCATTTGCACGGAAGTAGTATTCGTGACCATCCAAAGTAAGGGCACCTGTCACATTTTTACCAGCTGCATCACGGTAGAACCATGTTGAGCCATCTGTTGTGTAGAATTCACCCTTCTTAGCTTGTGCATAGCCTTGATCGTTGAATTCATACCAGATACCATCGATTTCTGCCCAACGATTTGTGTAGGCATTACCTGAATTTTTATCGAAGAAGTAGAGTTTTCCGTCTGGAGTCACATACTTAGTACCTTTAGCTTGGAAGCCATTTTCATCAAAGTATTGCAATCCTCCACCAGCATAAGTCAAGCCAATTGCCATTTCTCCAGTTGGTGAGAAATAACGGAATTTAGCTTCTGTTTCTGAAGTACCTTCTTTCGGTACATCGAATACAAAGTAACCATCTTTGTACTGCTCACCAAAGCTACCAAAGTAATAATATTTACCATCTTGCTGATAAATAGAATCGCGAAGCTGGATACCATTTGGCAAGAAGAAATAAGTCTTACCATCGATATCTTGACGACCAGTTAACATATAACCTTCTTTATCGAAGTAATAGTAATTTCCAGCATATTTAATGAAGGCATTCTTAGCTTGGAAACCACTATTATCAAAGTAGGCCATACCCTTACCATCATAGTAGAAACCTGTCTTACCACCTTGATCTGTCAAAGGTTTTGGCAAGAAGATGCCATTATCAGAAACTTGGTAATAGCGACCAGTAGCATCGTTGCTGAGAACATAACGACTACCACGACCAAGGATATTAGTACCATTCATGTACTTAGCAGACCATTGCTTGATTTTAACAGATGGATCAATCTTCTTACCAGTTGATATCATCACATCTTCAAACAACTGTGGATATTTCTTTTGGAGCTCATCAAGGAACTCACCACCATATTGAGCTTGGAAGTCCTTACCTGATGATTTAGAATTTGCAACATATAAAGTGTTATTGATATAAGCATTGGCCTTTGGAGTACCATAACTATTAGCACGTGTTGCTGTTACAACTTCTTGTCCTGGTAATTGGTAAAGTTGATCTGGTACCCAGTCAGCAATTGCTTGAATACCTTGCTTGTGAAGGGCTTTAAGTGCATCACGAAGATCTTCTTTAGAACCGTATTTGTTATTCTTGCTCATGGCAAGGTCATATCGGTCAGTAAAGGCATAACCATTTTGGATAACAGAATCAAGGAAGGTACGGTCATCAGCCGATACAAATTGAGGAGCCATCTCGAATGATGTGATTCCCCATGACTTGAAGAGTTCTGCATTTTCTGCAATCAATTTATTAGTATATTGGCTATCTTTTTCAACAAAATCTTGGAAGTTTGAGAAACCTTCATAGATAACTTGTGAGTCCAATGCTTCAGTAGCAGAAAATGTCTTGTCAAGTTTCTTATCTGAACCTTTAACACGGATATCTTGGTTATCAGGCGCACCTACTGGTACCCAAACACCAAGATAACCTCTCATATCAACAGTTCGATACCCCTTGATTTCATCTCCACTGAAAGACAAGTTTCCTTCAGCATCGGTGTATTTAATTTTTCCAGCTGCTGCTGCATCATTTTCGTAAGTGACAATTCCCTTATCAGTACCAAGAAGTAATGGACGGTAGGCTTGGTTAGCATGAAGTTTACCCATGTTAACTTTCAAAGTACCATCACCCAGTGAGAAATCCTGATTATTGGCAATAAGTGTCAACATACCAGAATGTTTACTTGTTTCTGCTACACCCGTAGTTTGGTCAGCAGTCATAATATCTTTACCGTAACGAACAGATGACAAGATTTCTTTTCCATTGAACGTGTCGACTTTCATCGATTGTCCACCTGAAACATATTTCATACGGTTCTTCAAGAGCGTTGTGATAGCATCGTAGTAAGGAGACTTGGTAGCCATATATTGGCCGTTATCCGTATAAAGATCTCCATAATAAACACGAGTTACCTGCTCCATATTTTGAAGAATCAAAGCATAGGCAGCTGGAATATTGTTAATAGTATAACGTTTTTCTGCCTTCTTCATATCTTCATTATAGATTTCAAAGGCACGTTTCAATTCAGCATCAGTCATGGTATAACCATCTGATTTTGGATTGATCTCTTTTTGAACAATATCACGAATGATATCTTGAACAAGGTTATCATGAGCACGTGCAAAGATATAGTTAGCTTGTGTATCTCCATACTTACTATTATTTGTACGGTCTGTCAAACTGCTAGTAATCAAATCTTTCAATGAAGAGCCCGATCCATAAAGTGCACCCATAATTGCATAACGAAGGTTATTATCCATGGCAAGGGCTGCACCATCATGTTTTTGATTATAAGCATTATCATTTAAATCCCAAGCTTCAAGGATAGAAATGTGAGCGAGTGCATTGGCTTCAGATTTATCCACACCAAAGGCTGCTCGGAAGTAGTTTGTATAAACTTGGAGAAGGTCTGCATCAACATTATCAACTGCATCAACACGGATACCATCAAAGTTAGCATCCTTATCACCCATAACAATTGATCCCCAGTTCACAAGATAGTGAATTTGGTTCAACTGCTCAGCTTGCACAACTGGATTTGAGTTATCAACGTCATTGGCAAGTAGGAATTCATAACCACCCAAGTATCTTCCTGTACCATTTAGAGAACCATCTTGGTTACTTGGTGTACGGTTAAGCAAACGGTAATCAGAATTTGCCCAAGGTGTCTTGTCATTATTGACATAAAGAAGAGCTCCCCCTTGAAGGTGGTCAGCAAGGGTATAGTTTTCAGTTGTAGTATTCCACTGGTCTTGTTCTTTTACAAAAGACTCAATTGCTTGACGAAGCCATTCAGTTGATTTTTTAGCTGAAATTTCTTGTTCAATCTTAATTTGAATTGTCTTAGCAGCTGCATTCAATTCAGATTGACTTTGGCTGGTTGAATAAGTTGCGTTAAGGTTAAAGTGTTTAGAGAAAGTATTGAGGTAGGCAACTTGTGTATCTACATCAGGCCACCATGCCATCAAAAGTGGACGAAAGTCTTTCTCAGTTGATACACGCCATTTTTCACCATTTTCCAAAATGGTGACTGGACGGTACCAGCTGTTTGGTGTCAAGTATCCATCTACCAACTCGAAGCTTTCTTTCTTAGAATCGTAAGCACGATTATGTGAAGAGAAAGCATCAACTAGATTAGTTGTACCTGGTGTGAACGAGTGTGTTGATGTGCTTGTCAAAGCACCATCTTTACCAAAGTAAAGCAACTGGCCATTAACTGAAACAGCAAAATTTGTTTTGTATGAACCATCTTCTTTGACATAATAGTATTTACCATCAACTTGTTTGATGTTGTCCAAAGAGAGTGCTGCTGTTTCTTCTTTTTCAGTAACGCCAGATTTTGGTTTTTCAGCTACTGTAAGCGTTGTATCTGTCGCAGTCGCAGTTCCAGCTGGTGCTTCTGTTGTTGCATCATTTACTACTGCTGCACGATCAGTTGTTGCTGGTGCCACCGTATTAGCACTTGTATCTGCTGCAGTGGTTGCTGCCGCAGGAGTTTCGACTGTTGCAGCATCAGCAGCCTTATCATTTGTTGTTGCTGTCGCATCTGTCGTAGCAGTTGCTGCAGGAGCGGCTACTTCATGCGTTTCAACGACAACATCGCTTTCAGCTGTCGTAGAGGCAACTGGTTGAGTTGTTTCATCAGCTGAAACCTTTTGATTGGCAACTGTAGCACCACCTACGATAGAGGCAAGTGCTGCCGAAGTGACGGCAATCGTCACCCACTGCTTCTTAACTTTGTGAAGCTTATAATGTACCTTTTTTCCCATTTTAGGTCCTCATTTCATTTTCCTAGTTTGAATAAAATCTACATAATTCAAACAATTTCATTATAGCATATTTTTTTCAGCCATTTCGAGTCTTTATCAAGTCATTTCAATTTTTAATCATAATGTAAATTGAAAAACATTTCGACAATCATTAAAAACTACCGAATATCGAAAACGGTAGTTTTTTTCTATTTTTAGGAAAATTTTTAGAGGTAATTGAGAGGTAAATAAACTATCTCTATTCAATCAGTTAGCGATTTTCAAGTCAGCTATTAAGCAAAAACGACGTTATGTTGGACCCTATAGCTGACTAAAAAGAGCAAGGTTTCTGTAACCAATTTTGCCAGAACCAGGCCTAAACCAATAGCAACTAGACTACTAAGTAAAAAATAATTACAGGCCAGGAGGACTAGGACCAACATAAAGTAGCGAACACTCGATCTAAAGAGGGAGCTTGTCGGATTAAAGACCACATTGGCGTTCAGTAGACACTGGCTGGAAGCCGAAATCACACGAGCTAGCACGACCGAAAGGAGCAGATTCTTCGTCAAGGCAAAGAGCACAAATAAGGCTGTTGCATCAATGACTGAGGCCAAGACGGCCGTGCCAGAGAACTTTAAAAAAGGGCTGTAAATACGGATGGAATCACGAATGGGCCGAAAGTGCGAGCTTTTATTCTCCTCCAGATAAACGGTCTCGATAGGGACTTCAGAGATTTGGTGGCCTGACTTTTTGGCTTCAAGCAACATATTAAACTCGTACTCGAAACGATTGCCATCCAGATTAAGAAGCCATGGAATCAGGTCGGTTGACATGCCTCGAAGCCCTGTCTGAGTATCTGTCACCTTTTGGCCAGTTACTAGACGGAAAAGTCCAGCAGTCACCTTATTCCCAAAGCGGCTACGTGCTGGTACCTTACCAACAAAGGCACGCGCACCCAAGACAAGATGACTTGGATTTTCCTCGGTGACCTTGGCCACACGGACAATATCTTTAATCAGATGCTGACCGTCACTGTCAACTGTGACAATAGGTTGAGCCGAAAGGTGCTGACTGACTACTTCTTCTTGAATGTGAGCAAAGGCAGTTTTGAGAGCAGCTCCTTTTCCTTTATTGACAGGATGGGTAAGGACAGTCGCTCCAATAAAAGCCGTTTCGTCGTAATAGTCGTTATAGCCTGGGCCACTCCCATCATTAACAACAATAATACGGGCTTTAGGGAGTTTTATGGTAATATCTTGAACCACCTGAATCAGGCGTTTGTCTGGTTCATAAGCTGGAATAATAATATACATAGGCACTTCCTTTCTGTTTCATTCTATGATGCTTTAGTGGTCTCCACCAAAGCCACCTGCTGGGCCTCCACCTTGGGGACCACCACCGCCGCCAGGCATTGAGTTTTCAATCTTAGTTTGTTTCTCACCATTGATAGTAATGTCACCACCGGTATAGGTCGCTGAACCATCGAAGTCAAAGCCAGACTGACCAGTCAAATTGATCGTTCCACCCGATACAATAATATCGCCGTTAGAATCGATTGGGTCGGTATCGCCCTCGCCAACCTCAACATTTAGGGTTCCACCGGTCATCTTGAAGAAAATCTCACTTTGACTGGCATTAGCATTGGCCGCATTGACACCATCATCCGTTGCATAGACATCGATGTTTCCACCATTGATGGTCACAGATTTACCTTCGATACCTTCGGTTGATTTTTCAACCTTGTAAGTACCGCTATCAATAATAAGGTCACCAGAAGCATGGATACCGTCATCACCAGCTTTGATGGTCATGGTATTGTCAGACAGATACATGGTACCCACTGAGGTGTCGTCATCATTATCGACCTTAACAGCATCTTCTTCAGCCTCAATGGTCATAGTTGTTCCTGTGATGTTGAGTTCATCATTGACATTGAAGGCATCACCGACTGAGGAAATCTTATAGGTACCGCCAGTCATATGAAGGCTGTCATTGGCTTTAATACCGTTGTTTTTCTTGGCATCAATGTTTAGAGTACCTGAACCATTAATGGTCAAATCTCCTTTAGAGAAAATCACAGCATCCGCATCTTCATCACTATTAGAACTTGAATCAGAAAGTGTGTTTGTAGTGCCATCTTTAAGTGTCAGATAGACATGACCAGCTTTTGTGGCGTTGATTGCTGCATTTGTATTTGTCATGGTAACGCCATCTAAAACAATATGGACATCGTCTGAATCACCAGCGTCTACCTTGATTTGCACACCGTCGGATTTTCCTGAAATGACGTAGGTCCCAGCTTTGGAGATGGTTACGGTTGAACCTGATAGGGCTGCACCATCACCTGAAACATCCGCAGATGAGCCTGATAACTTAATTTTTGTAGCTGAGCTTTCATTATAAGAGGTATCAGAATCTTTAGAAGTAAAATAGTTGCTGTTGTTCTTATTTGTTTTCTTACTGGTCGTTACTGTTACTGCACTTGTTTTTGATGTAGTGCTTGACGTCGTCCCAGTTGACTGACTGCTTGATTGGCTACAAGCCGTCATGACTGTTAGGGCTGTCGCACAGGTTAATAAAGTCGTCCATTTTTTTAGTTTTTTTGATTTCATATAATTTTCCTCTCGGGTTCGTTTGGATGATTACAGTTTACGGGACTTACCTAAAACATTTCTAAAGGTTAACTAAAACTTATCTTAAGTTAAGTTTGGTGAAAGTTTAGCTTAGGAAAACTTTCAGAAAAGTCCCATAGACTAATAGGCAAGCAAGTAAGTGCTTTATAGAAATAATACATTTGCTCTCAACTTTTCTACTATAAAAAAAGAATTAAAACAATAAGTCGACTGTTTGAAAATAGATGTTCCTGCAACAGATTCCCTATTTTCCTGGGAGTTGCTTTACGGCTTTGTATCTTATCTAAAAAGGAGTTTTTCATGGTTAAACAATTGGAAACACGTTTTAAACGTATTGAAACAAAATATGTGGTCTCAAAGGACAATCTTGAAGACCTACTCGCTGATCTTAAGGAGTATTTAGTGGAGGACGATTATCCGACTTCTACCATTTCAAATATTTACTTTGATACGGATAATTTTGACGTCATCCAAGATGCCCTAGATGGTAATCACCGTCAAGAGAAAATCCGCATGCGTACCTACCTAGCCAATCCCAAAATTGATAGTAAGGTCTTTTTAGAGGTTAAAGCCAAAGATGATGAAGGAATCGGTCATAAGTTTCGTCTCGTTTCAACACCGCTTGCCATCACTAACTTGATGACAGATGGTAAGAATAATGGTCAAATCACTGATCGTCAGCTCTTACAGGATATCCACCACTTACGTCAACGCTATGATGAAGGTCTCAAACCTCGTATGTATATCTACTACGACCGTTTTTCGATGAAAGAAAAAGAGACTATCGAAGGTTACGCCTACAATAAAGTTCGTGTTACCCTTGACCAAAATTTGACTTACCGTGATGAAGACGTCAGTCTCTTTAAGGGAAATCATGGTTTTCCCCTTCTTGATGAAGATACGATTATCATGGAAATCAAGGCACCTGGCAAAAAGCCTGACTGGCTTCAAGCTATCTTAGACAAACATGGTTTGGAAGAGCAGAAATTCTCAAAATACAGCTGTGCCTACCATAAATCTCAAGGTCTAGACTACGGACCACGTCCAGCACAAGAAAAAGGAGCTGCCGCCTATGTCTAATCTCTTCAATTCTATCTTTAATGATGCGACCGCAACCGCTAGTCCCCTTCAACTCATGCTGGCCTTACTGGTCAGCCTTGTTTTAGGATTGGCCCTAACCTGGACTTACAAATACCGGACCCTCTACACCAGAGAATTTGTCATCAGTTTGACCCTACTTCCATGTTTGATGACCCTAGTTATCTTCCTTGTCAATGGTAGTTTGGGGACCTCTATTGCCGTGGCGGGGACCTTTAGTCTCATTCGTTTTCGTTCAGCGACTAGTGGTTCCAGAGAGCTGATTGCTGTCTTTATGGCTATGATTATTGGTCTGGCATCTGGGACAGGCTACCTCTTACTAGCCGTCCTCTTTACCATCTTCCTTTTGGCTGTTTGGCTTCTTTTGGAAAATCGTCAAAGTCGTACCGACAACCAACGTCGTAGACTCCTGACCATTAACGTCCCCTACCAAGACTTGATTGATCAAAAAATCACTAAAGCCTTGCTCAATTTCACCAGTGAATGCGACCTGATTTCCCTTAACACCACAGATGGGGGTGAGACCATGCAACTGGTCTACGAAGTGGACTTGAATCCCCAAGTGGATGACTTCCAATTGACTAATCACCTGATTTCAAACATTGTAAATTGTGATCTTGCCCTAACCAAAAAAGCTAAAAAGAAAAAGAATCTGTAAGACAAAAAGACATCTCCGACTGATTTTCGGAGATGTTTTTGCATGTTTTGAGGTTAACATTTTCACTTAGCTATAGCCTATACTTCTATGCCGCCAGTATGGAGTGCGAGATTATCGCAGGAATCAAAGTATCATCTAATCATCGTCATCTTGGACAACCTTGCTATCTTGTATGTTAAAGGTATAGCCAATATATCCGGAATTGTCATAATAAGCGGAATTTTCTTTATCAGTTGTGAAATAATAAAATTCGTACTCTCCGTCTGGTAGCTTGCTAGCATCCAGTTTCTTCGCTGCCTCTTCTAAATCTTTCTTACTGGTATTTTCTGTATCACTTACTCTTATTGACATAGTAACAATATGTTCATCAATCATTGTTTGATAAGGAATTTGATAATAGCCATAAAAATCATGCTTGCCATTTTTACGGTTTTCTTTGGCTATGCGCACTAAATTATCAGAAGCCTCTTGATCTATCAGTGTATTATCTTTGAAAGAGAAATCTTCGATATCAAAGCCTAAAGATTGCTTTTTAAGCTCCTTGAAGAGTTTTTGCTCTTCTTTTTTTTACAGATTTTTGTTGTAAATAGGTTTGCCAGTAAAGACCAGGAGTCTCATATTCCTCACGAACAACTGTCCAGTCCAGTTGAAATGTAATTTTTCCATCTAATATTATGGGTTGATTATCGTAGGTTTCCTCTGAATAGGTATAATAGACATAAATGCCTGCACTATCTAGAAACACCTTTTCGATACGCTTAACTTGGACCTTTCCCTTAAAACCATTATGAGCCAAGATTTTTTGCGTTTTTTCCCTAGCCTTGGAGTAAGCATTTGGTAGTACCATTGTGCAACGAACTAAAAGAATAGAACAGAGGAGGAGAATAGCTAAGCAAGAAAGCTTTAAAATATTAGGAGTATTTTTCTTCATAGTACATCCTTCCTTTCCTCAATGATTTATATAAATAAGCACACCAAATCCTTCAAATAAAACGAGCTTCCTTCACTCCTATTATAGCATTTTAAAGCGTTTTCTTATGCTGGTTAGAAAGCAGAAGATTAGAATTCCTCTGTCAAAAAAGCCTGAATCACTTCAGGCTTTTCATCTTAGTTCAAATCGGTTGAGATAATCCTTAATAATCCGTTACTTCTTTTCGGTCATGGACATTGCTTTGCTTGCCCTGACGTGCTTTAAGTACGGCTTCAACGTCTTCAGGGCTGACCCCTGTTTCAACGAGCATGACTGCTAGGTGATAGAGGACGTCTGCTGTCTCGTTGGCAATTTCTTCTTTATCAGCATTTTTGGCTCCGATCACAACTTCTGTTGCTTCTTCGCCAACCTTTTTAAGAATCTTGTCTAGCCCCTTGTCAAAAAGGTAATTGGTATAAGATCCTTCTTTGGGATTTTTTTTACGATCTAAGGCTTCCTTATAAAGTGTTTCTAACATAGCTACTCCTATCTGTCTTGATTGTCATCATATATATCCGTAAAGAAACAGCTGTAGGCTCCTGTATGGCAGGCTGCTCCTTCTTGTTCCACAGCGATAAGCAAGGTGTCCTGATCACAATCTGTCTTGATGCTTTTGACATGTTGGAAATGACCAGATGTGGCTCCCTTATGCCAAAGTTCATTTCTAGAACGGCTCCAGTAATGCATTTGTTTGGTCTCAAGGGTCAACTGATAGGACTCCTCATTCATATAGGCCAACATGAGCACCTGCCCCGTCTTGTAATCTGTCACAATGACTGGTACCAGTCCGCCTTGTTTGTCAAAATCAAGTTTAACCTCTGTCATTGTCTCACCTCAATTCCTGCATTTGCCAAGACTTGTTTGGTTTCGCCTATATTCACCTCACCAAAGTGGAAGATAGAGGCTGCCAGAGCACCCGTTGCTGTTGTCTTTTCAAAGACTTCTACAATATCCTCAATATTTCCTGCACCACCAGAGGCAATGATCGGAACATCGACGACTTCTGCCACACGATTAAGCATTTCCAAATCAAAACCAGACTTAGTGCCGTCCTTGTCCATACTAGTCAAGAGAATTTCTCCAGCCCCCAAGGCGACGACTTCTTGAGCCCATTGGATGAGGTCCCTACCTGTATCCTTACGGCCACCCGCCACAAAGACATGCCAGCTCCCATCAGCCATCTTTTTAGCATCAATCGCAGCCACTACACACTGATTCCCAAATTTTTGAGCACAATCAGCGATTAGTTGTGGATTGGCAAGGGCTGAGGAATTGACGGCAACCTTGTCAGCACCAGCTTTGAGCATCTTGTTCATGTCTTCAACTGAACGGATACCACCACCAACTGTGAAAGGGATAAAGACCTGATCGGCAACACGACGCACCATATCAACCGTTGTTTCACGATTGTCTGAAGTCGCTGTGATGTCCAAGAAAACAAGTTCGTCACAACCAGCTTCATAATAGGCACGCGCAGAATCAACAGGGTCTCCAACATCTGTCAGATTCACAAAATTAACCCCCTTGACGACACGGCCATCCTTGACATCCAAACAAGGAATAATACGTTTTTTAAGCATATTAACCTCCGAAAGACTTGAGTTGGTCCAATGTGATATTGCCGTTATAGTAGGCTTTGCCGACAATGGTTCCTGCTACACCAATCTCTTCTAGGTGATCTAAGTCAGCTACTTCTGCAATTCCACCGGAAGCAATGACTTTGGCGGTCGTGAGTTCAGATACCAAACGTTTGTAGTGATCAAGATTGGGTCCTGTCAGTGTGCCATCTCGATCAACGTCTGTATAGACAAAGAGGGTTACGCCCATCTTTTCCATTTCCTTGGCCAAGGTGATGTAGTCCACATTGCTGGTTTCCAACCAGCCTTCAGTAGCGACAAACCCTGCCTTGGCATCAATACCTACGACAATTTTATCGGCACCAAATTCCTCTAAAGCTGCTCGAACGAAGTCAGGATTTTTAACGGCCATTGAACCGATAATGATACGGTCGATGCCAACTGCCAAATAGTCACGAATCTGCTCCAAGGTACGGATACCGCCACCAACTTCGATGCCAAGTCCAGAAACCTTCTTGACCTCCGCAATCAAGTCACGGTTAGTGGCTCGACCATCAAGGGCACCGTCCAAGTCGACGACGTGAATAAATTGAATGCCAGCATCCTTAAAGGTCTTCGCTTGTTCAATAACATCTGGATTGACAACGGTTTGTTGGTTGAAATCTCCTTTGAAGAGACGAACAGCCTGTCCATCCTTAATATCAATTGCTGGTAGAATTTGCATCTCCCCTACCATCCTTTCTAACTAAAAAGTCTTTGTTCTCACTAGCTTCTAGGCTTTACATAACCCTGCAAACTTTTCAAGAATACCTAAGCCAATATCCCCTGATTTTTCAGGATGAAATTGGGCCCCATAAACATTGTCTTTATGGATCATGGCTGGCACCTCAATACTATAATCTGCGGTAACATCAATGTATTGGCTAGGGACATCTGTGAAATAACTGTGAACGAAGTAGACGGCTTGGCCATCTAAACCATCTGTCAAAGGGCTGGCTTGCTTAACAGCCAAATCATTCCACCCCATATGTGGGACAGGCTGGTCCTTACTGGCAGGAATGGCACGGCAAGCACCAGGAATAAAGCCAAGACCATCTGTTTCTTCATGCTCCAGTCCTTTTTCTGTTAAAATCTGCATGCCTAGGCAAATGCCTAAAAGTGGAACTCCCTTTGCTACGGCCTCTTTGATAACAGCTACCAAGCCTCTTCGCTCAAGCTCTGCCATGGCTGTTGGATAAGCACCCACACCAGGTAAAATCAAACCATCTGCAGCTAGGATTTTTTCTTTGTCAGCAGACAATTCTGCAGTCACTCCGATTTTTTCAAGGGCACGCAGAACATTAGCGGTATTCCCCGCATCGTAATCAATGACGATAATCATAGCATCCCCTTTGTCGAGTTTACGCCGTGAATATCAGGATTGACTGTGATGGCTTCACGTAAGGCACGTCCTGTTGCCTTGAAGAGACTTTCTGACTTGTGGTGATTGTTTTTTCCGTGGAGAATCTTGAGGTGGAGATTCATTTGAACATTGAAAGCCAAGGCTTGGAAAAATTCTTCTACCAATTCTGTGTCAAAATTACCCAATTTTGGATTATCAAAACTAGCATCAAAGACCAAGAAACTACGTCCAGACAAGTCTAAACTTGCCATTCCGAGGGTTTCATCCATAGGTACAAAAGCCGTTCCATAACGGTTGATACCTGCTTTATCGCCCAAGGCCTCTTTAAGAGCTTGACCAAGGACAATACCGACATCTTCAACGGTGTGGTGACTATCAACCCAAAGGTCGCCATCAGCCTTCACCACCAAAGACATACGGCCGTGACGGGCAAACAAGGTCAACATGTGGTCAAAAAATCCGACACCTGTTTGAATGTCTACTGGTTCTTGAGCATCTAAATTGAGGCTTAACTTAATTTTGGTTTCAAAGGTATTACGTTCAATTTCTGCTTGTCTCATAACTTCTTCCTCTACTCTCTCAATTATTGTCGTTTCTGACTTCAATTGCCTTGGCGTGGGCCTGCAAACCTTCCGCATAAGCCAAGGTTGTGATATCGTACTGGGCCTTATTGACTGCTGCCTTATCGTATTGCGTATATTGGATACGTTTGACAAAATCGTGCACGCCTAAAGCTGATGAAAAGCGACTAGTCGCTGTCGTCGGAAGAACGTGGTTGGCACCTGCATAGTAGTCGCCAATTGGTTCACTAGTAAAGTGACCAAGAAAGACGGAACCAGCATTTTCCACTTTTTCCAAGTAATCATAAGCATTGTCCATAGCAATTTCCAAATGTTCTGGCGCAACCAAGTTCATGAGTTCGAACATGGCATCTGTATCATTGGCAATAATAATACGGCCGTTATTTTCGACAGATGGACGAGCAATCGCCTCACGTGGCAAAAGCTTGAGTTGACGTTCAATCTCACTTTCAACCGCATCTGCCAAGGCTTCAGAATCTGTGACCAAAATGGCGCGTGCGCGTGTGTCGTGCTCTGCTTGAGACAAGAGGTCAGCTGCTACATAGGTTGGATTGGCACTACTATCAGCAATGACACCAATTTCTGATGGCCCTGCAATCATATCAATACCGACAATACCGTAAACTTGCTTCTTAGCAGTCGCCACGAAAATATTTCCAGGACCTGTAATCTTGTCAACCTTTGGAATCGTTTCTGTACCAAAAGCCAAAGCCGCAACCCCTTGAGCCCCACCAACTTGGTAAATGCTATCCACACCAGCCAATTTTGCAGCGACCAGAATCGCAGGAACAAAGTGCTCTTGAGGCGGCGTAATCATAATAATCTCTTTAACCCCTGCAATTTTAGCAGGAATAACATTCATAAGAACTGACGATGGATAAGCCGCAGTTCCTCCAGGCACATAGACACCCACACGATTGATAGGACGAATCAATTGACCACGAATAACACCCTCACTTGGTTGGTCCTCAAAACCAGTTTCCAACTGATGTTTGTGATAGGATTCAATGTTTTCTTTAGCATTAACTAGGGCTTGGTAAACCTCTGGATCAATCTCTTTAAAGGCTTGATCAATCAAGTCCTGTCCAACTTCAAAATTAGTCAAGTCAACCTTATCAAATTTAGCTGAATAGTCACGAAGGGCCTCGTCTCCACGTTTTTTAACGTCTTCAATAATGGCTTGAACCGTGCTTTCAACATCTCTATTTTTTTTTGACAGTTCCAATTGCTCCTGATAAAGAAGCTCCGCAATTTCTTTATTTGTTCCAGTTAATCGTTTCATTCGAACGGTACCTCCTCGTTCCCTACAAGTGATTCAATCTTACAAATGAATGGTAGAACTTCCTTGTTATTTTTCAAAGAAGCCTTATTAACAATCATGCGTGCTGAAATCCTGCAAATTTCTTCATAAACTTTTAAGCCATTGGCAACAAGGGTATTCCCTGTTTCCACAATATCGACAATGGCATCTGCTAGACCAATGACGGGGGCAATCTCAACGCTCCCTTGAATCGAAATGATCTCGACGTCCTCACCCTTTTGATTAAAATAATCAGTTGCAATGGTTGGATACTTGGTCGCAATACGTTTACGCTTATGGTCATCAGGATTATAGTCTTCTGTTGATGCTACGGAGAATTTACAAAGGCCAAAATTAAGGTCTAACATTTCCAAATAGCCTGTCGGATGTTCAACCAAAACATCCTTCCCAACAATCCCAATATCTGCGACACCATGTCGGACATAGGTGGTCACATCTGGTGCTTTGACCAGGAGAAAACGGAAACGTTTGTCAGGACTTTCGAAAATCAAATTACGGCCCTTATCAGCCATGAAGGACATGTCAAAGCCAGCTTTTTCTAGTAATTTAACCGTATCTTTCTCAATACGTCCCTTGGTCAAGGCAATTGTGATTTGATTGCTAGTCATCCAAGTCACCTCCAAATTCCACATCATCATGCACTGCTTGATAGACCGAATCGACATCAATCGCCCAACCAACCGCTGTTAACTCGGTAGCACCAAAGCGTTCAAACAGTTTATCGTAACGGCCACCTGATACAAAGGCATCTGGTACCTTGTCACCGAAGACCTTAAACATTATGCCCGTGTAGTAAGGCACTGCTGGCAATTGAGCCAAATCAAGCGTCGTCTCTGGGAGACTATCTGCTAGGCGATTGGTTAAGACTTCCAAACTATCCAAAGCCGTCAAAAAGGCTTCACTAGCTGTTAACTGTCTCGCCTTGGTCAAGACAGCACTTGTCTCACCAAAGAGGAAGGGTAACTGCTCCAAGACCTTGTCATATTGACTTGGATTTTCTTTGGTGAATTCCTTGAGGCCTGTGATTGATTTGTCACGGATATAGGCCGCCAGCTCTGCTTCTTTTACAGCTGGAAGGTCTAATTCTTCAAAAATGAGTTGCAAGAGGCGAGCATGTGAAAACTCAAACTTGTAATTTTTGACACCAGCAGCATCCAGAGCCTCTTTAGCAGATATCACAGCTTCTTCCATGGCCTGGTGAACAGGGAATCCTATAATCTCAATACCAGCCTGCGTATGCTCATTGGATAGGCCACGCATCTCCTCATTGTAGTTAAAGACTTTTCCAGAGTAAGAAAATTTAATCGGTGTATGAACTTGTGTCGAAGCAATCACGCGCCCAATTTGGCTGGTAATATCAGGACGTAAACTAACAAGATCTCCATTTTTATCAAAGAAATTGTAGTTACCATTGTCCACAAGATCGCTAAAGACTTCGAAATGCTCTAAGGTTGGTGTCTCAATTCGAAGGAAACCCTTTGTCATCAACAAGTCACAGATACGATGCTCAATCTGATACATGGTACGGGCACGTTTGAAAAGTTTATCGTGCATTCCTAAGGCTAATGTCGTTTTTTTCATGCTTGTAACTCCTGTATTGTCATTAGTACGCGCTCCATCTCATCCTGAGTTCCAATAGAGATGCGTAGTCTGTCTGAAATACGCTCCACTTTTGGAAAATAACGGACATAAATTTTCTTACTTTGGAGATAGTCAAACAATTGCCCTGCTGTCACTCCGTGCGGTTTGACCAAAACAAAATTGGTTTTTGAAGGAAGCACATCAAAGCCAATAGCTTGCAATTCTTGACTAAACCAGTCACGTGTATCCATAATCTTAGCGCAGCTATCCTCATAATAATCCCAAGACTTAACGGCTGCAGTCGCCAAGACTTCTGCGATGCTATCCACATTATAGGGATTGACCGAATTCTTGACGGCATTGATCACAGCCATTAGCTTTGGACTTCCGATGCCATAACCGACACGCAAGCCTGCAAGTGAGGCGTCCTTAGAAAAGGTCCTTGTGATAAACACATTGTCATACTTTTCTAGAAGAGGTAGGGCAGTCTCCCCACCAAAGTTAATATAGGCTTCGTCAATAATCACAACTACTGACTGATTGGCCTTTACGATTTCTTCAATTTGATCGAGAGGTTTATAAATACCTGTTGGCGCATTTGGGTTAGTAAGGACAATCCCACCATTTTCAACCAGATAATCTTGAGTATCAATCTCAAATGAAGAGTTCAAGGGCACTTCTCTAAATGGGATGCGATACAAATCTGCCCATACCTTGTAAAAACCATAGGTCAAATCTGGAAACAAGACTTCTTCCTCGCTATTAAAGAAAGCAAGAAAAGCCATTGACAAAATATCGTCTGACCCATTTCCAATAATCACTTGATCGGCAGAAACACCTAACTGTTCAGATAAGGCTTGACGCAAAGCCGCTTGATTCAAAGTCGAATACTTGCGTAACTGATGGGCATCAAAGGATGCTAAAGCTTGATGGACTGCTGGACTTGGTCCATAGGCATTTTCATTAGTATTCAACTTAATGATATTTTTCTCAGCAGGCTGACTACCCGCCACATAGGGTTCAATCTTTCGTAATCCTTTGATTTCCATAGTTTATCCTTTCTGTTCAACTCCAACCAAGTGTACGGCTAGCTACAAATGCTAAAAGCAAGGGTAACAAAAAACGCCCTCGCAAAAACAACTTTTGCAAGGACGTTGGCACGTGGTTCCACCTTAATTCGAACAGGGGTCACCCCCTCTTCCTCATGAAGTCACAAGGTCTCTCTTGTAACTCCTAGTCTCTAACGGAACCACCCGTCGTACACTACTGTCATCCAGAGTTCGCATACGCTCTCAAGAATGTGTCGTCTTTGATCTCATGCGTTCTCAGCTTCCCGCATTCTCTGTGAAACGATCTGACTTTTTCTATCAACGATTTCGATTTTAATTTATTTTACCTGAAAATTCAGAACAAAGCAAGTCTTTTTTGTATATTTTTATAAAAAGTTGAAAATCATGTATATTTAATAGCAGAAACAAGACTTTTAAGACTTTTCTTAGGTGATGACGGACGCGGGTGAAATGATTCGGTGGATAATTCTAGCTATCCAAGAAATTCCATGACTAAGTTTTGAACCTCGTGTCTCAAAAGTTCCTAGCACCAGAAATACGATAAAATCAGGTATTTCCATCACTACAGACAGTCTCGTTCTATCTAAATTCCTACCACAAGAAAATCAGGCTCAGTTACTCTTTATGAAAATTTCTTTAAGCAAATTCCTCATATAAAATAATTTCTTCCTATTATGATTTGTATATTTATCCTAAATAATTTTTCAAGGCAAGACAAAAAGCCTGGAGCATTACCCCAAGCTTTCATTTTTAAGCCAATTTTCTAGGTCTGATAAATCCTGTCATAATACTCAAACAAAGCAGCCCTGCAGCAACATACCAATAAGGCATATCCACGCTAGTCGTACGACCTGAAACCTCAACGATTCCCTTAACCAAGCAGGCACTAGCAACAACTGCAATAGACGAATTAAAGAGAAGTTTTGAAAGACGTGTTTTCACCCAGGACATTCCTACCCCTGTTAGCAGATAGATAAGTACTCCAGCCAATGGGGCAAAAAACATCATACGCATAAACATGGATGATTCCCCGTAAGAGAAACGTTCATAGACAAAGGTAAATAGAAGGATAAAAATAGTTAAAGCAATGTAAGTGAAAAAGTGCTTGCTGGCTGATTTTTTAGTAACCGATGTAAACAATATCGCTCACCGCCCTTTCTGAAATTTTGTTTCCGTTTGTGGTTGGCTTGTTAATGACTTGACCATTGAAGTACATAGTAGATGAGCCACCACCGTCAAGGTTGTAGGCTGTCGTCACACCATAGGATTTCATCAACTCTGCCATTTCATAGAGAGTCAACCCTGACGATTCACTGGTACGACCATCAGAGACAATGACAATATAGTGCACACTGCCATCACTCTCTTCGATGACTCCGATGGCTGTACGTGGATTGTCGGCCATGGCTTGACCAACCTCTTCATTTTCCGATACAGCTATCTTGCCATTTTCAACCAAGGTTGGACCAAAGGCAAAGGTATTGACCACACCTGAATCGACCAATTTTTGAGCTGTTGTATCGCTCTCCTTAAAGGTCTTGAAGCTACCATCTGAATAAACAGCAAGATCCTCGTAGTCACTGTTTCGATCAGTATCACGATAGACTTGACCATTTTTAATCACATAGCCCGACTGGTTAGCTCCATAATAGTCACCATTGATGGCAAAGATTGCATTGTTTTGCTGGGCAATACTTGAAGTAGTGTCGGTGATGTTGGTCCCATAGGTATTTTGTGCCAAAGCCGTTTTAAGGTAGTCTGCACTTGAAAGCTGGATATCGGCCACATAGTAAGTGGTATCACTGGTTTTACCTGTTGTGATTTTGATATCCATATTGTCATCTTTATAAGTCGTATCCGTCTTAGTCACCTTACCAGTGCTGGTAGATGCCGTCGACGACGCTGTGGTTGAGCTAGTCGTATTGGCCGAAACTGTTGAGACCGCTGAGGGAATGACAAAGACCTTTAAGAGAGAGTAAACATTTGCCCCCATCAAAAAAAGGGTAAAGAGTAAGGCATAGGCATGCCTTTTGAGAAATTTCATAGAAGACCTCCAATTTTAAAAGATAAGATCGAAACCATGAGTTCCTTTTGATTGAAATTAGCATAACCAGAAAAGCTTAAAATCTTCTATAGATCCTATAACAACGCCTTTTCTTTAAGTTTTCCTTAAAAAAGACAGCCTCAACTGAAGCTGTCTTCACTATATAATCATATCTTCCGTAATGCCGAATTCTCTCAAGATCTCCTGAATCTTATCAAAGTTCAGACGGAAATGCTCTAATTTATGACCATCAGACCCAATAGAATACTTGCGACATCCCAAATCCTTAACAAGACCTAGGGCATAACGGTAGAGGTCTTCGTGATGATAGAGGTACATACTCTTTGCATTCAGCTCAAAAGCCAAATCATTAGCAATCATTTTCTGGAAAATACGTTTGAGCTGTTCTTCATAAGCTTTTAGCTCATCAACAGTCACGTCAAACAGGCGAAAACCATAGTCAAAGTGGGCCAAAACATCTGCGTCCACACGACCAATAGCGTACTCCAACTTGTCCAGATATTCTTGAATAATGCTTGCCTTATCCATATCAGCTACCTCATCATCAAGATAATCATTGACCCCATTATGGTGAACAGATAAAAGTTTGAGATCATAGTCCTTACCATCCAGAAAGTCTAAAATATCCCTCTCCCTAGGCTGGTAATAACCAATCTCGATGCCTCGTTTAATACGATTACCATACTTGAGGTTGAGTTTTTCAATCTCACGACTATAAGCCTCGTACTCTGGCACATCGTCCTGTTTCGTATAAGGATTAGAGAGATCATAATGCTCAGTCGTTACAATCTC
>ERZ772956.707-NODE-707-length-23952-cov-11.405658_pt1 | contig 23952 bp, 12 predicted proteins | sample MGYA00580683_ERZ772956 | MGnify/ENA primary metagenome ERZ772956 (study PRJEB29015, sample SAMEA2738077) | human oral metagenome | biome: human oral; feature: human-associated habitat; material: saliva | place: China | collected 2212 ... | reverse complement strand
CGGACCCGCCCCTGTTTGTCTTCAGTTGAGCATCGCGTCAGGCACGATCGGCGTCGGCGCGCTCAACGCGGGGTTTGAGGCCGGAGCGTCCCAGCCCCGGCCTCGTCCCCTTGTGGCTCAGCCGAGCCACGCGCCGGAGGGCGCGAAGTGGTAGCGCGTGCCGTCGATGGAGACCCAGCCGGTCACCATCTTGCCGGAGGCGTCAAGGTAGTACCAGGTGCCGCCGTCGTTGACCCAGCCGATCGCCATCGCACCGTTGCCGGTCAGGTAGTACCACTTGCCGTTGACGGCTGTCCAGCCGGTGGCCATGGAGCCGTTGCCGTTCAGGTAGTACCAGGAACCGTTGACCTGGACCCAGCCGGTGGCCATCGCGCCCGAGGCGTTCAGGTAGTACCAGGTGCCACCCACGTTGGTCCAGCCGGTGGCCATCGCGCCGGTCTTGGGGTCGAGGTAGTACCAGGCACCGCCAACCTTGGTCCAGCCCTTGGCCATGCGGCCGGACGAGTTCATCCAGTGCCACGCCGAGTCGAAGCTGACCCAGCCGGTCGCCATCACGGAGTCGTCGTTGAAGAAGTAGGTCTCCCCGCCGATCACGATGGACTTGTTGCGGACGCAGGAGCCGTTGCCGTAGCAGTACTTCCAGCCACCTTCGCCGTTGACCCAGGCACCGTCCTCGTGCACGGACTCATCCACGTGGAAGTAGATGGTGTCCTTCACGTCGTCGTCGGCGCGCGCGTCCTTGTTGCGGCCCTCAGCGCTGACGGTCACCTCGACGTGGGGGGCGTCGGTCATCAGGTCCGTGGCCGCGTAGGGTCCGGCCACGAGCGTGACCTCGTTATTCTCGAAGGCACCGGTTCCGGTGGCGCTCACCGCTTCCTTGTCAGCGACCTTCAGGGAGGCGTTGGTGACGGGGCCGCCGACCGTGGCGCGCACGTAGAAGGTACCCGACAGGTTGGCGTCGGCCAGCGGACGCCAGTCGGTGGCACCGTCGCGGGAGTACTCAACGGGGCCGAGGACCGGCTGCGGCTGATCCTTGAGGACGGCAGCCAGGGCGTTGACGAGGCCGGCGCCGCGGTATTCCTTGCCGTCCGTCGGCTCGGCGAGGCGGTCGTAGGTGTAGCCGGCCTGCTTCTTGAGCAGGTCGATCGTCTGATCGGCGGTGTAGTCCGGGTGAATCTGCTTGATCAGCGCGGCCACGCCGGCTGCGTGCGGGGAGGCCATCGAGGTGCCGGACAGGTAGCCGAAGGGCGGGTTCTTCTTCCAGGTGGGCACCGTCGACCAGATGCGCGAGCCGGGGGCTGCGACGTCGACGGAGTTCTTGCCGTAGTTGGAGAAGCCGGAGCGTTCGAGCTTAGCCGTCGCGGGATCCGTGCCGGTGGGCAGGGCCAGGGCGGACACGGACACGACGGAGTCGTTGAGCATCGCGGGGACGTCGATGCCGCCCTCGACGTTGCGCTCTGCGGCGGCACCCTCAACGTCGTTGGGCGAAGCCTTGTCGATCGTCGGGTTGTCGTGGTCGTCGTTGTCGTTGCCTTCGGCGGCGATGCTGACGACGCCGAGGTCCTTCGCGTAACGGATCGCGCGCGAGGCGGCCTCAAGACCCGCGGCCTGCGAGCCCTCGTTGGGCATCCAGAAGGCGTAGGGGTCCATGTAGTAGCTGGAGTTCGTCACGTCGATGTCGTGCTCGGCAGCCCAGTCGAAGCCGCAGGCCACGTACTCGGGGTAGAAGGATCCGGCCTCGTTCGAGACCTTGATGGCGACGATCGTCGCGTCGGGGGCGACGCCGTCCACGCCGTAGGCGTTGTGCGCGGCTGCGATCGTACCCGCGACGTGCGTGCCGTGGTAGTGGTCATCCTTCCAGGCGGCGGGGTCCGTGTTGGGGATGCCGTTGACCTGGCAGCCCACGGAACGATCGGCGTCCAGGTGCTCCTTCAGGTCCTTGTGATCGGGGTCGATGCCGGTGTCCATGACGCCGACGGTGACCTTCTCGCGGGGGACGTCGACCTGCTGCGCGTCGATCGCGCCGATGGCGGCCAGACCCCAGGCGTTGGCGTCGCCCTCGTCGGGAACGAAGTCGTTGAGCTGGGAGTCGGCGGCCAGGCCGGTCGGGTGCGTGCCCGCGGCATCGGCGACAGCATTGGCTTCAGCGGTGGTGGTCTGCGGCTGGTCGGTACGCACCTCGGCGCCGGTGACCGTCTTGTAACGGGTGGGGCCAATCGAGTGGTAGGAGATGCCGGCGTCGACGAGGCTCTTGCCGAGCGTCGGGGCGAAGGCGGCCTTCACCGACTGGACGAAGAAGGTGTTGAATTCGGGGTACTGGGCCAGAACCACACCGTTCTCCGAGGCCTTGGACACGGCCGCATTGAAGTCGTAGCGAGTTGCGTCGGCCGGCAGGTTGACCGCGTAGTTCATCACCTCGTCGCGGGCGCGGGCATCGGAGGTGATCCCCGGGACGCCGGCCGCGTGTGCGGGAGCGCCGAGCGCAGTCATCGTCAGGCCGGCCGCGAGGGCGGCTCCTCCCGCGATGAGGGTCTTCCATGAGCGTTGATGCATTATCAATCCTCGTTTCTGTACTGATAGGGGCGCGTCTCCGGGGCTTTCCGGATGGCACGCCATTGCTCCATCGTGTCAAGGATTTCGACAAACGTCCCACAGGGTTTCACATTTTAAGAAATCTTGACCCTTGGGTCGGAAATGCTTGACCAGCGGTAGCGGCAGAGGAGCAGCACAGCGACGTGACATCGCGAGACGCGTCGACAACGCCGGTCGAGCCCCTGCCGCGACGAGGCCTCGTGAGTTTCGTGGGCGAGGAGCATAATCTACCGACCAGACCATTAGACACTGCTTCAAAATCGAAAAGTAACTGACGTTGCTCCGGCGACTAAACCTTGCAATGGCAGGCCTTTGTCAATCTGCCAGAGCAGGCAGATAGCTTGACATTTGCGCATGAAACATCGAATCATGTGTGCTACGGTCAGTAGCGTCAGTCACACGCCCGTGTTGGGAGGCAACGATGCCAGCGTCCGTCTATATCAGCTTTGACGCACCAGGGCAGGTACCAGCGACACCGCGAAGGCTACATGCAGCCCTGTCGACGGTCCTTGACTTGCCGCCGGGGGTGAGCCCCGAGCGGGCGGCGCAGTTTCCGACGCTGGCTCACCGCCCCGTTCATGGTTCTGGTGGAGTGAAGCCCTATTCGCTCGGCGAGCTGAGCCGTTCTGAGTCGACGTTTGGCGTCGAGGTACGCTTCCTGGACGATCGCCTGGTTGACACACTAGATGCGTGGCTGTCATGGGGCGGCGTGATGCGCCTTGGCGCAGGCACCGACGATGACGCGGTACTGGTTGCGGTCGAGGGGCAGGTGATCGCCCAGGAGTCCTGGGAGGAGCTGGCCGAACGAGACGGGGACACGGCGTGGGAGGTACGTCTGGTGACCCCGACGACTTTTTCAAGCAAGGGGCAGCACGTCCCGGGGCTGAATCCCGCGACGATTGCGACGAGCTTGCAGCAGAGGTGGTGGGCTTGGAACAGGAGGCTCGCTCCCCCACGGATCGATCGGCATGAGATGGCGAGCGTGTTGGCAACGCAGGATTTCACGCGCTCATCAATGGTGTCTCTGGCGATGCCACGTAATTCTGGCCAGGGCCGTTTATCCTCCCGCAGGATTCCGGCCCACGAGGGTCACCTGCGCATCAGCGGCGTCGAGGGGGCCGAGGCCACCCGCGTCTTCTCGCGCCTCATGGCGCTATCCGCATACACGAACGTCGGCTCACACACCAGCTACGGCATGGGCGTCATAGACGCGGTGGCCGCATAAGTCCCACAAGAGAAAGACGAACACAATGAATGTAATGTCCATAGCCGATCAGGTAGTCGCCGGGCTCATCATCCTATTTGCGTCAATAGGAATTAACTGGGCACTCAATCGAAAGTGGACCAAAAGAAACATCATCAACCTGATAAAAGAGGACGAAAATGTCCAGAAATACCTTCAAAACCTCTCAGCAGGTCTGAGAGATAAGAAAATACTCGTCCTTCAGGAACCTGGTGACAACAACCTTATTGGCACACTCAAGGAAATACCACTTTTTCAGAATCTACAAATTAACGAGGGAAGCCACCACAACATCGAGCGAATCTCATCGCACGATCTAACTATTATATCTACCCGTGTCTTACAAGCAACTAAAAATCGTAACAGAACGTTCACAGAGATCATTAACAAAAAGACTTCCGATAAGGCTTTAGTTTTCTTTGCTCCCCATGGAGAGGAATCGTTGGAGCTAGAGCCAGAGGAGTTCGAACGTATCAATGCACGAAGCCTCACTACTGTCACGCGCGCATCGGGACGTCTAGCAAACGACGTTCTATCCCTCCTAACGTTCCTCGCATAGAGTGGCGATCGTTCTTTCTAGGTGATAGTAATGTCCAACGTTCTCGTCATGCTGCAGACGAACAGCAATCAGCCGTTTATCTTCTCGTCCCCTCGCCTACGCGAGCATATCGGGGCCTCCTTCGAGATCACGCTCCTGTCCCGATGGGTGAAGGAAGCCGCGTGTGACATGAAGCTTCCTTCCGTGTCTACCAGCGAGGAAGGAATAAGGACCCTCCCGGATACCTTCTGGGTGTCCGACTCGTCCGGCAAGGTGGTCGTCCGATTCACTGAATTTGACGGCGATCCGGAGAAACTAGGTAGACAACTGATCCGAGAGGTCACCCTCCGAGCGCTGACCGATGCCCCAGGCCTCGACGTCACGGGAGTATTCATCGAGGCGTCATCCAACACGGTTGATGCGGGTGACCTCAACGCGCTTGATAGCGTGTTCCTGGAGTACTCGCTGAACCGCCGCCCGGCGCTAGCACGCTTCCCACAGTTCCCGTTCCTGGAAAGGGCGGACGAGTCGGCGCTCCCCGCCTCAGCACCACTCTCGGATGAGGAACTCGACAGGATCCGCGAGTACGCGAGTCGCTCACTCAAGGTTCCGATTCTCTCGGACGACGAGGGTCAGGTCCCAACGCAGACGGGAAAGGACAAGGATCGGTCCCTGTCGCTTCCGTCGCGAGTCAAGCGTGCGTGGTCGCGTTCGGCGCGCCGATTGCAGCTCAGGGAAGTCATCGCGCGCCAGGATTCGACTCTGAGCGACGAGGTAGTCAGAGATCGAATCAAGAATCTGAACGAGGACCCATTTCAGCTGGAGAGGGCCTTTCAGGATGTGTCTGACCAGGACGGGGCCACGAAGCCTCTCCCGGAGCTGTCCTCCGTCGGCGTGATCCACATCGACGGCAACGGCGTGGGTGCGATCATGCGTGACCTCGGCAGAGCCTTCGACACAGTCGACGCGCGCCTTGATTCGCTCAAAGACCCGGCGTATAAACGCAGAGACAACCCGTGCTCGATTAAAGACGATCGTTTCCAGTGGTTCGTCATGGAGGTCAACTACCGTCTCGGCGGAGTCGTCAATCAGGCGGTGGCTGAGGCATGGCAAACCGTCGACAATATCGCTGGCATCAATCGCCTTAAGACCCTTCCCGTGGTTCCGGTGCTGGTCGGCGGCGACGACGTCACGGTCTACACGGACGGGCGCTACGCGATCCCCTTCGCTGAAGCTTACATCCGCCACTACGAGCGCCTCACCGGCGAGGACGACCTTCTCAGGGAACTCGCCGTCATCGCAGGTGCGCCAGAACCGGGTCCGCTCACGGCCTCGGCGGGCGCGGCCGTCGTCGGCCGTAACTTCCCGTTCCACATCGCCTACGACCTGGCGGAAGGCCTGGTGTCGCGCGGGAAGAAGCTCGGCAAACAGAATGGGCAGGCCCCCTGTTCGACGATCGACTTCCACGTCCTGCGCGACGCGACGGTCCTCGACCCGGAGGACACGCTAAACGAGTACAAGGGCCGCACGCAGCGCCCCTTCCTCGTCGGCCACTACGCGCCGGAGCGGATCGGGGAAGCAACCACGGCCTCGGCTTCCGGAGGAGCGCCACAATCGCGGGATCAGTGGAAGCGGATCCTTCAAGCGGTCGCCGTCTTCGATGGCAAGGACCCGGATTCCCCGGACAAGACGCTCGGCGATCCGTTCCCGCGTGCCCGCGCGAACCGCATCGTCAAGCTCCTCGCGGAAGGCACGGAAGAGCAGGCCGCAACAGAGTGGGGCGAAGCGCTACAGAATGCCCCCGGTGCTGGACTCCTTGCCCAGCAGTTGAAGCTTCTCCCACCTCACTCCTCGAGCTCCGATGAGGCTGGCGAATCCCTCGAGCAGATCAAGTGGCTCCTGGACCTGATCGACCTGTCCGAGAACTTGCCTGGCGGGTATATCGCTTGCCGAATAGCCCGAGACGCCAACGGCCGGATCGCTTGCGACGAAGCGTCAGGCGCGACCACCGCAGGAGGTGCCAAGTGAGCGCTGAAACTACGACGAGTAGCATCACCCCCGCGAGCGGTCACGTCACCATCGTGTTCACCTCCGACTGGGGCGTGTCCACGGGGGTGGGCCGGGCAGGCCGCACGCACTCCACAATTGAGCGGGGCCGCGACGGCACGCCGGTCGTGCGCGGCACCGTCATCGCGGGAGTCCTGCGCGAGCAGACCTTCATCGCTGCCCTCGCGCTCGACACCGCGGCACGAACGTCCGGCACACCCGGTGCTCCCGATGCTGCCGACGACACCAAGGGGCCGTGGGAGCGCTTCGCCGAGTGGCTGTTCGGCCAACACCCCGACCTCTCCCCGGGGGAACGCCCCCGACCCCGCCACGTGATTTTCACGGATGCCTCTCCCATCGCGCACATGCCCGTCCACGACACCGTGTCCCTGTCCATTGACCCCGACACAGGGACCGCGCGCGACCAGTTCCTGCGTTTCACGGAGCGGGCCGCGCCGGGGGTCCTCACTGGAGCCTTCCAACTCGTCGACGAGGCGGGCGCACCTCTCGGCGACGACAAGGCAATCAACGCAGCCCACTTCCTCCTAGGCCTCGCTGGCCTCATGGTCCGAGGCATCGGCTCGGGACGCAGCGGGGGCGACGGCGAGTGTACGGTCGCGGTCGTCGATAGAGACAACCTGGCGGATGGCCAGCTTGATGGCGAAGCTACTAAAGCTCTCGCGAGGATCAAGGAGAGTGTTGCGCGCGAGGGCGAAGATTCCTCGCAGAAGTTCACGTACACGACGGCGGACGTCAAGGCAGTCGCCAAGGCCCTGCGAGAGCTCATTCGAGGACAGCTGTCGGAGGTCCCTCAACTGCCACGTAAGTCGCAGGAGCGCAAACGCCTGGACGTCACGATACCCTCGGCCGACCGTGCGGAGGCCGACGCCACGACGTGGTACGAGGCGAGCCTCGACATCGTGCTCGACTCTCCCATCGTCTCCTACGAGGTGCCCTTCTCTAACGAGGTCCGCTCCCTGGACTTCCTGCGGGGAACGGTGGTGCTGCCCTGGCTGCATGGGCTTCTACGCAGGAAGTTCCCCGATAACGACCTTGTTAGTTCGGCAATCGTCAGCGGCGACCTGCGAATCGGCGATGCCCTGCCGGTCTATCGAGGCACGCCGGGTCTTCCGATTCCCTTTGTCCTTGAGGAGGAAAAGGTTCCTGAAGATGCTGTTTACCAGGACGAATCCAGCAAGAACAAGCCTTGCATTCTGTTTAACCGACATCTCCCCATTGCACTCCAGGAGTGCGGACGCAACACAGTCCCTACACGCAACCGCTACGTATTCCTCACCATCTCCACTGACGAGTCGGACACACACGATGGAGCGAACGTATCGGCAAAAGGGTGGGTGGGCAAGCCCGCGCTCATCGGGCGGCAGTCCACTGCCATCGATTCGAGCAAGGGTGCCGCCAAGGATGGAAGCCTGTTCCTGGTACGCGCCCTTCCCGCTGGCCTGCGTTTGCGTTGCTCGGTGGTCGTTTCCGAACGATTGTTGGCAGTGCTTCGACCGACCGTAGCCGGAGAAGACACCTTTTCCTCGGACTCAGCACAAACCGTCAGGCTCGACCTTGGAATCACTGAAGAGAAAGCCCTTCTCGGATCCCGTAAGCTCACAGGCACCTTCGGGCGCGCCCGTTGCACGTTGAGCGAGGACTTCAGGCACGTGGGGAGCACTCCGTGCCTGGTTCAAGGACCGGCGAAGTCCGACGATGTATCGCTATCATCCCGCGACCTGATTGAAGTGTCCCTGTGGTTCACGTCCGACGTGTTGGCTCGCTCAGGCGCACTAGGACCGGGCGGCACCGTTAAGGACCTGGAACTCGCATTCCGGCACGCCGGGATCTCTCTTCAGGCAATTCAAGAGAGTAGTGGCGGCGATTCGCGTCTTCCGTGCCCTGAGCAAGACGAGGACCCCTGCCCATCAGGAACCGACGATTGCCCACCTCGCAGAAACCGCAAGCATGTCGTCACCGCGATACGGCACCGTCGCGTGGACTCGTGGTCTACGGCGGACAACGCACCTCGTGCTACTCGACTGGCGATCCAGGCGGGTTCGGTGATCCGTGTGAGAGTCGCATCCGAGCAGTTGAATACGCTGAAGACCCTCGGACACGTGGGCGTCGGCGAACTCACCCCGCAGGGCTATGGGCGTTTTAACGTGGATTCTCATGCCCTCAGCAGGCCGAAACTACCACTGATCAAAACCGTAAGTAAGTGCTTCACGGATAACGAATCGGAGGTTTGCCAATGACCATCTTCCGCTACGACATGACCATCCCCGTACGCGTGACGTCGGTCCTCCACTCCGGTGGCATCGACAGCGTGCCCGAACGGCCGATCACCGACGATGATGGGCGCACAGCTCAACCCAACGCTTTCGCACGCAACGGCCTCGGCGAGGCGCTCTTGCCTGGGCGTTCTCTTAAGGGAGCCTTCCGCGCGGCTTTCGAAGAGCACGCTAAGGAACTGGGTTTCGCTGCCAATGAGCTCAAGAGCCTGTGGGGCGGGGAGAATCGCCACGAGGTCGGAACCTCAAAAAGGGAACGCGGGCTAGGAGACAGCGATTCGCTCCCCTTGAGGGCAAGCGCTCTCACTTTCCACCACGCGGTGGTATGGGAACGAAAAGACGGGAAACTCCCCCACAGAATGAGCACCGCCATTGACCCGGCAACCGGAAGCGTCAAGGACGGCGCACTCTTCGCATTCGAGTACCTTCCGGTCGGCACCTCCTTCGACATTCGTATCAGCGCCGAGGCGACGGATGAGAATACGGGTGACAGCGGGGACGATACCAAGCCCGCGACCCCAACCCTGGTAGTGAGGGCTTTGGAGGCATTCCTAACTCTCATCTGCCATGACATGATCAGCTTGGGGGGTAAGACCGGGTCCGGGTGGGGGCGAATCGAACTCCGCGAGAAGACAATCACCTGCAAGAAGGTGTCCATAGTAACCAAGAAGGACAAGAAAGACACGTCAACGGACCCTCTTTCTTCGCTTGTGGGTCAGTCAGAAGATCCCCCATTGACGTTGGAGCCAAAGTCAAATCTTATCCGCCACTCGACTTCAACATCTATCGAGATTAAGTGGGATGCTCCTTCGGGGCTATTTGTCGGAATGCACAGACCCAAGGGAATCCGCTCTGAAGAGAAGGAGACCATTCCTTCCGCGCCACTACGCAACTGGCGCAAGAACAGTGGACTGGGCGAAGACGACGCGTTCCTGGCGACCCACGGTGATGTCGACTATCCGTGTCATGCACATAAGGACACTGCTGTTTTGGTTCTTCCAGGCACGTCTATCCGTGGCGTGCTCCGCTCTCGGTGCGCGCGCATTGAAAGCGAAGCGCGTGGTACACCGGACAGCGAAGAGCAGCCCCTGTCTCAGTATTTGTTTGGGACGACAGAGTATCGGGGGGCTGTTCGGGTAAACGACTGTGAAGAGGATGCTTCCGCGTCCAAGGACGGTAATGTACGTTCTCTCAAGCTGACGCGTAACGCCATTGACCGAGTAACAGGCAGCGCGGCTCACGGCGCGCTCTACGCCGAACTGCTGCACCCGCACGCGAAGTGGAAACCAATCAGGATCGAGGTCGATCACCCTCAGCTGTGTCGCAACATTCTGCGCGACTCGGAGGTAGCTACTCTAGCGGAGAAGCAAAACGATGCTTCCCCATGCGAGTCTGAGGCTGTTAAGGGGAGATTACGCGCAGCTCTGCTTCTCCTAGCTTTGTCCGTCGTTGACCTGTGTGAGGGAGTGTTACGGCTTGGAGGCGGTTCGGGAGGGGGCCTCGGTTCGATTAACGTGTCCCATGTATCGTTCACCGGTCTTTCGGATACCGACAGTGGCATCAGCGTGCCTTACTCTCCCGCTGTGTCCGGAAGCGACTGCGCAACCGAGCGGAGGGAACGGGCTAGGTACGCCAGAGAAATCCTGTGGGAAGTCCTGCGCAAGCTGGGCGTCACAGTTGCTAGCGGGACGGCCAGGAGGACACTGGAGGAGAAGGCACTTTCCTTCATCCGGGACAATTGTGTGTCCTCCCCGCAGACGGGTCAACCGGAGTCCTCCCGTTCCACCAACGGGATTCACCCGACGCGCCTCACGATTGAATGGGGCTCTCCAACGGGAGTGTTCGTGCACGATGTGCAGGCAACGGGCGACAGCAACGTACTTTTGCCACTCCGCACAAAGACGTCAACGTTGAATGACGAGAATTGCAGCGATCCGCTCCTGTTGCCGGGCACGTCAATTCGGGGTGCCTTGCGCGCACGCTGCTCAAGGATCGCGCGAACGGTCCTGTACGCGACGGGTCAGCCAATAGGGAGCGATAGTTTCCTTGCGGAGGCAACCGAGGATGCAGGTGCTCCAGGGTCGGGCGAGGGCAGGTATTCCAGGGATATTCACGAGCAGCTTGCCCGTGATCCGGGCCTCGTGCGTTACATGTTTGGCACGACCGAGTATCGGGGTGCGATCAGGGTCCTTGACTGCACGACAATCGACCTCGGCAAGCAGCTCAAGATCCCCCACAATGCGATTGACCGTTGGACGGGCGGGGTGATCAACGGTGGGTTGTTCTTCGAAATCGTTTACCCGCACGCTCAGTGGAATGACATCATCATTGAGGTTGATCCGGCCCAGCTGCTGCGCAACGTGCGAACTGACTGTGCGGGAACAGGTTTGTCAGAGGAAGCGATGAAGGGGCGCGCCCAGGCTTCGTGGTGCCTCCTGGGTCTCACGTTGGCGGAACTCAGCGCGGGTACGCTCCCCCTCGGCGGTAAGACGACGCGAGGCCTCGGCCAGGTTGAGGTCACCGGCATCAGTGTGTCTGGTGCCGACGGCACGATCATCACCGCCCCAGCGCGTGAGAAGCTGTGGCCGACGCACGACGCTGAGGGCCCTGCCGCTCCACAGAACGCAGCGCATGCTCTCCTGGCATATCTGCGAGGTGAACCCGGCGGTCGAGAAGGATACACGGGATGGGCCGAGTATCTCCGAGAGCCTGCAGTCGCGACAAATGGTGTCCCTGCTGATGTGGAAGGTGAGAACCAATGACTGAGAACGATCCGAAGAATTGTGACCACGCGCCCAGCGCGAGCCCCTGCCACCTGGAGGTTAGCGAACACAAGGTCCATAATGCCTCCAAACTACCTGAGGTTTTGAAACGAGTTTTCGGAGATGCCACGGTCGCCGGAATCGCGTGGGCGACGAACGGGACGTGGTCCGTCCTGGAGATTGGCGACGCGAACCTGGAGGTCTCCTCCCCTAATGGTTTTGACCTTTCCCGCGTGTATGAGGCCCGAGTGTGGGAGGTCATGACCGACGAAGTCGCCGATGATCGGCTCGCACACGAGTTCCGTTGGGTGAACGGAGTAGGGTCCTGTGAGCTGATGCTCCGGTCGATGTCACCATGTTCGTCAGAAGGTTCCGGGATCGGGGCATCGGCAGACGAAACCTCCTCCCCCACTGGATGTGCCCACAGGGTCACTTACATGCAACACGATCCACGACGCGGCCCAGTGGCGGAACATACAACGCCAACCCCCATGAGCGCCATCGAGTACATCACTGAAGAAGCCACGTACGGAAACTGGGCAGTCACCGATCAACTATTCACGGGAGAATAGACAAAATGAGCACATTCCATCACGCCTACAACGGGATTCCAACACAGCGTAGTGGCGATTCATTCTTCGCAGACGGAAGCGCTCCGCGCCTTGACCACCTTGACGTGGATTCCTATTCGGGAACGCTCAAGCTCACAATTGAAACGAAAACACCATTGATAACCTCCTACCGCGATGAGACTGGTAGACTCGTCGTCCCTTCCGGTAGTGGAAACCCTCAGGGAGCAACCAGTGATGCGGACGCGATCATTCCCGCAACTTCACTCAAAGGAGTCTTATCTTCCGCCTACGAGGCAGTAACTCAGTCGAGATTCAGGGTGTTCGGTGACGATCAGCGTCAGGCACAGTTCCGTTACACAACTGATCATCCTCAAAGGTGGCAGAACAATGGCATCCCTCCCTGGAAAACAGGATTTCTACGAGTAACGCCTGGAGACAATGGGCCCCAGTGGAGCATTCACTTGCAGCAGTGCGCCCTCCTGCCCGATTCGATCGATGCAGGAGTCGCCTTTACTCCTCCCGGTTTCGAGCAGCCAATTCTTGGGGGATTCCGTATGGGAAAACGAGGCAAAAAGCAAGAGAAGCTCAGAATCAAGCACTCGGAGGCTGAGAAAACAGCAGTAGAGAATATGCTTACGACTCTAAGAAAACACACCCCACACCTCAGCAAGGTAACCTCCTTCGAGGCCTTCAAGCAAGAACAGCACAACAAATCACACCTAATTGTCTCCAGCGTCAACGGTATCGCACTCTGCCAATCAAAAGCACCGGACGAACATGCGCCGATAAGGATAAAATGCGACGGATACATTGTCCGCTTGACAAAGGTTCCCGATACCGGCGAATTGAAGCCCAAAGACAGGCTCGTGACCACAAAGTACAACGAATATCTCTTTTACACAGATAAGGGAACTCCCAAGGCTAAACCGATTCAGCTTGACGCTAACAGTCCATTCGTTGCCACAGTAGTGGAAGCAGCTCGCATTGCGAACATTCCCGCCACAAGTAAGGGAGCTCACCACACCCTTATCAATAGGGCAATCCAGTACATTGAGCACAACGCGAAGAAAAGGGAGCTGGGTAAGAATCTAACCCCTGAGAATGTCTACAATTTTCTACTTACTGAGGCTGGAACTGAGCCCGGCGTACCTGTCTTTGCGCGAAAGCACGAGAATGGAGAGTGGGAACTGTCGTTCTCCCAGTTGGGCCGCTCAGCCACTCCAGGAAGCCTCTCCCCATCACGGCTAGCGGAAAGGGGAAACGTCAATCCTACACAGTCAGTTGCTGAGACCTCTGCCGCCGACCGCCTGTGGGGGTTTGCTGCTCAGGATCCGAGCGATACTGCTTCGTCAGCTCTTAAAGGAAGAGTCTACTTGACTAACGCCCACCTAGTGCCACAAGTCGGAACAGCATGTCTTCAACACTCGAACAGCAGTGAGGGTTGGATCCCCCCGATCTTAGCAGAACCAAAACCATGGACGGCACAGCCATACCTGCGGCATGTGGACGGATCGGGAGTCTTCGAGACAGAACGATCTGAGTGCTTCACTGAACAGAACTCCCTCATCAGAAAGACATACCCGACCCACCGTTTCCTTCTAGCGCGCGGGGGAGCAGACGTTCTCGGCGGCAAACAGCCGAGTAGCTCATTGAGTAGCTCTGAAGTTCTTGTCGGCTCGTTCGTCACGTCGGGAGCAAACTTTGAGTCCACGTTGCGTTTTGAAGGGCTCAGCGCGAAAGAGCTCTCTGTCCTCCTGTGGCTTCTGGATCCAGAGAAGATCGTCCCGCGTACTCAGCGGGCTGAGGGAGAGTACGGTTTTTTCCATCTGGGATTAGGGAAGCCGCTGGGGCTCGGGGCAGTCTGCATTCGCGCTGAGGTTCTCACGCTCATCACATCTAGGTCGTTGGCGAGCAGCTACCGAAACCTAAAGGGGGTGCTGACCCGTGACGAGACCACGCGTTCCGGCGATGAGCAGAAGAGCCTTGACGCGAAGCTGGCTTCCATCAAAGAGGCGCTTCCCTCCACCATTTCCGAGCAAACATCACTGGCTGTGCGCGCATTCGTCCGTTCCGCATACGGGTGGAAGATCGACGAGGATGCAAAGAGGGATCCTGTTTCGTATAGCCCCTCCGCTTTCCAGCCCAAGAAGCAAGGCCTTTCGCCCGTTATCAGCTACTTCACCGAGTATGAGAAGAGCCGAATTAAAGATGAGGAGTTCAGGTTCAAGTTCCTCACCCTCGAAGAAGACAGCGAGGATAGTGTTTCACAGTCTTTGTGCATACCCAAGGGTGAGTCACTTCCGTCTCAAGGTTCCAGCCCAACGGTGACTTCAGACGACTCTTCGACGCAAGCTCCGCGACGGAAGGCCCCCAAACCAGGCCCTGGGATGCGCAGACCTCACGCCCACTAGCCCCTCACCACACCCCGCGACACAATCCCACGTCATCCAGCACTATGGCCGCACCGAGTATGTCGGCGCGGTCGGCGCAGGAGGCGCAGATGGGGTAGATGTGGATGACGTCTTCGGCGTCTGTGATGGTGGAGGTGAGCAGGTGGCGCACGCGCGCCAGGGAGTCGGTGTCGAGGCGCAGCTAGAACACGGATTCTTGGATACGGTAGCCCCAGGATTCCAGGATTTTCGCGACGCGGAGCCGTCTCCGGTTGTTGGCGATGTCGTAGGCGACGATGTAGATCATCGCCACGCGATCCCTTGCCACCGGTAGTCGGGTTCGACGATCGCTCGCGCGAGCATCTGCGCGGAGTGCATGATGTGCCTGCGCCACGATCCCGAGTATCCGGGCAGGGCACCGGTCACCGAGCGCTGCGCGCAGGCCTCGTACGCGTCGACGAGGATCCTCTTTCCTTCCGCGCCTAGCCATACTCCCCCACCGTCAGGTTCGGGGGAGGCGTGTTCGACGCGGAGTTTGCGCGTGCGCAGCAACGCCATGACGGTTTGGTCGACGAGGAGCGGACGGAACTGCTCCATGAGGTCGAGGGCTAGGCTGGGGCGTTTGTCAGTGGGCGCGTGGGCGATGCCGAGGCAGGGGTCGAGTCCGGCGGCGTGGAGGGCACCGACGCATTCGGAGAGGAGGATGGCGTACCCGTAGGACAGGGCGGCGTTGGGTAGGTCGCGGGGTGGGCGTCGGCTGCGCCCGTTGAAGGGGATGTCCGCGGGCACGCAGATTGTTAGGGCGTCAAAGTAGGCGGCAGAGCTTGCTCCTTCGATGCCCATGATTTCGTTGACGGATCGAGCCTTTTGAAGGCTGCGCCTCCATGCGTGCATGAGTGCGGTCGTGTCGGCAACGTGCACGTTGTTGTCTCGTCGCGCGATGCGCGTGAGGACGTGGATCTGGCCTCGGATTTTAGCCGCGATGAGAGCGGCGGCCAGGGGAACACGGCGAGTTTCATCGCGAGTCAGGGCAACTTGAGCGAGGAGTCTGCTGGCGTGCGTTCCCCTGTTTGCTCCGACAAGGCTGCCCTGGTAGGAGCCTCGCCGCGACAGGCAGACGACGTCGACGCTTGAGCGCATTGCCCAGGAGCGCGCTCCGGCGGAGAGTCCGACGTTTCCGGACAAAACGATTCTGCTGACGTTGTTCTTGGGCAGGCTGGTGGAGGGGATTCCCGCGGGTCCGTCGACGAGGAGGCGTCCCCCTTTGACATGGACGCGAGCTCCGTCGCGCCCGACGTAGAGGATGCGGTCGGCCAGGTTCGCGGCCTTCTTCTTTTCGGATGGGGGCACATGGTCGATTCCGATGCTGGCTAGGGTCGCATCGGCGTCGACATGCTGGGTCACGAGGTCGCAGATCCGCACCCCGAGTGTGACGGCCGCACCGGCCACGGCATCGACGGCCTCATCCAGACGCTCTTCGGTGGGGGCGGCGAGGACGAGGGTGGATGCGACGCGCGAGTAGGAGATTCCTTGACCAGCGGCGTACCTGTCGAGGTCGAGGAGGGCCGCGTCGGTGAGAGTGCGGATGATGGGATCGGCGGGGTTTGAAGCGCGGGAGAGCTCGCCAATGATGGTGAGGGCGTCTGTGGGAAGTCCGAGGCATTCCAACCCCGACAGCACGACGTGGTCTGTTTGCGCGGGACGGAGTGTCGCGCGGGCAAGGTGCTGGTTGCCGTGTTCGTAGTCCTCAAGGACGGTCCTGGTGAATGCTTCGTGACCGTCGGGGGTGTCGTCGTGGCTGCCATGCGGGCGCTCGAGGGCGAGCAGCCGGGCGAGCGCATCCGAGAGGGATTCCGAAAGGAGTGCACGAAGTATTGGATCCGCGCACTCGATCACGCGGGTGTCAATGTTCTCTATGACGGGTGGGGTCCAGTCGGGGGCAGCGAGTTCGCAAAGTTGGTCGTCTGAGAGCGTTTGCCCTGCAGCGATGCCTGCGCTGTTGGTGAGAAGTCGTCTGCGTGCGCGGGTGAGGACATCCGGGGTGCTTGCATCCCTCATGAACGAGGCGGTGGTAGGTTGCGTCATTGTCTGACCTTCCGGAGCATCAACTTGAGAGTTACCGTACAACCAGCCAAGGTGTTCGCATCGCGACACGCCGATCTATCCCCTCGTTTCCGGGATGAGGTCGCCACATTGGCGCGTTGGTGGCGATGCGAGGAACCGCAACGACAACCCTGATATTCTGATCCCGTGCTTGCAGGCTGGAAGGGTGCTTTTTCAACTGCTGGCGATCCAACTACCTGTTTTGCCTGTTCACGCATGGAATGACACGCCGGACCGTCATAAAGCACCGAGCGCCAAACGGTGCATTAAGACTCAAATATGTATACACGATCGAGATAATTGCTATAGGTCATAAAGCACCGAGCGCCAAACGGTGCATTAAGACTAGTCACCGATCAGGTCGGGGAGGTCGGACTTGCCCACCAGTCATAAAGCACCGAGCGCCAAACGGTGCATTAAGACGGCAGTTCCAAAGCCGAGGAGCGCGGTCGCAAGTCATAAAGTACCGAGCGCCAAACGGTGCATTAAGACCCGTCGTCACCGAGTTCCTGATTGGCAACATCAACATGTCATAAAGCACCGAGCGCCAAACGGTGCATTAAGACTCACGATCGGTTGCCTGGCTGGGGCCGTCGTCGTCATGTTTGGTCATAAAGCACCGAGCGCCAAACGGTGCATTAAGACGATCGACCAACTGATCCGCCACGCTACATCCTCAGCGGTCATAAAGCACCGAGCGCCAAACGGTGCATTAAGACTACTTTTTCGCGCGCCCGTCCCAGCGCTTTTCCTTATGTCATAAAGCACCGAGCGCCAAACGGTGCATTAAGACAGGTCGGGCCAGGACCGTAGCTGTAGGCCTGATTGCCGATGTCATAAAGCACCGAGCGCCAAACGGTGCATTAAGACCTAGGACATCGTTTAGAAACTTAACGATAGGATCGTTATCGATGGTCATAAAGCACCGAGCGCCAAACGGTGCATTAAGACTCCATCTCTCGCCGTTCACGGGCGCGGATGCGCGTCATAAAGCACCGAGCGCCAAACGGTGCATTAAGACGTCCGAGAACGGCCCCGATCAAACCTGGTCCCTGTTCGTCATAAAGCACCGAGCGCCAAACGGTGCATTAAGACGAACAGGGGCGCGTGAGCGCCGATCTGCGACTTGCCGGTCATAAAGCACCGAGCGCCAAACGGTGCATTAAGACGCTCTGGAAGGGCACGTAGAAGTTCGATGCGAAGGTGTCATAAAGCACCGAGCGCCAAACGGCGCATTAAGACCGCGCCCTGAGGGCGAACTCGGTGCCGCGATCGAGTCATAAAGCACCGAGCGCCAAACGGTGCATTAAGACATCGCACGCTTGCGATCAACGGAGACGGCAAGCGCCAGTCATAAAGCACCGAGCGCCAAACGGTGCATTAAGACCCGGTTTCCTTAAATGCCATGGAAGGAGAGTTGACTTTGAAGTCATAAAGCACCGAGCGCCAAACGGTGCATTAAGACGGAACATCGATAGCTGGGTGAGGAGCATCTGCCAGGGTCATAAAGCACCGAGCGCCAAACGGTGCATTAAGACTGGAGAGCGATACCCGTGCGAAGACCGAAGTAGCCAGTCATAAAGCACCGAGCGCCAAACGGTGCATTAAGACTCAACAAAGTTGATGGTGTTGATGTCGATTGTCATATCCAGTCATAAAGCACCGAGCGCCAAACGGTGCATTAAGACACAGCCTTGTTCAGCTCCATGTAACCCTGCGGAAGGTCATAAAGCACCGAGCGCCAAACGGCGCATTAAGACCTTACTGTCGTAGGTAGGTGGCGGTGAATCTGTAGTCCTGTCATAAAGCACCGAGCGCCAAACGGTGCATTAAGACACGCTCACGCCGCCGACCGTGCGGGAGGTCTCGCGGTAGCGTCATAAAGCACCGAGCGCCAAACGATGCATTAAGACAGGTTAGACGTTGTCATCTACTGACGATCGAATGGATCGTTTCATAAAGCATCGAGCACCAAACGGTGCATTTAGACGACTCTGCGGCGATTTGTACTGCGATAAGTGCGGGTGTAAGTCATAAAAGAACGGGCGCCATCAGGTGCATTAAGATCGACCTACAGGGACATCGACTATGTGCTTTGGCAGGTCAGAAAGCACCTAGCGCCATAAGGTGCATTAAGACAGTACATCGGGGTCATTCGCGTACTGCTCTCGCGTATCGTCAGAAAGCACCTAGCGCCATAAGGTGCATTAAGACTTCACATCAACACGCATTGCTGCCGCTTCACTGTCTAGAGTCAGAAAACACCTAGCGCCATAAGGTGCATTAAGACACGCTCGTATTCCTCAAGCACGACAGGGGTGTCCTGGTCAGAAAGCACCTAGCGCCATAATGTGCATTAAGACCCCACGAGAACAAAATTGCTTCCGGACTATCTGAGATGGTGTCAGAAAGCACCTAGCGCCATAAGGTGCATTAAGACCACATTCATGAGGTAGTCGAGGGTGGTCATAGGTCGGTCACGTCAGAAAGCACCGAGCACCAAACGGCGCATTACGACATGCCGCTGACCGTGACCCACGCGGCCTTGGTCCAAGTCATAAAGCACCGAGCGCCAAACGGTGAATTAAGACGGATTGACCGGAGGCTCTGAGGGCTTCGGATCCGGGGTGTCATAAGGCACCGAGCGCCAAACGGTGCATTAAGACTCTTAATGGCTGCGGCAGTGATCTTTCGGGTTCCGTGGTCATAAAGCACCGAGCGCCAAACGGTGCATTAAGACCCGGAGCCACCCTCTACGAGTGGCAGACCTACGATGTCATAAAGCGCCGAGCGCTAAACGGTGCATTAAGACGTGACCAGCATTGTTACCATCGGCACCACCACCAATCCCGTCATAAAGCACCGAGCACCAAACGGCGCATTAAGACGGTAGTAAGTGAGTCCGAGCGTCGCACGGTTCTGGGAGTCAGTCATAATGCAACGAGCGCCAAAGGGTGCATTAAGACGCAGATAGAGGTGCGTGGGTTTTTGCCATCATGTTGATAAGTCATAAAGCACCGAGCACCAAACGGTGCATTAAGACGCAAACGGTACGCGGTTAAAGACTAGTGTTGCTGCGTCATAAAGCACCGAGCGCCAAACGGCGCATTAAGACCGTTGAGGGCTACTTTTCGGGTCATTGCTTGATCTTCCGTCATAAAGCACCGAGCGCCAAATGGTGCATTAAGACGCACGAATAGCGTCCAGGTCAAGGTGCTCGAAATCAACCTGTCATAAAGCACCGCGCGCCAAACGGCGCATTAAGACAATACCGCCGGGTAATCCATCCTAAGGTTATCAGGAGGTCATAAAGCACCGAGCGCCAAACGGTGCATTAAGACACTTCGTACGCTGTGACCAGGCCCCAGAGCGTTTTCGGTCATAAAGCACCGAGCGCCAAACGGTGCATTAAGACCGCCTTTTCGGCGTTCTCCTTCATCCGAGACTCATTCTCGCGTAATAAAGCACCGAGCGCCAAACGGTGCATTAAGACCTTGGGTGAGGGTGGGAACTCCCGGCGCATGCATGGCATCGTCAGAAATTACCTAGCACCATAAGGCGAATTAAGACCCTTCCCATCCGAGCTCGTCGCCAACGTCGACAGGGCTCAGGTCAGAAAGAACCTAGCGTCATAAGGTGCATTAAGACCTGTGGAAAATAGACATGATGCCCTCTCAGAGTTGTGAGTAATAAAGCACCGAGCACCAAACGGCGCATTAAGACCGTGGGCTGACCAGACTCATCACCATAGAGCTTCGCCGTCATAAAGCACCGAGCACCAAACGGCGCATTAATACCGCGTGCGGACAACAAATCCCCGCACAAACCAGACACCGGCCATAAAGCACCGAGCGCCAAACGGTGCATTAAGACACGTCCTGCGTCAACCATGAGGGTCCTTTCAATTGTTTGTGTAGTCATAAAGCACCGAGTGCCAAACGGTGCATTAAGACTGGTCGTACCCAAGGTCTCCGTACTGGCACCACCACTGCGGCATGAAGCATCGAGTGCCAAACGGTGCATTAAGACGCACGATGTATAGTGCAAGTGGGATTGAATGTGATGTGCGGTCATAATGCACCGAGCGCCAAACGGTGCATTAAGACCCTGCGAGCTGGCGGGCAACGTCACTCATGTACGTGTTAGAAAGTACCGAGCGCCATAAGGTGCATTATGACGAGGCGACAATCTCCGGGGTGAGGGTGATGTCCGGTCAGAAAACACCGAGCACCACAAGGTGCATTAAGACTTAGTGAAGTAAAGTGTTTCGACGAACACCTTGATGTCGGGTCAGAAAGCACCGAGCGCCATCAGGTGCATTACGACTTCTTGCGCTTCAGGTCGCCCTGCCCGTGCGGATCACCGTCAGAAAGCACCAAGCGCCACACGGCGCATCACGACACGGCACTCCGCGAGCTTTTCACGGGACACGCCCAGTACGAACTAGCACGCACGAAACCGAGGCCTCCCCTATACACCCGGGGAGGCCTCGTCAACGATGTACGCGAAGGGCAGCTACGGCCTCGAACCCGAGGGCCGCTTAGCCGGATGCCGCCTATCCTCTCCCCTCCACCACGGCATCCACGCCTCGTAGCCGTCCGCGGGCGGCGTGGGAGAGTCGGGCTCAAAGCCCAACTCCTCCGGCGTCTCGGGGATGCAATCCACCAGGAAGTACTTATCCCTGTCATCGCAGTGCTCGCGCACGATCGTGCGGAACTCCCCCGGCTCGCAATACAGCACACCCATAATCGGATTCCTCCTAAACACCACAATCTTGTACAGCCAGTAGGCAAACAGCGCGACATTAGCCGCGAGCGCGAGCACCGCACACGCAGTGTTGGCGCGCGGGTCCATCGTCGCGTGGTTGAAGATGTCAGAGGGCGGCACCAGGATCTCGGGCAGGAGCGTGTTCATCGAGATCCAGAAAACCAGGGTGAAGCAGCGGAACCAGATCCACTGGCCCTTCGCCCACGTCAACGCCGGGATCGTGCAGGCCAGCAGCAGGGCGAGCGTGCAATACCACGTGTAGTCGGCCAGAGAGTTGTACAAGAACGCGTGGTTCCACAGGTCGTAGGCGATCACCCACGGCCACACCATGTCCACCCAGATGAGGCCTCGCACGGAGCGCTTGCCGGGCGAGGTCGCGATGATCTTGCCCAGGCCCGTGATCGTGATGATGTTCAGCAGGCCCGCCGCGGCGGACAGGAGGTTCCAATACCCGCCGATCGTGCGGAAGCCCGTCTCCGGGTCGATGCCCACGTGGCGGGCGGACAGGTTGGCCGCGACCTCCTGATACCACTGCTGAGAGTGCAGCTCGGCGCTCACTCCCCTGGCCTCGGGCAGGCCTGCGATCATGTCGATCGTGTGCGCGTCGTTGACGCCCTTCAGGCACTGCCAGTCGGCGCCGCACGCGTAGTACGAATCCGCGTTGAACCAGATCGTCAGGTCGCGGATGTTAGCCTCCATGATGTTGACGGCCAGGCCGATCCACAGGGCCACGCCCAGCCAGATCGCGTACTTGTGCGCCTTGACGGGGTTGCGCTTCGCGTACACCAGCACCGTGCCCGTCATGGTGGCGGTCAGGATCATGATCGCGTACTTGCCGAACGGGAACCACCCCACCATGGGCGTCCCGTGGATCCACGCGTAGGGCATGAGAGCGATGCCGCCCACGGTCCACACGGCGAAGATCGTCCAGTTCCACCGGCGGTTAATCTCCGCGACGGCGATCTGGGCGGCCAGCACCAGCAGCCAGATGAGATAGACCTTGGGAGTCCCGAGCTCCCACAGGAAGAGAGAGTCCACAGCATTCTCCTTTGAACGCACAACCGGGCTAATAGTTGTCGGCTATCATAATCCGAAACACTAACCTAGTGTGCGGGGTTCACCGTCGAATCCCCATCGTTCCGGGGCTCCCCACGGGCCAGCGCCAGCGCGGGCGCCCCTCGTCAATCCCTCAAGGAGGAGGACCCATGACACGCCTACCCCGTCGTACCCTCTGCGCCACCAGCCTCGCCGGGAGCGCCGCGCTCCTGGGAGGCATGTATGCCTTCAGCCAGCTGAGCGGCAAGGCCACGCCCGAGGAGCAGGCCTGGCACTACCCGGGCGACGACCTCATCGACGCCAACTACGACAACGGCTACTCCTCGACCTACGCGATCACGATCGACGCGCCCGCCTACGCGGTGTGGCGCCTCTTCAAGCAGATCGGCGCGGAAAAGTCCGGGTCCTTCTCCTCGGAGTTCCTCGAGCGCGTCTTCGCACGCCTGCCCTTCTTCAACTCCTACGAGATCCAGGAGGAGTACCAGCAGCCCGACTCGATGGTGCCCGGCGACATTGCGGCCTTCGACTTCCACGGTATGTCGATGGAGTGGGCGGACGTCGTGCCCGGCAAGTACATGGTCCAGTGGGTCGACACGAAGAACCCGCCCAAGGCGCCCGGATCCTACGCGTTCCGCTTCCCCGGAATGACGAACTTCGCGGCGGCCTGGTGCTTCTACATGGTGCCCCTATCGGGTGGGCGCACACGACTGATCAACCACTGGCGCATAGGCTACGAGCCCGCCTCCCCCGCCATGAAGGCCCTGAACTGGATCAACATCGAGTTCATCGGCGGGTGCATGACCCACCTGCAAAACCTCTACGTCAAGCGCGTCCTCGAGTTCAAGAAGAAGCAGCACCTGACGGGCCGCTTCATGCGCGGCATGCTGGGCGGGCGCTTCTTCAACTCGGGCACGCCCGCCGGGCGCTACGACGGCACTCCCCTGTTCGAGGAGACCTTCACCCAGTGGTTCCGCTACGGACGCTCCGCCCCGGCCGTCGCCGAGATCCGCCCTCCCGTCACCGACGACCCGTCGTGGCCACCGACGGGCGCGGACAGCCCGTGGGCGAGCGAGGTCGACGCCTCCTACTTCGACGGCTGGCGTGAGCCCGCCTTCTCCTGGGAGGAGCAGATCCGCCAGAAGATGGAGCGCACCTACCTGCCCAATTGGGGCAAGGAGCAACGCTGATGGGCGCCGTCACTCCCCCGGACTACCCGACGCTCTTCTTTTTCGAGGTCGGCCAGTGGTGGGACTACGCAATGCTCCTCCTCGTCATCGCCCTTCTCGCCGGCGGGGCGTGGCTGGCCCAGCGCAACATGTGGGTAGTCCTCGCGCTCTTCGTGGTCGTGCCCATCGCCCTGACGATCTTCTGGTGGCCGCACTCGACGGCGGGGACGGCCTCTGCGGGCTGGTTCCCGATCGTGAAACAGTACTCGGCGCTGGCGGGATCCCTGTGCCTCGTCGCCCTGCAGGTCTTCCCAAAGCTGCGCTACAACCGCTGGTACCTGATCATCCCGCCCGCGATCCTCGCGATCAACATCGCCGAGGCCGTGGTGCGCGACTTCCAGTGCTACGGGATTCACGGGGTGG
>ERZ772956.704-NODE-704-length-23993-cov-3.463364_pt1 | contig 23993 bp, 24 predicted proteins | sample MGYA00580683_ERZ772956 | MGnify/ENA primary metagenome ERZ772956 (study PRJEB29015, sample SAMEA2738077) | human oral metagenome | biome: human oral; feature: human-associated habitat; material: saliva | place: China | collected 2212 ... | reverse complement strand
TCCCACGAAACAACAACCCGCCCGCCTTGCCTGATTTCCAAGGCCGTTACAGGACCTTGGACGCTCCACATGGGGCGGGCCGGGCCAGTGCACCCGGAGAGGGTGGCCAGCGTTCCGCCCGTGACTAGCTCTTCTTCCGGCTCTGCCTTCCAGACTCCCTCTAGCAGGGTGAGGATCAGGGAGACTTTGAGCAGCCCAGCCGAGTGTTCGACGGCCGCGCTTCCGGCCGTGACGATGCAGCGCTGGGAGGCGAGCTGCCCGGCGATCATCATCGAGGCTGTTGTCTTTCGGCCCACCTGAAGCGCGTTATAGAGGTCTGCGAGGTTGCGGTCTCGCTGGACTCGCCCGCCGTGGCCTCGGCCCGCGTCGGTGACGTGGAGCTGTAGGGCCATCTGGGAGGATCCGAGGCGGCCGCGATCCCTCGGGAAGAACGTGCCGTCCGCTAGTGGTGCCTGGGTGAGTCCAAGCTCCATGGGTGCCAGGGGCCGCTCGCCGGTGGCGTGGAGCAGGTACCAGCGGCCCTTCGGGTCAACCATGGGCACGCCGGAGATCTGGAAGCCGCGCGTGGGCTTTACTACCATTTATAGACTCCCTACCAGGCGGGCCAGCGCCGCGCCTTCGCTCTTGTACTCACTGTCCGGTTTGGTAAACGCTGTCTGGATGTTCTGGGTGAAGTTAACGACCGTCTGGGTCGTCGCGGCGCGCTCCGCCTGGCCTTCCGTCGCGCTGCCGTTCGCGTGTTGTGAGACACGGCCCGGCAGGTAGGTGCCTCCGAAGCGCGAGGCGACCTCAGCGAGGATCCGTTCGCTTCGGCGGCGCTTCATCCGAGATAGCGGGATGTATGCTTCACCGCCGGTTTCCGGCTCTGCCCAGAGCCTCATCGCACCGGCTGGCGCGATCTGGGCGAGGTGGTTCTCGGTGCCGTTCGCGAAGCCGTAGACCGGCGGGCGGATACCACCGTTAGCGAACGTATCCGGGAGCAGCTGGGCGCTCTCGCCGTGTTTGCGGTAGTACACATCGATGTATGAACTCAAAGAGTTGATATACCGTTGCGCCTGCTCTGCCTTTGCTGAGGCGTAGTCATTCGCGTAGATCGACATGACGGCCGAAGTGTTGTCGCCTTGGTTCTTCGATGCTGTCAGCACTTGCTGGAAACGATTGTTATTCGCGTCAATCGTCATTACGCCGGTTGACGTGTTGACTTGGGCAATACCGGCGATGAGCTTCGCGGTGGCTGGCTCGTTGTTCGCATCGATGGCGAAAACGCCTTTAGAGGCCTCTACCAGGCCGAGGGTGTGCGCGAGCTGTTCAACCGCTGGATCATTGCGAGCATCCAGGGTGAGCGTGCCGCCCTTCTTGGAGACCTCGTTAATGAAGTCCTCGACGGCCTTCTTGCCCGCCTCTGTATCGGCTGTGAACGTCATCTGCTTGACTTCGGGAATACCGCCCAAAGTCTTGACCAACTCATCCACGGCCTCCTTGGGCACTCCGGCTTTTTCGGCCATCTCTTGCAGGCTTCGCGCCCACTCATCGGCCTTTGCCTTCGCTTCTTCCTGGCTGTGACCGGTTTTCTCAAACGCTCGCGCTTCATCCTGGATCGCCTGAATCTTGGCTCGCATACCGTCGATAAACCAACGGTTCGAGCGATCCAGCACGTTCACTTTGCCGTAAGCATCGACCGTGATCTTTCCGTGCTCTTCGATGGCCTTATTAAGGCGGTCGGTGGCATCGGCGCTTCGCAGCTGAGCGTCAACTAAGCTACCCTGAGCAGCGTTCTGGGCGCGCATCGCGTCGGTAGCTTTATCAATGGCTTGCTGGCGCTGGCGCTCCACTTCCACGGCCCGCTCGGCCTCGGACGTGTTCTTGCGGGTTTCCTCCTTGGCGCGCTGAAGCTCTTCGCCCTGAGACTTCAGGCTTTCCGTGACCTTCTGGACGTTTGGATCCAGTTTGTTCTGGGCGTAGGCATAGGCCGAGACAGCGTTCGTACCGTCCATGTAGGCGGTCTCTGTCTTCTCGGCCTCGGCCCGCTTCGCTTCCAGCGTCTTATTGACGCGCTCCATGGCTTCGCCTTCACCTGCCACGGCTCGGACGTAGTCATCTGCAGCGCCTCCCAGGGCCACATACGCAGCGAGCGCGCCGTCCTTCTCAGCCTTGTTCCGCACCAGCTCGCGCGTGTTCGCTGTGACTGAGGCTGTAGTGCGGTCCAGCGTCTCCTTGTACTCTTCCACGCGCTGAGTGGCCTCGGCCTGCTTCTGCGAGTATGCGGCGAAAGCGCCTGCAAGAAGGGATACCGCACCGAGGGCGAGGTTAGCAGGGGAGAGCAGCGCGCCGAAGGCTCCGGCCAGGGCCGAGCCAGCGCTCTTGGCTAAGGTCGAGAGCTTGAAAACTCCCGTCCCAGCGTTGACCGAGGCTTTAGAGAACGCACCAACAGAATTACTTGCGAGGGCTGCGGCGGGCTCGAAGGCCTTCAGCTCGCGAGAGGCGCTAATCAACCCAGGAGTTGTTTCGTTTCGCAAGGACGCGCCCACGCGGTCGAAGATAGTCAGCGTGTTTTTAAGAGTAGATCCGGCGGAGGTGAAAGACTTCACCGTGGCCGCGCCGGTTGTGCCCATCGCCTGCAGGTCCGTAACCAGGGCGGAGATGACGCTGCCGCCCGTACCGCCCAGGTCGGTGAGCTTGGAGACCAGGGGACCGAGCGGGCCGTGCAGGGCTGCCAGGGCAGCCACTGCGGCCAGCACCGGTGTGGGCAGGTTCGCGAAAGCCGCTGCCAGCTCCGCGCCAGCTGTTGCGACGGGTGCCAGGGCCGAGAGGACCGAGACCAGAGCGGGAGCCAGGGGTGAAATGTTCGTGAGGAACGTTCCGAGGCCCTTCGCGCCGGACTCTAAGGCAGGGGAGAGGTCTTTAATGAGCCGGAGTGCGAGGTCTGCGAGCTGCTTCGCGGTAGACGCTAGAATCTTCTCGCCTGGCTTGAAAGCCTCACCGAACGCGCCTCCGGCCTTGCGCAGTTCAGGGCTCGCAGCGATCAACGCGGCCACACCGACCGTGAGCGGTCCCATGGCTGAGGCCAGCTGACCGATCACCGGGATAGGCTGGAGGGCAAACGTCATGAGGGCGGCTGTGGTTCCGCCGATCAGAGGCGTGTACGAGGTGAGCTTTTCGAGCTGCGCGCCTGCTCGGGCTGCGTCGAACTTTTTCAGCGCGTTGTTCGCTGCGTCCAGGCCCTTGGAAATGTTCTTGAAAGCGGGGCTGAGGAAGTCCTCAATATCTCCTTGTGCTTCTCGCAGGCGCTTCTGGAAGGTGCGCAGAACGTCCGCTAACTTATTGCCCCATTCAACAGCCCGGCCGCCTCCCGCCGGATCGATGAACATCTTGCCCAGGTCCGCGCCGATATCGCGGTTAGCAGCCTTGATACGGTCTGCAGCGCCAGACCACTGCTTTTTAATAGCGTCGGTCGCTCCGCCGAACTTCTCCATCATGCCCTTGGTTAGAGCATCGATAGCCTGGTCCGCGTCGATCTGGTTCTTGGAGATCATGGCCTTGACTTCGGCGCTGGACTTGCCGAAAGCCTTGCCAATGATTTCAGCCGCGTTGATGCCGCGCTGGCCCAGCTGGATCAGGTCTTGGCCGGTGATCTTCCCGGCGGCCTTGATCTGGGCGACCACGAAAGCCAGATCTGCGAGCTGTTGCGATCCGCCACCGGAAGCGGCTACCGCGTTCTGCATCGCGTCAAGAAGCGGGATGACCTTCTCGACCTCGACACCGAAGGCGATCAGCTGTTGCTGCGCCGAGATAAACGTCGCCTTGCTAAACGGCGAGTTTTGCGCGAGCTTGCCGAGCTTTTCCATCTGCTCGTTGACGGCCTTTTGGCTGCCGAGCATGGTTTTAAGAGCCGCGTTAGCGTTTTGCTGCATCGCGTTATACGCCAGGCCAGTGCTCAGGGTGTTCTTGCCCAGGGCGGTAACGCCCACTGCGGCTCCAGCGGCTGCGGTTGCGGCCACCTGCAGGGAGGCTTTCGCACTGCGGCCCAGGGAGTGGAACACGCGGTCCACCACTCCGCCCTGAGCCTGCACATCTGCGGTGAAACGTTGAGTGCGGCGCGTGGCCGCGTCCATCCCGGCTGTGAAGCCCTTATCATCGACCGTGATTTTTGCGATCAGGGTGCCGAGATCAAGCTGACTCATGGTGCGTTTCACCTTTCAGTATTCGGTTTAGCTAGGTGGCGGGAAAAGCCGGGCGAGGCGGCTTTCCGGGATGTCAAGAAGACGCATAACCAGGGAGTGGAACCAGGGCCAGGGCGACTCCATGGCCTGCCAGTCCGCGAGGCCATAAAACTGCATGAGGTCCGCTGCGACGTACTCCCACCTGGCTGCGATCTCAGCCCAGGCGGGCGCGCTGTCTTGGGGCTGCGGAGAGACGGGTTTCAGGTCCTCGGGTATCAGGTAGTCCTCGTATAGAGGCGTGCCGTCGTCGCAGTATCCGACGATCTCACCCACGCCATACGGTGCCCACTCTTGGGGTGTTACTGGGCTTTTGGGGCCGTTCCCTCAGTCTGGAAAGCATGGGCCATGAACAGCTCCACGGCGGCCTCGTTACCGCCGTTAGACCAGTAGATCAGCGCGGCCTGGGTGGCTAGGAAGATGAAGGAAGCCGGGCAGTCCGAGGCCGCGAGGCGCTCGTATTCTGCTTCGCCTAGCAGCATCTTGGACAGCTCTTCGTTTGTCTCGGGCCAGCCGTCGATCTCGATCTCGCCCTGAGCGGTTCCGGCGGCTTCAGCGCCCACGCGCTCCAGGAACTTTTGGATAATCAGCCCGGTTCGCGTGTTCGGAACGGGACTCGTAAACTCCCAGTCGCCGATTTTCAGAGTGAAGGGTTCGTAGGGTGCGTATTTGGTGAGGTCAAGCATGAGGGGAGATGCCTTTCAATAAAGAGGGGTATATGAGAGGCCGCCCGCCTCTGGGAGAACAGTTCAGAGGCGGGCGGTGTGCGGGTGAATGTCAGGCAGGGTTGGTTGGCGCGGGGTTGGTGATGCCCTTTCGCGCGCCCTGGCCGTTCAGAGTGAAGTTCCAGCCGGAAAGCTCAGCGTTGCCGGTGGAGGCGCGCTCGGCGCTGACCGTGGCGGTCATCTCGTAGGCTTCCTTGCTGTTCGGCTTGCCCTTGACCGGCTTGTCGTAGTAGCGGACCTTGACCACGCCGAGGCTGCCCACAGCGTCGGGGCGGGTTGCCGCCAGAAGGGCCTCTACCTCGGGCAGGAAGTTGCCGGACGCGAGGCGGTGCATCTGGACGTAGAAGGACAGCGACGGCGTTTCACCGACTCGGACCGGGTGATCCGCGCCGTTATCGTCGTAGGTTGCTGCGTCAACTTCCTTGGGCGAGACCGTGGGGTTCACCGAGGAGATGAAGCGGATAGGCTGCCACTTATCCGTAAGCCAGATGTCTACTCCGTACTCATAGGAAAAGCCGTACTGTGTGGGTTCGGTTGTGGTTGCTGGCAGTTCGGATCCCATAGGTGGTTATCCTTTCGTGTGGAAGATTAATTGAAAGTTGTCTGTGCGGTGGTCGAGGCCTTTTTCATCGGCTCCGAGCTGGGCTGTGTGCAGGTGCGCGCAGCGGTCCACGTGGAGGCTTCCCCACTGGGTGGCGTGAACGCCGTGGAGGGCCTCCACTGCGCGGTCTGCGAGGATGTCAGCGGTAGGCGAGGCGCGAACGTGCACCTGGAAGCTGACCATTACGGTGTCGCTGCCTGGTAGTGGTAGCTCCTGGCTGTAGACGTTCACAGCTGCGGCGGTGTCCCATTTGGCGGGCAGTCGCTTGGCCGTGACGGGCACCCGGCCCGCCTCTGGCTTGTACTCGATGTTCCCGCCTGGGTAGTAGAAGATCCCAGCCTCAGCTAGACGCATACACACCGCGTCGATGACTTCAGCGAGCATGGTTAGCCTCCTCTTGCGATGGTTGCGGAGATGATCTTCAGCATGGTTTGTGCTTCGGAGTTCATCGGATCTTCTAGGTATTTGGCTTTGCCGCCCTTGGGGTGGCGGTAGCCTAATTCCTCGTGCTGTCGGACCGCGTAGGGCCGGTTGAACGTGACTGCGGCCTGGATGGTTCCAAGGCCGCTGAGGTTCACAGCTGAAGCGCTCCTGCGGAGGTCTCCTTCATCCACCGGTGCCTGGCGGACCGCCTGGGTCCGCAGGTGTTCGGCGGCTCGGATGACTCCGGCCTGGGCGCTCTCGCGTGAACGGGCTTTGACCAGCTCGCTTCGCCAGGTGCTTTTGATGATGATGCCCATAAGCGGCTCACGCGAGGTTTAGGCGTACGAAGCTGGGCAGTGGAAGCGAGAGAGGCTCGACGCTCTCCATCGAGATGATGGTGGTCTCGCGTCCGGAAGGCAGTCGCACCATTGTTCCCGGCTCCAGGTCCTGCCTAGCTTCGGGTGGAATAGCTGCCTGTGCGGTGGAGACGATCTCAGAGCCGTTCGAGTCTCGAACTAGCTTGTTTTCCTCAACCACCATGCAGCCCTGGATCAGCCGCTCCGGGCCTTTCTGTGGGCCGTAGGCGGTTTCGACCGTCTGCCAGGCCGTGATCGTGTGCCCGCCGAAAATATCGAGGATCTTCATCCGATCACCACCGGCTGGGCCAGGTGGATACCCGCGAGCCCGAGAGTCAGGCGTGCCTCGAAGCAGAGGACCTGGGAGGCTTCCCAGCGTGCCTGGGCGGCCTCTTCGGCTCCCGCGTAGTGGACCGAGGCACCCATGAGCGAGGCCTGCGTCACCTGGGTGGCTTTCAGCGCTTCCGCTCCAGGGGTGAGCTGGTTTTCTTCCCAAAACGCCACCTGCATGTAAACCGCGTCGCGGATAGCTTCAGCTTCGCCCGCCGTGCCTCGGCGCGTGCAGCACCGGAGGTATGACTCGACCAGCCGGGCCGCGCTCTTGATGAGCCGGGCTGCGGTAGCCGTTGGCTCGGCTCGCCCTTCCAGCCTGCACCAAGTGGTGTACTCGGTAAGGTTCGGCGTTTCATCGGCCACGCTGGCCTCCCTTCCGTGGGTGGCGAAGCCCTCCGGGTCCCCTCCGCGTCGGAGGGCCTCGCCTAGTCTCGGTTACTTCTTGGTTTCGGCCTCGGGTTCGGGTTCGGGTTCGGGTTCAGCGCCTTCAGGTGCGGAGCCGTCCAGACCGAAGCCCTGGCGGATGAAATAGGCGATAGCGTTCTCATCCTCGGTCTCGCCGAAGCCGTCAACGAAGTAAACTCCGACAACCTCGCCGGTAAAGCCCTCAACGGGAGTTTGGATACGCATAAGCAGATCACCGAACCTTGATATTACGGAACACGGCCGCAGCCTTGGTGGACTTCAGGGCGACGGCCACAGGGCCGAGTTCGACCTCGCCGCGCTTGACAGCGCCGGGTGTGGTGAAGTCTGGCAGGTACTGGCGGACCAGGTGGCCGGTGGTGGTGGCAACGCCGTGGAAGCCGTCCAGGGCGACGCGGTAGGCGTACAGGTCAGTCAGGCCGGTTTCGGCCTTGGATCCTACGTTGTGGTTGGTGACCTTGATGATCTGCTCCGAAGAGCCTGCCATATCACCTGCGTCAACCAGGATGATGTCACCGTAGGTTTCGCGGGTGATCGGGCGGCCGTTAGGGCCGAGCAGGCCTTCCACGGGATTTTTCGTGTACATTCCAGCGCGGCGTGCGGCTGCGCGGACACGGGCGAGCACCTGCTTGTTACCAACCAGGACAGTGGGCGTTCCGTCGAGCATCGAGAGGAACTCGTCGAGCGCGTCAAGGGCCTTGAAGGCTGCGCCGTTGGTGTCGAGGTCGGTCCAGTCGGTGACCTTGTCCTTGCCGTATTCGGTCGAGGAACCGGTGAGGGCCTTGTCCAGACCATCGAAGCCGTTCGCGTCCTTAGAAACGTCGCCGTTGATAACCAGGTCCTGGAACTTGGCTCGCGTGGACTTGATCTTCTGCGCCATGTTCAAGGCGACGCTGCCGGAGGCTGCGGGGCCGAGGGAGGCGAGAACGCGGTCAACCGAGAAGGAACCGCCCATGACGGCAAGCGTCACGGTCTTGTTCTCGGTGGTGACGTTCTGGTCTGCGTACTCCGTGTTGTATGCACGGGTTGCAGCGGTTGCTTCGGTCTTGAGGCGGCGGTAACCGTAAGTGAGGGTTGCGCCTCCGCCAGCCGGGTTGACGGCCGTGTCAAAGATGAGGGAGTCCAGGACGGCGGACTCCTTACGGAACTCATCGATCACCTGGAGGTCGATATCGTCGGTAGTGTTCTTCTTGGACTCATCAAGAGTGATTGCTGCCATTTTTCAGGCGGTCCTTTCTCTAGGTGTGTGGTCAGCTAAAGCGCAGGGCGATAGCGTCTTGGAGATTTTTCGGCTTTTCTGCACCGCTCCCGGCGGGCTTATCGATTGCCGAAGCGCCGTTGACCGCCTGGGTCTTGGCGACATGGGGATGGTCTTTCGTAAACGCCGTGATGGCGTTCTTCACGGCTTCGCTGTCGGTGAGGTCAACGTCCTTGACAGCGGCGTGGAAGCTCTGGGAGTCGAGCAGGCGGGCCGGGTCTGCCAGGTCACCTGCGGCCTTGTAGACGGCTAGTTCAAGAGCCGAGGCGCGCCCAGCTGCCTTGCTCTCTGCGAGCTCGGCGGTCAGCTGCTCTACGGTCAGCTCTGGCGCTTCGTCGGTCTTGGTCAGGCCGAGAGCCTTACTGATCTCATCGAGGACGGCTCGGCGGGCTTCATCGGCGGCCCTCTCCTTACCGGCCACGCGGTCTTTCGCAGCTTCCTTGCGCAGGTCTTTGATCATCTTGCGCAGCTGTTCCGGATCGGAAGGCAGGCCGTCGGTGGTGTCCTCAACTTCGGCCTTGGTCTCTTCGGCCTTGGTGTCAGGCTCGGGAGTGGTTGCCTTGGTTTCCTCGGTGGTTTCTTCTGTGGTGGTCTGCTCGTTCATGAGGGGATCGCCTTTCGTAGATCGGTTTGATAGGCTTGGGGGTGCCGGGCCGGTATCCCCCGCGAGCCTGAAATAAAACGGCCGGGAGAAAGTGGAGGGCCGATAACCCGGCGTTTTCTATTCCGGGTATAGAAAAACCCGCGACCGTGTATAACGGTCTGCGGGTACAGTTAAAGGCGAGAGACCCGAGGCCTGCCCGGAGTAAATGGTGAGCTGGCTGGCTTCCCTCGCCTTATGCCTTATACGGTACCAGGTAACCTGTGAACAGTCAATAGCCCGGTCTTGTCAATGATGATAAGACCGGATAATTTGGTCTGCCCACGGAAGCGTCGAACTGCTTGACCTATCGCGAGTTCGTCGTCGAGTGGTGTTCGCCGCAGATCTAGGACTAGATGCCGGCTTTGCCGCCTCGCACGTCTGAACTGATTGGAGATAGTGTTTGACTCGGAAGCGCCTTCAGGGGCTTTAAACTCCCATATTCCGCCTAGCATCCGCACATCTGGGTTGCGCTTCCCGTCGTCGTAAACTTCTTTCAAGAATTCTACGTCAACTCCGTATGTGGAGAGAACGCGCGCCGTTTCCAGTTCATGGGCTTTAGGCGGGTTAGTCATACCTGCAGGGACGACAACCCTACCGGGTTTAACAGTTCCGGGTTTAACCTTTTTAAGTTTGTCGAGTGGGTGTTCTTCGATATTTCCCGGAGGTTTCTTCGGCCCTGCAACGCGCGTCCAGGTGTGGAAGCCCGAAGGCTTCGGGACTGCTTCGCGGTAGCTCTTGCGCTGCAGCTTGGGGTGCTCGGCCAGTAGTTCGCGTATCTGGGCTTGGTAGCCTCGGATCGCAGCTCTGGCTTTGCTCTCGGCCTCGCCGGTGATCGCTGCGACCAGTAGGCGTTTCTGCTTCCTGATCTCGCGCTCCAAGGCGCGCTGTTTTTGGCTCGCGTCGTATGTTTCAGCGTCTCTAACGCCCATCGTGCCAGGCTCGATCACCGTCGCACCTGGCAGGTAGAGGCCTTCGGAGTGCGTGCAGTTCGGGTGGTGCAGCCCGGCTGCTCGTGCTTCCTCCATCGTTCCGGCCACGTGCACGGTCACATAGCCATCGCCCACGGCTGAAGGCAGACGGTGGATTCCGGCTGGATACAGCCCGGTGAGGGAGAGGACCTTATCTTGCCAGGGCGCGCACAGACGGCAGGTGTACGTGTTCCCGGTGACTAGCACCAGGTCCTCGCCTCTAGCGATCAGCTCACCCTCGTAGGCCGCGCGGAGCGAGTGGGCGGCTCCGGTGCGCGTGGCCATCTCGGCGTAGGTGTCGATATGCCACGTACGGCCTGCTTTATCGGTGAAGCCGTCGATGCCTCGGGCCGCGAAGCCGTTCAGCGCGTCTTGCGTCGCCTTGCGGCGGGTGAGTACTCCCGTCGCGTTCAGGGCGGCTGGTGTGGAGATGATCTGTTGGTAGCTGTCGAAAGCGTTCCTGAGCGCGATGGCGGGCAGGTCTGCGAGGACGCGGTGCAGGTCTGAGGCGATCACTTCGAGAGCGCGAACGCTGCTCACAGGCACGCCGAGTGTTTCCGGATGGTTAGCCAGGCGGCCCGCGAGGTCGCGCTCAGCCATGCCTTGGCCCGCTTTGGCGGCTTTATCCAGGGCCGCCTGAACGGTGGCTAGGACGTTTTGCCAAGGCTTGCCAAGCTGGCGCTGCAGACGGGCGTAGAGAGCACCGTAACGGGCCGTCATGTCGACCTCGTAGCGGCTACCACCGCCCAGGCCCCGGTTCACGTCCCGGGCGATCTCCCAGATGAGCCTGATCTCGATCTGTGCCACCAGATCGGAGACGGTCTGGGCGAGGCTGTTCGCGTAGTCGGAAGGATCTAGCAAGGTGGGCTGTCTCCCTTCCGGCTACGTCAAGAGTTGAACGGCCTCCAGTCATCGGGCGATGAGAGCGGGTGCTCGCGCTGTAGGCGTGCGACTTCTTCCTGGATCTGCGTGTCATCCCAGTCAGGATGTGCGAGCTCCACGCTGGTTTGGAGGCTGAGGGCTTCCACTCCGCGCAGCGTGGCCACAGTCTGGGCATTGTCTGCGACTGTCGCCTGGTGGAGCTGCGGGAAGTCCACCGAGATGTCCGTTTCATCCAGGCCAGGGGCGTTGAAGATTGCTCGGTCGGTGCGGAGCATCTTCACCAAGAGGGCCTGAACGGCTGGTTTTTCACAGCGGATCTTGCGAGAGCGGGTTGTCTCGGTTGCCGCTTGACGTGCTCGGACCTCGGTCGCGGTGATGTCGGTGTCCTGCACGTCGCCGAAGGTCGCTGTGGAGTATCGGGCGTTTCGGATGATCTGGCGGGTGAGATCCAGCGCGGTTTGCTGGTGCTCTTGCCAGCGGATCTGGAACTGTTGCGGCTCGACGCTGCCGCCGTCCTTGAATGATCCGATACCGTCCAGCGGTGTGAACACTTCGCGATCCAGGTCGAAAGCGGGCTGTGAGTCACCGCCAGGCCCGGTGTTTTCCAGCATCGAGCGGTCAACGATGATTCGAGCCTTCGCGAGGCGAACGTCTCGCATCCACGCGCTGTAGGTTTCATCCAGGGCATCGAAAAGCTGCTCTGAGCCTTCCAGGTCGGAGCGGCCCATGTAGCGGCCCTGGGGGTGGTGTCGCCAGCGTCGCTGCGGAGTCATGTTCGGGGTGTAGACAACGTTCAGGCCGGGAGTTCGCGGGACGTTCAGCTCCGCCTGGTCGTTAACCAACAGCGCTAGGGGAGCGGTCGAAGGGTGCTCTGTCAGCGGGATCAGCCGCCCGAGGTTGGTTGACGTGCCTTCGTAGAGGCCGTGGAGGATCAGGCCGTTACCCGCTGCGTCGAGTTCGTGGCGCTCCAAGTGTCGGATGAAGTGCGATCCGTCGGACGCTAGATCGGTCCAGAAGGTGACGGCCACGAGGCGGCCCCAGCGGAACTCAGGGATAGCCGCGTCAGCGTCAACCACCGACAGGAACGGGCGCGAGAGGATGGCGGGATCCCAGGTGACGCGAGTGTAGCGTCCGCCCAGGGCTGCGGCTGTCTCTGCGCCAGTGATGAGGGCTTCTAACAGGCCGTCATCCTTGTACCGCTCGATCTGGTCCGAGGTCGCCTCGTTAATCGCCGTGATACGCGGCGGGGTGGAGTAGAGAAGATCAGCGGAGGTTGCGCAGATGTCCGAGGCGATAGGGATGTGAAGATCACCGCGAGACGGCCCGCCGGTTGACGTAGTGCCTCGGTTGCGGCCCCAGAAGAAGCGTCCCACGAAGCCTGAAAGGTTGCGGCGGTGGCGGGCTTGTACTTCAGAGTCGCTGCGGTAGAGGTTCCACAGTCGCTGCGGATCACCGATCCACCACGCCTCCCACGTCTTCATGTCATCCAGGAGGGCCTGATAGCCTGCGGGCGGCCACGGGGTGTTGTGGTCGGGAAGTGGCAATGGTCCTCCTAGGTCTTGTATCGGCGGTGGTCGACTCGGGCACGCCATTTGCGCTCGGTGGTTGCCAGGGCGTAGCGGGCTGCGTCGAGGCTGTGGTCTGCGGTCTTAATAGGTTTGTCGTGTCCTTGGAGCTGGGCTTTAGAGTCCCAGCTGTAGCCGGGTATCTCACCGATCAGCCCAGTGCAGCGGTCGGAGATTTTCAGGCTGCCGGAGGCTAAGAGGCTGGCCATGAGTCGGATGCCGTAGAGCACATCGTTGTCCGCATCGGTCAGGCCCCAGGCTCCATCCTGGCGGAGTTGAACTTTGAAGCTCGCGGCGGCTGGGTCGACGATGATACGGCCGGGCACCAGGTCCATGTTTGGTGCGTGTTCCTTGGTTTTCAGCCAGGTGAGAAGTCCATCGGATTGCTGCGCGTCAGTCCAGGTGCCGTGCCCTCGGTTGGTGCGGTCGATCCGGTACTCATCCACCAGGTAGAGGATGTCATCTTCACCGTGGGCCAGGATCAGCCCGGCCGTGGGGTTCTGGGTACCGTAGTCGACTCCGATGGCGTAGCAGTCCGTCATCATCGGTAGGTTCTGCCAGGGCACAACGTGCTCGGCTGGATCCCACATGTCATAAACCGCGCCCTCAGCGCTCACCCATTCGCCCTGGATGAACCGGCGATACCAAAGGCCGGTGAACTCTCGTTTGACGCTCTCGATGTATTCCGGCTCCAGGCCCGGGTTGTCATCCATCGTGAAATGGTGGAAGGCCCAGTCAATTAAGGGCTCTTGGCCGCGCTCCCTGATCTGCGCCTCAGTGTTGCCTGGGCGTGGGATCCGATCAATGAAGCCGGTTTTAAGCCAGTGACTCGGGCTGTCAGGGTTGGTGGTGGCGATCAGTTTCGCGCCGGGCACGCTGAGGCGGCCTCGTAGCTGGATGAAGAAAGGCTCGGGTAGCAGCGTCGCCTCATCGACGTAGGCACCGGCAAGAGTCACGCCTCGGACTTTGTTTTCCGCTGCAGCGTCGTTCGCGCCGATGAGCTGGACTCTGCGGCCCATGATGACGGCCGTGTCTGACCTGGTGGAATGACGGCCCAGAGCGCCGGGTGCCAGCATCTCGATCACGTCGAGAACGTTTCGCTGGATCGTGGTTCGCGTCTTGCCGATTATCGCCAGGTGGCCTTTAGGTGCTTGTGGGATCCAGTGGAGGAAGGCGAGAAGGCTTGAAAAAGTCTTACCGGAGCGGATCGCGCCGTCCATGAGTATGAACTTAAAAGCAGGGTTGAGCATGTCCTGCCAAGCCCGGATCTGCTTAGCTGAGAGTGACACGCTCGCTGCCCTCCTTAGTCAGGTGTAGAGGCTGCGGCCTTGATGGAGTTTGAGAGCAGCTGAGTGAGCATGTCGTAGGTCTCCCGGGCTTCGTCTGCGGCCTTCGGCGACTCCACGCCGTGCAGCTTCTCAATCTTGGTCATGATGGCGAGGCAACGATCCATGGCGAAAAGATCGCCTCGGACGGCTTTCTCGTAGGCAACGGCGAGCAGTTCGTCGCAGCGGTGGAGTTCGAGGTCGAGGACTTCTTCTGCGCGGTCGCGCGTAATGTCTTTGAGCGCGTCCTCGACGTACTTGTGGGAAGTGGCCACGCTGATCTTCATCGCCTTGGCAATCGCGCGGTATGGGTAGCCGGAGAGGCGGAGGCCGAGGGCCTCGTGCATACGGTCTCGGCGTTCTTTTTTCAGCCTGGTTGTCTTTGGTCCTTCGCGTCTGGGCACCTTGGTTCTCCTTTCCGAGTGTGGGCATGGCGAAGGCCCGGCAGTTGTGGTGCTCTGCCGGGCCTTTGCTTCTTGAAAGGATGTTAACGTTAGCGGTGCCGCATCTGTGCTAGACACACTTTTAACGCCATTACCATATTAGCAGGGTTCAAGCTTTGAGCGCAAGCAACCTCGTGATGGCTCCAACGCGGTAAAGGGCTGGTCCTTTGCCCTCCTGCCTCGGTTTAATTTTTTCCCGAGCGATCCAGGTTTTAAGCGTTCCCTGCGGGATCATCTGACCGGAGACCATCTCAGCCGCGCGCCTGGCCTGCTCGCGAGGCAACCACAGCTGCGCAAGGTTAGCGTAGAGCTGTGCGAGCGCGTCGCCCACATCGAACCTGGTTCCACACTCATGGCAGACGGCCTCTTCAGCCTCGGGCCTCACAGTCACGTCCACGCCGCACTCCGGGCAAGGGCCAACATATCGGCGCTGGGCGCGTGCCGGGCTGGTTAAAAGCTCGATCCGGTGCAGGGCGTAGGTCAGTTCGTCGATCATCTGAGGGGCTTCGTCCCAGTTGCGCAGGTGCGGCGCGCAGACCTGGAAGATCCGCCGTGCCTGGTACCAGTCGCCGCTCTTGTAAGGCACAGGCGGCAGGGCGTAGTTGCGCGTGGCCACGGCCCAAGCGTCTACCGCGTCTCTCATCTCGCCGATCTCTTCCAAGAGAGCAAGGCTCAGGGGCGGCTTCGAGGCGGCTGTCCCGCCTCCACCTCCGGCCCGGTGGGTGGTGAGCGAGTAGGTCGCGTCCTCCATGAGAGAGGGCAGGTCTGATACGAGCGTTACCAGCCGCGCGCAGGCGCTCCGGCTGACTGTCTCATGGCGTTTGATAGGTTCACCGGTGATAGGGCAAGTGTGTTCGATCATGTTTAGAACTCCTTCGCGCTGGATGGATGGATGGTTTTCGACAGCTCCGCCTTCACCGCATCGATGAGGGCAGACTGGGTTACGTCTTTGGTTTCAAGGGCTTTAATGACTCGCTCGTCAATCGTTGAACGGGCAATGAGGTGATGGATCGAGACCGGGAAACGCTGGCCTTGACGGGCTAAACGGGCGTTAGTCTGTTGATACAGTTCGAGGCTCCAAGGCGTTGTGTACCAGACCATGTGGTGGCCGCCGTCTTGAAGGTTCAGGCCGTGACCAGCTGAGGCCGGGTGGATCAGACCAACAGGGATACGGCCCGCGTTCCAGTCCCTCATAGAAGCCGCGTCTGAGAGCTCGCGCGCCTGCGGGAAGGCTTCAAGCAGCCGTGCCAGGTCAGACTTGAACCAGTAGGCGACCATGATGGGAGAGCCGCTGGCGGCTTCGATCAGCTCACCCAAGGCCTCAACCTTGGCGCTGTGAACCAGCTCGGCTGTGCCCTGCTCGGTGTACAGGCTTCCGGAAGCCAGCTGCATAAGCTTGTTTGATAGTCCCGCCGCGTTCTTGGCGTCTACGAGGCCGCCTGGCAGGCTGAGCAGCATCTGCTCGCCTAGGTCTCTATAAGCCTTCTTGGCAGCCGCAGGAAGGTCTACAGGCACCGCTGTGGAGGTCACAGGCGGGAGGTCGAGATGGTCTACCGCGCTCATCGACAGTGTGATGTCGTTGATCCTGGCGTAGATCGCCAGGTCTGCGTCATGCTTGAGCTTCCAGGTGAAGATCTGGGCGGCGCTTCTCTTATCCGGCTGGAAAAACTCATCTCGGTAGTGGGTGAGGAAGTGGCCGAGCCTCTTACCGCCGTCGATCAAGCGGAACTGCGCCCAGATGTCAAGCAGACTGTTAGGCGCTGGCGTACCGGTGAGGGCGACCATCCGGGTGATTTTCGGCAGAACGCTTTTCAGGGCCTTGAAGCGCTTGGACTGGTGGTTCTTGAACGATGAAGACTCATCGAGTATCACCATGTCGAACGGCCAGGCCTTGCCGTAGTGCTCCACCAGCCAGGGCACCGTGTCCCTGCCTACCGTCGTGACCAGCGCGCCGCTCTCAATGGCCCTAGAGCGCTGTTTCGCGTCTCCCACAGCGCAGGCCACGTCCAGGCCTGATAGGTGGTCCCACTTGGCTGCTTCATCCGCCCAGGTGTCGCGAGCGACTCGAAGAGGTGCGATCACCAAGACGCGGGAGACCTCGAAGCGGTTGAGGGCCAGGTCTTGAATCGCAGACAGTGTGATAACCGTCTTGCCCAGGCCCATGTCGAGGAAGAGCGCGCACCGTGGGTGCTCCACCACGTAATCGATAGCAGCCCGCTGGTAGTCATGAGCGCAAAATTGCATTGCACACCGCCTCTACCTCGGAGATGTCATCGAGGACTAGACAGGTTGCGCCCAGGCCCCGCAGTTGGTTGATCCGAACCTCCTGGACGGGCCGAGGCTTTTCACCAGGGGCCTTGACCTCCACGAAGCCGATATGCCCACCGGGCATAATCACCACCCGGTCAGGCACGCCGACCGTTGACGGCGAAACAAATTTCCAGCACACGCCGCCTTTTGCGCGCACTGCTTGGATGAGTTTTTGTTCGACTGTTTTCTCTCGCACACCGGGCTCCTTCGCCGTGTGCTCTGACAACATGACAACAAGAATTTCGGCAAACTTTGAAAAGGCCTATATATACGTGTGTATGTGTCTATATATGCCCTATATATGCCCATTTACTCTATATAGGAATTTCTTGTTGTCATGTTGTCAGAGGCTTATTTTTTGTTGATATTTAGCGGTTTTTACCGACACAAATTCTGACACAAACTCTGGAACAAGTAAGTTTTCAACTATTCTTGTTGTCAGAGCGTCGCTCGGAGCTTGTTGTCAAAAAACCGAGCTTGTTGTCAGAACGGCAGAGTTTGTGTCGGAGCTTGTTGTCAGAAAACATCTTTTTTCGACGCTTCCGGGAGCCTCGTAAAAGCCCTCTGCCGTCCATACGGGCCTCGGTAGACGGGGTTCTTTCCACACTCCCAGCCGAGCCTCTTCAGCGCGTTTCCGATCCAGTAAGAGTCACGCCTGGACAGGTCCGCTTGACGTTTGTCCAGACACTCGCACCAGATCTCGATCACGCTCACGCTGTCGCGCTGGACTAGCTCGCGAGGCTCGGAGTCAGGGGCGATCCCCATGAACCAGTTGCGCCTCTCGGCGGCTCCGAGCTTCGCCCAGTCCGAGGTGATCTGCTTGTCTAGGAACTCGGCGATCATGCCCACACGCTCGTCAACCTCGATAGCGTCACGCTGGCGGTCTTTAGCCATCCTGGCGACAGCGCCAGTTAGGTGCAGCGGCTCTCCGTCTCGTTCGAGCTTCAGCGCCTCGGCCCAGATCTGGCTAATGTCTCGGTCTTCTAAGTCCCAAGGCTTGGCGATACAATCGCCCGTCACGTCGACCGGCCACATACGACGGTTGCCTGCCGGATCGGTGAGGAAGCCGTCCTCAGCGTTCGTGGTTCCGAAAAACACGCACTGCCTGGGATGCCTGGACACTCGGCGCTCGTACGCTCCACGGTAGATGTCATCCTGGCGGGAGAGGAAAGAACGCAAAGACTCTGTATCGGCCTTGCGCAGCCCTGCGAGCTCGCCAAACTCGTGGATCCAGAAGCCTTGGAGCTTCTCAGCTGCCGTCTTATCCCGCGTGTCAGCGAGAGAGAGCGAGTCGTTAAACCAGTCTCCGCCCAGGCGCGCGATCAGCGTCGACTTGCCGATACCCTGCGGCCCGGCCAGCACCAGCATGGTGTCGAACTTGACTCCGGGGCGCTTCGCGCGGCGCACAGCCGCGCAGAGCAGCTTACGGGTGACCGCTCGCGTGTATTCGTCATCTTCTGCGCCCAGGTAATCGACTAGCAGCGTGTCCACGCGCTCGATGCCGTCCCAGGCGGGCAGAGACTTCAAATAGTCGCGTACTGGGTGGAACTTTCGTTCGTCAGCGACAATGGCCAGCGCGTTTTTCAGGTCGCGTTCTGCGAAACGCGCGAAACGTTCTTCCACATACGCGGCCAGGTTCGCATCGTCAACATCCCTCCAGGGGAGGGCAGGCCTGGCCCAGGGCAGGATGTCTTTCACTGCGATAGAGTTCCAGAGTTCATCGTATGCGATGCCCAACAGGTTCGGATCAGCCCTTAGCAGCGTGACCAGGTTCGGCAGGGTCGGGCGGAGCTTGCCTGCCTTATCTGTCTCCAGGTCGAGGCCTGCCATCCACTCGCCAGACTCTCCGGTCACCGTCTCGAACTCATCCACGGCGGCCAAGAGCAGCTGCGAGCGTACTTCGGGAAGATCAGCGGCCCAGGCGGTCATCTCCTTATATGAAGGTGCTTTCCCGCCGGAGGCTCCCTGAGCGTCGCGGTCCAGCTCGCCGAACTTGTGGAGGCGCACCAGGTCGAAAGCGTTGCACAGCTGTTGTCCTGCCGGGTCTGAGCCGTGGTGGGAGTAGGCAAACAGTCCGTTTTCGTAGACCACCAGGCCGCCGGTAGCTTCGCCAGGCGTGTAGGTGTAACGATCTTCGCTAATAGCCTCATAGGCAGGTATGAAGGCTTCGATAGCCTCCTGGATCGTGTAGGCCTTGCAGAACGCACCGACGATGCCGGACTTTTCGCGTGGGTCCTCCTGCTTGGAGGCAGTGGAGGCTACGACGCTGACCTGGCGTGTGGACATCGGCCAGGTGGACGCATCCTGCCAGTTCGTATAGCCGTCCAGGATCTCGTCGGGGTCGAGTGGCTCGCCGTCGAAAGTCAGGCACTCATACTCACCATCAACCGGGGTTGACGGCCAGTACATGAGGCGGTGCGGCTCATAGGTGGAGTCATCGAAAAAGTCCATGCCGATACGCGAAGCGAAGCCACGAGCCACGGGCACATATTCTTCGGCGCTGACCTCACGGGCCAAGGGGACCACGATACGAAGCCTCGGAGCCTCCGGCGTGTGCTTGTGCGTGGTGTACACACAAGCCGCGCAGGTCAGCTCTTCAGCCAGGGTCAGCCACACGTCAGGCGTGCCAAAGTCAATGTCCAGGGCGAGGGCGGACCGGCAGAGCACCGAGCCTTTCTTACGCCTGCCCTCAGCCAGGTGGCCTGCGACGAAACCGCCCACGTCCTTCACGTCGGACTGCTCGGCGTGCGTCATTTTCAGGAACTGCGCGAGGGTTTCCGGCGTGCGGTGCGTCTGCGCGAGACGCTCGCACAGCTCGGCCCAGTCGATCACGCTGTTTAGCCACTTGGTGGAGGTTCGCCGAGGGGCTGTGGAGATTTTCAACTGCACTGTTTCTATCCTTTCTTGTAGTAAGTTGACTCGAAGCCCTCGGCTGCGAGGGGTAAGCCTTTCGACCACTTAGGGCCGCGTGACATGAGGGAACAGAGTTCATCCACTGAGCCGCGCCCGTAAGGCACTTCGGTAATCACTTCATCGTGAACGTGCATCACCGTGGGGTAACCTGCGGCTTCAAGCGTCGCCATAGAGTGGGCGAGAACGTCGCGAGCGGTCGCCTGGACGATGTTTTCAACCAGTTTTCCGCCGTAGGTCTCAATACGTCCCCACTTACGGTTAAGCCCAAGTCCCATGAAAGTGATGGACTCACCGCCGAAGCGGTTTTCACCAACACGCGGCGAGGGGTAGATCAGTTCGCGCCCGGAGGGTAGGGCGATGACTAGCGCGCCAAGCTTCTGATAAACCTTGATCCGCCCCACCATCTGGGAGGTGCCGTTCTTAATTGCCTCTAACGCGGCGCGGTTGACATCCCACCACATTTGCGCGATACGCGGGTTAGCTTTGCGCCAAGCTTCGACAATGGAGGCCATTTCATCCTCACCCAGGCCCAGCTTCTCGCCACCCATGGCTTTAAGCGCTCCCACGCCACCCTGATACCCACAGGCCAGCACAGCGACTTTCGCGCGCTGGCGCAGGGGAGAATGTTTCTTGACCTCCTGGCCGAACATACGTGTGCCGGTCTCGCAGTAGATGTCTCCGCCGTTCTTGAACAGGTCAAGCACCCACTGCTCACCCGCAAGCCAGGCGATGACGCGAGCCTCAATCGCGGAAAAATCCGCGACTAGGAAGCGGCTACCGGGGGCCGCGACGAAAGCCGCGCGGATCAGCTCAGAGAGCACGTTCGGCGCAGATCCCCACAGCGGGCCGAGCATGTCCGCCTGGCCTGCCTTGACCAGGGCTGCGGCTTCCTCCAGGTCGCCGAAAGTCTGCCTGGGGAGGTTCTGCACCTGGACCAGGCGGCCCGCCCAGCGGCCCGTACGCCCGGCTCCCATGAACTGGAGCAGCCCGTGTGCGCGCCCATCCGGGCACACGCAGTCGAGCATCTTCTCGTACTTTTTAACGGAGGACTTGGCGATCTCCAGCCGGGCTGCCAGTACCTCGGCCACACTGCCGTCCGCCTCTTCGAGGGCTGAGGCCACGTCAGCCTTCGCCAGGGAGGGCAGCTGCGCTCCGTGGTCTTGGAGCCAGCCGAGAAGCTGCGTGACGGACTGCGGGTTTTCAACGCCCGTCCAGTGGCGCATCTGAGTGTAGAGCGCTTCTTTGATCTCCAGGTCCGCCTCGACGGCCTTCGAGGCCAGCTCCACATCGATACCCACGCCCATGTCGTTGAACCTCTGGTCCCTCCAGTAGTTCTCCCACTCGAACGCAGGCATGGGCAGTGCGGAAAGGCGCTTCGCGATGGCGCGCTCCACTTCCACGTCGCGGATGCAGTAGCTCTTGAATGTCTCCCAGTCATCCATCGCGTGCTCCGGGAGGTTCCGCGTGCGGCCTCCGTTGGTCTTGGTGGCCTTGCAGGGCTGAGAAAACTTACGGATCAGGTCTTTACCCTCAGCCATTTTCTCGGTCTCCAGGTGGAGCGCCTGGGCGACTCCCGCGAGGTTCAGCGGGATACCGGCATATGTTGACCAGACCATGGAGCAGTACCAGCCGCGCGGATCGAGACGCTCACCCAGGTAGGCCGAGAGGCACACGCGCTCAAACTGGGCGTTAAACGCCCACTTCTGGACGCTCGGATCACTCAGCGCGGCCTCGACCTCGGCGGGCAGGCTCTCGCCCTGGGCCAGGTCCACAATCTGCACTGGTTCGCCATCGACGCTGTAGGCGAAAAGCAGCACCGTGAACGTTTCGTCTGCGGCGTACCGGTAGACTCCGACGCTCGACAGGCTCGCCTCAGAGAAGGTCTCAATATCGATACTCAGGGTTTTCATGGGCACCTCCTTCAAGTAGGTGGGGTGTGATTTTTGTGCCCGCCCAGGGCTCGAACCTGGGAGCGTTCCGCTCGGGCTGTAAGATCTACGTGTGTAGGTCAGGCGAGGAAGTCCGAAGCTCCGTCATCGACAACGGCGAACTCGTTTTCGGCCTTGATGGCTCCGCCACCCAGGGCTTCACCATCGCGAACCTTCTGGATGTTGCCGAGACCGCAGGCAACGCCCCGATTCGTCTTGACATTGAAGGCGTAGAAGTCAATCGAGATGTTGACGTAAACGCCGGAGTAGATTTCGTCCCGGTCGAGGATCGGCTGGACGTTCTGGTCGACGATGCCCGGGCGCGTCTTGGAGGAAGCACTCAGGAACACCGAGTCCTGGTAGGCCTCATCGTCGCGTTCGGTATCACCGTCGCGCAGAGGGAGCTTCAGGGAGCCGCGCGGAGGGACCTTGCCGCCGAACTTGCCGGGGCCGTCGACGCGCAGCACCTCTTCGATGGCTGCCTCGATCTTCTTGATCTGCTCGGTGTCAGACTTGGGAATGATGATCGAGGTTGTGAACTTCGGGTCTCGGTCAGCTTCGCGTGCGGGCTGGGGTTCCCATACGTGGGCGTAGGACAGGCGGACGTTCTTCAGAACAACGCGTACAGACATGGTTTCAGTTCTCCTTTTCGAACTCAGATTCCGGGGTTACGGGGTTCCACGCGGCGCGTGGGTCGGAGGCCGCGACCAGCTGCGGCTCTCCGGTGGTTTTGGTGATGAAGCAGCCGAGGATCTCGGCGAACTTCTTTTTGCCCATGGCCTTCTCCAGGGCGGAGAGGGAGAGGGGCTTTTGCTCGAAGGCCTCGAAGCCTGCGAGCGTTGCGGTGGTTGCGGCGGCCTCCGGATCGGTGAAAGTCCGGCGGCCACGGCCTGCCACTAGCTTCAGACCTGGGACGGCTTCACCGGCTTTGAGCTGGGCGGAGGCCCATTCTTCGAGGTCTTTCACCCAGGCGGCCAGATCCTTACCCTTCTCCAAGATCTCGGCGATCTCTTCGGGGGCAAGCTCTGGAGCCTTCTTGAACTCTTTCTGTGCGAGAGCGAGGTTGCCTTCGGCGCGTGCCCTGCAGATGGCCTTCGCTCTGCACCACCGGCAGTGTTCGCCGGGCTTGAACTCGCCTTCTCCAGCGTCTGCAGCCTTGGCGGCGGGCACCACCTCAGTGGCGGCCCATGCTTCCAGGTCTGCGCGCTCCATCTCGGCGGTGGAGTAGTGGGAGAGGCGAGGCTGGAAGATCGTCATACGGACGGTTTTCACGTCGTAGAGGACACCGAACTCGGCGAGAGCGCCCAGGGCGTAGAGGCGCAGTTGCGGGTTGCCCTCGGCCTCCACCTTGATGCCCTTGCCATACTTCAGATCGATGATGTGCAGGGTGTCCTCAGAGATCACGATGCAGTCAGCCGTGCCGAAGCCTCCGGGCACCAGGTGACCGAAGTCGACCAGCTGCTCGACGGCTACCTCGGCAGGGGAGAGAGCCTTAGCTGCGTCGAGCACAAACTCGACATAGGCGTTAGTGCACTCTTCCATCTCGGTGTTGTCAGTAGGCTTGGGTGCGGGCTCGCCTTCCAGGGCCGCGCGGAGCTTGGCTTCAGCCATGGAGTGAGCTTCGGTGCCCTCCAGGGCCGCCTCGCTCACCGCGCTGCCCGAGGGGACTGTTGCCTCCAGGGACGGCGCGGCCGTGCACTCCAGCCAGCGGTGTGCGCTGGAGGCGCTCAGCGTCGCGTGGATCTCAGGCATTGACGGCCTCCAGCAGCTCAGAGAAGCGCTCCGGGGCGAGGTCAGAGAGCTTCGAGACACCCAGGTCTGCGAGCGCGTCGCGCACCTTCGCACTGCCGCCGTTCTTGACAACGGCTGCGAGGGAGGCGCGCACGTCTTCGAGGGTGAGCGCGGGCGCAGCCTCCGCCTCGGGCTGAGGCTCCGGTGCCTTCTCAGCCTTCTTGGAGGCCTTCTTGGGCTTGGTCTCCTGGACGGTGGTCTCCACCGCCTGGAGGCGCTGGGCGAAGCCAGCAGCCTTGGTGGAGAGGTTCTGCAGGTCGGTGGCGAGGTCAGCGGCGAACTCGGCCAGGGCCGCGAGAATGGTGTCGTTGGTGGTCATTTGTCGTTTGTCCTTTCAATTGCTTCGGTAATGAGGTCTCGCAGCTCCACCAGCGCGTATGCGTCGAGCAGGGCTGGCATGGAGGTTTCCGAGGTGTGGATCTGGAGGGCGACAACGCCGGGAATACCGGCGCTGCGCAGGGTGAGGGCGGTTGTGCCCGTGTAGTCGAGCATCCCGTCTCTCATCGCGGGATCCCGTTGTGTACGGGCATGGCGACCGCGCGCAGGCGGTCAGAGTGCCAGGCAACCGCCCACAGGCCCGCTCCAGACCTGGGCCGCTTCTCCCAGCCCACGTGGAGGGCAGGCAGAGGCTTGGGGGGCTTGATCGGCGTGTGGGCCTGGGCGCACTTGATCTTGAGGACGGTTGCGAGGGGGAGAAGCGGGAGCATGTGGCCTTCAGGCTCGGTGACGGTCTCGCGCGGGCCGAGGTCCTCGACAGCCAAGGGCTCCAGAATCTGGGTGAGCGCGGAGGCCTCGCCGAGGTAGGTGTGCTTCTTCTCTTCCTCGGTCAGAGGCTCGGGAGTCTCACCGCCCATCGGGTGCACCCAGCGGGCGAGAGCGTCTCGGCTGT
>ERZ772956.700-NODE-700-length-24033-cov-6.334849_pt1 | contig 24033 bp, 24 predicted proteins | sample MGYA00580683_ERZ772956 | MGnify/ENA primary metagenome ERZ772956 (study PRJEB29015, sample SAMEA2738077) | human oral metagenome | biome: human oral; feature: human-associated habitat; material: saliva | place: China | collected 2212 ... | reverse complement strand
GCATCCGTGTCGAAGCGCAAAACATCCGCACCGGCGAAGTGCGCCATACCAATAGCTGCTACTTCACCATGGTCGCGGTCGAAAACGGCAAACCCGTTCCCGTCCCGCCGTTGGAAATCACCACCGATCGCCAACGCTGCCGCTATGAAAAAGCCAAAAAACGCAAGGCCTTGAGTTTGCAGGAAAATGAAACCCTGTCCTGCCGCTGAACCGTCCGCCATGACAAACAGGCCGTCTGAAAAGCATATCTGCCTTTTCAGACGGCCTGAACAATTCAAATCGCCGCTCAATAAACATCGCGCTGATAACGTTTGTCTTCGCGCAAGTCGTTCAAATATTCTTCCGCGTCGTCGCGATCCATGCCGCCCTGTTCCGCAATGATGTCCAACAGGGCGTTTTCCACGTCGCGCGCCATCCGCGCCGCGTCGCCGCAAACATAAATGTGCGCCCCGTCCTGCAGCCATGCCCAAACGTCGGCGGCCGCCTGGCGCAGTTTGTCCTGAACGTACACTTTTTCCGCCCCCTGCCGGCTCCAAGCCAAATCGGCGCGGGTCAGCAAGCCGTCTTTGCGGAACTGCTGCCATTCGAGCTGATAGAGGAAATCGTCGGTAAACTTACGGTTGCCGAACACCAGCCAGTTTTTCCCGCCGTCGCCGTTGGCCGCGCGCTGCTGCATAAAGGCGCGGAACGGGGCGACACCGGTGCCCGCGCCTATCATGATAATCGGCGTATCGCCGTTTTCCGGCAGGCGGAACAGCTTGTTCGGTTCGACAAACACGCGCACTTCGCCGTCCTCTTCCAGCCCGCCGCCCAGCCAGCCCGAAGCCGCGCCGGTGTAGGCTTGGCCGTGATGCTCGAACGCCACCACGCCGACCGTCAGATGCACTTCCTCGCCCACTTCGTCCTGCGACGAGGCAATCGAATACAGGCGCGGGGTTTGCGGCCTGAACAGCCCGTACAGCTCCTGCGCCGTCATTTTGTGCGGAAACTGCGCCAGCACGCCCACCGGCGGCGTGGCGGCCAAATAGGCTGCCAAGGCCTCTGCGTCTGCCGCCGTGCCTTGCAACTCCTCCGCCCCGCACAATGCGGCATAGTCGCGGACAAACTGCGGCGTGATTTGGGTGATGTCCAAATCCTCGCGCAAAGCGGTCCGGATTTCACACTCGCCGCCGTCGGCACGGCGGATGTTTTCGCTTCCGTCCAAACCGGCGTATTGCAGGATTTCCGCCACCAAGGCTTCATCGTTTATCGGCCATACGCCCAAAGCGTCGCCTGCATGGTAGCGGATGCCGGAGCCCGTCAGGTCGATTTCGATGTGCTCGACATCTTTGTCGGCATGACCGGAAGTAATCTTCTGCCGCACGGCGAGGCTGGCGGCAAAGGGCTTCTCTTTCGTGTATACCGTTCCGCCCCCTTCCGTTTCCGCTTTAGCCGCGCCGTTGCCTGAAGGCACAGCGACCGGTGTGGCGGCCAGACGCGCTACGGTTTCGGCAATATCGGCCGTCCACTTGTCGGCCTCTGCCTGATATTCCAAATCGCAAAGGCCGACCTCGTGCAGCCGCTTGCCGCCGAGTTTGTCCAACAACAAATCGAAATCGCGTCCGGCCTGGCAGAATTTCGGATAACTCGAATCGCCCAAACCCAAAACGGCAAAGCTGACCGCGCTCAAATCGGGGGCTTTTTTGCCGTTGAGGAATTTATGCAGCGGCAAGGCCTCTTCCGGCGGCTCGCCCTCGCCCTGGGTGGACGTTACCAACAATAAAATGTCTTCTTCCGCCAACTGTTTGGTTTTGTAGTCGGCAGCGGCGGTCAGGACGGCGTCCATGCCCGAATTTTTCAGTTTGGCCAGCAACTGTTCGGCCACCTTGCGGGCATTGCCGGTTTGCGAGGCGGAAAGGATGCGGACGCGGCGGGCGGGCGCGGGCTGCGCGGCGGATGCCTGTGATTGGAAAGATACGGCGGCCGCATCGCCGCCCGTGCTTTTTGCCCAGGCATATCCGGCCAAAAAAGCCAGCTGCTGCGGATTGAGAAGCTTGAGTTGGTCGGCCAGTTCGGGGGAAATCGGGATCATTTCGGTGTTCCTTTGATTGCTGTCCGGCCGTCGCGAAGGAAAGGTTTGTTTTTTTCAGACGGCCTGTTTTTCGGTTGCGCTCCACTATACTGAGGCCGTCTGAAAAAAGAAAAGAATGCTTGTTTGTAAGCAAAGAGGGATTGGTTATATGAACCTATCCGGCAGATGCGCTTACACCGTTTCAGCCGAACAACCCTTCATATAAGGCCGTCTGAAAACCGCAGTAAAACCGCCCGCCATGCGCCAGCACGGGGCGTTTGATCAAACTCGGCTGCGCGCACATCAGCCGCACCGCGCCGTCTTCGTTATCGGCAGCGGCGCGTTCCGCTTCCGACAACTTCCGCCAAGTCGTGCCGCGCCGGTTGAGCAGCGTATCGGACGGCACATCGGCCAACCATGCACGGATGTCGCCTTCCGTCGGCGGCTGCTTTTTAAAATCGGAAAACTCGTACTCCACGCCGTGCTCCTGCAGCCAGACGCGCGCCTTTTTCACCGTATCGCAATTCGGGATGCCGTATAAAACCGTCATTTTCATCGTCCTTTGCCGTTAAAAAAACGATTGTAGCAAAGGCTCTTGCCGAATACGGATAAAAAAACTATGCTACCCCTGTTTTCCACCCTTTCTCATCATCCTTCGAAGGAAAAAACATGAAAAAAACCGTTTTACTCGGCGCGACCGCATTCGTACTGGCCGCCTGCGGCAGCAGCAACGAAGCAAGCGAAAGCCACTTTAAAAAAGTCATCGAAGAAAGCGGCAACAACCGCAATGTCTGCCTGCCGCTGATGCTGGACATCGAAACGCCGAACGGCATTCCGGCGCAAAACGTCATGCTCGGCGAACCCGTACTCCTCATCTCCGACCACTCCGCCGCCGGCAAACGCATCAACCAAATAGCGGAAAAACAACTGGAAGTCCTCGAAAAAGAAGGCCTATACCGCAAACTCAAAACCGACACCCAGCCGCTGTCGGAAGAGCGCAGCATCAAAACCGCCACTTACGAGCTGACTGACAAAGGCGTGGAACTGGTGCGCGGTACTCAACGCGGCCCGCTGTTCTGCGTGGGCAAACAGAAAATCGGTAAAATCAACTGGTTCACCACCCCCACTCCCGACAACGGCCTGACCGTATCCGAAGTGTCTTACCAAGTCGAACTGAAACCAGAAAAATGGGCCGACAAACTGATTAAGGCCAGCGAAGGCAAATGGAAACGACTCAAAGAGCCTTACAACGAAAACACCACCCTGGTTCAAACCAACAAGGGCTGGCGTGACATACGCGAAATGAACCGCTAATCCCGCCGCCGAAAAAGGCCGTCTGAAACCCGTTTGGGCTTTTCAGACGGCCTTTTCTTCTTGGCAAACCGTTTTGAATATAAGATGACGGCAGAATTTAAAATGCCGGACGGACGGTTTATAGTCAGCCATAATGAATGGCGGCAGACGAAACCGGCCCAACCGTTTTTTCAGACGGCCTTTACACAGCGCAAAATGCTGTGCCCGAGTCCGATGCGATCCGAAATTTCCGCCACTTTCAGTCCGGCGTTTTCAACGCAACGTATCAGGTCTTCGGAATGGAAGATTTTGCTGTTGCCGTTGGCCATGGCTGTGAAATACAGGCTGATCATGGTCAGGCAGTAGGAGGCGGTTTCGTAGCGTTGCCTGTCCCAGAAGGGTTCCATGATGTACAGACTGGCGTGTTCGCTCATGGAGGCGGCGGCGCGGCGCAGGATGCCGGTGGCTTGTTCTTCGGTAAAACAGTCTAAAAACTGGCTCATCCAAATCACGTCGAAACCTGTCGGGAAGGGGACTTCGGGATCGAGCAGGTTGGCGGGGTGGGCATGGATGCGTTCCGCGCCGGTTTTGCCTTTGGTCGCTTCGCGCATCAGGGCGATTTGTTGCGGCAAATCCATGATGGTAACTTCGACTTCGGCGTTGTAGCCGACGCATTGTTCCGCCCAGCGGCCGGTGTTGCCGCCGACGTCGAGCAGTTTTTTAACCGGTTTGGCGAACACGGTTTTCAAGGCTTCGGCAAAGGAATTGTCGGAATAATAGTGGTCGAAGGCAAACCATTTTTCCTGCGCGACGCTCGGCAGCGACGACAGGCCTTCGTAAATCGTCGACCAGCTGCCGAAAACTTTCAGCCCTTCGGGTTTGCCCGTTTGCAGGGTTTTTTCCAAGTCAAACATGCCTTGGTAACAGATTTCCTGCGTGAAATCCATGTTTACGCGCGCCATTTTGTCTTTCAGTAGGAACCAGCCCGCTTTGCTGATGAAATAACGGTTGTCGCGGGTATGCACCGTACCGATGGAGAGCGAGGCTTCCAGCAGCACTTGCGCGGCGTAACCGCTGATTTGGGCTTTCTCGGCGATTTCGGCTTGAGTAAGGCCGTCTGAATGCTCGTTCAGCAAATCCAAAATGCCGAATTTCACCATCAGGCGGGATACTTGGAACACAATCGGCGCAAAGGCGATTTCCTGCGCCAAACGCTGCGCTTCGCCTGCGGACTGGCGTTCTTGGGAATAGCGTTGCTCCAAGGCGGGGAAGAGCTGCATAATTTTCCTTATACGAAATGGCAGATAACGGGATTCTATCGCGAATCGGGCTGAAACCGGCATAGCCATGTGTTCGGAGCGGCTGCCCCAAAATCGGGCCTACAGGACAAACACCAAGCCGCCGTTTTCAAACAAACCGAACACGCCACTGACATTCGGGCAATCTTACCGCACTTTAGCCGAAGCCATGCTTCTTTCAAAACATTCAAATCCTTATTTTCCTGCGCGTACATTATCTTTTCCGCCGCAATGCACGGCAGAAAGCGTTTGAAAACATCACATATCCGGTCAGCCGGCACGCCGGTTCGCTTACACTAAACTAATTGGCTTATAATCGCCGCTTTATCCGCCTACGACACCACCAGACATGACACCAGCCCAACTTGCTCACACCGCCGACCTTTTGGCCGAACTCCTCACCTTCCGCCAACCTGCCGACGCCGTTACTTCCGCCTTCTTCCGCAACCGGCGCAAACTCGGCCGCCAAGACCGTGCCGAAATCGCCGAAACCGCCTTTGCCGCCATCCGTCATTACCAAAAAATCTCCGCCGTCCTGCGCCGTCCTGCCGCACAAGCGCGCAAAGCCGCACTGGCCGCACTCGTCCTCGGACGCGGCTTCAACATCAGCCGGCTCGACGGCTTGGCCGACGACGAAGAAAAAACCTTCCTTGCCGCACTCAAAGCACGCAAAACCGAATTTTCAGACGGCCTCAACACCGCCGCCGAACTGCCGCAATGGTTGATCGACACCATGCGCTCTGATTTTTCCGACCAAGACATCCTGAATTTCGGCCGCAGCACCGCCTGCCCCGCCCCGCTCGATTTGCGCGTCAACGCCCTGAAAGCCAAACGCGACAAAATCCTGGCCGAACTCCAAGCCGAAGGCCTCCCTGCCGAAGCAACCCCGTTCTCACCTTGGGGCATCCGCCTGTACGACAAATCCGCCCTCGGCAAACATCCCCGCTTCCTCGACGGCACGCTCGAAGTGCAAGACGAAGGCAGCCAGCTCGTCGCCCTGTTGCTCGGCGCGAAGCGCGGCGAAATCATCGTCGATTTCTGCGCCGGCGCAGGCGGGAAAACACTCGCCGTCGGTGCCATGACGGCCAACAAAGGCCGCATCTACGCCTTCGATATAGCCGAAAAACGCCTGGCCAACCTCAAACCGCGCATGACGCGCGCAGGCCTCACCAACATCCACCCCGAACGCATCGGCAGCGAACACGACCCGCGTTTAGGCCGTCTGAAAGGCAAAGCCGACCGCGTTTTGGTAGACGCGCCCTGCTCCGGCCTCGGCACACTGCGCCGCAATCCCGACCTCAAATACCGCCAGTCGCCCGAAACACTGGCCAAACTTACCGAACAGCAACACAGCATCCTCAATGCCGCCGCAGAACTGGTCAAACCGCAAGGCCGCCTCGTTTATGCCACCTGCAGCATCCTGCCGCAGGAAAACGAGGGCCAAATCGAACGTTTCCTGCGCGAACACCCCGACTTTGAAGCACTAAACTGTGCCGACCTGCCGGGCAGCCCGAAAATCAGCCCCGACACCGGCACTTATCTGAAACTCGACACGGCGGCACACGGCACGGACGGCTTCTTCACCGCCGTCCTCCAACGCCGCGAGGCCGTCTGAAAACCATCCGAATGCCATGCCCATACTGAAAAAAAGCCTCGCCTGGCTGACCGACCAACTGCTCTGCCTTTCCGTATCCTTCCTTACCGGAGTCAAGCCGAAAAGCAGGATAGAACTCGACTTCAGCCCGCAACAGAAAGTCTATTACGCCAACCACGGCAGCCACGGCGACTTCCTGCTCGTCTGGATTTCCCTGCCGCGCCGCTGGCGCATCCACACCCGCCCCGTGGCAGGCTCCGACTACTGGCTGACCGGCCGCATCCGCCGCTTCATCATCCAAAACGTCTTCAACGCCCTCCTCATCCCGCGCCACAGCGACCGTCCGCAAGAAATAACCGAACAAATGAAACAGGCCTTGGACGAAGGCGCGTCCCTCATCGTCTTCCCCGAAGGCACGCGCAACACCGACGACAACACCGTCCTGCTGCCCTTCAAATCCGGCATTTACCACCTCGCCGACACACGCCCCGGTACGGAATTCGTCCCCCTCTGGATAGACAACATCAACCGCGTGCTACCCAAAGGCAAATTCCTGCCCATCCCGCTGCTGTGCGAAGTCCACGTCGGCACCCCGCTGAGCCTGCGCGAAGGCGAAACCAAAGAAGCCTTCCTCAAACGCAGCCGCAATGCCCTATTGGCACTGGCTCCGGCGGAAACATAAGCTTTGAATTTGCCTGATGCCATGCGGTATCAATCCCCCTCCCTGTAAGGCTGCGGACTACAGACGGCCTGCCGCACGAAATGATTGAAAGCCGAATCACCAATCGCACGACAAAAAAAGCCGCATTACCCGGTTTCAAGTTATCCCATGTAAAAATCGCTGAAACCCCGCCATGCGGTTTTCAGCGATTTTGATAAAACAGCATCGTATGGCATACCATGCACAAATACACTTCCAGTGCTTACAGCAAACCTGCATCAAACGATTTATCCCCATCAAATAAGCCTATGTAGAAATATTTTCCGAATACGCCGCCCGATTGGAATTACAGCCGGCCGCTAAATAGAAATATATAGGTATTGGGCGGTTTGTCGGAATATCGGCGGTAAATATCGCCTATGCTTTCTATGTCTTTTCCAAAACGGGCATATCGAAAAACAGCTCGGAAAGGAGGGAAGCCGTATCTGAAGTCAGGCTGAAGGCAGGTTAGCCCGTACACTTCATCCAACTCTTTATCCCGATATGGAAACCCTAAATCGATTGCCAATTGCGAAGTTTGGGTTGCGCCATCAATATCGATATATTTGTCATACTCCTCAATGGAATCATAACGGCCTAACCATAAATGGTATTTTTCGTTATGTTTCATTTTCAGACTTCTTGTATAGTGGATTAAATTTAAATCAGGACAAGGCGACGAAGCCGCAGACAGTACAGATAGTACGGCAAGGCGAGGCAACGCCGTACTGGTTTAAATTTAATCCACTATAAAAATAAACAAAGGCCGTCTGAAACACTGTTTTTATTACACAAAAACGTTTTCAGACGGCCTACCATTTATTTCTTCTTATCGTTGCCTTGCAGTTTTTTCACGCTGACCGGCCGTTTTTTCAGTTTTTTCACCCGCTGTTTGTCTTCTTTCCGTTCTTCCCTTTTGGCGATACGGTTACTTAATGCCACTCGGCGGGGCGGCTGTTTTTTCGGTTTAACGGTTTCTTCCTCATAGGGATTCTCGCCGACATTGTATTGAATCCGCAGCGGCGTACCTTGCAAATTAAAAGCCTTGCGGAAGGTTTGCGTCAGATAGCGCGTATAACTGTCGGGAATGTGCTGCAAAGAGTTGCCGTGGATGACGATGACGGGCGGATTCATGCCGCCTTGGTGGGCATAGCGCATTTTAGGTCGGACCAAACCCGCGCGCGCAGGCTGCTGGCGTTCGATAGCGGATTGCAATACGCGGGTGATTTTCGGCGTCGGCATTTTGATAAACGCCGCATCATAGGCCGCCTGAATGCTGTCAAATAATCCGTCTATCCCGCGCTCTTTCAGTGCGGAAATATAGTGGAACTTCGCAAAATCAAGGAAATAGAGTTTTCGGGCAATGTCGCGCTTAATGTCGTTACGCCGTTCCTCAGAAATACCGTCCCATTTGTTCACTGCGATGACGAGTGCGCGGCCTGCTTCCAATGCGAAGCCTGCAATGGTCGCATCTTGGTCGGCGATGTCCTGTTGCGCGTCCAATACCAAAACGGCAACGTTTGCGGCTTCCACCGCCTGCATGGCTTTGATGACGGAAAACTTCTCCACTGCTTCGTCTACCTTGCCGCGCCGGCGCACGCCTGCGGTGTCGATAATGGTAAAAGGTTTGCCTTCGCGTTCAAAATCGATATGGATACTGTCGCGCGTTGTGCCGGCCATATCGAAAGCAATTACGCGCTCCTCGCCCAGTATGGCGTTTACCAATGTGGATTTGCCGACGTTCGGCCTACCGATAACGGCAAAAACGGGATGCTTGACTTCGTTGCTTTCTTCTTTGGCATCGGGGAAGTGTTCCAACACTTTCTCAATCAGGTGATACACACCGTCGCCGTGCGCGCCGGAAATCACATGCGGTTCGCCCAACGCCAGTTCGTAAAACTCGGCGGCTAGGACATCGTGGCGGCCGCCTTCGCCTTTATTGACCGCCAAATACACCGGACGCGGACTTTGGCGCAGGCGGTCGGCAATGATTTTGTCTTGCGGCGTCAAACCTGTACGCGCGTCCACCAGGAAGACGACGGCATCGGCTTCATCTACGGCCTGCAGGGTTTGTTTGGCCATTTCGTGCAGGATGCCGCTGTCCACGACGGGCTCGAAACCGCCGGTATCAATGACCAGATAGGGTTTGCTGCCCAAACGGCCGTGACCGTAATGGCGGTCGCGCGTGAGGCCGGGCAAATCGTGCACCAATGCGTCTTTAGTGCGGGTTAAGCGGTTGAATAAGGTGGATTTGCCGACATTCGGCCGGCCGACTAGTGCGATGGTGGGTTTCATAATACTGTTTCCTTTTACCGTCGGACGAAAGCGGCGGCGGGAGGTGATAGGGACAGGCAACCGTTTGAATCTTTATCAAAAACGGTTGGTCAAAGCTTCGCCGAATGTTCTATCCGCATCATCGGCAATTCTTAATCTGAGGAATATAAAGCCTGAAATCAGTCGGATAACTTCAGGCCGTCTGAAAAAAGACTGACGTTTTTTCAGACGGCCTCAAAGCCTTAAGCAGGCGGTTTCTTTTGCCTGTAGAGGCAATTTTCCTGTCGTTTCAAAATAATGTCGGCCTATCTCAATTCGTCTGCCTTCAGTTGCAGCAATTGGAGGCCGGGGGCATCTTGTACCGTTTTGGCAAGTGCTTGTTCGTAAACTGCCAGGGCCTCTTTATTTTTACCTTGCGCATAAAGCACATCGCCCTGAGTTTCCAAAATTAGGGCTTCAAAGGCTGCATCAACCGGCATTTTCAATGTGGCCAAGGCTGCGTCGTATTTCTTCTGCTGCAGCTGCACGGTTGCCAGCCTTTGGATAGCCAGTGCACGGACAAAGGGGATTTGTTGGTTTTGCAATACCCAATTCAATTGCTTTTCCGCCGCTTCATACTGTCCTTGGTCAAACAGGTCGGCAGCCACCATCATGGTTGCCTGCGCGGAAGAGATGCTATCGGGATAGTTTTGCTGGAGGATGGACAAATCTGTCTGCAATGCCTGTTTATCCTGGCTGGCCTTGGCTTTTTCAACTAATCCTGCCAAGGCGGTGGCGGCTTCTTCGTTTTTCGTCTTTATATGGCCTTGGTAAAGCACCCAGCCCAAATAAACCAACGAGGCCAATAATAAAACCGCGAATAGCCAACGCCCCTTGCTGCGCCAAAAATATTTGAAATTCTCAAGTTCTTGCTGATCATCCAAGTGTGCTGCCATTTATGTATTCTTCCATTGTGTTAATAAGGCGGTCAGTTCGGCCGAGGCAATGGTTTGCTGGCCGAACTGCCCTTGCAGGTCTTTCACGGTGGCCGTGCCGTTTTCCGCTTCGTCCCCCCCTACAATCAGGGCAAAACGCGCACCGCTGGCATCGGCCTTTTTCATCTGGTTTTTCAAGCTCTGATTTCCGCAGTGCTGCAATACGCTGAATCCGGCGGCACGCAGTCGGGAGGCGTAGTTTATGGCTGCTTCCAAACCTTCTTCCTGTTGCATGACATATATATCGGGCGCGGAATCGGTTTTCAGACGGCCGTATTCGTGCACCAGAAGCAGCAGGCGTTCAATACCCATGGCAAAACCGATTGCAGGCGCATCCTTGCCGCCCAGCTCGCCTATCAGCCCGTTATAACGGCCGCCACCGCAAACGGTAGCCTGTGCGCCGAGTTTGTCGGTCGTCCATTCGAACACGGTCAGATTGTAATAGTCCAAACCGCGGACCAGACGGGGATTTTCCACATAGGCAATGCCCAAAACATCCAAAAGCCGTTTGAATCCGTTGTAATGCGCCAATGATTCTTCGCCCAAATAATCGAGCAAACGCGGAGCTTGATTGCAAACAGCCTGCAAATCGGGATTTTTGCTGTCCAAAACACGCAAAGGATTGGTTTTCAGACGGCGTTTACTGTCTTCATCCAATATGGCTTCATGCTGTTGGAGGTAGGCAACCAGCGCACTGCGGTGAGCGGCACGCTCTTCCTTGTTGCCCAGATTGTTGATTTCCAAAGTCAGGAAGTCCGAAATCCCCAGTTCACGCCACAAATCGGCACACATGGCAATCATTTCGGCATCGACATCGGGGCCGTCGAACCCTAAAGCTTCTACGCCGACCTGATGAAACTGACGGTAACGGCCTTTCTGCGGCCGTTCGCGGCGGAACATCGGCCCCATATACCATAGCTTTTGCGGGCTGTTGTACAGCAGATTGTGTTCGACCACCGCACGCAGGCAGGAAGCCGTTCCCTCGGGGCGCAGGCTTAAACTGAGCGTATCGTTGGAATCGGAAAAGGTGTACATTTCTTTACCGACCACGTCGGTTTCTTCGCCGATTGAACGCACAAACAATCCTGTTTGTTCCAAAATAGGCGTACGGATTTGGCTGTAACCGAAACGGCGCGTCCATTTGCCGACCACATCTTCAAACGCCTGCCAGAAAGCACTGGTCAGCTTGAAATCCTTCTGTTCCAGCGGCAACAAATCATTCATGCCTTTCACGGCTTGGATTTTCTGTCCCATTGTTCTCTTTCTCTATATAACGGTTTTCAGACGGCCTTCTAACTGCCTAGGCCGTCTGAAATGATTTGTTCGGCTGTGCCTCAATTTTGAAATTGGCGCAGCATACTGCCTGACAATTGTAAAAACTGGCGGTATTTATCAGACTCTTCGACCTTGCCCCGATCCAAACTGATATCCGCCAGAAAACCAGCCTTATTGCCGTACAGTACGATATTTTCAATTCCGTAACCTCCGTCAATCGGTATGATGAAGGCCTGCAACATTTCCCCGGACGGCAGGTTTTGCAAAATAATGCTTTTCTTTACCCCCGGCGGCAAATCGGCCCCGACAAATTGAAACGGATTATGCAGGGCATCATTTACGCCCTGATAGGTATAGATAAAAATCTGGTGTTTCAATTGCGGATTATTCTGCAAATACAAACGCAATAAGAACTCCCGTAAATCTTGATTCATTTTATTTTTACCAACATTTTTAAAAATCAGGCCGTCTGAATCGGAATAACGCGGCGGTAGTCCCTCTTTTTACCACCCTCTCCATAATTAACTTCTACATATTCGCGCACGATGGCCAAAAATTCGGCAGCCATATTATCGCCCTTTAACGTAACCTTGCGTTCGCCGTCCACATACACCGGGGCAATCGGCGTTTCTCCCGTCCCAGGCAGGCTGATGCCGATATCGGCCAGTTTGCTTTCACCCGGCCCGTTTACCACGCAGCCCATCACAGCCACATTCAGATTTTCCACACCGGGATACTGTAATCGCCAAACCGCCATTTGGTCACGCAAATATTGTTGAATATCACGCGCCAACTCCTGAAACACAGTGCTGGTCGTACGGCCGCAGCCCGGGCACGCAGTAACCATGGGCGTAAACGAACGCAGACCCATGGTTTGCAGGATTTCTTGCGCTACAACCACTTCTTTCGTACGCGAAGCACCGGGTTCGGGCGTTAAAGAAATACGGATGGTATCGCCGATGCCTTCTTGCAATAACACAGACAATGCCGCAGTTGAAGCCACGATACCTTTGCTACCCATGCCCGCTTCAGTCAGGCCCAAATGCAGCGGATAACTGCAACGGGCAGCCAATTCACGGTATACCTGAATCAAATCCTGCACTGCGCTGACTTTGCAAGACAAAATAATCTTATTTTCCGGCAAGCCCAAATCAACTGCCTTCTGGGCTGATTCCAATGCAGAAACAATCAGGGCTTCCTTCATGATTTCTTCCGGCGTTTTCGGATTGGCGGAAGATAAATTCGCATCCATCATCCTCTTGGCTAAACTCTGATCCAACGAGCCCCAATTCACACCGATACGCACAGCCTTGCCATATTCAGCGGCCGTACGAATTAAAAAAGCAAATTTTTCATCACCTTTTGAGCCCTTACCGACGTTACCCGGATTGATACGGTATTTTGATAGGGCTTTGGCACAATCAGGAAACTCCGCCAACAGGCGTTCGCCGTTAAAATGGAAATCTCCTATTAACGGAGTGTTGCAACCCATATCGTCCAAACGCTGACGGATTTCAGCCACTTTAGCAGCAGATTCTGGATTATTAACAGTAATCCGCACCAGTTCCGAACCGGCTTCACTGAGTTCCTTTACCTGTAAAGCAGTGGCTTGGGCATCTGCCGTGTCTGTGTTGGTCATCGATTGGACAATGACGGGCGAGTCCGAACCAACACTAACATGATCAACTTGTACTTGATGGGTAGGACGGCGCAGTATTTGTGTGTTCATCTGAATTTATTTTCCTGCCGTAAACGAAGCAGTTTTTTTATCAATCATGTGATCGGAAACTTGAATGTCTTGCGAACCATAACTCGCTACAGCACCTTTGGCATAACCGATCCAAACATCATAAGGTTCTTGGCCTGAAAATCTGTGTTCGCTATTTGCCGGCACAATGCTGTTCAACAACTCTTTGCCGGTTTTATCTTTAATGACCAACATAGAACGGTAACGAACCTTAACAACCAGCTCATGTCCGGTTGTATTAGCTGAGCCTTTATTATCTTGGGACAAGGCCTGTGACGCAGCTGAAGCCCCCACTGGCATCGGTACAACCGATACATTACCATTATCAAGGTTTGGCGCAGCAACTTCTCCCAAACCCACACTTTCCTCGCTACGCGAAGTTTGCTTGGCATTTTCTTCTTTGGATTTTCCCTGCCAAATATACACACCAGCAATAATTATAGCAATTGCAATAACACCAAAAATCCATGTTGGAAAAGGTCTTTCAATTTTTTGATTCTGATAATTCAAAGAACTTGAGGTATTTGGTTCAACGTTATAGCTACCCTTACCGGACTGAGGCACAATTCTGTCCAAATGCATTGAAACGGCTTGCTCGTCCAAATCTAAAAATCTGCCGTAACTCCTTAAAAATCCTCTAATAAAGACTCCTTCTGGCATGCCTTCGTAATTGCCGGACTCAAACGCCTCAATCTGCTTTGCCGACAGCTTTAAACGTTCTGCTACCTCTCCGATAGACAAACCTTTCTCTTCACGACCCAATCTTAATATCCGGCCAAATTCCACGGCAGGATCTTGTCCTACAGCCTGATTCTCAGTAGTTTGATTCATATTTTTAGTGCCCTGCTGAAATTGTTTTTAATTCTTCAGAATAAGGGTAATTTGCTCTAATTTGAGCTTCATATTCATATGCAGCCTGTGAATTACCTGAAGCCCGAGAAAGCTGCCATCCTAATAATAAATCATCAGCACTCAATACTTCCATTTGACTCTGGTATTGTCTAAACAACTGATCAGCCTCTTTAATTTGCCCGGCCAACATTTTCGTTCTTGCCAACTCCTTGCGAATCGGCATGAATGCCGGAGCAGAAGCAAGACCACGTTCCAAATACGCTTGTGCCAATGAGTACTGACCCATTTTTGCACTGCAGATACCCTTATTCATATAAGCAACTTGTGGTGCAGGATATGTAGGATCTGCTAACGCACGATCGAAATAAGGTATTGCGGCATTAGGATTATTTAAATAGTTACACAAAAACCATCCATAATTATTATTAATTTCCGCACTATCCGGTTTTAGCCGTAAAGCTTCTCGAAAACTTTCTTCTGCTTTGTCATTTACCTTTAAATATTGATAAATTTGCGCACGCATCAACCATGCAATTTCATTCTTATGGTCAGCCTGCAAAGCTTCCTCTATCGTAGTGACGGCTAATCTATAATCTCCCGCACGCATGTATTCGACGGATAATTGTGTCTTGATTCTAGATACTTCTTCAGTACGTTCTTTCTTACTTGGTCTTTTCAATTCAGTACTTTTACACGCACCCAATGCACAAGCAAGCAAAACTGCAATCCATAAATTCCTCATAACTTCCACCTCATTGCTGAATCAAGAGCTGATGCCATTTTTGTTGGCGGCGTGTTTTATCTTGTACTTGTCCGGCTAATTGGCCACAAGCAGCATCAATATCATCACCTCGTGTTTTCCGTACAGTCACAACCAACCCGGCCTGCTGCAAAATATCACGAAAAATCCGTATATTTTCACTAGAAGAACGCTCATAGCCTGAATTAGGGAACGGATTAAAAGGGATTAGATTAAATTTGCAAGGTACATCACGGACTAAAGCCAATAATTCACGCGCATGCTCAGCCTTATCATTGATACCGTCCAGCATCACATATTCAAACGTAACAAAATCGCGCGGAGCCTTAACCAAATAACGGCGACAAGCCGCCATCAAATCTTTCAAAGGATATTTTTTATTAAGCGGCACAATTTGATCCCGCACCTCATCATTAGATGCATGCAGGGATACGGCAAGAGCCACCGGCATATCCTCTTTGAGCCTATCCATTTGAGGCACCATGCCTGAAGTTGAAACCGTTACTCGGCGACGGCTCAAACCGTATCCGTGATCATCCAGCATTACGGCTAATGCCCGTACCACATTATCGTAATTTGCTAACGGTTCACCCATGCCCATCATAACGACATTCGAAATCATGCGTTCGTTTTTGGGTGTGGCTCCCAATGCTTTATTGGCCCACCACAATTGGCCGATAATTTCAGCAGTGGTCAAATTACGGTTAAACCCTTGCCGCCCGGTCGAACAAAACGTACACTCCAAAGCACAACCTACTTGAGAAGATATACATAATGTGCCTCGGTCTGCCTCCGGGATAAATACGGTTTCTACACCATTACCCGTTCCGACATCCAACAGCCATTTTCTTGTACCATCTTTTGATTCTTGAGCAGTCATTAGCGCAGGAACCCCAACAATGGCACATTCTTCCAATTTGGCACGCAACGATTTGGCCAAATCTGTCATTTCTGCAAAGTCAGCCGCGCCGCCCCAGTGCATCCAGCGCATGACCTGCTTGGCGCGAAACGGTTTTTCCCCCATCTCGGCAAACCAAGCAGTCAGGCTGTTTAAATCATAATCCAATAAATTTTTTTTCATGTATTTCGGCAGGCTTTTCATTAAACCGTTAAAGTTAAAGCCGTCGTCATGCAAATTTTCAGACGGCCTTACTTAACAGCCTTACTGCCGCCAACTCTGGCGGCAGTAAAAACCTTATTACTAACTATATATTAACGCGGGCAAATTTCAGCTTCGGTAAAGAAATATGCAATTTCCAAAGCAGCATTTTCCAAGCTGTCCGAACCATGCACGGCATTTTCTCCAACCGATTCGGCAAAATCAGCGCGGATAGTTCCGGCGGCAGCTTCTTTAGGATTAGTCGCCCCCATCAATTCGCGATTTTTTGCTACTGCGTCCTCACCTTCAAGTACTTGAATCATCACCGGACCGCTAATCATAAAATTAACCAGATCCTGAAAAAATGGACGCTCTTTATGAACGGCGTAGAATCCCTCAGCCTCCTCCCTGCTGAGATGCTTCATTTTTGCCGCCACAATCTTTAGACCATTGTCCTCAAAACGACTATAAATTTTGCCGATAACGTTTTTACCAACTGCATCGGGTTTTATAATAGAAATAGTACGTTGAATAGTCATTCAATTCTCCTTATAAAAAAACAAACAAACAGCACAGCCTTACCTATTGGCAATGCTGGTGCATTGTAACAAGTTTTTCCGTATTCCGCCTTATTTGTTGTTTGACTATATACTCATCAAACCGGCTTTCCTAAAGTCAGATGGGACAGGTTCAAATATTCCTGAGATTGCATTTCGGTTAAACGGCTGGCCGTACGGACAAATTCTTGCGCAAAATCCCCTTCTACATAAATCTCACCAACAGGTACGTCGCAGGTTGCGCAAAACTTTACGCGATAATCATACATAACATCAATCAGCCAAGTCAGGCGACGCGCTTCCGCACGCTCTGCCTGAGATAATTTTTCAATACCGGACACAAAAATCATCTCGTAATGTTCTGACAAATACAGATAGTCGGCCTGCGAACGCGGCCCGAAACACAACATACGGAAATCAAACCAAATTGCTTTATCCGTCCGTTTTTTACACCGAAGCATCCGTCCGTGGATTTCTATTTCAGACGCCCTCTCTGCTTGCCCTGCCGTTACCTGAGTAAACAAATCGGCCAATTTCCGTTCATTCTCGTCGTTTGCAGGAATATAAAATACCTCGGCAGCCGTCAGGGTACGATGCCGGTAATCCTCTCCGCCATCCACATTCAAGATGGTCAATTTCTCTTCAATCAACGCGATGGTTGGCAGGAAACTGCTGCGGTTCTGTCCTTGAGGGTATAACTCCGACGGCGCGTAGTTGGATGTCGCCACCAGTACCACGCCTTCGTTAAACAAGTTTTCCAACAATCTCCCCAAAATCATGGCATCCGCAATATCGCTCACATGAAATTCATCAAAGCACAACACCCGCGTTTCTTTGGCAATTTCGGCAGCCACAGCCTTCAAAGGATTGACTTCACTTTTCAATCCTCGCAAACGCTGGTGAATTTCAGCCATAAAAGCGTGAAAGTGAACCCGCCGTTTCCGCCGATAAGGAAGGCAGCCATAAAAAGCATCCATAAGAAAACTTTTACCCCGGCCGACACCACCGTAGAAATACAATCCTTTCGGCAGCTGGGGAGAACGCAAGCTCCGACCCAAAAAACGGTTTCTCTTGCGTTTAAACATCATCAATTCCGTCCACAATCTATCCAAATGCTCGATCGCCCTTGCTTGGGCGGCATCACGGATAAAGGCGGCCTGCTGTGAAGCAACCTGATACCAAGTCAGCGGACTGTGATTGTGATAAGGGGGCGGAACAAAACGGTTGGAATTTATTTCAGACATAACTTTCAGACGGCCTTCTACTCATGGTATCGGCATTATAATGGATTTACACATAATGTTAAACAAAGTTATCGTTTTAAGCACACAAATAAAGAGTGCCGCACTTGGCGGCACTCTTTCACAACAATCACTCGGCTTCGGCAGCCATTGCCCGATCGACTCGTTCGCGCAATTCCTTGCCGGGTTTGAAGTGAGGCACGTATTTCTCAGGTACACTCACTTTATCACCCGTTTTCGGATTGCGCCCTTGCCGGGCGGGACGATGGTTTAAGTCGAAACTGCCAAATCCTCGGATTTCTATCCTCTGGCCTCGAGCCAGCGATCTGGTCATGGTATCAACCAGTATTTTCACGCTGTATTCGACATCTTTGGCCAGCAGGTGCGTACCGTTTTTCTGAGCAAAAACCTCAGCCAAACGAACCATCAACTCTGATTTGGTCATAATTTTGTTCCGCAATTATTCTTGATCGCCAGACAATTTGGCTTTCAACAAATCACCCAGGCTGGTCGTACCGGCACTGGCTGTTGATGCGGCATTAACCGAATTCAGCGCATCACGACTTTCTTTGGCGTCTTTCGCTTTAACTGACAGTTTGATGCTGCGGTTTTTGCGGTCTACCGTTACGATAACGGCTTCAACGGCATCACCTTCGTTCAATTTGGTGGTCAGGTCTTCAACGCGGTCTGCGGCAAATTCGGAAGCAGGCAGGTAACCTTCAACTTCGTCGCCCAGTACAATAACCGCACCTTTGGCTTCAACGGATTTTACAGTACCTTTAACCAAAGAACCTTTGTCGTTCACGCTGATGTAGTTACCGAACGGATCGCCTTCCAATTGTTTGATACCCAAGGAGATGCGCTCTTTTTCCACATCGATGGCCAAAACGACGGTTTCGACTTCTTCTCCTTTTTTGTATTTGCGGACGGCTTCTTCGCCCGTTTCGGTCCAAGACAGGTCAGACAGGTGAACCAAACCGTCGATATTGCCCGGCAGGCCGACAAATACGCCGAAGTCGGTAATCGATTTAACCGCACCTTTGATTTTGTCGCCTTTGTTGTAGTTGGCGTCAAAATCTTCCCACGGATTGGCTTGACATTGTTTCATGCCCAAAGAAATACGGCGGCGGTCTTCGTCGATTTCCAGAATCATGACTTCTACTTCGTCACCCAATTGAACCACTTTGCTCGGATGTACGTTTTTGTTTGTCCAGTCCATTTCGGAAACGTGTACCAAACCTTCGATACCTTGTTCGATTTCAACGAACGCACCGTAGTCGGTCAGGTTGGATACTTTGCCGAACAGACGGGTGCCTTGCGGGTAACGGCGGGCCAAACCGCTCCACGGGTCTTCACCCAGTTGTTTGATGCCCAAAGAAACGCGTTGCTTGTCTTGGTCGAATTTCAAAACTTTGGCTTCGACTTCTTGACCGACTTCCAGCACTTCGCTCGGGTGTTTCACACGGCGCCATGCCAAATCGGTGATGTGCAGCAGGCCGTCGATGCCGCCCAAGTCGACAAACGCGCCGTAGTCGGTAATGTTTTTCACGATACCTTTGACTACAGTGCCTTCTTGCAGGTTTTCCAGCAGGGCTTTGCGTTCTTCGCCCAGAGTTGCTTCCAAAACAGCACGGCGGGAAACAACGACATTGTTGCGTTTTTTGTCCAGTTTGATGACTTTGAATTCGATTTCTTTGCCTTCAAAGTGGGAGGTGTCTTTGATCGGACGAACGTCCAGCAGCGAACCGGGCAGGAAAGCACGGATGCTGTTGATCATGACGGTCAGGCCGCCTTTTACTTTGCCGTTGATCAGGCCGGACAGGATGTCGCCGTTTTCCATGGCTTCTTCCAAGGCGATCCAGTCGGCGGCGCGTTTGGCTTTTTCGCGCGACAGTTTGGTTTCGCCGAAACCGTTTTCAACGGATTCGATGGTTACGGTAACGAAATCGCCTACTTTAACTTCTACTTCGCCTTGCAGGTTTTTAAATTCGTTGATGTCGATCAGGGATTCGGATTTCAAACCTGCATTGACGATGACGTGCTTGTCGGTAATCGCCACCACTTCGGCGGTGATAACCTCGCCTTGGTTCATTTCCTGTACTGCTGAGTATTCTTCCAACAACTGGGCAAAATTTTCCATATTTGCTAAATCTTTCTTGCGCTGCCGGGGCACGCGGGGTTTGAGGTTGAAAAACACCTGCCCTCCCCAGCCGGACAGGTGGTGCAAACATATTTTCAGACGGCCTTCGGGTATACCGTCAGGCCATCTGAAACACGAAAGCGCACATTATATATCAGTTTTGTTTTTTTTCATACCAATCAATTACTTTTTTTACCGCTTCGCCGATACCCATTTCCGAGGTATCCAGCAATTCGGCATCGGGAAGGCGGCGCAGCGGTGCGACCGTGCGGCGGCTGTCGGCTGCGTCGCGGGCTTCGATATCGGCCAAAATCCTATCGAAAGCCACGCCGCTGCAAGGCAGGCCGAGCTGTTTGGCACGCCGCTGCGCCCTAATCTCCGCAGAGGCGGTCAGAAACACCTTCAAAACCGCGTCGGGAAAGACGACCGAACCCATGTCCCGCCCGTCGGCCACCAATCCTTTGGCCGTCTGAAAATCGCGCTGGCGTTGCAGCAAGGCCGCACGCACGGCAGGCAGCTGCGCCACGGCGGACGCACCCATGCCGACGGCTTCGCTGCGTATTTCTTGGGAAACGTCCGCACCATCCAGCAATACTGTCTGTCCGACAAATTCGACCGGCAGCTCCGCCGCCAGCCGTGCCACGCCTTCTTCATCCGTCCATTCCGTCTGTTTTTGCCGCGCATACAGCGCGGTCAGGCGGTAGAGCGCGCCGGAATCGAGATAGTCCCAGCCCAAAGCCGCCGCCACCCGTGATGCCACCGTTCCTTTTCCCGACGCGCTAGGCCCGTCTATTGCGATTATTTTTGCCGTCATTGTTTGCATATCCTTGGTTTATTGTCGATTTCTCGTTACCTGATGCGGGATTCCACTGCCACGCCCCGCCTTGTATAATGTTGAGCCAAGCGACTATAACAACTCTTTCCCCTATCTTCCAGTATAAAAATCATGACCGACTCCATCCGCCTAGAACCACGCCGTCTGAAACCTTCCTCCATCGCCCTGCCCGGCTCGAAAAGCATCAGCAACCGCACCCTGCTGCTGGCCGCCTTGTCCGACAACGGCTGCACGATACGCTCGCTGCTCCAATCGGACGACACCGACCGTATGCTTGATGCCCTGACTGCCTTGGGCGTGGGCATCGAACCGCTTTCAGACGGCCTGATTCGGATACACGGCTGCGGCGGCCGTTTCCCGCAACGCGAAGCCGATTTATTCCTCGGCAACGCCGGCACCGCCTTCCGCCCGCTGGCCGCCGCGCTGGCCGTATTGGGCGGCGATTACCGTCTGCACGGCGTGGCACGAATGCATGAACGCCCCATCGGCGATTTGGTCGACGCCCTGCGCGTCATCGGCGCAGACATCCGCTACACCGGCAACGAAAACTACCCGCCGCTACACATCGGCAAACGGCAGGACAACGGCATCCGCAGCGTACCCGTCAAAGGCAACGTTTCCAGCCAGTTTCTGACCGCGCTGCTGATGGCCTTGCCGCTGACCGGCGAAGCATTTGAAATACAGGTGGAGGGCGAACTGATTTCCAAACCCTATATCGACATCACGCTCAACCTGATGCGCCGATTCGGCGTCAATGTGGAAAACGACGGCTATCGGCGTTTCCGGCTGCCCGTCGCCCGCTACATCGCCCCCGAAACGGTCCATGTCGAAGGCGACGCGTCCAGCGCATCCTACTTCCTTGCCGCCGGACTGCTTTCCGCCGTACCGGTACGCGTTACCGGCTTAGGAAAAAACGCCATACAGGGCGATGCCGCCTTTGCCCGCGAACTGGAAAAAATCGGCGCGGCGGTAACATGGGGCGACGACTTCATCGAAGTTTCCCGCGCAGAAGGGCAAACCGTCCTGCCTTTCGATTTGGACGCAAACCACATCCCCGACGCCGCCATGACACTAGCCGTCGTCGCCCTGGCGGCGGGTGCGCCCTGCACCCTGCGCAACATCGGCTCGTGGCGCGTCAAAGAAACCGACCGCATTGCCGCCATGGCCGCTGAATTAAGGAAAGTCGGCGCAACCGTGCGTGAGGAAGCCGAAGCCATACACATCACCCCGCCGGCACGACTCACGCCGAACGCCGTTATCGACACCTACGACGACCACCGCATGGCGATGTGCTTCTCACTGGTTTCACTGCTGGGCGTGCCCGTTACCATCAACGATCCCCAATGCGTCCGCAAAACCTTCCCCGATTATTTCGCGGTATTCGAATCGCTGACGGCTTAAAACAAAAAAGGCCGTCTGAAACCGCCAAACACCAAAAAGGAAACGCATGAGCATCAAACACTGGCCGGAAGGCGAACGGCCGCGCGAAAAACTGTCGGCCTTGGGCGCGGCGGCCTTGAGCGATGCCGAATTGCTGGCGATTCTGCTGCGCACCGGCATCAAAGGCATGAGCGCGGTTGATTTGGCGCGTTACCTTTTAAACGAATTCGGCAGCCTGGGACGGCTGATGAACGCGCCGGAGCGCGAACTGGTGCGGCATAAAGGCATGGGGCAGGCCAGTTTCACCCAATTTGCCGTGGTGCGCGAAATCGGACGGCGGGTGCTGGCTGAAGAGTTGCAGGAAGGCGCACTGTTCGACAGCCCCAAGGCGGCCGCCGACTTCCTGCGCCTACACCTGGGGCACGAACGGGTAGAAGTTTCGCTGGTATTGCTGCTCAACCGCCAAAACCGCCTGATAAACTGCGTGGAACTGTCGCGCGGCACAGTGGCGGAAAACACCGTGTATGTGCGCGAAGTGGTGAAACTGGCACTCGACCATTACGCCGACTCGTTGATTGTGGCGCACAACCACCCCGGCGGCGCGGCCGAACCTTCGCCTTCCGACATCGACTGGACAGGCCGTCTGAAACAAGCCCTGGAACTGGTGGACGTGCGGCTGCTCGACCATTTCATCGTTACGGCGAGGCAGGCTGTATCGCTCGCAGAACGAGGCCTGCTGTGAGGCCGTCTGAAAACAGAACGGGGGATAAAATGACCGTTTCCGAACAACAAGACGACATCCTCAGCATCAACCAAGTCCAGCTGCTGCTGGCCGAAAAACGCACCGCGCTTGCCGTCATGCGGACCGGAATCGCCGTACTGGCACTGCCGTTGTCGATTTTCAGCGCACTGATCGCCACATCAAAATGGTACAGCCCGGCCGAAGTCTGGCTGCTACTGGCCGTAGTCAGCCTGATCAACATCAGCCTGATTGTATTTGCCGTTTACCTGATCGCACGCTCACTCATGCGGATGCACCAATACGACCAATTGATTGCCGACATCAAACACAATCATTCCTCACTGCGCAAACTGATCAAATCCTGAGCGGCAACCATCTAAAGGCCGTCTGAAACACCGGTTTTCACCCATCATTACCGATGGGCATACCCTAAAAAGCAGCCAATGGAATGTACGCTGCCGTCTGATGCCTTAACATTTGTCGACAGCCACCGGCTCCCCCGTCTTTTCACTCTCAACACCACAAAAACCTGCTTGAAAAAGCAGTCGCAAACGCCCCCCGACAAACCGAAAAAACACCTTCAGACGGCCTGATTCCGCCTGCAACGGGCAAATCGGCTATAATCCGCCCTTCTTTTTCAAATCCAGCGTTTCACGCAGCATTGCACACGAATTAAGGAAATCCGGATGAACAAACTGCTTCTGCCGCTGGCGGCCGCCTTCCAGCTTGCCGCCTGCGCCACACCGCAAACCAACTATTTCACCCTGCCCGACAGCACCTTCCAAATGCCCGAACACACGCGCGGCAAAACTGAAACCGCCCTGCGCGTCGTTCCGGCCGAACCGCTGAATAGGGGCGGGCTGGCATACCGCTCGGACGCTTTCCGGCTCGACTACGCCCGCAACCACCTGTGGGCGCAACCGCTGGATCAGGCTGCCGCCGCGCGGTTTGCCAACGAATTCAACCGCATGGATACCGGCCGCTATTTTGTCCCCGCCCATCAAAGCAAAGCCGCACAATCGGCAACCATCTACCTCGAAGCCTTCCAAGGCAGCTACCTGGGCAGTACACTGGTTGAAGGCTACATCCGCTCCGACTCCGGCAGCCGCCGATTCCGCGCGGAAACCCCGCAGCACGGAGACGGTTACGAAGCCATGCTGGAATCGCTGTCGCAAGGCGTCAGCGCGGCCGCGGCACAAATTTACGGCCGTTAAATCCGCCC
>ERZ772956.697-NODE-697-length-24066-cov-7.019366_pt1 | contig 24066 bp, 21 predicted proteins | sample MGYA00580683_ERZ772956 | MGnify/ENA primary metagenome ERZ772956 (study PRJEB29015, sample SAMEA2738077) | human oral metagenome | biome: human oral; feature: human-associated habitat; material: saliva | place: China | collected 2212 ... | reverse complement strand
CTACCTTTTCATCATTTCCATAAAGCTGCACCTTGATGCTGTTTGGACGCTTTCCATCCTGGTTATTTGCATCATCCCAGTTCTTGGTTACCGTTACAGATGTTTTCTTTGGAGTGTAACTGTTCTTGATGTTATAGCCGGTAATTTCAGGAGTATACTCTGCTACGACATCTTCTGTTACAGTGTACTTTATCGGCTTGCCATCCTTGTACTTGTCAAGATCAGTAAAACTATACTTCCAATTACCGTCTCCATCAGGCTTTACATCTTTGTTCTGGATAGGCTGCCCGTCAGCAAGAAGGTTTACTGTGATTTCCTTAGGACGCTTTCCATCCTGGTTACCTGCATCATCCCAAGTTTTTTTGCCTTCGACATTGGTTTTCTCAGGCGTATGTTTATTTGTGATGACCACATTTCCTTGACTGTCATTGCCATATGATGTGGTGTAATTATCTACTTTTCCTACTTCTTTTACAGTGTACTTTATAGGTTTTCCGTCTGCATTCTTTGGAAGCTTTGTCCATGTGTAAGTCCAGCCGTTTCCTCCGTTGAGAGTTACTTCATCTCCTACTTTTTTATCATTTCCATACAGCTGTACCTTAATGTTCTCCGGACGCTTTCCATCCTGGTTGTCTGCATCGTCCCATTTCTTGGTTACCTTTACACTGGTTTCTTCAGGCTTGTAGCTATTTTTGATATTGAAGCCATTAACAGTAGGGGTGTAACCAGCTACTGCCTCTTCTTCAACAGAATACTTTATTATTTTTCCTTTTTCATATTTTGGAAGGTCGGTAAAGATGTATTTCCATTTTCCGTCTGCATCAGGTTTTACCGTAGTGCTCTTGAACTTAGTTCCGTTCTTAAGCAGGTTGACTTTGATTTCCTTTGGACGCTTTTTATCCTGATCATTACTATCATCCCAGGTCTTCTCGCCCTCTACCTTTGTCTTTTCAGGTTCTCTTGTATTTGTTACCTTAAATCCGTTTTCTGCCGAACCTGTGGTAACGCTGGTGTAACCGTTTTCAACCTTAACTTCCTTTATCGTGTACTTTATCTTCTGGTCACCCTTATATTCGTCAAGGTTCTTGAAGCTATCTGCCCAGTTATTATCTTTTGTCAAAGTTAGCGTCTTCCCTGCTAATTCATGTCCGTCTGCCAGAAGCTGAATTTTTATGCTATCCGGGCGTTTTCCGTCCTGGTTATCTGCATCAATCCACTTTTTGGTTACAGGAATATTTACCTTGCTTTTCTTATTTTTTCCTGTCCAGAACAGTGCCTCTCCTGCCACTACAGTCACTTCATGTTCTGTAGGGTCGAGGACATAGCCAACAGGGGCCTTTGTTTCTTTGATTTTATACTTTCCGGGTTTTAATTTATCTGAGACAGCCTCTCCCTGGGCATTTGTTGTAAGAGTAAAGTGTGAACCATCTGCAACATTGGTAATCTTGAATTCAGCGTTAGGCAGTCTTATTTCATTATTCTCTTCATCAATCTTAATGATTTTGATCTTCTGAATCAGGTCACCCTGTCCGCCGCCGCCTGCTTGGGAGTTCACCCAATAACTGTCCGATTTGTAGTTATTCTCCTTACTTTGAAAATAAGATTTATTTTTTAACATAAGCTGAGGGATATATGTCGATTTATATCCCATCCTAAACTGCTTGCCTTGTGTATTGCCAAGCAGTTTGCTGAATTCAAATTCAAACTTTGTATTATTATCGGAAAATTTCAAGTATTGCTTCAAATCATTGTAAGTGTATGTTTTTATAACTTTTTTAACCACACCATACTCGTCCATCTCCACTTCCTTTAAATCAAAACTTTCAGGAAGATAATGGATTCCCGGTGGAAGATTTCCGGAACTGACAAAGAGTTCGTCCCTTATTACAACATCGGAGAAATTTCCTTTTTTGTGATTGATACGAAGCACCCATTGTGCCTCATTTTCATTACCTTTTACTTTTTCTCCCCACTTGGTGAATACTTCATCGTTAAGCGTAGGTTTTGGTCCTATGTTAATATCAACTTGTGTAGGAACTCCTCCAATGCTTACAACTATGGTGTTTTGCTGGCCGGCATGAATATTATGATGTGCAAAGGTCGCTTCTAAAAATAAGTTTCCCCTTATATTGTCCTTACCCTCTACATACTTTGTAAAGGTGACCTTTACCGTACCGCCTCCTGCTTCGCCTTTAGAGTCCACATGTGCATTGGCTATTACAGTATTTGTACCCGGTACATAGAGTGGAAAATTCACATACGGACCATCTTTCGGAAATATAAATTGCTTAGGCAACTCAATAATAAAATAGTCGTTTTCCTTTAATTCAGCTCCATATATGCTGGCATCCCAATCCATGTCCAGACGGAACTTATTCCAGTATCCAAGTGGCTGTCCCGGAGGTATAGTACCACCATTATGATCTTTGATTTCAAACCTGGTAATTTTTGTCTTTACACGGTCAACTCCGGTTCCTCCAAACACTTCGTTTCCGGTAAAAAATCCTGAAAAACCGCTAATTAGAAGCATTAGCGACAGAAACAGGGCACTTACCTTCTTTGCTCTTGTTCTCATTTCCTTCTTTTTCCTCTCTTAAAATTTCATGTCAACTAAACCGAAGATTTGCTGACACCTATTCAATAATGTGAAATAACATAAAATTGTTTTTCTGGTATACTCATTCCAGTATACCACACTAAACGAACATAAGTCCACATTTATTTTTTATAATTCAGACTTCTATCCTGTTTGCAATAATTGATTTTACAATTCACCGTTTTTTCAATTCACTTTACTAAAATCACTCCAAAAAAAGCTAATTACTGACCCTTTTATTGTTATATATAAACATAATGCAGGATGCACCTATGATTATTCCATATCCGATGAAGCTCAAATAATCAGGAATCTGCCCCAGTACGAAGAATGACAGCACCGTTGCAAAAATTATCTGTGAATAATCATATATTGAAATCTCCTTTGCCGGGGCATGGGAGTATGCCATGGTAATGAAAAACTGTCCCCCTGCAGCTGCCACACCTGCCATAATCAAAACAACCGTCTGCATGATTGTCATCGGTGCAAAGTTAATCACAATAAACGGCAGAGATATCAAACACGAAAATCCTGAAAAGAAAAGAACTATAAACGAGCCGCTGACGCCCTGCAGTCCCAGTTTTCTAACGCAGGTATATGCAATTCCCGCACACAGTCCGCTGAAAAGTCCCACAATTGAAGGAATCAGAGGCATGCCGGCGACACCGGGTTTTATTACGAAAAGGGTTCCCACAAACGCCATGAATACGCAAAAGACTTGAAAAGGCTTCATCTTTTCCCTGAGCAGAATATAGGAAAACAGTATCACAAAAAACGGTGAAAGTTTATTTAATATTGATGCATCACTTACCACGAGGTTGTCAACGGCATAAAAGTTTGCAAAGATACCTGCTGTTCCAAAAAAAGACCTTGCCATAAGGTCAATCCAACCTTTGCCCTGTGGAAAAACAATTTTTTCACGATTTTTCATTAAAATCCCACAGGCGATGAAAAAAGCAATTAAGTTTCTGAAAAATGCCTTTTGTATTACGGGGAGATCTCCGCTCATTCTCACAAAAACATTCATACAAGCGAAGGAAAACGCTGAAATTATAATAAATAATATACCTTTGTACTTGGACTTCATCCGGCCCTCCCACTTCAATTTATTTTCATTATCATCATGTCACATATTATATATTTCCCGTGTCTATACAATTCAATCTCCATCTTATTTGCTTGTATATTTATTTTCATTATATAATATCCTTCATTGCTTTAAGCAAATCCAAAATTTTATGTTAGAGTAATAACAAAACCGCCGGAATAAAGTCAGCAGCCAAGGTCAAAAGCTATGTTCAGATCATAAAAAAAAAGAATTTGAACCATTAACCAAGAGGTAAAGATGAAAAATAATTATAAAAGCGAAGGTAAATACGATGTAATCGTTGTAGGAGGCAGTTCCGGAGCTGTTTGTGTGTGGTGAACTTTTGGATGTCAACGGATACACAGGAGGCTATAATTTAACTGCAGCCTTTTCCACAGGACACAGTGCCGGCAGTAATATACCTAAACGAACACTGCCATTATATTGTTTGAAATATCAAAACCCTTTTCTGTTATGCGAAGAATATCGTCCTCCTCCACAAGCTGACCTTTTTCAAAAAATTCCTCAAGAAAATGCTTTCTTTTCCCATAAACTTCCCAAAGACCCTTTCCGAACCGTGTTTTAAATTCACTTTTTGAAATTCCGGATACCTTCCTAAGCCCTGTGAACATAAATTCTCCCGTACTGTCTTCAAAATCGTTCACATGATATTCTTCCCTTGGTTTCTCGGTAAACCTGACACCTTCCATAAAGGAACTTGCAGTTTCGCCCATACCCAGATAATCCTCAAAAGACCAGTACTTCAGATTATGCCTGCACTGAAATCCCGGTTTTGCCACATTTGAGATCTCATAGTGCTCATACCCCGCCTTTCCAAAAACTTCAAGTGCTTTGTGATACATAGCTCTGTCACTTTCCTCGGTAACAAAGTCCAGGCTGCCATTCAGATACTCATCGTAAAAAGGCGTTCCCTCTTCGATTTGCAGACTATAAAATGAAATATGTTCCGGAGAAAGTTTTACAACTTCATCAATAGTTTCCGCCCACTTGCTCATACTCTGCCCGGGCACAGAAAACATAAGGTCTACATTGATATTATCAAAACCCGCTTTTCTTGCCAAATAGTATTTTTCTAAAAAATCCTCATTTTTATGAGTTCTCCCCAGAATCTCTAAAATCTCATCGTCAAACGACTGGGCACCTATGGAAATACGATTGATGCCAAAGCTTCTGTACTTTCTAAGTTTGGCTCCGGTAAGAGAGCCGGGATTGGTTTCGATGGTAATTTCGGCATCAGAACTTACAGTGAAGTTCTCATTTATGGCACCGAGTATGGCTGCCACCTCTTCAGCTGAAAGAACCGAAGGTGTTCCTCCTCCCATAAAAATACTGTCCACTATATATTTTTTTCTATATCGAGCACCATTTGAAATAATCTTACCTATGAGATTTTGCACATAAAACTTCTCCGCCTTACTGATTCCGCACAGTTCTCCCAACGGCTTTGAATAAAAAGCACAATAATTACATTTGCTCTCACAAAACGGCACATGTATGTAAATTCCCAGTTTCTTAGATTCCATAAAACTCCACTCTATTCACTCGTGCTCAATAAACTCAACGGAAAGTTATTGAACAATCACTATTTATTATCATCGTACTTCAAAACTGCAGTAAAGGCTTCCTGAGGAACTTCCACTTTGCCGAACTGCCTCATACGCTTCTTTCCCTCCTTCTGTTTTTCCAGAAGTTTCTTCTTACGAGAAATATCCCCTCCGTAACACTTTGCAATTACATCTTTTCGGAAAGCCTTAACGGTTTCTCTCGCAATAACTTTCTGTCCTATGGCTGCCTGAACAGGTATTTCAAACTGATGCATCGGAATTATTTTCTTCAGCTTTTCGCATACGAATCTGCCCCTGCCATAAGCATTTGATTCGTGGACAATCATTGAGAAGGCATCCACAAGTTCTTTGTTCAAAAGGACATCGAGTTTAACCAGCGTAGACTTTTCATATCGAATAAATTCATAGTCTAAAGAACCGTAACCTTTGGTTTTCGATTTGAGTGCGTCGAAAAAGTCATAGATTACTTCATTTAGCGGCAGCTCATAATGTACATCCACCCGCTCTGTAGTGATGTAATCCATTCCCAGAAGTTTCCCCCGCCTCTGTTGACAAAGTTCCATAATCGTTCCCACATAGTCCTTAGGAATCATAATGTCAGCCTTAACTATAGGTTCCTCTATGTGGTCGATCTCCGTCTGCTCCGGAAGGTTTGTGGGATTTTGAATCATTTCAACAGTTCCATCGTTTAATACCACTTTATATACTACACTTGGAGAAGTTGTAATTACCCCCAGTCCAAATTCTCTTTCCAGTCGCTCAACGATAATTTCCATGTGAAGAAGCCCCAAAAATCCACATCTGAAGCCAAAGCCCAGTGCCGTGGAAGTTTCAGGCTCAAATAAGAAGGCTGCATCATTTACCTGAAGTTTTTCCAGAGCGTCCTTTACGGACTCATATTTTTCACCTTCAGCAGGATAAATTCCGCAGTAAACCATGGATTGTATCTTCTTGTAGCCCGGCAAAGCCTTTTCTGTAGGATCTGAGTCTAAAGTAATGGTGTCACCTACCCTTGCATCTCTAACCTGTTTAATGCCGGCACAAATATATCCTACATCGCCGGCTCTCAGCCACTTAGCAGGTACATGCCCCGGTGCCATGATTCCAACTTCCGTTACTTCGTATTTCTTGTTCGTGCTCATCAGTCGAATAACATCCCCTACCCTGACCGTTCCATCGAAAATTCTGGTATATATAACTACACCCTTGTAGTTATCATATATAGAGTCGAATATCAAAGCTTTGAGTTTTCCGTTTTCATCTCCCTTTGGCGAAGGCACTTTTGCAACCACCTCTTCAAGGAGGTCTTCTATTCCGATGCCTTCCTTGGCGGAAACTAAAGGAGCTTCCATAGCCTCAATTCCAATCATATCCTCAATCTCCCGCTTAACCTCATCGGGTCTTGCACTGGCAAGGTCTATCTTATTGAGGCACGGAATAATCTCAAGATCTTCATCCATTGCAAGATACACATTACCCATGGTCTGAGCTTCAACTCCCTGTGTGGCATCCACAACAAGAACTGCCCCCTCACAGGCTGCAAGGCTTCTTGATACCTCATAGTTAAAATCCACATGACCGGGTGTATCGATCAAATTAAGCACATACTCGTTTCCGTCCTTCGCCTTATATACGAGTCTGGTAGTCTGAAGCTTGATTGTAATTCCACGCTCTCTCTCCAGCTCCATATTGTCCAGAAACTGCTCTTTCATTTCCCTATGAGCAACAAGCCCCGTATTCTCAATTATTCTGTCTGCCAAAGTAGACTTACCGTGGTCGATATGGGCTATGATGCTAAAATTTCTAATGTATTTCTGATAATCCATTTCAAATATTCAAATTCCTTTACATAAATTTTATGGTTCTATGACCGATAGTGTATATGAAAAATTGATAATCACTATTTGCCGAAGAAGCGGTTTAAAATTATTATACCAAACTTAAACAGTCTGCAAGTGTGATTATACCATATTTACCCACAATATAAAATGCCGTAACTCGGATTTGCCAATCTAAATTACAGCACTATACCTTTACTTATGATGCGCAATAATTATTGCAAGTTACAAAAATCCGTTGTATGAAAATAAAATTTGCAATTTCATTTTATTTGATATATACTTATGGGGCGAATTTACAATAAGTTATTTCATAGAGTTAAGATAGTGGGGTAAAAACTATGGCAAATATTAAATCCGCAAAGAAAAGAATTAAAGTTATCGACAAGAAAACAGCACTGAACAGAAGAATCAAAGAGAACCTAAAGCAAATTCTTAAGGATTACAACAACGTGCTGGAGCAGGGCGACTTAGAAGCAGCAGCAGAGAAAAGAGTCCTTGCAGAAAAGCAGCTTAAGAAAGCGGCAAGCAAGCACACTATTTCCAAGCAGGCAGCAAACAGAAAAGTTTCTCAGATAACAAAAAAATTCAACGCAGCAAAAGCTGCAAAATAAGTCTCACCCGTCCCCACCAGTGTATAAGCTAGAATACACATGCAATGAGCTTAAAAACCATGGAGTGTCTCCCATGGTTTTTTTAGTGGTATTCTCAGTGTTCATACTGTTTATTTCGTCCCATTTGCCACCATTTTACCTGTGTGATAAAATGCTCTTACATAACGAATTATAAAAAGGAGGAAATTATGTCACTTCATATCGCAGCAGATAACAATTCAAAGCCTGCACCATCTGTGTTAATGCCGGGGGATCCTCTCCGTGCAAAGTTTATTGCGGAAAACTTTCTAAACAGCCCTATCATGTACAGCGACATTAGAAACATGTACGGATATACCGGAACATATAAAGGTGTACCTGTTTCGGTTCAGGGCAGCGGCATGGGAATGCCGTCAATGGGAATTTACTCATATGAATTATACAATCAGCATAATGTAGAAAATATAATCCGAGTCGGAACAGCCGGAGCTTTCATAAAAGAAATAAATGTAGGGGACATAGTAGTTGCAATGAGCGCTTCCACTGACTCCAATTACCAGCACGCCTTTGATATTCCCGGACAGTTTGCACCCTCCTGCAGCTACGATCTTCTTTGCAGATTACAGGATGCCGGCAAATCTGAAAACATAACATTCAAAGCAGGAAATATCGTTTCATGCGATGTATTCTATGAAACTACGGACGACTGGTGGAAACGCTGGGCGAAGATGGGAGTCATGGCAGTGGAAATGGAAGCTGCAGCCTTGTATATGAATGCCGCATACTCAAACAAAAATGCCCTCGCAATCATGACTATAAGCGACCACTTCGTAACGGGAGATAAAGCAACCCCAAAAGATCGTCAGACAAAATTTACTGATATGATGAAACTGGCACTTGAGGCTGCCATCAGATAATCTTCGTCCGGACACACCTAAAATAATAGAGGAGCCGATAACGACCCCTCTATTATTTAGGATTTATTCTAAAAGCAGCTATCTAGTTTTGTAAATCCATCTTCCTTTTGAATTCACTTTTTTCAAAACACCTGAATAATATAAATCGGATTTTGTGTCACTTGAATAATATAAACTGAAATTTATACTTTTTTAACCTTCACGCTTTTAGCATTTGACCAGCTTGTGTAATAGGTTTTCTTTCCGATCTTCTTGTAGCCTCTAATCTTATACTTATAAGTTGCCTTCTTTAGCTTCTTTTGTGTCCAGGATTTTGACTTTCCGTTAATAGTTTTAACTTTCACATACTTCTTAGTCTTGCTGTTATATCTGTAAATCCGGTATCCGCTCAGAGATTCTTCCCCTGTTCTTTTCCAAGTCAGCTTGACGCTTGCCTTTGCAGCTTTTGCACTCAGTTTAATCTTGATTTTCTTTACACCGGCGCCCTTGTCTTTTTCTCCCTTTCCTGTTCCTACATAAGCCTTATTGCTTAGAACCTTTGAAAAAGCAACATTGCTGATAAAAGTAAATTCATCCTGCTGGTGAGCTTTGTAGGTCAACTGGTTGGCAAACAAAGTCAGGTCAAATCCTTCTTTATTGTATTCAATAGCCTGAATTCCCTTATTGTATTTTTCAAACTGAGATTTCAGCTTATCTTCATAAAGTCCGATGCAGCCCTGAAGTGGTGTTTTTCCGGCATTCTTAACTATTACCTTTGCTCCATTCGGAACATCTGTAAACCATCTTGTACCATGCTCGTACATTACATCGTCCTTTTCTTTAACATAGGTGCTGTTAGTCATGGTTACATTCGGATATTCAACAAAGCCTAACATATCAACGCCCTTATTACAGGAGTCTGCTCTTAGCCCGGATAAGTTATTTACAAAGTGTTCACAGCCCTCTTCACCATGACCGACATAAGGAGTTCCCTCTTTCACTGCCGACAGCACGCTGCCTGTCAACCTTTCATCTGATGAGTTCAGGATCAAATCCGCCTTGGTAGCCTTCTCTGTGCGTTCAAAGCCCAAAGCACTTACTGCGTATCTGTCAAAGTTATAGTTATTATTGGACCAGTATAGTTCGCTGGTATTAACAAAACCCGAAGTGTTTGGTGCAGGTTTTCCACATATATACACCTTAGGAGCTTTCTTAATAATCTTTGCTTTTATATTTTTTCCATAAACTCCCGTTGCTGTCAAAAGATATTTTGATGCCACACGTCTGAAATCTTTGTATGAACAGATAAAGTCACCCTTATCTTTTCCCTCCGTGATCATCGCAACCTTCTTCTCTGCTCTCAGCAACTCTAAAACTGCCGCTGATGAATCTTCGGAAACATTTTCTATGATTACATCTGCATCCTTAACACCGGTAAACTGTGATGACTTGCCCTTCAGGTAAGACAATGCACCTTGATAATCCAGAACTTTTCCGCATGAGGCCTTGATGTTGTAGTAAGACTCAGGTTCTGCCACTATGATTCTGTCATAGCCACGAGCCCTCGTTCTTTGAGCGTATGACTCTGAGAACAGCCCGCTCCAGACCGAAACAAATGTGCCGTCCGAAAGCTGACTGTTTGCCAAGGAACGCTTTGCCTGATGCATTGAAATAATCATCGTTCCTTTCGGATATTTTACGCCACCGTATTTAAAGGCTTTATCCGTCACATTTACCTTTACACCGTTTCTTGCAAAGTACTTCATATCCTCTGCCGCTTCCAGTAAATTCTTCTGGTTTTTACTGTCCATTGGAATTATGTAGCATTCAGGATAAAAATTGTTATTCTGTTTTTTTCCGTCAAAAACAGGCCGCATCAGCTCCGCCTGTCCGGTACCGGATCTGTCATATTGATCCACATAGTACTTGCCGACCTTGCTGTTGCTGTTCAGATTTTTAACGCCACGCTCAAATAATTTCGCCTGGGAAGTTAAAAGCTCTGTCTTGTGATTCTTTACATAAATTGATTGGTTCAGAAGTCCGTAAGGAACCATTTTATCAGTCGTAATATCGTTGTATGCAGGAAGTTCATATGTAATTCCACATGTACCTATGAGAACCGGGAACTGAGAGCCATAAGCAGTTGTCATATCATCCCAAGGTTCTTTCCAACTTTTGCCGCTCGGTGATTTATCATCTTTTTTCAGATAATCCCTTGCCGGCATTTCAAAGCTGTTATAATGCTTATTATTTGCTATAGCACCGCTTCCCAATGCCTCGCCCAGCTCCACGAACTGTTTTGCTATCAGATCATATTCAAAATTAGGTTCATGAGGAGGAGTACAAGGCTCTACAAGAGCTCCCTCAATTCTTCCGTGAACTTCAGTAAATACCATTGGATTCCAGCGGTTTATCATGTGCTGCAGGTTTGCATCCTCGCTGTTAACCTGATTCGCTTCATCTCTGTTAACATCAATTCCTGTTAATGGCTCACGCATGCTGTTTTCGTATCCTTCAAGGTTCTGTCCGGGAACTACGATAACGATAACATCCTTCAGCAAGTCCTTTACTTCAATATCATTATTTACAACATTATAATACTTTTTAAGGTCAAGCGGCTTAGATAAACCATCACTGTTTCCACGAACATAGCCAATCTGCTTCGTATAATCCTTAATCAGATCAGGAACTGCAGTATCATTTGCATCCATTTCCTTCTTAAGAAGCTCCTTACCTGCTTCGGTATAGCTTTTCAGTTCGTTATATGATACGTTTTTTTCTTTTATAAGCATCTCTACAAACTTCATCAGTCCATTATTTGCCGCATGCTCATTCGGATGGCAGTTTGAAGCAACTACAGGCACTCTTAAGTCTTTGTACTCTCCCTTTTTAATCTTCTTAAGAACTGTACTTGGGTCTTTTTCAACCTCCTCCTTGTACTCAAGCCATTTATTGACTGCTTCTTTGCTGTCGGAAATTACAAAGTACGGAAGGTCATAGCCGTTTACAGTGGTCTGCCCCATGGATCTCTTTTCAACATGAACATCCGTTTTCGCCTTAGCCAGTCTTTCCATCTCGTCATATAATTCGTACACAGTCTTGTAGGAATCATAAGGAACAACCTTGGTCTTCAGCTTTCCTAAAACTTTTCCGTCAATTTTTGCTTCAAGTACAAAATATCCGCAGTAGTCCATATAATATCCGCCCTCTGTATGTGGAATACTGTAGTCCGGTTTTCCGGTTTTTCTGTTGTAAAACATGCACTTTGTCTTCAGTGTTAAAGCTAAATCTTCATTTTCGATTTTTGCCTTTTCCACAGTAATCAGTTTTTCACCGCCACCGGGTTTTTTAGTGAGCCAGTCACTTAAATTACCACCTTTGAAGGGATTTGGATATTTTTTCGGATCCAAGTAGTCTCTGTCAGGATCTCTTTTTAATGTGTACTCCAGTTTTCCTTCATCAATTGCAGCCTGAAGCTCCTTATCGGAAATACCGTTAACACTGATCTTTGCATGTTTTTCAGCATCCTCTGATAATGAAATCTGAAGACCTACTTTTTTTGCCGGGTACATTCCTGCCAAGGATTTTCCCGGTTGTGTTTTGTCTAATTGGACATCTGCAACAGAAGCAAATGCCGGCATGGGAACAATCATGGTAATTGCCACAACTGCGGTAATAACTATTTTAGAAAGCTTCTTTCTCATTTTCTTTCCACTTTTCATCTTAAAACTCCTCCACCTATAAAGATGAAATAACTCTTACCATTATAATAAAAAGCTATGCATAAATTTTAGTCGGCCGCTCTAAAATTAAATATGCTAAGCTGATTATTCAGTTTTAGATATACCATATATTTATTGAAACACACTAATAAATAAGTTAAGAACCGTACACTTTCTATTATTCAAGAACAAAACAAATCAACATTTCCGAAAGAAATGTAAAAAAACATATGTATAAAATCTCCATATTTTCCCAGATAATATACTGCTAGTTATTTTTTTCACATTACACCTAAAAGGTAACATACTCTATGAGTATCGTCAACAGTTTTTTGTTAATTATGTGTGGTTTAGGTGAAAAAATTGATGAAACATAACAGAATTTCTCTCACAAACATAAAAATTACACAAGCGGTAAGGATAATTCTTCTCAGTGTAATTTTGTTGTAGCAAAAGACACTGCAAAAGCACTGCAACAAAAACCCTGCAAAATAGCGCAGACTATTCTCAGCGAGATTCTTTAGTCTCTTTTATCAGACGATCTACTATATTATTGAAATTTTTCTGTATATACGTATTCTGAATCATAACTATGGGTTCTCCCAGATTTGTGGAAAGATTTATATTCGTGTCAAACTGTATAATGCCTATAAGTTTTGCACGGATCATATGTGTTATTTCCTGAAGACCGGGAATACACCCTGCTTCCATGAGAGGTGCCGAAAGTTTATTGATTATAAGGTACCTGTTGCGAATTCCCATTTTGAGAATCTCTCTGTCTACCATATCCGCATCTCTAAGTGCCGCATATTCAGGGGTCGCAACTATAATTGCCGCATCGGCACCGGCTGAAGCCAGTACCATCCCATCGTCAATCCCCGATGGTGCATCAACAATGATATAGTCGAAATCCGTCTTTAATTTTTCGCATAAAACTTTAACATGCAGGGGTGTCAAGTCGCCTTTCTCCCTCTCAGGGGAAGATCCGATTATGTAAAGATTATCAAATCTGTGGTCTTTAACCAATGCCTGCTTAATTTTGCACACACCTGTCATAACATCATATACATCGTAGACAACATTATTTTCCAAGCCTAAATAGAGGTCTAAATTTCTAAGACCCATATCCATATCTATTATCACAACCTTGTAACCTTTTTGTGCATAAGAGCTGCCAAGGTTTGCTGCAAACATAGTTTTACCCGTTCCGCCTTTCCCTGACGCAACCAAATACACTTTACTCATCTTTTCCTCCGTTCAATCTCAAACAGAATCGTTATAGCAACTCCATTGCTTTAAGACTTGAAAATTTTCCGTTTCCGATAATAATGTGATCAAGCACCTCTATTCCAAGGATCTCTCCACCTTTTTTCAGTCTTTCTGTCGTTAATATATCTTCTTCGCTGGGCTTCGGATCTCCGCTGGGATGATTATGTACAAATATGACCCCCGCCGCACTTTTTTTGACGGCACTTCCGAAAACCTCTCTCGGATGAACCACTGTATTTGATAAAGTACCGATGGAAACTGTTTCCACCGATATTACCTCACCCTTTGTATTCATCATAACCGATTTGAAATGTTCCTTTTTCTCATAGCGCAGCTCCTCCATGAACAGCTCTGCAATATCATGGGAGGATTGTATCACAGATCGTTTTACGGTAGGTGCCGCCGCCACTCTTTTGCCAAGCTCAAGTGCCGTCAAAACGGTGATAGCCTTGGAAGGACCTATCCCCATTAGTCCTATAAGTTCTTCATATTGAATTTCTCCCAATTCTGACATTCCGCCCTCACGCAAAGACAAAATTGCTTCTGCAAGTTGAATGGAAGAAATATTTCTCGTTCCGGTGTGGAGCATAATCCCAAGAAGCTCAGAATTTGACAGCGATTTGACGCCGTTTCTCATGGCCTTTTCCAAGGGTCTCTCGTTCCTGGGCATTGATTTAATCAGCATTGCTACCTCCTAAATTATGTCCGCACCCTAATTTCACAAATAATTCTTTTAAAACAAATTTTCACTGAAAATTATATCATTATAAAAAGCACTCTACAAGATTAAATGTTTGTTTGCCATACCGTTCCCAAATAAAATTATAAAAATCACTTAACTTTATCAAGAATAAAGTCTGCCACCTGGTCTACAGTCATATCTGTGGAATCAATTTCTATGGCATCCTCAGCCTTTCTCAATGGGTTGAGTTTACGATTGATGTCGTTATAATCTCTTGCTTCAATATCCTGCAAAATTTTGTCATAACTCACATCTTCACCTTTGTTCTTAAGCTCCAAAAATCTTCTGTTTGCCCTTTCTTCTGCAGTTGCAGTTAAGAAGAATTTATGTTGCGCGTCTTTAAAAACATTGGTTCCTATGTCTCTTCCATCCATGACAACACTTTTTCTGTGACCGATTTCACGCTGAATTACAAGGAGTTTCTCTCTCACAGGAGGTAAAGCAGAATATATAGAGGCAACTCGGGACATTTCCGATGTCCTTATTTTGTCTCCAACATCTTCACCATCAAGGTATATAGCACCCTTATCGAAGTCTATTTTAGTTTCGGCAAGAACCCTGCATACTTCATCTAAACTTTCAGGATTCACATTTTCCTTGCTCATCTTATAGCCTACAGCCCTATACATAGCACCCGTATCTACATACTCCATATCAAGTTTGTCTGCCACAGTTTTTGCAATGGTACTCTTGCCCGCTCCACTGGGTCCGTCTATCGCTATTCTAACTATATTTTCCATAATTTCCTCACAGTGCAAAACATCTATTCCTTGGTCTTCACTAACTTTTCTATTTCCTTAATAAAAGTATTCACATCAGTAAACTGTCTGTACACGGAAGCGAATCTTACATACGCCACTTCGTCAACCTTTTTGAGTTCATCCATCACAAGCTCACCTATGAACTCGCTTTTGACCTCCTTTTCCATAAGATTGTTCAGACCTCTTTCTATGTCATTGGTAATTCTTTCAATTTCTGCAACGGGAACGGGTCTCTTTTCACAGGCACGAATAATCCCACTCATAATCTTATTTCTATCAAAGGCCTGGCGACTTCCATCTCGCTTTATAATCATGATTATAGGCTCTTCAACCTTCTCATAGGTGGTAAATCTCTTGCCGCATTTTTCACAGCCTCTGCGTCTCCTTATTGCATGACCCTCCTCAGTGGGTCTTGAATCTATAACTTTTGTATCTGCGTTATCGCAAAATGGGCACTTCATAAAAACCTCCTGCCGTACCACCGATAAATACCCGTCAAAATCCTACTGCGTATCAAAATGCCAACGGTTTGCTGTATAATCGGTAGGTATCCGAAAATTTTTCCTTAACTCATGTATATTTTACTACACTTCCATGGGCAATTCCATCATTTTCGGAATTATATTTATTTCCATGTTACAATCATGACTGCAGCTTTTACGAATGTCAGTAATTACCTGCCCTTTGCGCAATCAAGCCACTAAATTATACATAAAAATAGCGTAGCAGCCATAAATCTGCTACGCTTAAAGGTCTAACTTTTGGGGTCACATCACTCTGCTCCGCCATAAACTCTGAAATTATAAACGCCTCTCATCCTGCGTGTGGGACTTTACCTTAGTTTTTCTTGGTTTTCTTATTCTTGGAAGTCTTTTCTTTTGCTTCCTTCATAACCTTATCAGTAATTTTCTGCAATAACAGGTTCGATTTGATTCCGTTTTCCTTTGCATACTTATCAATAGACTGTTTATACTGTTTTTTAAAGGATTCCTCTGTAAAACCTGCCTGCTTTAATATCTTTGCAAGGTATTCCTTGTATTCCTTGTCAGTAACCTTTATTCCTTCTTTCTTTGCAATGGCATACATCGTAAGCTTCTGCTTAACTACAGTCTTCGCATACTCCTTAGCCTGCTTTTCAAAAGCTTTCTCATTGGAATTCATATAGTTCTTAAGGAAGTTGGTCCAGCTCATATTGTAGCTCTTAGCCATTTTCTTATATCTGGAAATAATCTGGTCTTCTTCAAACTTAAGCTGACGCTCAGGATATTTGATTATTTTGGAATCTGCCACAACCCTTGACCAAAGTGTCTTCTTTGTGGATTCTGCCGCTTCAGTGGTCTTTTTCTTAACCAAATTTTCTTTCACCGATGCTTCGTAAGCTTTGACTGTCTTGAAATTGGTATTTTTCTTCACGAAAGCCACATTGTATTTAGGCTTAACAGTCTGCTGCTTAGAAAGAATTTTAACAGTGAAAACCACCTTCTTGTTAGAAAGCTTCTTATTGTTGGCATAGTTCTTAGGAAATCTGAGATGTAATTTCTTGGTTTTTCCTACTTTTTCTCCAATCAAGCCATCTACAAATCCGTCAATCATAGAAGTTTGCCCGATTGTAATATTAGTATTCTTGGCACTTCCTCCCTCAAAGGTTTTACCATTTATTCTGCCTTCATAGGATACAGCAATTGTATCACCTTTCTTAACAGTTCCGGACTTAATCGTTTTAGTCTGTGACTTGGTCTTCAAAAAATTCTCAACCTCAGCTTTAATATCCTTTTTAGTTACAGAAACATCAGCCTTATCGTACTCAAGACCCTTGTAATTGCCAATCTTGATGTATTTATCATAATTCAACTTATAATCAGCTGTAAATAATCCAAATGCATCGAACACAAACACCAGAAGCAGTACAGCTATTGCAATAACTACCACCCCAATTGAAGAACCGATAATTATCTTCTTTTTCTTTGACATTATAATAATCTCCTTATAAAAAATATTAATCCGGTAAGCTGTCCTTCCCTTTGGATAAACGCAACCTACCCGTCAATCATACCATTTGTATAACTTGAATTCAAACATTATCGGATGATTTCACCAAAAAAACACATTATAAAACTTGCATTACAAAACTGTATAGAATATAATAAAAAGCGTCAAAGGGGAGATCAAATCAAACCTTTGAACGTTCTTTCTTAATTAAATAAATATCGCAACCAAAAGCCCCTGTTCGTTATGAACAGGGGCTTTTGGTTTTTGAAAAAGTGATATAATGCACCTGCATAATAATTTACGGAACAACCACTATGTCACCAATCCTCAGTAAAGCTATTCAATTCTGCTTTTTCCGCATCGGTTCATCATTCCACAGCCTGTACAGTTCTCACAACCTGCCGGATCGACTTCACCTGATTCGGCCTTATCCTTCTGCCATTTAATTGCTGCAACAGCCCAAACTGCACAAACCAGCGCGATAAACACTCCTGCCGCAAGGATATATCCTATATGACTCAAGAAATATGTCATTCTAACTCCCCCTTTGTATGCTTCTAAGATCCCTTGAGAACCTGTTCAAATCATTTTGCATTATCGCTATAACGACTAAATCCGTCACAAAGATTGATACAATCAAATACGGTACACTCTCGTCCTGAATCCTATGATAGTGCCATTTCTGATTTGCAGTTTCTGAAAGTTTCTTACTTCTAGTATACACCCAATACAATCTATAAAACGGTATCAGGAAAAAAAATACCGTTTCAAGTGCAGCACCGGAATAATCACCGTCTATAATTTTGATAGTATTTGCGGTTCTGTTCATCCAGTAGATATAGTATATCCCAATTGTAATTATTGAAAAAACAACTGCCAGTACGATATTTCTCTCCTGAAGCAAACTCTGTTGTTCAGGTCTTAAGTATCTGGGATCAAAAAACTGTTTATACTCATTTTCATGTTTCAGTTCGGGATCATCTACCCAACCATCATTATAATTATTCATTCTCTCCATCAAACCGGTTCCCTTTAATCAATATATACTTCACCAAGTCTTGAAAACTGACATTACCGCTTTATCAAAAGCTTTCAATACCGGTATAAGAACAAAGTTTTTCCCATTTTTTTCATAAAATCAATTACAATGCTGCTGCACTGCCACTGCCGCAGCAACTGTAGCTCCAACCATCGGGTTGTTACCCATTCCGATAAAGCCCATCATCTCCACATGGGCAGGAACCGATGAACTTCCTGCAAACTGAGCGTCAGAGTGCATTCTTCCCATAGTATCTGTCATCCCGTAAGATGAAGGTCCTGCCCCCATATTATCCGGATGTAATGTTCTTCCGGTGCCGCCGCCTGATGCCACTGAGAAATACTTTCTGTCAAGTAAAGTTCTTTCCTTCTTGTAGGTGCCTGCAACCGGATGCTGAAACCTGGTCGGGTTCGTTGAATTTCCTGTAATGGAGACATCTACATTTTCATGATGCATGATAGCAACACCTTCTCTGACATCAAATGCGCCATAGCACTTAACCTTTGCTCTGTCGCCTTTTGAGTATGGCTTTTCTTCAATCACTTTTAAATCGCCGCTGAAAAAGTCAAACTCTGTCTGAACATATGTGAATCCATTGATTCTTGAGATAATCTTTGCTGCATCTTTTCCCAGTCCGTTCAGGATAACACGAAGAGGTTTAGTCCTAACCTTGTTTGCGGAGTTCACAATTCCAATGGCCCCCTCCGCAGCTGCGAAGGACTCATGACCTGCAAGGAACGCAAAACATTCCGTATTCTCATCCAGCAGCATAGAAGCAAGATTTCCATGACCGATTCCCACTTTTCTGTCATCTGCCACAGAACCCTTTATGCAAAAAGCCTGGAGTCCTTCACCGATTGCCTTTGCCGCTTCTTTAGCAGATGTGGCTTCTTTTTTAATCGCAATGGCAGCCCCAAGTACATATGCCCATGCCGCATCTTCAAAGCAAATAGTCTGCACGCCTTTAGTGATTTCATACGGGTCAAAGCCCTTATCCTGACATAGTTTTCTGGCTTCTTCCAAGTCTTTAATACCATATTTTTTCATCACTTTGGTGATATTTTCTATTCTTCTGTCGTAGTTTTCGAATAAATCCATAGCCTGCCTCCTATTCCTTTCTAGGGTCTATAACTCTAGCAGCTTCATCAAATCTGCCATAGGTTCCCGTAGCCTTTTCACAGGCTTCTGCCGGGTCAATGCCGTCTTTGATAAATTCCAAAAGCTTCCCTGTATTTATGTATTTATATCCGATAATGTTGTTTTCTTCATCCAAAGCCTGTTCCAAAATATAGCCTTCAGTCAGCTGTAAATATCTCGGTCCCTTTAGCTGGGTAGAATGAATTGTACCAACCTGGCTGATCGTTCCTTTTCCTAAATCCTCAAGCCCTGACCCCACTGCAAGTCCATCCTCTGAAAAAGCAGATTGGGTTCTTCCATATATAATCTGTAAAAACAATTCCCTCATGGCTGTGTTTATAGCATCGCATACAAGGTCTGTATTCAAAGCTTCAAGCAGAGTCTTTCCTACCAGAATCTCTCCTGCCATGGCTGCTGAATGGGTCATTCCGGAGCATCCTATGGTTTCAATCAGAGCCTCTTGAATTATTCCTTCTTTTACATTCAAAGTAAGTTTACATGCCCCCTGCTGCGGAGCACACCATCCCACACCATGGGTCAATCCCGAAATGTCTTTAACCTCTTTAACCTGTACCCATTTACCCTCTTCAGGAATCGGTGACGGGCCGTGGGTAGCATCCATCCTTCCGATAGGACACATATGTTCCACTTCTTTTGTATATATCATTGCCAAACCTCCATAATAAATTACTATACAATTCCTATTTCAGTATACCACCGGTGCATATTTTGTCAATTATATGCATAGCTGCATCTTCTTTACTCATCAGCTCCAGAGGTTCCACGAAATCCCTTGAAATGAGGGTTACAAGATTTGTGTCTGTCCCAAAGCCTGCACCGTTATCTTTCAAATTATTTGCCACAATCATATCGGCGTTCTTTCTCTTCAGTTTCCTCTTGGAATTTTCCACCAAGTCCCGGGTTTCCATGGAAAATCCACATATAAACTGTCCATGCCGTTTCTCTTTGCCCAGGGTTTCCAATATATCCTTTGTTCTTGTTAACTGAATTGTCAGCTCCCCGTCCTGCTTCTTCACTTTTTGATCGGAATAATCTCTAGGGGTATAATCTGCAACTGCTGCTGCCATTATAATTATATCTGCTTCTGCGGAAATTCCTGAAACTTCATTGAACATATCTTCTGCACTTTCTACATCTATAATCTTACAGAATCTCGGAATCTTTGCTGTTGTCGCAGCTTTCACGATTGTTACATCGGCCCCTCTCATAACACATTCCTTTGCTATCGCAAAACCCATCTTGCCGCTTGAATGGTTTGTCATAAATCTTACAGGATCAATCGATTCTCTCGTGGCACCTGCTGTCACAAGAACTTTTTTACCTTTCAGATCCTTGGATATTCGGGCAGCTCTTACAATATGGTCAAATAAAACCTCCGGCTCCGGCATTTTACCCGCTCCGGTATCGCCACAGGCAAGATTTCCCACATCAGGTGTTATAACTTCCATTCCGTAGCCCTCTAATTTTCTCATATTGTCCTGAGTGATTGGATTCTCATACATTCTTGTATTCATTGCAGGAACGATTATTTTAGGGCATCGGGAAGCCAAAAATGTTGTGGTCAGCATATCATCTGCGATGCCGTTTGCCAGTTTTGCGATGACATTTGCTGTAGCCGGAGCAACCATAAATACATCCGCTTTCTTTGCCAGCTCCACATGCTCTACTTCAAATTTCCCCTTTCTCTCAAATGTATCTGTAATACATTCATATCCGCTGAGGGTTTCAAAGGTTAAAGGGGTTATAAAGCGGCAGGCATTCTTTGTCATAATTACATGAACCTCTGCCTCTGCTTTATTGAGCATGCTGACAAGGCTTGCGATTTTGTAAGCTGCGATACCTCCCGTAACACCAATTACCACCGTTTTATTTCTCAAGTTCATTTTTATTCTCCCCTTGACTATTTAATGCTCCTACATGATAACAGATAAGTATTATATTTTTCAAGTCCGGTTAAATTTCTGTGTGATTATCAAGTGATAATGTCACTATGTAAACTATCAAGGGAAACTTTCTGCAAAACGGAAATTAAAACAATCTAATCTACTAAATTTACGATTTTCTATACAAAAATACCCACATACACATGTGGGCACAAGTTATTTTTTATTTTGCACAAGCTTTCTTTGCTGTATCGCAAAGTGTTGTGAATGCTTCCGCATCGTGAATCGCAATTTCGGAAAGCATCTTTCTGTTAATTTCCATTCCGCTCTTCTTCAGTCCATCCATCAGACGACTATAGCTGATTCCGTTTGCTCTGGCTGCTGCGTTGATTCTGGTAATCCAAAGCTTTCTGAAATCTCTCTTTCTTAATTTCCTTCCGATGTATGCAAATCTAAGTGATCTCATAACCGCAGGGTTAGCTGCACGGAAAACTTTGCTCTTCTGGCCATAAAAACCCTTAGCCAGTTTCAATACTTTTTTATGTCTCTTGTGGGCATTAACACCCTTTTTTACTCTTGCCATTTCTATACCTCCAAAAACTATCTAGCCATTGATCTTAACATTCTTCTATGGTCTGCACTTGTCAAAACTGTCGACTTACGCAACCCCTGTTTTCTCTTAGGTGTTTTCTTAGTTAGAATGTGACTTTTGAATGCCTTATGTCTCTTGATTTTACCTGATCCTGTAATTTTGAGTCTTTTGCATGCACCTCTATGGGACTTCATCTTATTTTTAGCCATAATGATCTCCTCCTATGTATATTCTAATTGTTATCCCGATTATTTCTTTTGCTTCTCCGTCACTTTTGGTGAAAGGAACATTGTCAAACTTCTGCCCTCAAAGGCAGGTTTCTTCTCCGGCGCTCCAAATTCGCTGCAAGCCTCTGCAAAGGAATTCATAACTTCACGTCCTTTGTTGATATAATCCCTCTCTCTTCCTCTAAAGCGAAGACTTACCTTCACCTTATCACCTTCCTTCAGGAATTTATTCGCAGTTTTTGCCTTAACAAGAATATCATGTTCTTCGATAAAAGTACTCAAACGAATTTCTTTTACCTGAATAGTCTTCTGTTTCTTTTTAGCTTCTTTTTCTCGCTTCTGAAGCTCGTAACGATATTTTCCGTAGTCCAGAATCTTGGCAACCGGTGGATTGGCATTAGGTGAAATTTCAACTAAATCCAGCTTACTCTTATCTGCCAGGTCAAGAGCCTCGTCTCTGCTGACGATTCCTATCATATTCCCACTTGCATCGATTACTCTAAGTTCTTTTGCACGAATTTCTTCGTTAATTCTACTTTCCTTGCTAATTGTCTTACCCTCCTAATAAAAAACGGACGCACTGCATCCGCCCCGAACAAAGATTGTATTCAAGAAAGACAGTTTCTTCTCAAAATCACTATCTTCGCATAAAAAAACGGATACACCAATCCGCTTCAAAAAAGATACGCCAACATTGCGTTTCTTCAAATATTAACCAAACAAACTCCCGTCTGAAAGGTGAGAAGCGGATAACTTCTTCTTCATTACCAAGTGAGTATATCATTTCTTCCCGGTGGTGTCAATTGTTTATGGTAAATTTTGTTGTTATTCTATGATAATTTCACCCTGGGGTAAGTTCTAAAATGAAATTAGCCACCTAAAAGGAATTAGATAACAAGACCCATGCACATGAAAAATTCGCAAAAAGCGGATTCGTGATTACAGGTATCAAGAATCTGCTTCCGAATATGATGATTCAAAAGGTAGTGGTTCTAAAAAGAAAACCGAAACTAACAGGTCAATCAATTCTAAATATTTAAGTAGAAACGCAAAATCCCCAGTATCAGTATGTGAACCGGATAGAAAAAATAGTTTAACCACTTATACTGTCTGCCTCTTTCTCCATTGTATGTCAAAGTCATGCCAAAACCCAAAAAAGAGTAAAGTTCTTTTATAATCGACAGGTAACCCAGACCTGCCCCGAGTATCGGTTTGTCGTAGAATATATAAAAAAGATAAGCAACAACTATAGCATGGTAGTCATAATCAAGGCTTAACTGCATAGCCAAAAACCCAAAGAGAATTACAATAATAATCGATATAACATACCACAAAACTTTATTATCCAACTTGTTTTTTATACTATCGATTATCCAAATTGTAATAAGACATAGAGCCAGTGTAAACATCATGTTGTTCCAATGCGGATCAAAAAAAGTTTTCGATGTAAACATATCAAAAGGAACTTCTGATATGACTCCGAATATCAGAAGGGTAATCAAATATTTTTTTCTGTTACTTGTCTTAAAGAATCCTTCAACTATAAAAAAGATAAAAATAGGAAAAGCAATTCTTCCTAAAATCGAAAATATGTTAGATAAGTAGAGCAAAAAACCTCCACCGTCAAGCATAGGTGTTACTATTGCATTGTTTACATGATCTATGAGCATTGATATAAATGCTAAATATTTTAGTTGTGCTCCGCTAAAAAACTGAAACTTTTTTAAATTCTCTTGTTCAAATCGTTTGTTTATTTCCATAATTCTTTCTCCTCAATGTATCACTTGATACATATATTGATTCATATTTTCTGTTTTATACATTACTTGCCCTACTTAAATTCGCCCCACAAGGCTCACTTCCCGCTTTATACCCCTTTTTAGAATAATATATCTTACATTCTTTAAAAAATAAGTCCGGCGGGATTACTTTTTTAGCATATATTCAGAACCGGTCATTTTCCGTTTATGTTCTAAATCGCATAAAAAACAAGTGCATATATCAACATTGATTACACTTTAATAACTACACTTGGGGGTGCGGACAAAAACCTGGACACATATTAGGGCTCTAAAAGGAGTCATTTAT
>ERZ772956.695-NODE-695-length-24129-cov-6.036429_pt1 | contig 24129 bp, 19 predicted proteins | sample MGYA00580683_ERZ772956 | MGnify/ENA primary metagenome ERZ772956 (study PRJEB29015, sample SAMEA2738077) | human oral metagenome | biome: human oral; feature: human-associated habitat; material: saliva | place: China | collected 2212 ... | reverse complement strand
GGGCGACCGGGCCGCCGGATAGCAGTCAGCCTCAGCCGCCCGGGCTAGGACCGGTCCGGGCGCGGGAGGGAGCGCGGAGCGGCGGGGCGGATCCAGGCGGTGGCGTCGGCGGGCAGGACATTGACGGCCCGCTCGAGGTTCCCGCCGTCGCCGTCGGATTCGACGCACCCGAGCGGGACGGAGGCGAGCAGCACGTCGCCGTCGGGGAGCGGGACGTCGGCGTCGAAGCTCGTCCAGCACTGCACGCCGCCGCGGGCGAAGGCGAGCACGCGCTCGTCGCGACGCACCCACTCCAGCGGCTCGCCGTTCGCCGCGCCCCACACCCGACGGCGCAACCGCAGGCCATCGCGATACAGGCTCAAAGTCGAGTCGGGGTCCGCCTCCTGGACCGCGACGGCGTGTGCGCCCCAGCCGACCGGCTGGGGCAGATGGGGTTCGGCTCCGCCGTCGGGGCCGAATCCGAAGGAGTCGCCGGTCGCCGTCCACGGCAGCGGGACGCGGCAGCCGTCGCGGCCCTTCTCCTTGCCCCGCATGCGGAAGGCGATCGGATCCTGAAGGCGCCCCTCGGGGATGTCGGGCACCTCGGGCAGACCCAGCTCGTCGCCCTGGTAGAGGTACATGGCCCCGGGCAGAGCCATGACGATCATGGCGGCGGCCCGGGCCCGACGCTCGCCCTGCACGGCGTTCTGAGGCGGAGCGACGCCATCGGCGCCGATCCACGCCCGGGCCATGCGCTGGGCGATGCCCGCCGGGTAGGAGGGATCGGGCTCACCGCCCTCGGCGTCGTCGGCCGGGTCGAAGCCCAAGCGGGTGGTCACGCGCGGGGTGTCGTGGCAGCCGAGGACCCAGGTGGTTGAGCCGCAGACCGCCTCGTCGGCGAGACCGCCGTCGATGGCCCAGCCGATCGAGCGCGCGCTCCAGTCGGCGTCCTGCATCTGGAAGTTGAAGGCCTGTCCGAGGCTCGCGGCGTAGGCGGGGCGGCGGGAGGCGGCGACTCCGGCCTCGGCGACGGCGAAGCGCGGCGGATCGTAGGACTCCAGCAGGGCGCGCCAGGCGGCGTAGATGTCGTGGACCTCGTCGCGGTCGAGCAGAGGGTGGGAGCCGTCCTCGGGCAGCGGCCACCAGGGAATCTCCGCCATCGGCCGGTAGGGTTCGGACATGTCCTTGGCCATGCCGGGGGCGAAGTCGACGCGGAAGCCGTCCACACCGCGGTCGCACCAGAAGCGCAGGGTGGTCAGAAGGTCCTCGCGCACGGCCGGGTGGTCCCAGTTGAGGTCGGGCTGCTCGGGGGCGAAGACGTGGAGGTACCACTGGCAGGGGCGGGGCGTGCCCGGGCCGGTCAGGGGCGCGCCATCGGGGGTGCGGTCGTCGATGCGCTCCCAGGCGGAGCCGCCGAACATGGAGCGCCAGTCGTTGGGCGGCTCGGCCCCGTCCGGGCCCGCGCCGTCGCGGAAGTGGTAGAGGGCGCGCTCGGGGGCGTCGGGGCCGCCGGCCAGGGCGGCGCGGAACCATGCGTGGCGGTTGGAGGAGTGGTTGGGGACGATGTCGACCATGATGCGGATGCCGGCGGCATGAAGGGCGGCGACCAAACGGTCGAAATCGGCCAGGGTGCCGATGCGCGGGTCCACGTCGCGGTGGTCGTCGACGTCGTAGCCGCCGTCGGCCAGGGCCGAGGGGTAGAAGGGCGAGAGCCAGACGGCGTCGACGCCGAGAGCCGCCAGGTACGGCACGCGACTGGTGATCCCGTCCAGGTCGCCGACGCCGTTGGAGTCGGCGTCGGCGAAGGACCGCGGGTAGATCTGGTAGACGACGGCGTCCTTCCACCACTCGCGGGAGAGGGGAGTCGGAGTTCCGGTCGGAGGCGGGGCGGGCTGCGAGTTCGCGGTCACGGGCGCATCCTGCCAGGAATCGGGTGGAACGCAGAACGCGCGGGAGACGGAGCGACGCTCGCATGCCGGGCATCGAGAGCACCAGGACGCCGAGGAGACGGTCGTGCGGGCGCCGATCCCGCCGGGCCCGCCGAAGCGCCGGGCACGAGCCGAGGCCCCCGAGGGAGCCAGCGGCCCCGAAGCCCGACGTCGTCCGCGGTCGCCAGGGGCACCGGGCCCGGCGGGAGCGCCAGTATCTATGACGGGCTTCCCCATCGCCGCGCAAGCCCGCCTTATGACGTACAATTACCTGTACAACATGTTCAGTAGTAGAACGTCCTAGCAGGAGGCCGGGGCCATGAAGACCATGACCTACACCGAGTCGCGCGCCCACTACGCCGAGGTCCTCGATTCCGTCGTCGACGACTGCGAGGAGGTCGTCATCGTCCGCGCCGGTCACGAGCCCGCCGTCATCGTCTCCCTCGCCGAGTACCAGTCGCTCAAGGAGACGGACCATCTCCTGCGCAACCCGGTCAACGCCCGGCGCCTGCTCGGCGCCACCAGGCGGCTCGAGGCCGGTGGTGGGACCGCTCACGATCTCATTGAGAACGAGAACGACTGATATGGGACTCGTCTGGGATGACGGCGCCTGGGAGGAATACCTGCGGTGGCAAACCCGGGATCGCAGGATTCTCAAGCGCATCAACCGGCTCCTCCGCAATATCCAGCGCAATGGGAACACCGGCATCGGCAGGCCGGAACCTCTGCGCTACAACCTCGCCGGATACTGGTCCCGCCGCATCACCGAGGAGCACCGTCTCGTCTACCGCATCGACGAACACGGCAATATTCTCATCGCCTCGTGCCGACAGCACTACGAGGACCGGTGAGGCCGGCGAGCTGAGGCCGGCGAGCATGACGGCGGCGATGTCATCGGGCGGATCGGCCGGAGGGACGACTCGGCGCTGTCAGCCGGGACGGGCGGCCCCGCGAGCGGGGCCCGGAGGCCCCGGCGGGCCGGGCGGCCGGCAGCGCAATCCTCCACCGCGCGCATAATGTCCAATCAGACCGGCAGACGGATGGTTGAACTGATCGCGCACTCATCACTCCTGCGCAAGCTGCTGACGAATCCGCTCAAGGTGCTCCTCGATCCAAGCGGCCACCCGTGACGGTACTCGTTCGGCTGCACCAGCCGCCCAGGCGCTGGAGAACCGGTCGATCATCTCATCAACGACGTTAAGGACATCATCGTCGTCGACATTCAAACCCGCCTGGAGCCGCACGAAGTGGTCACGGGAGATCTCCGACAGCCGGGCCGTACCGAAGAAGGGCAGGCCCAGATCGGCATGGTCGGGGTAGGCGGCCGTGCACACGAGGTCGTAGGCGGGTGAGAGTCTCGCTATCTTCCGATCCGGATAGATGAGTGACCAGTTCTTCAGGTGGGCATCCCCATTGCCGATGAGCAGGTTGAAAACCGTTCGACGCACCATCTCCCGCAATGAGGCACGATCCCGCCCGCGATAAGCGATAGCAGCGAGGGACTCGACCGTGGATCGGTACTTCTCCTCGCCAGCCCCGAAGCATCCGAGCACCTGGGCGAAGTCCTCGATATGGATGCGCCTGCCGGGCGAGCGGTCGAAGCGGCGCACCACGTAGGCCTCGTCCTCATCGGATGGCCATAGTCCTTCCCCAAGCTCATCCACCTGATCATGATGCCGCACATGGACCTCAGGAACCTCAATACCGACCTCGCCCGCCAACCGCATCATAGCAGTCTCGTTCGCCACGAGCCCCGGATAACGGCCATCGGGAGTTTTTACGATCCAGTCGCCGCCTTCGCCATGGGCGGGGAGCACCAGCCGGTCTCCCTCCTGACGCATGGAGAACTTCAGTCCCACCCCCGCCAAGGAAAAGCGCAGGCGTCCGGAAGGCTCAGGGATGTTCACAGGAACATCACTCGCCCTCTCGAATCCCTCGATGACACACGCTCCGGAATCCGGGATGACCTCAACCGCTCCCGGAAGATCACCTCCGATCCTCACGAGCAGGTCGATCTCACGCTGAGTGCTGACTCCCTGCTCACGAGCGATCAGCTCCCTGAGGCGCCCCTCGGGCAGAAGATTGGAGAACCACGCGGGCACCCTGTTGGTCGCTCGAGGCTGCTTACGTGGATGCTCTTCGAACCAGCGCCCCAGCACCGCGCGGTCGAGTCGATCCCATTAGTCCCGATCGAAGACGAACTTCGTAAAGGCGTCTCTTCGATGAATCGCTCCGACATGCTCCCCGTGAAGGAGAACGGCATAGACCGCTTCGATCATGACGCTTCACTTTTCTGCCAGTCCTCATCGGTGAAGTAGTCACCGAGCGGTGGGGTGTCCTCATGCCCATAGGCGGTGCGCGCCCTAATGAAGTCACCGAGGTAGCTGCGCAGCAGCTCAGTTCTCGCTTCAATGACGTCCTCGTACCGGTTCTCCTGAAGGTCATGCAGGATCTGCTCGTCCAGAAGCAGCGAGGCGAGCTCGAACTCAGAGTCCAGGAGTGAAAGCAGATCGCGACGATCTTTTGTCGAGATCACCTTGTTCGCGGCGACAGGAGCTCCGTCGGGGAGAAGGGAGGCCGGAACCAGGTCGGAGACCACGCCCCGCGGTGTCGTCTCACTCTCGAGCTGCACATCCAGTGTCTCCGTCGTTATCGGGGCGCCTGAGTCCGGATCGATCGGCTCCAGGTTCCACATCGCGGTGAGAATCACCTTGCTGTCGGAGCGAGTAGCTCGAAACACACCGAGATCAGGGATTTTCGGGGCGCTCACGAGCGTTGCAGCACTGAGAAGTCTTTGGACCGACGCCGATTCCTGACGGGGAACAAGGCAGGCCGCCATATCTCGCAGATCCGTCTGAGAACCATTGATACCGAGTTCATCGGCACCGACGCTCGTGCGCCAGAACCAGCGTCGAAGTAGCTCAAGATTACGGTCCTGAGCGTGGGGAAAGAAGGCGAAGAACCTTGTCAGGACAAGCAGCTGGAAACGAAACGGAAGGAACGTCATATGAGGAACACCGCACTGCTGGAGGAACAGTGCGGCCGCGATGAGAGCTCGTTCCGTTGCCGCATAGGCCTCTTCCTGATTTTCATTGGAAAAGTCGCTCACAGCACGACGTCTGGGAGAGAATTCTCCATGAACATCACGAGTGATATCCGTGTGGCGTCGCACCAGGAGCGCCTGAACCACAACCTTGTCCGGCAGAGCCCCGAAATGCGTCTGCTCGTCAACGTGTGCTGCGATACCCGCCGTCGTCAGCCCCTTGCTCGGCCCGCCGTGAATCGCATCAAAGATCTCCGCCGCATTGAGCTTCTTACCTCGATTGTTAATTCGGTCGAAGACCTCTCGAAGAACCGCTTCATCAGCATCCTCCATGATCGTCGCTGGAACCGAGACATCAGCGAGGCTCCCGGTAACCTCCTGGATATGAGAGGCGTATTCAGCTCCGTCAGGATTGTCTCTCAACCACGCCAGCGCGCGCCCCAGATCGAATAGGTCAGGCAGCGGAATGATGAGTGACGACCCCGAATCACGCAAAGGGATGACCTTCTGCTCCCCCAACGAGTACCCCAAGGAGAATCTCGAATCGCGTGCTCCTTCCGGGTCGACGACATTCACGAGGCTGGTGATGCGCTGCTGACCATCCACCACCCACAAGGCCTCCGGAAGACTACCCGCGTCAACGTCAAGAGCGCCGATCCTCAAATGCTCCGCCCCCGCCTCCCGTTTCCAGAGCAGAAGACTGCCGATCGGATACCCGCGAAGCACGGAGTCGATGAGATTGAGGACATCCTGCTTCTCCCAGCGGAAAGAACGCTGAAACTGAGGCACGCGCAGACGCCCGGCTTTCACCAGGGATCGCAGCTGCGCAATGCTGTAGCTCTGGCTGCTGGAGAGGGCCTGCGGTTCGCTCATACATCAATTATGCCGAACACCACTGGCATCATCGATATGACCTGGAAACTAGGACATAGGTCCCACTTCTCTCAGCACTCGACACCGTTGACGGCCAGCCCGCCGCAGGACGTCTCCTTGTACTTGGCGAGCACGTCCTCGCCGGTCTGACGCATGGTCTCGATGACCGTGTCGAGGCTGACGGCGTGGCCGAGTCCAGGGTCGTGGAGATGAGGCAGCGTCCGGGGCGACGGCGGACAGTCCGAGCGCAGCGGGGCCGGCGGTATCCTCGGCCAGGATGGAGCCCGCCGCGGCTGCGGAGGCGTTTGAGGAGGCGTTCATCGAGGCAGAGGAGCCGCAGCTGATCACGTCCTCAACGATGCACGCCCAACGCCCGGGCCCCAAGTCCTACGTCTTCGCCCCGCCGCCCCGCCACCATCGCGCAGTCGACCCGGCGTGCGGGGCTCCTGGGACTCATCCGAGCAGAAGCGTGTCCAAATCTGCTGCAAAGAAGCCGCAAGCCCGTATCGGCGGCGGATGAAACCCCGGAATATCAACGATTCTCCTCGCTCATTCCGACGTGATCCGGGCCTTTGTAACAGATTTGGACACCCGGACCGGGATCGTCCCCACCCGGGAGGGCGGCGGGGCCTGTGCGCCCCTGCGGAGGCCCGCGCTGCGCCCCCTCGCCATCGCGGCCGATCCGGCGCAGAAGCCAACCAATTCCGGCGCGGGCCGCTGTCAGTCGGTCGGGCGCACGAGCCACCAGGCAGCGTAGGGCGGCACGGGCACCTGCCCGTCGCCGGCGCCCTCGAGAGTCGTCGAGTCGGACGGAACCGTGCCGGTGAGCGCGTCGACGGCTCCCAGCACCCCGTACTCGGCGAGCCTCCGGGCGGGGACGCTCCTCCAGTCGGGAGTCACGTTGTACACGCCGACGAAACTGCCGCGGGGGTGGTCGCGGTAGGTGACCAGCACGCCCTCGTCATCGACCGGGGCCACCACCGTGCGCACGTCGGCGCTCAGCTGCGGCAGACTCGCCCGCACCCGCCCCAGGTGGGCCAGATCGGAGAAGATGCGCCCCTCGACGGTGGAGCGATCGTGCCTGTTCTCCACGCGGGACTCGTCCAGGGCGGGGCGACCGGCCCATCGCGAATCGATCTCGTGTCCGGGCTCGGTATCCCAGTTTGGGTCGTTGAACTGACCGAGCTCGTCCCCGGACCAGATGACCGGCACACCGCCCCACCCGTAGATGACGGCGTTGGCCAGACGCAGGGCGTTGAAACGCTCTTCCAGCCAGGTGCGCAGCTCCTCCTCGCGCCAAGCGGGCGTGGACTCGTCGATGCCCTCGACGGCCTCGGCGGCGGCTTCGATGCCGATGAGAGAGGCGGCGGTGCCCGCAATACGGCGGTCGTTCGTGACGGGATTGTACTGGAAGACCAGGCCGCGGGCGTCGCTCATGGGGTAGGCCCCGCGATACCAGTCGGCGAGGAAGACGCGGTGCCAGTAGCCGTTGAGACCCACTGCGGCCGCATCGTCGTCCCCGATGGCCCAGCCGATGTCGTCGTGGCAGCGGATATATGTGATCCAGGTGGCCGTGGACGGCTCGACGGGCAGCGCGTCCAGGGCATGAGCGGCGAGTGCGACATTGCGGGTGGCGAGCATGGACCAGACCTGGACCATGAGGGAGTTGTGGTAGGCGAGGTCGGAGACCTTGCCGGTGTAACGGCCCTGGCCCAGGTACTGGAGGAGCTCGGTGGGGGCGACGATCGCCTCGGCCTTGAGGTCGACGGCGGGGCAGGCGATGCGGGTCAGGGCGCGCAGGACCTCGGTGATGGCGTGGACCTCGGGCTGGCCCTGGCAGTCGGTGCCCTTGCGCTTGATGGTGAAGGCGATGGCGTCCAGGCGCAGCACCTCGACGCCGCGGTTGGCCAGGTCCAGGACGATGCCGGCGAACTCGGCCATGACGTGGGGGTTGCGCCAGTTGAGGTCCCACTGGAAGGAGTTGAAGGTGGTCCACACCCAGCCGCCCACGCCGTCGTCCCAGGTGAAGTTGCCGGGGGCGAAGTCGGGGAAGACCTCCGGCAGGGTGCGCTCGTAGGCGTCGGGCTCGGTGCGGTCGGGGAAGATGAGGAAGTAGTCGCGGTAGCGCTGCTCGCCGGCGCGGGCCCGCACCGCCCACTCGTGCTCGGCGGCCACGTGGTTGAGGACGAGGTCCACCACCAGGGAGATGCCCTCGGCGCGCAGCTCGCCGGCCAGGTGCTCGAGGTCCTCCATGGTGCCCAGGTCCGGGCGCACGGTGCGGTAGTCGGCCACCGCGTAGCCGCCGTCGGAGTCGCCGGGGCGCGGGGTGAGCAGGGGCATGAGGTGGAGGTAGGTGACGCCCAGCTCGCGCAGGTAGTCGATGCGGTCCTCCACGCCGCGCAGGGTGCCGGCGAAGCGCTCGGTGTAGGCGGCGTATCCGACGCGGCCCGGGTGCTGGGCCCAGGCGGGGTCGAGGGTACGGGCCAGATCCAGGCGGCGCAGCTCGTAGTCGCGCTCCGCGTAGGCCCGGGCGGCCAGGGCCAGCAGGTTGAGGACCTCCTCCTCGGCGGCGTCGCCGTAGAGGGTGGTGAGCCCGTCGAGGAGGTCGGGGTACCAGGCCTCGGCGCGCGTGAGGAAGATGTCCCGCTCCACGGCCTCAAGCGGGTCCAGGACGTGGAAGACGATGTCGTTGAGGGATGGCGGGAGGGAAGTGGCGGCGCTCATAGATCTATGGTCCCCGATTCAACGCCGCTGCGGTACTGATTTGCTCACCGTCCCACCAGCGGGATCGATCGTGGACGGGGAGGCCCACCGGTGGGAACATTCTCGATCAGGCAGGGACACCGTGGCTCCGCGAGCGCTGGAACGTCAGGATCCGACGGCGTCGTAGGACTCGCGGTGGGCCAGGATCCGGGCGGAATTGGCCTCGATCCAGGTGCGCAGCGCGTCGATGGGCGCCTGGAGGCTGCGGCCCAGGTCGGTCAGCTCGTAGTCGACCCGTGGCGGCACACCCGGCAGCTGGGTGCGCGTCACCAGGCCGTCGCGCTCCATGGATCGCAGCGTCTGGGTGAGGACCTTGGGCGTGACCCCGCCGACCCGAGCGCGCAGCTCCCCGAAGCGGTTCGGCCCGTCAGCCAGGACCGTGACCACCAGCGGGGTCCAACGGTCGACGACGTGACGCAGCACCGTGCGCGACGGGCAGGCGGGCGAGAGGATGTCGAAGTCGAAGACCGGCGCCTGGGTTCCCTCCGCGGCTGGAACCTCGCAGCATGGGGCGCTCTCCTGAGGAACAGTGTCTCCTGACTCGCCTGAGGACAGCTCCATCGCGCCCTCCACACCCGAGGTGTCGGCGCTGCGAGCGGCGACGCTCCTCGCACTGCTGACGCCACCTTGTACCGCCTTCCGCCGCTCAGCCATCAGCCCCTCAGCTCGTGACACAACACACTCCCTTAGTTACTTTGAGGTACTCAGTATCTAAAGAATACCATCGAGTCATCACGAGGTCGCCGGTACCCGGCACACCCACCTCGGACCAGCACCCCCTACCTGGAGGAAGTCATGAAGATCGCCGTCATCGGAGGAACCGGCATGGTCGGCTCGGCCACCGTCACCGAGGCCGCCGGCCGCGGCCACGAGGTCGTCTCCGCCTCGCGCTCGGGCCGTCACGCCGAGGGAGCCGCGCAGGACGTCACCCTCACCCTGGCCGACACGCAGGCCGTCGTCGACCTCGTCAACGGCTCCGACGCCACCGTTATCGCGGTCTCCGCCGGCCGCGGGGAGTCCGCCCAGCCCGTCATCGACGCTCACCGCGCCCTCATCGCGGCCGCCCCTACCGGTCGGCTCATCGTCGTCGGCGGCGCCGGCTCCCTGCTCACGCCCGACGGCACCCGCCTGGTGGACACCCCCGGGTTCCCCGAGGAGTACAAGGCCGAGGCCCTGGCCTTCACCGAGGTCCTCGACCTCTACCGCGAGGCCGGCAGCGCCCTGACCTGGACCTTCCTCTCCCCCGCCCCGGAGTTCACTGACAAGCCGCGCACCGGCACCTACACCGAGGGCGCCGACCAGCCCGCGGGCAGCGAGATCTCCGTGGCCGACTTCGCCGTCGCCCTGGTGGACGAGGCCGAGAAGGACGCGCACCGCGGCCGCCGCTGGACCATTGCCAACGCCTGAGCCCGTGGAACCATCCGTGTTGTCGGGGTGGGCGGAATCGTCGAGGTCCCGCCCACCTCGACTCACTCAATCACTGGCGGGCCGGGACGGTCCTGGAGGGCCTCCCATACCTCCTTGCTCGCGTGCGGCCAGGCGACGCGTTCCTGCTCCAGCCGGATACCTCGGGTACTCACAACCTCCCACGCCCACCGTTCAGAGGCGGTAAGCCCGTCGGGGATCGACCGTCCCTCATGCTTGTCAGCCGCCGGGTCTGGGACCACCAGCGTGGCGTAGCGTTCCAGGACCTCGGGGCCCATGAGGATCGATCGAACCTGCGGGAGACGGGATCGCAGACGGGCCAGGATGGCGAGCCCATCAACATCGACGTCTCCCCAGTAGAGGACCCGCTGCGCTCGAAGTACCCAGCTCAGGTCGCTGACGGCGTCGACGGCGTATCCGGCTCCCCACAGGGCCACAGTTCCCGGACAGTCCTCCAGAGCGAGAAAGGTCGTCAGGTTCTCCACAATGACGACAGTCGCGGGCACCGACTCCGACCGCTGGGGCAGGTCACCGTTCCGTGGGGTGGGCCAGAGCCGGTTGAGCTCCGCAACAGGTGCCGCCAGATCGCGCAACCCCGACGGCGCGAGGCCGGCATCGAGGACCCTCAATCGCACCGTGTGCCGAGGCGGGGTGAGTAGTCCCAGATCCACATCGCGGGCATCCTCCCCCCGGAGCGCCCCGAGCAGGCGCAGAACTACACGCCGGTGGGCTTCCAGCCACTTGGTGTCCATGCCGGCCAGCGGAAGCTGACGCAGATAGAGGCCGGAGACCGGGTGAGTGGTAAGCCATGTGACGGCGCCGAGGAGTCGCTCGACGTCGTCGTCCGAGTAGTCCGCCACGGTGGTGATGACGGAGGCGATGGCCATTGAGATCGCAGCAGCATCGGCCTGTTCATCCCCCGGCACCGCCTTGGCTCCGCCCTCTCCTGTTGCCCCGAGATCCTCATTCTGATCACGGAGCGATTGACGCAACCCAGTAAGAACATCTCGCATTCGAGATGCTCGCTGTTCGGCCCGCCGCCAGTGCTGCAACCGGCCGCAGGCACGGGCCACGGCGGCCGCTCCGTCAAGGACGGCTCGGACGGGAACCTGCTGAACACCCATGGAGGTCCAGCGCCGCGAGGCGCGTTCAAGGTGACCACCGTGATCACCCCACATCCTCTCCCACTGGCGCCATGAGGCGATCCATCGCGTGACCTCCTCGGAATGGTTCAACGCCTGCTTCTCCGTAGGCGCATCGAGCGGAAGAACAAGCCGCTCATTGCGGGCGTTACTGGGATCGGCGGCCCAGGTTGGTAGAGCCTGCCTGTAGCGCTTAGCTGCTCGCGAGCTCAGGTCGTCAGGGTCCCTCACAACGAACCCTCCTCATCAGTGAAGATTGAGAAGAGGTTCTCCTCGTTGTCCTCGTGGGTGCCGGATGCCGAGGCCGCCGTCTTATCCGCCCCCCGCGGGTCGGTGACCCCGACGACGTCGGCCCCCGCCACAACCCCCTCCTTCTCGGCGTCGTCAACGTGCTCAGCGTCCCCGACGCTCTCGGTATCCTCGGTATTCTCGAACAGGACCAGGGAAAGCTGGGAGCAGCGTCCCTCGGCGTCATTGGTGACCATGGCGGCCCCGCCGACGTGCTCCTCCAGGGTCTGGAGCATCTTCATGGGGGTGGCCAGCAGGAGCTGGAAACCGAATCCGCTGAAGACGTCGAGGCCGGCGCGGGTGAACTCGGTGTCGGTCTTGTCGAAGGCCTCATCCAGGACGACGAGCGCATAACCGGGGACGGGGTCACCGGCCTCGGTGAGCTGGTAGCGCAGAGCCGCGGCCAAGCAGAAGACAACCAGCTTCTGACGCTGGCCTCCGGAGAGCCCGCCCGCCCCTTCGTAGTAGTCCACTGCGGTACCGTGCTCATCGCGCTCGACGGCGGTGAAGGACACGTGCAGCCGCGTATCCAAGCACTGGTTACGCCAGGTCAGGTCTCGCTGCTCGGAGGAGGCCAGCCGTGTCATCACCGCGTTGAGCAGCTCGAAGCGCGCCTCGGCCTCCTGCTGCGTCTCATCGGCCAGGTCCAGGGATCCCGTCGAGATCGTGGCGAGATCTGCCAGGAAGTCTGCGACGACGGGCAGCCTGCGTTCGGAGACCTCGATGCGCAGGTGGTGGCCGGGTGAGTACTCGGTGTCCTGGAGCGCATCGTTGACCGGGCCGATCCTGGTGCGGACCTGGCTGACGGCGCGGCGGATCTCGCTGGCGAGCTGGCCGATATTCTGGCTCGACTGCGATTGGAGGAGCTCGGAGAACCGCCGCTCATGACGCGGCAGGTCGTCAGCACGTAGATCCTTGAGGACCTTGAGGTGGTCATCCAGATAAGCGGGCTCGGGGCGCACATCCGCTCCCGCCGCCGGCCACTGCTCCCCGAATCTGACCATAATGCTGACGGCGTCGCGCAGAGCCTCATTCTCCCGGCGCAGGGCCCGCTGACGTTCCTGGCTCAGCTCGCGGGTGACGCTTGTGGCGACCTGCCCGATCTCATCAAGGGTGGGATGTCGCTTGCGGGACCTGAAGCGCTTGTCGAGCTCCTCGCTCAGGGACTCATCCAGGTCGGGCTCGTCCTCCACCGCCAGGCGCTCGAGCTCCTTGGTGGTCTCCTCCAGGCGGGAACGCTGCTGCTTCAGGTTCGCCCGCAGGCTGATGTGCCGTTCGCGGGCCTGCTCCTCCGCCACGCGGGCGGCCTCCAGACGGGTGTCGAGCTCAACCAGTCCCGGCAGGTCCTGGGTCAGACGGCCGCACTGGGCCTCCAGGTCAGCGACGATGCCACTGGCCGTGGTCACATCGACCTCCTCCCAGGTCGACTCCGCGGCCCGCAGACAGGCGTCACGTCTCTCCTGCATCTGGCGGGTCCGCCGAGTCAGGTCCTCCAGCTGAGCATTCACCTCGCGCTCGCGCCGCCGGAGCCGGTCCACCTCCTGACTGACCTGGTCGAGGCGCTGGGTGGCGTCGACGCCGATCGTCCAGAACCTGGGATTGGTCAGGTCCCGCCGGTCGTCCTTGAGGTGGGCAGTGCGCGAGGACTTGACCTGACCGGCGCGGGTGACCCCTCGTTCCACGCCCGCGAGCGCGGCGGCGTCCTCGACACAGCGGTGGTCGAAGCGTCGCAGGATCTCAGTGTCGAGCCACTGCGCGTAGTCGGTGCCCTCCACTGGCCGCAGCTTGCGGGCCAAGGCGTCGGGACTGACACTGCGAGCCTCACCACCGGGCAGGACCCGAAGGTAGGACAAGCGGGTGCCGAGCCGTTGGACGTCGACGGCGTCAGCGACCTGCCGATAGAGGCGCTCGGGAACAAGCATGGTGCGGGCGAACCCGGAGGCCACCGCCTCGACCGCGACACGCCAGGTCTCCTGCCCCTCCACGATGGTGAGGATCTCGCCGACGAAAGGAAGGACCGAAGCCGGCTGACCGGTGGCGCGCGAGATGACCTCGCGGGCGTCGAGCAGGTCCGGGGCCATGGCCGAGCGGGTCCTGGTGATGCGCTCAGCCTCGGCGCGCAGCGCCTTCAGCTGGTCGGCGAGCTCGAGCTTGTCCCGCATCACAGCGTGCGCCTCCACCTCGAAAGACTCCAGCTGGACCCGAAGCTCATGAGCCTCCCGATCCAGCTGATCGGCAAGCTCAGCAAAGGCGGCGGCCGTCTGCGGAGGCTCGGTTCCCAGGACGCCAAGGTGCCCGGCCAGGTTGCGCAGCTGGTCCTCCACTCGCGCCAGGTCCTTGCGGGCGGACTCGAGGCGAGCCTGTACCACCGGGAGTTCACTGCCTGCCACCCCGGCCCTGGCGGTGGTGAGGTCCTGGACCTCGGCCCGGGCTCTGTCCTCGGCACGCTTAGCGTTGTGAACCTCCCCGTCCAGGGCGGTGACGGCGGCACGGGCCCGGTCCCGAGTCTGTTCAAGCCGGTCCCGGCGCAGCCGGCGGACGTAGGCATCGACACTCTGGGAGAGTTTCTCGCTAAGTTCCTGATCCTGTTGCGCCCGGCTGATGGTATGGCTCAAAGGCAGCAGAGGAGCCAAAATCTCCTCCTGCCTGCGGGCATCAACGACGGCCGCATGCGCGTCACGCAACTCGGCGAACTGCTCCACCGCATCATCAGCCAAGGAGAAGGTGCCGGGGGTATCGAGCATGAAGTCACGCAGGAGCGTGTCCAGGCTGGTCAGGCTCTTGGCGGCTTGAGTGCGGTGGAGGAGGCGCTGGGCCACCTCACCGGACAGTCCCAGACGTCGTCGGAAGGCTGCCGCGAAGGAACTGTAGCCTTGGAAGAAGCGAGCCCTATCTCCCAGATGTTGACGCAGCCTCCGTTTGTCTACCCCTTCTCGGATCATGCCTATGAGCTCGACGAGGTCCTGCTGGCCCTCGACGAGGATCTCGACCTGACTGGCCGAGTCCGCTCCGCTGCGCACGTGGTAGAGCTTGAGCAGTGTCAAAGTATCTGCGGGGTGCAGGCGGGTGAAGGTCAAGGCGATGCCGCTGCGAGTGGCACCGGGCCGCAAGTAGTCGGTGACAACCTCGCCGGTGGTCTCCTGCGTGACCCGCCTGTAGGCGCCACGCACATAGGACAGGACGGTGCGGGAACGGTCATTGGTGCCGGCGTCCTGGGCGGCGGCGTTGAAGCGCAGGTGCTTGGCGGGCACCAGGACGGCGGACAGGGCGTCCAGGAGGGAGGACTTGCCGGAGCCCGAGGGACCGGTCAGCAGCAGGCCCGAGCGGGGGACGGGCAGGTCGTGATAGCCACCGAAGGTGCCCCAGTTATAGACCTGGATCCGGGCGAGTCTGTGCTGCCCCGCTGTGGCGCTCTGGACAGCGCCTGCGCCCACGCCCTTCGCAGAGCTCACCGCGCTCATCACTTCACCTTGTTCTCAGCCGATGCGGCAGCGTCATCACTGCCATCATCACCGTTACTGTCATGACGGCGCCCATGACGATCAGCGCTATCGGTGCTGGCGGCGGCGTCGGCCTCGCCGGCATCCTCCCCCAGCATCCGACGGTACTCGGCGGCGATCGCCGCGACCTCGTCAGGGCCGAAGATCAGGTTGAGCACCGGGGAGATCTGGAAACGGTCAGGCACCTGAGTGGTACGCAGTATCGAAGCGTCCTTCATCTTATTGATCGAGGCATTGACCCGCTTGGCGAAGCCGGCGTGATCAGTGGAGGCGTGCGGACGGTAGACCGCGAGGTGGTCCTGCAGTTCGGAGCGGTCAACGAAGGCGCGCTGCCCGCTGGTCTCGCCCCGCAGCACGAGGGTGCGCAGATGCAGCAGGAGCACCGTGTCCACAAGTGTTAGGGGTAGCGATCTCACGACGGAGGGCGCCTGCCCGCTGGGATCCTCAACGTTACGCACAAAGGCGACGCCCACGTCACGGTCCATCACCAAAGTGAGGAAGAGGTCCGCCAGGTAGCGGCGCACACTGGGCTCATCGGAGACAACGGCGTTCCACAGGTCCGGGTGGAGCTCCGAGCTGACGTAGGGCCCCTGAAGGAGACGGACAAGGGCTCGGCGCGTATCCCGGGCCAGCCCTCCGGCATCCCCCTCCCACAGGGCGGCGTGGCCGGTGGAGCCCTGGGCGAGTCCGTCCGGTCCCTGTTCCGAGCACTGGATCTGACCCTCCGATTGGGCGAGGACCTGGTTCACGGATTGCTCTGCCACCTGCTTCTCAGGTCGGTTGGCCTGCATGCACTGCTCCCTCTGCTTGACGATGTTCCCCGGCCTCGGAGGTGAACAGGAGCCGGGGAACGCTGGCAGCACGCTCCCGACCAGCCTTAGAGATCCAGGTCACGCGCTCGACGCCGTCGACCACCTGCCCACGACGCCGCGCCAGCAACAGGAGGCCGATAACACTGGCAAGACCCTGGGTTGCGGGCGAGTCCTCAAGAACCTGGGCCACCGTGGCCGCGCCGCGCCGCGCCACCGAGGCGGCAACGGCGTCCTCGAGCTCAACCATGTCGATCTCGCTGGCACGCACGATCGCACGCACAGCCTCCAGGTCCAGACCCGAGACGTCATGGAGGACGATCTCCTCATCGACTGTGCCCTCCGCCGGGTTGTGCAGCCGCCAGGACCCGACGCTGGCCAAGGAGACACCAGTCAGATCCAGATGCTTCGTCATCCGGTACTGCGGCTGGGTGCCGGCCGCCACCCGGGCGGCCAGGCGCTGAGCCTGAGCAAGCTCAACGGCCAGACGGCGGTGCTCCTCGAAGGCCCGGCTCTGCACGAACCGTCTCAGGGACCGGGAGAAGCCGGTCATGGTCAGACGCACGGAGCTGGACTCCTCCATGAGGGTGGAGCGCCAGTGACGCAGGAACCTCCTGTCCTCAGGCGACAGACGCGAGGAGAAGTCCCGATCCAGGACCGTGTCGATCTCGTCATCGAGTCGCGCCGAGGACTCCACATCGGACAGGAGCTCGTAGAACCCCAGGAAGGAACGCCCCGCCTCGGAGGACTCGATCCGGTCCACGCCGCGGAAGACGTCGTCGAGCACCTCGCCGCGCGAGCCACTCATGGCCACGATGTGCTCCCGCAGCAAACGGTTGAGATCGGTCATTTCGGCGCGGACTCGGGCGAAGTCTCCGGGAACCTGCTCTGCCAGGGCGATGATCTCCTCGAGTCGCTCGGCTCCCTGATCATCCTCAAGCGGGGTGTAGTCGCCGGAATCGACACGAGCGATCTCCTCATCCAGGGCGTCTCGTTCGGCACGCAACGCTGCCAGCCGCCCCGCCGGCGAAGGATCGGAGTCACGCACCAGGCGCCGCAACTGGTTGGAGATAGTAGCCAGACGCGACTGGGTGACAGCCGCACGAGGACGTTCCACCTGAGCGAGGAAGCGCAGGGCCGCCTCCGCCGGGGCGGAGAGCTCGTAGGTCTCCTCCCGGCTGCCAGAAACGGAGGCGCGCAGGAGAATCCCGGCCCGGCGCCACTGATCACAATAGGCCTGGGCCCGTTGCGGCAGATTCAGACCCGCCTCCCGCAGAGCAGCCAGGTCCTCATCGATCAGCTCATGGAGCTCGGCCACAGGTCGACGCCGCACCTGCCCGCCCAGGTGCGCCGCCAGAACCGCTGCGGCAACTGGTGCAAGGTCCAGGCGCAGAAGATGCAGTCCGGCATCGGCCCGCTCACCGGATACGAGACGGGAAAGTTCCAGCGCGCTGGCAACCACTCCGCTGGTCCCTGCCATTACGCACCTCCCGATTCCTCTGACGTATCCACAGCCGTTCTCGGCGTCCCGCGCCGGTATAGTCAACTCCGTTCAGGGCACGCCACTCAGCCCTCGACGGTTGGACGCACTTCCAGGCTACCGGCCACCTCCGACACGAACCGGGGCTTCGAGCCGACTGCGGGCCGGTTCCATGCGACCGGCCCGGCTTGGCTCGTGCGCCCCGGCCGGTGCAGGCTTGACCCATGACTGCCATTGCCCTGACCATCGCCGGCTCCGAGGCCTCGGGCGGCGCCGGCGCCCAGACCGACCTCAAGACCTTCCACACCCTCGGCGTCTACGGTTGCACGGCCCTGACCTGCATCGTGTCCATGGACCCCAAGGACGGGTGGAACCACCGCTTCGTCCCGGTGGACCCCGGCGTCATCGCCGACCAGATCGAGACCTGCACCGCCGTCCACTCGCGCATCGACGCCGTCAAGATCGGCATGTTGGGGACGGCGCCCACCATCGACGTCGTTGAGCAGGCCCTGGAGACCTACGACTTCCCCACCGTGGTGCTCGACCCGGTCCTCATCTGCAAGGGCCAGGAGTTCGGGGGCGCCCTCGAGGTGGACAACGCCCTGCGCACCAAGATCCTGCCGCGCGCCACGATGACCACCCCGAACCTCTTCGAGGCCGCCACGCTGGCGGGCATGGAGGAGATCACCACGGTCGAGCAGCTCAAGGACGCCGCCAAGCGCATCCACGACCAGGGCGTCCCCAATGTCCTGGCCAAGGCCGGCCCGTCGCTGGGCACCGGCACCGCGCTGGACGTCTTCTACGACGGCACCACCCTGGAGGTCCTCGAGGTTGAGGCCGTGGGCACCGAGCGCGTCCACGGCGCCGGCTGCACCCTGGCCGCCGCGGTGACCGCCGAGCTCGCCAAGGGCGCCTCCCCGCTTGAGGCCGCTGTCACCGCCAAGGAGGTCGTCTCCTCCTCCATCCGGCACGGCCTGCGCGGCAACATGCCCTTCCTCTACGTCTACCAGGGTGAGTACCGGCAGGACTGAGCCGCACCGCTGAGGCGTCCCTCGGTTCCTCATCGATCTTCCCGCTTCACCATCCGCCGCCGACGGTTGTCAGCCCGTCGGCGGCGGATGTGCGTCATCCACACCCATTTCTGTCACTCCTGGCGACTTTTCAAGCGGACCGCCGCGGCCACCAACCCATCCGCACCGCCCTGACCTGCGTAGATGCCCCTGGCCCACCGACACGACGCAGCACCGACGCACCTAAAAGTCGCCATCCGTGACAGATCGGCCCCTGGGAACCGGCACGCCGGTCCAGTAGACAGACAACCTAGTAACTAGGTAGTCTATAAACCATGGACTCATCAGCGGCGCGCCTCCTGCGCGGATTCCTGGAACCCTGTCTGCTCTCGCTGCTGGCCGAGCACGCCGACTACGGGCTGTCCCTGGCCCAGCGGCTCGCCGCCGCCGGATTGGACGAGGTACCCGGCGGCACGCTCTACCCGGCTCTCATGCGCCTGGAGAAGCGCGGCCTCGTCGCGGTCTCCTGGCGCCCCTCCACCTCCGGGCCCGCCCGCAAGTACTACGAGCTGACGGACGCCGGACACACCGAGCTCACCGCACGACGGGCCGAGTGGCGCACCTTCTCCACGGCGGTCGGCGCTCTCATTGAGGGCCGCAGGGTACGCACGGAGGCCCCCTCATGAGCCGGCCCGAGGAAGCCAGGGACCCAGCACAGAACACAACGGCCGAGTGGTACCGAAGCTTCGAGGTGGAGCTTGCCTCCCGCGGTCTGCCGTCCTCCGAGGTCGAGCGCACGGCTGCCTCGACCCGGGCGGAGGCCGAGGCGGCCGGGGTTCCGCCCGGCGACCTGTACGGTCCGGCAGTCCTCTACGCCCGCGAGGTCGCCTCTGCGCTGCGGGACTACCAGGCGGCAGCACCCGCCCCGGCCCCGCACAGCTCGTCACCCCACGCCACTGCTGACCTCGGCACCACCGACTTCGCCACCACATCTGCCAAGACTCCGCCCGCAACCCCCGTGGTCCTGCGCCTGACGGACGTCTCCGCGCACCGCGGCAGGCGCACGGTCCTGTCCGGAATCAACCTCACCATCCACCGGGGCGAGGTCGTCGCCGTCGTCGGAGCCAACGGCGCCGGCAAGTCGACCCTGCTTCAGCTCTGCGCGGGCCTGCTGCGCGCAAGCGGCGGGAGTATCGAGAGGGCGCCGAACTTCGGCTACGCGCCTCAGCTCGACTCCTTGGCACCACTGCTCACGGTCGACGAGCACCTCAGGCTCTTCGGCGCGGCACGCGGGATCCGGCAAGGCCGCTCCATCTCGACCGGCCACCGCCTCCTCACCCGCCTGGGCTGGACCGCTCGCGGAGACCAGACCGCCGGGACGCTCTCGGGCGGGACCCAGCAGAAGCTCAACGTCGCTCTCGCCCAGCTCGACGCACCCGATCTGCTCCTGCTGGATGAGCCCTACCAGGGCCTGGACGCCCTGGCCTACGAGGACCTGTGGGCACTCATCTCGGCCTGGCGCGCCTCGGGCGCGGGCGTCCTGCTGGTCACCCACCTGCTGCGCGACGTCGACCTGGTCGACCGCGTCGTCGAGCTGCCGGCCCCGCAGGAGGACGCAAGCCGGACTGTCCTCCGAATGCCCCGGCGGGTACAGCGAAAGGAGTCCGCATGAGCACGCCGCCTGACCAGTCCACACCGCAGACCGAGTGGGACCACGCCGAGGACGCCCGGTTCCGGTCGACGGCCGCGACCACGGGCCTGGTCGCGCTCATCACTCTGCGTGAGCTCGCCCGACGGCGCGGTGCCCTCGCGCTGGCGACCCTGCTGCCGCTGACCTTCTACCTGGTGCGCCTGGAGACGCACTGGACCGCCATCCGGCTCCTGTCGATCGGCCTGGGCTGGGCGACGGCGACGCTGGCGCTGTTCACGCAGGTCTCGTCCCGTTCAGTCGACCGCCGCCTCGTGGTGGGCGGGGCGCCGCCCGCAAGCCTGCTGCTGGGCCGCTACCTCGCGGTGCTCGGGCTCGGGTGGATTCTCGGCCTGCTCTACAGCGGCCTCGTCCTGGCCACGATCGGCGACGAGCTCACCCACCCGAGTGCGGTGCCGGTCATGCTGCTGCTGACCGCCACCGTGGCCACTCCCCTGGGCTCCCTGGCCGCCGCCCTGGTTCCACGGGACCTCGAGGGGGCTCTTCTGCTGCTGTCAGTCATGGCGGTGCAAGTGCTGGTGGATCCTTCCGAGGGCTGGACCCGAGTGCTGCCGCTGTGGTCGACCCGGGAGCTCGCGAGCGTCGTCGTGGAGAACCTGGGGCCCGAGACGGCCGACTACCTCCGCCGCGGGCTGACGCATGGCGCCGCCATGGCCGTCCTGCTGACGGCGGCGAGCTGGGCCGTGGGCGTCCTGCGGCTGCGCACGGTCCGCCTCCCGGCCCCGTCCCCTGCCGGGCCGGCCTACTCGTAGGCGGGCTCGGGGGTGACGTCGCGCGCCATGTTGGCGAAGCGCGAGACGTGCCCCTGGAAGGCCACCGGGATGGTGCGGGTCTGCCCGTTACGGTGCTTGGCCACGATGATGTCGGCCTCGCCGGGGCGCTCCTCGTTGTTGTAGTACTCCGGGCGGTGCAGCAGGATGATGATGTCCGCGTCCTGCTCCAGCGACCCGGACTCGCGCAGGTCGCTCATCTGGGGCTTGTTGCCGGTGCGCTGCTCGGGACCGCGGTTGAGCTGGGCGACGGCGATCACCGGGATCTCCAGCTCCTTGGCCAGCAGCTTGAGGGAGCGGGAGAACTCGGAGACCTCCTGCTGGCGCGACTCGACGCGCTTGCCCGAGCTCATGAGCTGGAGGTAGTCGATGACCATGAGCCCCAGGTTGTGCTGCTGCTTCATGCGCAGCGCCTTGGAGCGGATCTCCGGCATGGTGAGGTTGGGCGAGTCGTCGATGAACAGCGGCGCGTTGGAGACGGGGTTGTAGGCCACGGCGACGTCGGTCCAGTCGCGGTCCTCCATCTGGCGCGAGCCGCGCAGCTTGTTCATGTCCACGCTGGACTCGGCGGCCAGGATGCGCATCATGAGCTCCATGCGCCCCATCTCCAGGGAGAAGTAGCAGCTGGTGATGCCGTGGTGGATCGAGGCCGATCGGCAGAAGTCGACGGCGAGCGTGGACTTCCCCATGGCGGGGCGCGCGGCCACGATGATCATCTGGCCGGGGTGGAGCCCGCCGGTGAGCTCGTCGAGCTCGATGAAGCCGGTCGGCACCCCGGTCAGCGCCCCGTTGTCGCGGTTCTGGGCGGCCTCGATCTCCAGGTTGGCCTCCCCCAGGAGCTCGGAGACGGCGACGTAGTCCTCCTTCTCCCCCTCGTGGTGGGCCACCGAGTAGACCTCAGCCTCGGCCAGCGTGACAAGCTCGGCGATGTCGCCGGCGTCGGTGGAGTATCCGAGCTGGGTGATGCGGGTGCCGGCCTGGACCAGGCCGCGCATGAGCGCCTTGTCCTTGACGATGCGGGCGTAGTAGCCGGCGTTGGCGGCGGTGGGGACGGTGGCCATGAGGGTGGCCAGGTAGGGGGCGCCACCAATGCGCTCGAGCTCGCCGCGCTTGGAGAGCTCGTCGGCGACGATGAGCGGGTCGGCGGGCTCGGAGCGGTTGTAGACCTCGACGATCGCGTCGAAGATCGACTCGTGGGCCGAGCGGTAGAACTCCGGGCCACGCAGGACGTCGATGACGTCGGTGATGGCCTCCTTGCTCAGGAGCATGCCGCCGAGCGTGGCCATCTCGGCCTCAAGGTCCTGGGGCGGGAGACGGTCGAAGGCGGAGCTGTCGGTGCGGACGCTTCCGCCGTCAGCGCCGCCCGAGCCGGCCTGAGCGCCCATGCCGTTGTCCATCGGCCACCTCCCGCACTGTCACGCCGGTTGGTCCCGGCTCGTCCTACTGCTCCCGACGACGGCCCGCCGTGTCAGGAAGACGCTCGCCCGCGTGGAGCGCGCGCGTGACCATAACGCCATCGGGCAGGCCCCGCAAACTCTCAAGTTCACCCACCCTGGGGATATCCGCACCGCCACTGTGGGAAGACCCCCAGAGCCTGGGGACAGAGGTGGGTGCGCTGTGGACACAGATGTGCGCACCTGGCGCGACTCCCTCACAGGTGGGCGACTTTTCGGCGTCATCACGGCGATCGAAGGGTTCAGGCTTCCTATAGGTTCTTCCCACGACATCACAATGTGATCTGTGGACAAGTGGGTAAACCTGTGGACAAACATCATCTTCGACTTGAGGTCCACGCCGTTTGTGGTTCCTCTACAGGGTGGTCCGTTCCAGTTATCCCCAGACCCCGCCATCTCGGCCGAACATCGGCTTCATCCGGCATATCTCCAGCGAATATTCAGCCTTCTAGTACTTTCCTCGGCGGCGAATAGTTGTGCGATTCCCCATGACAATCCCGGTGATCCGTAGCCTCGGTCACGTCCACGATCCAGCCCGGCAACCTCATCCTCAACCTCATCCTCAACCTGCTCGTGAGGACCACCCCGGGCAGTCTGCCTCCGTGCTCGGAGCCGGCGCCCGGCCCCGACCCTCGAGCGCTCCGCGGTAGCGGCCGCGCGCTCCTCCCTCTCCGTGCGGTACCGCCCGAGGGCCGCCGAGGCGCTGATGCTCCGGCGCGGCCCCTGGTCCACAATGGGGGCCGTGCCCGACACCAGCCGTCCCGCCTCTAGCAGCCTCAACCGCCAGGTCCTGTCCCTGGCCGTGCCCGCCCTGGGGGCGCTGATTGCCGAGCCGCTCTTCGTCCTGGCGGACTCGGCCATGGTCGGCCACCTCGGCGCGGTGAGCCTGGCGGGCCTGTCCCTGGCCTCGACGATCCTGACGACGACGGTGGGCCTGTTCGTCTTCCTGGCCTACGCCACCACGGCGACGACGGCGCGTCTATTTGGGGCCGGCCGGCGCACCGAGGGCCTGCGGGCCGGCGTCGACGGCATGTGGCTGGCGCTCCTGCTGGGGCTGGGTGCGGGCGCCTTCCTGGGCCTGACCGCCCCCTGGCTGACCGCGGCGATGGGCGCCGACGGCGCGGTGGCTCAGGCGGCCGTCGCCTACCTGCGCGCCTCCTGCCCGGGGTTGCCAGGCATGTTCGTCGTCCTGGCCGCCACTGGTGTGCTGCGCGGTCTGTTGGACACGCGCACGCCCTTCGTCGTGGCCACGGGCGGGGCGGTCTTCAACGTCGTCGTCAACGCGATCCTGCTCTACGGCGTCGGAATGGGGATCGCGGGCTCGGGTGCCGGAACCGCGATCGCGCAGACGGCCATGGCGCTGGCGCTGGCCGGTCCGATCACCCGGGCGGCCCGGGCAGCCGGAGTGGGTCTGCTCCCCCACCGCGAGGGCCTGCGGGCCTCCCTGGGCAGTGGGGCTCCGCTACTCATCCGCTCACTGAGCCTGCGGGTGGCGATCCTGGTGACCGTGTGGGCGGCGACCGCGCTCGGGGAGGTGTCGCTGGCCGCCCACCAGGTGGTCAACGCCCTGTGGACCTTCGCGGCCTTCGCCCTGGACGCACTGGCTGTGGCGGCGCAGGCCCTCATCGGCACCGCCCTGGGACAGGCCCAGAGGGCGGACACGGACTCCGCAGCACCGGAGGCTGAGGCCCTCACCGAGGAGGAGGCCGGGACTGCTGCGGCGACCGCCGGCTGGTCCATTGACGAGCTCCTCAGGCGGATGCTGGCCTGGGGCGCCGGGACCGGTGTCCTCATCGGCGTGCTCATGGCAGCGGGCGCCGCCTGGCTGCCCCGCGCCTTCACCTCCGACCCGGGCGTCATCGCGGCCGCGACTCCAACGCTCCTGGTCGCGGCGAGCGCGCAGCCACTCGCCGGGGTCGTCTTCCTGCTCGACGGCGTGCTCATGGGCGCCGGCGAC
>ERZ772956.694-NODE-694-length-24168-cov-4.892091_pt1 | contig 24168 bp, 19 predicted proteins | sample MGYA00580683_ERZ772956 | MGnify/ENA primary metagenome ERZ772956 (study PRJEB29015, sample SAMEA2738077) | human oral metagenome | biome: human oral; feature: human-associated habitat; material: saliva | place: China | collected 2212 ... | reverse complement strand
GAAAAAATACAAAAAAAGCAAGGCAAAAATAAAATTCCTTTCTTGCTTCTTATTTTTCAAAAATTTCGTAATAATACAAAAATTTGCAATAATTTTTAATAGTTAATGTTATTGCTAAAATTTGCAATAAAATAATTTTAGATTTTTTTGAGCCTTACAATAAAAAATCATTCCGTATATTCTGATGGGAGAATTCTTATTCCAAAGTCATTGAGCGAGGAAAAATCATTATTGCTAAAATTTGCAATATTACTTTTCCACCATGCTTCATTTTTACAAGACAAAGAAATTGGCAAAATTTGTGCATCGACATTTTTTTCTAAAAAATTTACAATAATCATTTCATTTTCTTCGGGTGCAAGCGTACAAGTTGAATATACCAATTCTCCACCACTCCGAAGATTTGCCCAAAATTTTTGCAACAATTCAGTCTGCAATTGAGATTTTTTGAGAATATTTTCCTCAGACCAAAAGCCAAAACTTTTTTCATTTTGTAGAGAAATTCTCCCTTCTGCACTACATGGCGCATCAAGTAAAATCTTATCAAACAACGCTGCTGATTCAAATTTTCTGGCATCAATTTTGTAAGTTTCGATATTCGTCGCTCACTGCAACTGAATATTATAATGCAGCTTATCGAAGCGAATTTGATTCTGTTCAAGAGCAACGATTTTTCCATCATTTTGTTGCAACATGGCAATTTGCGTCGTTTTACTACCAGGAGCAGCACAAACATCAAGAATTCTTTCTCATTTTTGGGGATTTAAAACGAGGGTTGGCAACATGGATGCGATAGACTGCAAATAGATTTTCCCATCATAAAAGGCACGAGAGCCCTTGATTGCAAATTCTTGACTTCTATCAAAAGTAAACACATTATCAAGTAAGTCAAATTTTTTTGTAATAATATTTTTCGCATGAAATTCAACAAAAACATCATCACCATTGGTTTTTAAGAAATTAAGACGAAAAGAACCTTGACGATTCGTTGCAAAGGCCTGTAGAATCTCATGAAAATTCTGTGGATAAATTTGTTCAAGTCGAGTCAAAAATGTGGAAGGGAGCGATTTCATATAGAATTTTTGAGAATTATAGAAAAAATTTCTTTTTCTTCAAGAAATTTTTCAAAAATAAAATCCCTTTCGGGATTTTATTAGCTTCGTTTACGAAGAGAAATCATCAAACCAAAGGCAATAAAGAATGCAGCAATGATTAAAATCAATGTTTCAGTTGGACCAGTTTCTACTTCAGTTTTTGGAACTACTGGAGGAGTTGTTGGAGTAGTAGGATTATCAAGTGTATATTTTACACATTCATAGTGAGTTTCTGCTGTTGACGAACGAGTTACTGTTGTCATATCCATTGTGTAGTACACTACTGGAAATCGAAGAAGACCAACCGTCTCACCGTGTTTTTTCTGAGAGCTTGTAAGTGTAAACCCTGCGCCAAGATCAGTTTCCATAAATGTTACTTTCTGATCAGGAAGAAGCTGGAACTCATCTTTTCCAGAAGTTCCTGGAATCCAAGTAATTGCAGAAGAGTTTTTCCACATTTTAGATTCATCAGCAGAAGATGGTGTCCAAACTGAATCATAAGAAACCATATTTGGAGTTTTCTGCTCATCACGAACAGCAATCAAATAGTTTGATGTTGTATTTTTCCAGTTATCAGCAAGACCAGTAAGTCTTTCACCTACTTTTACGCCACGCCCTACAAAACACTGACCACAAGAATTCTGAGAAAAAATTGCATCTGAAGAACAAGCTACTTCTGTGTATTCACCAGCATTGATGCTTGTCGCAGTGACTGCATTCGAATTTGGTGCTGCATTCAAAGTTGTATTTTCTGCTGTTGTAGCCACATCAGTGGTAGTTGTAGTAGTAGCTACATTGCCTGTAGAAGTTGTTGTAGCACTATTAAGAGATGTATCTGTTGTTGTAGTTGTTTCTACAATATTGTTTGTTTCTGTAGAATTTGTAGATTCTTGAGCAAAAACTGCAAAAGAATTGAGAGATACAGTTGTGACTGCCAAGAGTGAAATCGCTCGACGCATCATAAAAGATAAGATAAGAAAAATAAACTTTACAACGTCATAATAGGAAAAGTTTATGATTTGTCAAAAAAAATCTTGTAGAAAACAATATTTTGAGTACAATATTTGCACATTTATGTTATAATTAATTTTCTCTTATGCTTGAAAACCTTCAAGAAGACCTTAATAAAGCCATTTCTCATCTACAAGGCGAATTTTCGAAACTTCAGCTCGGCCGTGCCAATCCAACAGTGATTGAAGGCGTGTTCGTGGTAGCATATGGATCAAGTCAGCCTCTCAAAAATATCGCGAGCGTGACAAATCTCGATGCTCAGACACTCAGTATTCAGCCATGGGACAAGAGCCTTCTTCATGATATTGAAAAAGGAATTAGTGATGCTAAACTTGGCCTCAATCCTACAAACAATGGTGAAACTCTGATGATTAAATTCCCACCAATGACAGAAGAACGCCGTCGTGATACTGTAAAGATTGCCTCTCGTCAAACTGAAGACGCCAAAGTAAGTATTCGCAATGTTCGTGGAGATTACAAGAAAAAAATTGATAGCGCCAAATCTGAAAAAACTATCAGCGAAGATGAGGCAAAAATGCACGAAAATAACCTCCAGAAAGCCATTGATAACGCCATCAAAGAAATTGAATCGCTTTTTGCAGATAAAGAAAAAGATATTATGAAAATTTAGTATGAAATCCTATTCACAAACAGGAAATCCAACTTCAAGACTCTTTTTATTGAAGAGTCTTTTTGCTTGATTGAATAAAAAATGTATTCTTACAGACTCAGAAGCTGATTTTTGAGCCATAAGTGAGTTTGGAGAAATGATTTTGCAGAAAAAAATCATCGAACTTCACTCGGTTGGAGATTTTTTCACAATTCCTCAAAGCGAGCATGAGATTTTTTTGGCGCATATTGATATTTTTCGTACAGAAAAAAATTTGTATCATTTTAAAAATAAAGAAAATCTGAAAATTGAACGATGAAATAGTGAAAAAATTGATGAAATTATCGAGAAATTGTTGCAAAATGGATTCGAGCACGACCCCTCTCTTGGGAGTGTTTTTACATATCAAAAAACCGGAAGTATCCTCTCTGTGGTGGGAAATGATGTCAATATCGTACACCAAATCGAATGGTTCGATACAGAGATTGATGCTATTTTGATGCAAAATCGCATGACAAAAGAGAGAAAATTTCTGAATGAAATTATTTTTCCCAAAAAAAATACACCAAAATTTAATGATGAAAAAATACATGACACTGCTCCGCTTAACACAGAAATCCTTAATTCCCTTCCAGGCATTTTACCAAATGTTGACTTTTATTTGATTTGATGCGATTTTTTGCAAGAAGTTTCACTATTAAAAAAATTTGCAATAGTACATTTTTCTGAAATTAACAGCCCAGAAAACGAAAAAATATGAGTTGATTTTCCTGAAACAAAAAACATTCACGAACTTATTGCAAATATTAGTAATAATAAAAATACACCAATTTTTTATACCAGAAATCCAAAAACACTGGAAAATTTTCTGGAAAATAATTCACTAAAAAATATTACAATTATTCATTCCAATTCTCGAAAAATTGAGAGTTTTGAATTTAAAAATGATAATAAAATTTTTAAAAATATTCCAAAATTACTGATTGCGGACGATATTTTGTGAAAAATTTTTGTAAAAAGTCGAAAATCTGGCTCGGTTGCTAAAAATCTGGATTTACTCATTTCTCTTTCTCCTGGGGATTTTGTGGTGCACAGAGATCACGGAATTGCCAAATTTCACGCGATTGTCAAAAAACAAATGTGAGATTTGGAGCGAGAATATCTCGAATTGCATTACGCGGACAATGATAAATTATTTGTACCAATTACCGAAATCTTTCGAATTTCAAAATATTTGGGTGAAAATGATGTCACACTGACTCGACTCGGCTGAAAAGAATGGGAAAAAACACTCACAAAAACAGATGAAGAATTGCAAAAAATTGCAGAAAATATTCTCGAAACAAATGCTCGCCGACAAATGGTGCAATGACGGGCTTTTGGTCGATTCGAAGAGGAAGAACAAATTTTTCGCGATAATTTTCCATACGAATATACTGACGATCAATTGCGTGGGATTTTTGAAGTTTTTGCTGATATGGAAGCCGAAACTCCGATGGATCGACTTCTTTCTGGTGATGTGGGCTTTGGAAAAACCGAAATCGCGATGAATGCCTCCTACAAAGCATTTTTATCGGGTGCACAAGTTGCGGTCATTAGTCCGCTTGTAGTGCTCGCTATGGAGCATTATGAAAGTTTTGTAGAGCGACTTGGGAAATTTGGTGTCAAAATCGCACTTCTTTCACGAATGAATTCTCCAAAAGAAACGCAGGAAATTTTAGAAAAAATGAAAACGGGCGAAATCAATATTGTGATTGGAACGCATCGTCTTTTGAGCGAAGATGTAAAATGGAAAAAACTTGGATTATTGATTATTGATGAAGAACACAAATTTGGTGTAATGCACAAAGAAAAAATTAAAAAAATCCGTACTGGAATTGATATTTTGTCCCTTTCTGCAACACCAATTCCTCGATCACTCAATTTGGCGCTTTCTGGACTACGAAAAATTTCACTTCTGACAACGCCACCAAAAAAGAAAAAACCGATTGAAACTATTATCACGAACTGGAATGAAAATATTATTCAAACTGGTATTGAGCGCGAATTGGCACGTGGCGGACAAGTAATCATTGTTCACAATCGTATCAAATGAATCGAAAGCCTCAAACAAGAACTCGAAGAAATGCTTTCAGAAAGCCAAAATAAAGCAAAAATTATCGTTACTCATGGACGTATGAATGGCGATGAAATCGAAGAAAGAATTCATGATTTTAAAGAAAAAAAATACAATATTCTCCTGACTACAACCATTATTGAAAATGGCGTCAATTTTCTCTCAGCTAATACGATTGTTATCATTGATCCGGAAGAATTCTGATTGGCAAGCCTTCATCAGCTGCGCGGGCGCGTCGGGCGACGCGGTGATCAGGGATATTGTTATCTGGCATATCGAAAAATTTCTTTGAATCCTGATGAAAAAAATCGTCTCATCACCATTGCAAACAACAATCATCTTGGGGCTGGTTTTGAAATCGCGATGCGTGATATGGAAATTCGTGGTGCAGGCGACATTCTTGGAATCAAGCAATCTGGAAAATCAAAAGATGTCGGACTTCCCTTGTATTTCAGAATGTTGGAGGAAAAAATCGCTGAACTCAAACATGAAAAACAAACCAAAATTTTTACAAAAATCGAACTTGACCTCTCTTACATTATTCCTAATGAGTTTTTTATTTCAGAACTTGACAAACTTAATTTTTTCCGTGAAGTAGAAAATATTGATAACATTTCAGAACTTGAAGCGCTGGAAAATGAATTTTTGCAGGATGAACGCAACGAACATATCGAAAATTTATTTTTACTTTTGAAAGCCAGAATTATTTTTGGCACATTTGGCATCGAAAAAATTTCAAAAAATGGAAATTTTTATGTGCTGGATTTCAAAAAATGACACACGATTTATGAGCTCAAAATTTTTCTCGATGCTTTTGATAAGAGGAAAAATATGATTGTCGTTTCTCCTGAGAAAATTCGCATTGATGCAAAAAATTTTCAAAATTCGCGAGATTTTTTGCAAAATATCTTGAATAAAAAATAAAATCCGACCGGATTTTATTTTTTTGTGAAATAATTTTTGAAAATGTCAATCGAAAAAATCAAAAATAATGCCGATTTGTTGCGAAAAAATCTGATTTTCTGTACAATAAATCTACTAAAATTATGAAAATCGCAAAAATTCTCATCAGCGTCATTGGGATTTCTGTCATTTTTTTTGGCAGTTTTTGGCTTTATAAAAGTTTTTCTCAAGAAAATTCTGAGACAGATTTTTTGCAAACTATTGAATCAAAAATCAAAAATAATTTTACGGCACACAAAGATTCGAGCGAAAATGATGCCGAAAAATACAACCAAGCGCTGTATTATCGCGATGCGCAGAGTTGTGATGCTATTAAAAATGAAACGAAAAAAACGGAATGTAGCGATTATGTTCGCATGGCAAAAATTTTGGAAAATTCTGAAAATGGCGATTGCAGTGAGATTTCTGACGAAAATCGTGCGATTGAATGCAAAAATTTGATGTACGAAAAAACTGCAAAAGAAACAAAAAACAAAAATTTTTGTAAAATTATTTCTGATGAAACAATTTCTGAACGATGTCGCGAAAATATTGATGGAATAATTTTTGGGGAAATTATCGCGAATAATTCCGCTTCCCCAGCGACTTGCGCGACACTCGAAAAAAGTTTTTTAACGCAGTGTCAGAGCCTGATAAAAAATTATACATACGAACAACAATATTTGGAAGCGATAAAATCGCAAAATATCGCAAATTGTGGATATTTGCCAGAAAAAAAATTGGTGCAAAAATGTCAAGATGAAATCGCAGAAATTCTTGCTGAAAAAGAAAATTTGCCACGGCTTTGTGAACGCATTTCTGACGCCGAGAAAAAAATGCAATGTTTCACGCGAACCGTGATTCAACGCGATAATGCGACTTTCAACCTCGCCACTGAACAAGAAAATCTGGAAATGTGCCAAACGATTTCATCGGAAAATATCAAAAATCGTTGTAATGATATTATCGTGCTTTCAAAAGTGCAAAAAACCAAAAATACCGAACTTTGTAAAAATCTCAAAAACCAAGAAAATATTGTTATTTGTCAAAAAATTTCTCTTCCTTAATATGAAAATTTTTCGTTTTCTCATCGCGTTTTTGGCTCAAATTCTCGTGGTAGGCTTTTTTATGGTACCAAGCGCTCATGCACAAAATGTGGATGAAATCGTGGAGCTTACAGGCGACAACGCAAACCTGAATTTTTCAATTCCTGCGAGCATTCTACAAAAACATAATCTCAAAAATATTTCAATCAACCTGAGACAATGAGAAATTTCGGGAAGTTTTTATATGAAAGGTGTTGGTTTTGTCACTTTTACAGGAAAATGAAGTAAAACTTGCCAAGCAAATGGTGAATGTCATTTTGTGAATTTTCCTGCGACAAATGCGCTCATTGGAAATGTGAAAATCACGATGGTAATCAATAAAAATTCTCGTCAAGTTCGCTGAGAAGTTACTTCTGGAATGGGAAAAATGGGTTTGGAAAATATTGTTGTGAAAAATTCTTCTACACATTTGGCGGGACTTGAAAATCTCGTTGCCAATCATGAAGCCGAGGTTAAAATCGAAAATCCAGAAACACAGAAACTCTACGAATTGCAAGTAATTTTTAAAAATGTTCCGATTCAAACCATCGTTGCAAAAAATCAGAAATTCTCGAAAGTTGACCTTTCACTTGCGGGAAAATACGATTTTCACCTCATCGTGAAAAATGCAAATAATACGACCGAGAAAACAATAAAATCAGAAAATATTGCTGTGCACCCAGGGAAAATCGCAAAAGATGTACTCAATATTGAATTCTTTGCGAAAAAATATTGTCAAACCAATCATTGTGTGGACGGAAATATTCGAAAATGAAGCCAACTCACCTATTCGCCAGAAAAAATTTTCCCAGGAAATACGGTCAATGCAGAATTTTTGCTTCGCGACCAATATGGAAATGCTATTTCTGGAAAAAATCTCAAAGCCGAATTTAAAAATACGCTCAAAACGATGCAAGTTGACACACGACAGGTGAATTTTACGAGCCAAAACGGAATCAAGGAAGTTCAGCCAGCAATTTTTTGGAACAATTCGGGAGAAAAATTGAGTGGCGTGATGAGCTTGAGCAATGTTTACAAATTCACCTTTAAGCCAATTGCACCGACAAATAACGAAAATTCTTTCGTACTCACAAAACTTTCGTACAACGACGAAGATATTTTTTCAAAAATTTCACAAAGCCCATTTGCTGTCGAAAAACCGTATGAAATCGAGGCACAACTACCGCCAAAAGTGTACAGCACGATGAATATTCCATTGCAGGTCAATACAAAAAAAATTGACACACACGCCATATCATCAGCGCAAATTATTGGAAAAATCACGACCAATCCACAGATTTCAAGCCTTCAAATCAACTCAAATGGAATGTCGTGTCACAAAAATTTGTTAGGCACACTCAATGGCGGAAATGTCTTTTGTAACGGAAATATTAGCGACAATTTTGCAATTTTTGGGTATAATTTCGCGGCAGGCAAAAAAATTATTTTCAAGCCAGCGATTACAAGTCAAAAAACAGAATCAACGCTCAGTCTTGCAGTCGGATACATGATTTCATGAGAAAAAGTGATTTATGAAGCGTTTTCGAAAAATTTTTCAATCGAAAAAATCAATCCAAAAGATCTCGAAATTACGGGCGGAATTCATAATTCTACAACAGAAAATTCGAGCGAAAATACGATCAATTTCCGCACAGGACGTAATGATCTTCTGAATCTCATTCGCAAAAATATCGCATACCTTGGGCGAAATATTTCTGATTTTTCAAACAAAAATTATGAAGTTTTTGAAAGAAATGTGGAACTTTCCAGTCATCTTTCACCCCAGAAACGCACCTATATAGCGATTGGTGGTGATATCACAATTGATCAAAATATCAATAACACTTCTGATCCGATCGCGATTATCGCACTTGAAAAAAATGGCGTCGGCGGAAATATTATCATCAAAGGAAATGTCACGAATCTGAATACTTCCCTGATTGCAGAAAAATCAATTCTGGGTGATGCCAACAAAAAAAATCAACTCTACATCAAGGGCTCTATTATGACAGAAAATCTCTGTAGTGGTCAGGCTGAGTGTTTTTCAAATATTCGAAAAGAATTTAAATGGGACGATCCAACTTCGCACAAGGCCGTTGGACAAGAAAATAATCCAAATAAAATCATCGTCGAATATAATCCTGCACTGAGACTCAATCCGCCTCCTGGACTTGAAAATTTCGCAGAATAAAATCCTCAAAAATGAGGATTTTTTCATTACAAAAAAGTTAATGCAAATATTTGCAATAAATATTACTTTAAAATAAAGGTTTCTAGGAATTTATTTTCTTATTGCAAAATTATGCAATAAACTAATTACAGAGCAGATTTCCAGAATTATCAAACCCGGCAACACATTGGTTGGCCGGACAGCGTTGATTGGCGCCAGAAATTTTCTGATATTTGCTTGCATCCAGTCCACCAAGCTGAGAAGCATTTTTTACCGTTCCATCAGAATTCTGCCAATCCCCTGACGACAAAATTTTATTCAAAATCTGCCCAAAAGTTCCGCTCGGATTCTGTGCTGCCACATAACTAATTGTGAAAATTCCAGCGACAAAAACAGCGAGCGCAGAAAGTCCAAAAATCGCGCCACGAAGAGCAAATTTCCCAAGAGAAGAAAAAATTGTTGTTTTTTGCATAGACGAAAAAAATATGATATACTCATAATATGAAAAATTTTGGAAACATCAAGCACATTTTTTTTATTATTGCAATTTCGCTGACGATTCTTTTCGGGACGTACGCTTTTTTGGGGCGAGATTTTATCGCACCGATCAATTATTTTTTCACATATCGTACAACAGCCGGCGCGGAAATTCAGGATTTGATTTATAAACCAAAACTTGCTCCGTCTGATAATATCGTGATTGTAGAAATTGACGAGACGACGCTCAATAATCTCAATTCTCAAAGCGAATATTCGATGCTGACAATCGGAAAAGATGAATACACTCGATTGATGACATTTCTCAAAGCTGCTGGCGCCAAGGCAGTGGGATTTGATATTGTGTTTCAAAATGCTGACAAACATGAAAAAGAATTTGCGGAGGCGATGCTTGATTTTGAAAATACAACCATTGCAACACTCAAGCCCAAAAAAACCAATAATTCTCTCTGAGAATACACACTAGATGATTGTTCTGGGGATGGTGATATAGAAAATTTGACGTGCCCCTTTACGCCTCGTGGCGTGTATAGCAAAATTCGATGGGGGCTTATTGATGGTGGCAGCACACGAAGTGCCTCAGTGTTGGAAAAGCGTGACCTTGCCTACCCTATCACAGCATATGGTCCAATGCAAACACAAATAAAATTCGGAACAGGAAACATTAACCTGACAACGCGCGATTCTTTTGTGTACACATTGCCGATTGCCATGCTCCTTAGTGAAGAAAATGAACTTGTAAAAAAACTCGTTAACATGGTGATTAAGTCACAACAAAGTTCAAATGGAGGAACATCAGAAAATACAATTCCCAAACTTCCACAACCATATTTTCTCGAAAACCGCCAAGAATCCAACGCAGCAGAACATCCGTATCGCACGATATCGCTCGCAAAAATTTTGGATATTTATAAAAAATTCCAAGAAGATCCAAACGAATATATTCACGAATGGAGAGCTTTGCAAGAAGGTTTTTCAGGTGCATATGTGCTCGTTGGTGAAAGTGGAACACTCATTCACGATACCGTCATTTCCCCATCAACTGGCCACAAAATCCCAGGAGTATACACCCATGCTTTTTTCTTGGATGAAATCCTCCAAAATAAACTTTTAAGTGAACTCGGAAGCACCACGACATATATTTTGTCGATTGTGGTAACGATTTTGGCCGTATTATTATACTTTTTCTTGCCAAAATTTATTTCGCCGATTGTGGCAATCGTTGCGATTATTTTGACAATTTTTGTAGCACGATACTCGTATGGCGAATGGCGCGTGATTTTTGATATTTTTCCATTTTTGTTAAGTGGCGGAATTATCACCTATCCAATTGTCTATATTTACAAATTTTTTATCGTTGATAAAGGAAAAAGGCAGATTCTGAACGCATTTTCGCGATATATCAGCCCAAGTGTGGTAGAAATGATTGATGCCAACAAAATTGCCGCGACGCTTGGTGGCGAGAAAAAGGAGCTTTCGATTTTATTTTCTGATATTGCTGGGTTTACGAGTATTTCAGAAAAAATGGACACCAAAAATCTTTTTGTGTTGATGACAGATTATTTGTCGCGAATGACGGATATTTTGATTGAGCATCAAGGAACGCTCGATAAATATATTGGTGATGCGGTGATGTGATTTTTTGGAGCGCCAGCGGATGATCCATTTCACGCTATCAATGCGTGCCGAACTGCGGTTCATATGCGACGCGCGCTCGATGATTTTAATAATCATTTGAAAGAACAAAATCTCGATCCAATCGATTTTCGAGTTGGAATTGCAACCGGCGAAGTAATGGTCGGAAATATTGGTTCAGAAAAACGATTCAATTATACAGTTTTGGGCGATACCGTGAATCTTGCTTCCCGACTGGAATGAATGGGCAAAGAATATGGCGTGAATGTGATTATTGCGGCGACAACACGAATTTTGATTGGCGATGAATTCCTGATTCGCGAGCTTGATTATATTTCTGTGAAAGGAAAAAATGAAGGCGTGCGTATTTTTGAAGTTTTGTGACTGCGATGAGATTCGATCAATATGGCGAAATACACGAATTATGAAGCGGCACTCAGGCTTTATCGTGAAGGGCAATATTTGGCGGCTGGACATATGTTTGAGCGATTTGCCACAGAAGATCCGCCTGCAATGATTATGATGAAGCGCTGTGCTGAACTCATAAAAGGGAAAATGACCCTTGATAACGGAATTTATCGGATGACGCACAAATAAAATTCTCAATTTGAGGATTTTATTTTTTTAAAAATGAAAATTTGAAAAATTTGATAAAAATATATAATAAAAGTGCTTATTTCCTAAAAAAATTTTATGAGAAACATTTTTGATTTAGTGGCGCAATATGCCCTTTCTAAAACGCTCAGATTCGAGATCAAGCCAAGCAAGATAACTCGCCAAAATCTGGAAACGCAAAAAATTTTGATTCTGGATACCAAAAAACAAAAAGCATATCAAGAAGTAAAGCCACTTTTTGACGCATTGCACAACAAATTTATCGCGGAAAGCCTTGAAAATTCACAAATTAACTGGGAATCATACTTTGATCATTTGAAAGCAAAAAAATCTGATTTTTCTGATTCAGAAAAGAAAAAATGGGAAAAAGATTTTGAAAAAATTGAAAAAAACTTGCGCGAAGAAATTGGAAAATTGTACGAAAAAACCGCAGAACGCTGGAAGCTAGAAATCAACGAAAATCCGAAAAAGCCAATTCTGAAAGATAAAAGTTACAAAATTTTGACAGAATCTGGAATTCTTAAGGTACTCAAGAATATTTTTCCCAATAAACAAGAATTCATAGATGAGTTTGAATGATTTTTTACATATTTTAGCGGATTCAATCAAAATCGTGAAAATTATTACACGACCAAAGAAGAAAAATCAACCGCCATTGCGACGCGAATTGTTCACGAAAATCTACCAAAATTTGTGGCTAACCGCGAGACATTCAAAAAACATGAGGAAAAATATTTGGAAATGTATGATAAACTCAATAGCAAAAGTCGCCAAATTCGAGATAAAAAAACCGGAGAAATGATCAACATCAGCGCAATCACGGAAGATATTTTTGAAATTCCATTTTTCAATCGTGCACTCTCGCAAGCCGGAATTGATGATTACAATCGGCTTATCGGTCACTACAACGAGCTCATCAACCTCTACAATCAGGAATTTCGCGAAAAATTACCGCTTTTTAAAATTTTATACAAACAAATCGGCTCACTTCACGAAAAATGATTTGAAATTTTTCAAATCGAAAATGTTAATCATTTGAAAAATATTTTGCAAAATAATTATTTTCCTGAATGTAATCAGAAAAATGAGCAAATTTTTCAATTATTCAAATCTCTCGAAAAACACGAAAATCTCAAAGAAATTTATCTTTCTAAAATTGCCGTCAATACCATTTCTGCCAAATTTTTCTCCAATTGGTTTGCATTTGCGGAAACTCTCAAAAATCAAAAAATCTGGAAAATGTCATCCGAGTGACAAATCGAAGCAACCGAGTATACTTCCCTTGCCGATATTTTGGAAGCATTGAAAAATTTGAAACCAGTCGAAATTTTTAAAAATTGGGGAGATGAAAAAAATTTGCAAAATCTCTGAAGTGACAACATATTTCTCAAAAAATTGATTGATGAAGTGAGAATATCCATTGAAAACACTCAAAAATATGAATGAGAATTGCACAATATTTTGAAAAATTTTTCAATTTCAAAAACGAATGATAGGGAAATTCTCAAAAAATATGCCGACGAAAGTCGTATTCCTGCGATTATGGCGAAATATTTTCTCGCGAAAAAAATGGAAAAATCAGGAATTGATGCTGAATTTTATAACGAACTCCACACAATTCTTGAAGACTATAAAATTTTTGAATATTATGACGCGATTCGAAATTTTATAACGAAAAAATTGGAAAGCCCAGAAAAAATGAAACTCAATTTTGAAAATGGAACGCTCGCGGGCGGCTGGGATGTCAACAAAGAAGTTGACAATTCATGTATTTTACTCAAAAATGAAAAAGATGAAGAATTTCTTGCGATTATGTCGCGCGGGAATAATCATATCTTTGAAAAAGAAATTGGGACAAGAAAACAAAAAATGAAAAATCCCCTTTATGAAAATGTGGCACAAAATGGTTGGAAGAAAATGGAATACAAACTTTTGCCATGACCAAACAAAATGCTTCCTAAATGCCTCTTTCCAAAAAGTAACCGAAAACAATATGGAGCCACGGATGAAATTTTGGCGATTTATGATGAGGGATTATTCAAAAAATGAGAAAATTTCTCCAAAGAAGCACTTCATAAAATCATTGATTTTTACAAACAAGGCATACAATTGTACGAAAATTGGCAAGTTTTTGGCTTTCAATTTAAGAAAACTGAAGAATATGAAGATATTAGCCAATTTTATGCAGATATCGAAAAACAGGGATATAAACTCGATTTTGTACCAATCAATGGCGAAAAATTATTGGAACTTGAACGAGAATGAAAAATTTTCTTATTTCAAATTAAAAATCAAGACTACAACGAAAAACCTGGAAAAAGTCAAAAAAATCTTCATACGCTTTATTGGAAACATATTTTTGAAAATGTACCAAATCGCGTTAAACTCAATGGTGAAGCGGAAATTTTCTACCGAAAAGCGTACGAGCCAACATTGAAAAAAGATGAAAATGGCAACGAAATTCTCAATAAAAAAGGTGAAAAAATTATTGATAAATTACGGTTTACTCGCGAAAAGTTTCTTTTTCATGTACCAGTAACGCTCAATTTTTGTATGAAAAATACGAATATCAATGAGCAAGTTCGCGAAATAATCACACAAAACCCTGATATTACATTTCTTGGAATTGATCGCGGAGAAAAACACCTGCTCTATTATTCTCTCATTGATCGTAATGGAAATATCCTTGAACAATGAAGTCTCAATTGTATCGGAAAGACAAATTATGCCGAAAAACTCACCCAAGTTGCGAATAATCGTGATGAAGCGCGGAAAAATTGGCAAACAATTGGGAAAATTAAGGAATTGAAAGAGTGATATATTTCTCATGCGGTTAAAAAAATTGTTGATTTGAGTATTCAGCATAATGCCCTCATTATCATGGAAGATCTCAACACTGGCTTTAAGCGCTCTCGACAAAAAATTGAGAAATCAATTTATCAAAAATTTGAGTTAGCGCTTGCTCAAAAACTCAATTTTGTGGTTATGAAAGATGCTCTACAAAATACTCATGGAAGTGTCAATCAGGCGTATCAACTCACACCAAAAATCGATAATTATGGCGATATTGAAGCACGAAAACAAGTAGGAATTATTTTTTATACGCGAGCAAATTATACTTCCCAAACTGATCCAGCAACTGGATGGCGAAAAAGTATTTATCTCAAAAAAGGTACTGAAAATACAAAAAATGGAATTCTCGAAAATTTTTCAGATATTATTTTTGAAAATGGTGATTTTATTTTTTCATACACAGACAAAAATACTGGAAAACATTGGGAACTACATTCGCAAATCAATGGCGAAAATATTGAGCGATATTATCACGAACGGAACAAGGAAACCGGACAATGGGAAAATAATAAAGTTGATATCAATAATCTGCTATTGGCAACGCTAGAAAACTTTGACTTCAATCGTTCTATTTTATCACAAATTGACGAATGAGCTGAGCCAAAAAGTTGGGAAAAATTACGCTTTGCAATCGAGATGATTCAACAAATTCGCAACACTGGAATGGATGCAATATCAGACGATTTTCTTCTTTCTCCTGTACAAAATGAACAATGAGAGCATTTTGATTCGCGGAAATTTCTACAAAAAATTCAAAATGAGCTGGTACCAAATTCTGAAAAATTCCCAACATCAGGCGATGCAAATGGTGCATACAATATCGCTCGCAAAGGAATTATTATGATAGAGCGAATTATTAAATATAATAAAACCCTCAATGGAAAAGTAGATTTATTAATAAGAGATATTGACTGGGATATGTGGTTACTTCATTAAATATATTTATTATGCAATGCCTGGATACTAATTGTCTCACAGAGTTGTTTGACCTACCAGAGGACAAGACTCAAAACCTTGATCACCTATTTTTTGATGCCACCCATAAATATTTAGTTAACGAAAAGAATTTTTGCTCTAACCCTATTGTTCAGGCTGAAATTATAGGAGGGTTACATTCTTGGATTCAACATGAAAAAGAAGATATCGAACTCAAAAAAAGCGAGAACAAAAAATGACAAATCTTATGGAATTTTTTGATCATATTTCATGTAAAGATTTTTCACGCGAAGTTATAGAATCATATGGCAAAGTGGTTTATTGTTGAAAAAAGCAGTTTAGAGCAGGCAAACGCTTTAATCAACTATATAATGATTTTTGGATTATTGCCTTTTGTTGTGCTTATTGAGATGTACTAGTAACAAAAAATACTCGTGATTTTGAATGGTTCCAACAATATGATGAAAGTTTTCAGATAGTATCTTGGGATGATTTTATAAAAAAATCATAAAATATTTGCAAAATTCTTACAAAATATGCTATAATTACTATAGCATATTTTTATTTATGGATACATCAGATTACATATTGTTATCAGAGCTTAATGATTTCATTTTTTGTCCAAGATCGATCTATTGGCACCATATTTATGGAAATTTTAATAAAAATATTTACCATGAAAAGGCTCAAACACTAGGAAGTATTGCTCATAAAAGTATTGATTCTGCAAAATATTCCAGTCGAAAAAATATTTTGCAAGGAATTGCGATTATTTCACACGAATTCGGGATTCAAGGAAAAATTGATTTGTACGACGCGCGAACTGGAATTTTGACAGAACGAAAACGAAAAATTGATAAAGTGTATCGTTGATATATTTGGCAATTATACGGGCAATATTTTTGTCTTTCTGAGATGGGTTATGTCGTGACTGGATTGCGGTTTCATTCGCTTATTGATAACAAAAATTATCCCATTCCCCTGCCGTCTGATCGCGAGAAAAAAATTTTCAAAAAATATATCGAAAATTTTCGCAGTTATCAACTTTCAGAAAATTTTTCACCCAATTCAGCCAAATGCGCACGATGTATTTATACAAATCTTTGTGATGTTTCGTAATGTTTCTTATGCTTTCCAAACCTGATTTCATCCAAAAATCCATCATGGTTATTCATTCGTATGATGTGAAAAATATCCGTTTTCATAACGAAAATATTTTGGTGGAAGACGACGCTAAAATAAAAAATCAAGCAAGTCTTCACAAACTTTTCGCAATTTTTTTGATTGGCGAGGCAACTATCAGCACCCAACTTATCAGAAAGCTACAAAATTTTGGCGTGGCGCTCGTGTTGCTTCGCAAAAATCTTGAAGTTGTGAGTGTGATTGGCGGCGGTCTCAATGGTAATATTTTGCTTCGCGAGAAACAATACCAAAATTTTCGCGATGAAAATCTCGCGGTGGCTATGTCCAAAATTTGTATTACCAATAAAATTCAAAATCAAGAATTATTGCTTGCCAAAATCCGTCAGAAAAATGAAATTCTCAACAAAACCGCCAATAAACTTCACTCTCTCGCAGGAAGCGCTTCTGTATGTGAAAATTCGAAGCAATTACTTGGCATCGAATGAAACGCGGCAAAATATTTTTTCCATGAATATTATCGCGAAATGGATTGGATGGGCCGATATCCGCGCACCAAAATTGACAAAAATAACCTTTTGCTCGATATGGGCTATACTTTTTTGTTTCATTTTTTGGAAGCACTTTTGTTGTTGTATGGATTTGATATTTATGAAGGATTTTATCATCGCCGTTTTTATCAAAGAAAATCTCTCGTTTGCGATATTGAAGAGCCATTTCGAGCGATTATCGACGAAGCCATGCGCAAATCTTTTAATCTCGGGCAAATAAAAGACAGCGATTTTGGCTTTGCAAATGGACAATATTTTCTCAAATGAGAAGCTATTAAAAAATATTCTCAAATTTTTTCCAAAGCCATTTTGGCGCATCGAGAAGCCATTTATGATTATATTTATGGATTTTATCGACATATTTTGGATCCAAAAAAGCACCAATTTCCTTTTTATATTTTTTCATAAAATGTTGATTATTTCGTATGATATCGCGAATGACAAAATTCGCACCAAATTTTCCAAATTTCTGACCAAATATTGACGAAGAATTCAATATAGTGTATATGAAATTCAAAATTCTGATCGTCTTTTGAGTGTGATTCAGGCTGAAATCGAGGGTACTTTTGAGCCACAATTTTCTCCTGCGGATACGGTTTTGATTGTACCAATTTCGCTTGTTGACGAGAAAAAAATTATCAAATATGGTTACGGCGCCAATGATGATTTGGATTTTTTGTTCATTGAATAAATAAAATTTGATTTTTTAAAAATTTTTGCTACAATTCTAGCAGTTCTTTAACATTCCCAAATTCAATAATCACCTTTCGGTGGAAATTTTGGTAATGACATTTGGAGGAATGCAAACCTCAGTCTTAATTTTTTTATGAAACGATTTTAAGCCAAGAAGTCTATGCTCAATTGGGAGCGTATTGCATCTTTTTGGCTTAAATATCACTTTTTCGCTCTCAAATTTCATTAGTAAATTTCTACTGTTGTAGATACTTCATTGTGTCGGCACAAAAATGTGCTCAAATTTCATTAGTAAATTTCTACTGTTGTAGATTACTGGAAACGCAGTAGTGAGTTTGTTCTCAAATTTCATTAGTAAATTTCTACTGTTGTAGATGGCGATGGCAGTCAACGTTCATCTTGCTCAAATTTCATTAGTAAATTTCTACTGTTGTAGATTGATCATTCCAGATTTTTTGTAAAACTCAAATTTCATTAGTAAATTTCTACTGTTGTAGATTATTCGAAGATTATCTCCGATTTTTGCTCAAATTTCATTAGTAAATTTCTACTGTTGTAGATCAGCGTCTCGAAATAATCGTGAAAATCTCAAATTTCATTAGTAAATTTCTACTGTTGTAGATACTGATGCGTAAATAAGTCCGTTATCCTCAAATTTCATTAGTAAATTTCTACTGTTGTAGATCATTTTGTGCATTTTTTGAGTCTTCTTCTCAAATTTCATTAGTAAATTTCTACTGTTGTAGATTGTGTGCTTGTGCAGAATCTGGAAGACTCAAATTTCATTAGTAAATTTCTACTGTTGTAGATTTCTTGAGAATCTGCGCAAGATAAAACTCAAATTTCATTAGTAAATTTCTACTGTTGTAGATTAATATGCGAACATTATTTTTGGTTTCTCAAATTTCATTAGTAAATTTCTACTGTTGTAGATCGCCGCGGACTGACAACTGACGACGCCTCAAATTTCGTTATTAAATTTCTACTGTTGTAGATTGAAAAAACTACTTTCTCTTATTACGGCTCAAATTTCATTAGTAAATTTCTAAGATTAAAGGACTTATTTTTTGAAATATAAATTATTTTTTATAACTACGAACGATACTGACTTCCACAAACAACAAGCAGAAGAAATGCTTGAATGGTACAAAAACCTAAGCGAAGAAGAACAGGAACTCTTTGAGGAGGACTTGATAGAAATGCTGACATCCTTCACTGAATACATGAAAAAGAAAAACGGATAAGCATTGTCAAACAGGTGATCGGAGAAACAAAGGGAAATCTTAAAAAAGATACAAAAAAATAACTCCTATTTTATTAGGAGTTTTCGGACTTCATAGTAAAATTTCTGTGAGACTTTAGTATATCAGGAAATTTTTATTACAATTTCAAATTATCATCCTCGTCAAGTTTCCAATGCAGATTGTAAGCCACATCAAAATATAATCATTCAAATCTCTTAAGATAATTATCACAAAATATTTTTTATACTAGTTTTATAATCATTGCTCACAATTTTTCTATCTTCATCAAAACTTCATCAACCTCTGATGGAGTTTTTGTATTATAACTAATTAAGTTACTTTTTAATAATCGAAAGTCGCATCATCGAAAAACTACAATTTTATTCCGCACCTTTAGAAGCCTCTTCGAGTTTCATCGTTTGATCTGCGATCGCGAGCGCATCAAAAATATCACCCAAATCGCCACTCATTACGACAGGAATGTTTGAAAAATTGGCACCAATTCGATGATCCGTGATTCGATCCTGTGGATAGTTGTATGTACGGATTTTTTCGGAGCGATCACCAGATCCTACCTGAGCCAAACGAGCCGCTCCTTCCTCGGCTGCTTTTTTTGCTTCCTCCATAGCAAAAAGTCGAGCTTTCAAAACTGAAATCGCCTTCACTTTATTTTGCAATTGAGAACGCTGATCCTGACATTCTACCGCCAATCCAGTTGGAATATGTACGACACGAATGGCAGAATTGGTTTTATTGACATGCTGGCCACCTGCACCAGACGCGCGACACGCCATAATTTCAAGATCTTCTTCGCGAATTTCGATTTCCACATCTTCTGCTTCTGGCATCACAGCGACCGTCACCGTCGAAGTATGAACGCGACCATTTTTTTCTGTCGCAGGAATTCGCTGAACACGATGAACACCAGATTCATATTTGAATCGAGAATACGCACCCTCCCCCTTTACCTCAAAAATCACTTCCTTGTATCCACCAGCATCATTGAAAGATTCCGAGGTCATCTCAACACCAAAACCCTCATTGCGGGCAAAATTTTTGTACGCTTCAGCCAATTCCATCGCAAAAAGTCCCGCCTCATCACCACCAGCACCGGCGCGAACTTCGAGAATAATATTTTTTTCATCATTTGGATCTTTTGGTAAAAGAGCGATTTTGAGTTCTTCTTCCAGTACTGGAATTTTTTCTTCCGCTTCGGCAATTTCCATTTTCATGAGCTCAAGCATTTCTGGATCTTTTTCGTTTACCACGAGCGTTTTTGCTTCCTCATAATTGGCATACAAATTTTTATAAATCTTGTACAATTCTACGGTTTTTTCAAGATTTTTTTTCTTCTGATTCACAGATTTAAGGCGTTTGATATCAGAAAAAATCGCTGGATCAGCCAGCTCTTGTTCCAAATTTTCGTATTCAGTAATAAGATTATCAAGTTGAAATTTCATACAATTTTTTAAATAAAAAGGATTATACGAAAAATTTTTAAAAAGTCGAGAAAAAATTGATTTAAAAATTAAAATCTGAAATTTTTATTTGACTTTATGTAAAGTTTCTATAAAATTCTGAAAATCTTGCCCAGGTGGTGGAATGGTAGACACGGGGGACTCAAAATCCCCTGTCTTCACGGACGTGCGGGTTCAAGTCCCGCCCTGGGCACCATATAAACAACTCAATCAAATTTTTTCACAAGACAAGAAAAGATTTGACTACAAACAAGATTATTTCTATTTTGAAATAATTATAAAAAGAGAAAAGAAAATCTCTAAAAAACAGTGTAAATAAGCACTGTTTTTTTATTCTTCAAGAAAAACTCATCTATAGCAAAATAAAATCCTGAGAAGGAATTTTAAAATTAAAATTGACTTAAGTTATTCTTGAGTTATAACAACATATATTATATTCAAAATTTTACATAAATTATGTTAACGGCCTGAATAGATTTTTGAACAACAAATAGTTCTATTGGTTACAATAATTGAATTGATGCAGGATTAGTAAAATTGTATAAGTGAGGCTACACAGATAGAACTAGTATTTTTTATTCTTTTGAAAATAATGGCAACCCTATTGTGTGAGAAGAGTGATATCAAGAAGTACTACTATGAGAAAGAGGAAGATTCATAACATCCCCAAAGAAATTTTTAAGCCAAGGAAATGTATCAGACGTACAAATCTTACACCAAAAGTATAGTTTAGTTGATATAATATCTCATATTATCCAATCTTTTAAACTAAAATTGGAAAATGAAGTTTGAGAAGAAATTAATTCAATACTTGTATGAAGACCAGTACGCTTTCATGATACTAATAATGAACTGGATACTCTTGCTGAAAAACGCTTACAAGAATCCTTTTTAAGGGCTGGTTTTAGAAATGTGGAGTTTCAATATGAACCCATTTGAGCATTTAGAGCATATACTAATACTCACCCCCAGATAACTCAAAACAACAATAAAACACTTGTTATTGATTTATGATGATGAACTTCAGATTTTTCTTTATTTGATATAAATAATGGAAGAATAGATATTTTATGAAATCATGGCATCTATATTTGAGGTGATTTAATAGATAAAAATATAACATACCATCATTTCTCGAAAGATTTATGAAAATGAGCCAAACAAAGAACTATGAATGGTTCTCATATTGAAATACCTCATCACATCTTTGTAGATTTTTCTGAAAAATTAAAACTTTTATTTTTTAGAGAACATGAAAAACTCGTAAATAGCCTTATTCCATTATTAACCTCAAAAGAAGAACAGATATCTTTATGAAGACTTGCAGAGGTGTTCTGAGATTTATCAAAAGCATATGATTTTCACTCTCAGATTGAGAATGGAAAAATTCAACTTACCAACCAAGAAAATCATACATTTAACTTCTCAATGTTCAAAAATAACTTTTCAAAAGAATTAACAAGAAATGAATTTAATGAGATTATTATCTGAGAATTGGAAAAAATAAAAAAAGCAATTTATGAAATATTAACTCAAACAAATACAAAACCTGAAAATATAAATAATATAATTATAAATTGATGAACTGGGCAGATTCCTGTCATAAGAGAAATGATAAATAATATTTTGGGGCAATGAAAAATTCTTGAAGGAAATAACTTATCCTCAGTATGATACTGATTAACATTGGAAAGTTATGAAAGATTTAGATAGAAGAATACTAGTAATTACTTGACCTAGATGAGCATGAAAGACTCATAATTTAGATTTTATTCTAAAAAAATTTAATGAAAAAATTATGAATATTCCTCAAATATCTTGTAGAGAAAAAAGAATAGATGATAATGAAAAGTATATAAAAATTGTAACTCCCGAAATTTTTAAATCAAAAACTTCAGAAATGTTAGTTCATAATGGAAAATACTGAATATTAAAACAAGACATTGATATAGCTTATGATAAATGAATTATTCCTACTTGCATATTGTGATGGAAGGAAATTCTGAAATTAAAAAAACAAGAAATTGATTTACTCACTTTAAATATAACATACCCCTTAAATAGCTCATCCCTTAAACTAGATGAGGATATAAAAAATTTAATAATCCAAAGAATGTACTTAAGATGAATGAATACAGAAGAGGCAATTCAAGGAATTGAAAAAATAATTTTGTATATGAAAATATTTTTCAATAATCCTAAATTTCAAAAGCACTTTGATTATAATTTATTTTCTAAAGAAAATGGAAAAGAATTAGAAAAGATAATTGTAGAAATTATAAAAAATGAATTTAATATATAATTTTGTTCTATGAAAATAGTCTTAGTATCTGAAGAATTCCCAGAAGAAACCAATTATTGATGAATATGAACATATCATTTTACATTGTCAGCAAAATTATCTCAAAAATGATATAATGTGATTGTAGTATGCAAGACATTAGCGCATAGCGAGACATATATTAATAAATACTGAGCAACCATAAAAAGAGTAAAGCCATTTTTTTGAATTGATAACTTATTTTTATATAGAGTAAAAATTGCTTTTGTGGTTATTGCGGAACAATTAAAATGAAAAATTGATGTCATTGAGTTTCCTGAATGGAATTGAGAATTGTTTATATATTATTTCTTTAATATTTTTTGGAGAAGTAAGATTATTTTAAGATTACACACGCCTTTGTTTGTTTGTGAAATCCTAAATAAAATGAAGCCATCCTACATCCATAAAATGGACATTTGGATTGAAAAATTTCTTATTAAACATATTAACAATATTACTTGTTGCAGCTTATCATTATTATGAGAAATCAATAAGCACATGTCATTAGGTGGAAAAGAAATAAAAATTATACATAACCCCTGAAATGACTTGATATTTGATGTAAATAAACAATTTGATGATATATTTAACATAGCATCAAAGGGGTGCATCAATATACTATTCGCTTGAAGTCATGAATTAAGAAAGTGAATTGATGTTTTTGCAATGGCAATGAATGTTTTATTAAAAAAATATGACAATATAAATATAATTTTCGTTTGAAAATATTGAAAGTCTTGAAATGCTAATGAGAAATTATGAAAGGATGATATCATTAACTTTTTTGATACAAAACATTTGAATAGGGTAAAAATTTTATGAAAAGTTGATTATTATAAAATGCCTAATATTTATAAGCATGTAGATATTTGTATTTTTCCTTCGATATATGATAATTATCCTTGAGTAGTTATTGAATCATTACTTATGAAAAAGACTGTAATAGCCTCTATAAATACATGAATTAAAGAAGTTATAAAAGAATGAATTATTTTTATTGAGCCAAAAATTGATTCAATTATAAAGGAGACTTCAAGATTAATTGAAAATAAAAATTCTATTGAAGAATTATGAGAAAGATGATTTCAAGAAGCAAAAAAATCCAATAATTTAATCTTGGATAATATAATAAATTTTTATAAAAAATAAAAATATGTCAGTTTTTACAAAGATA
>ERZ772956.690-NODE-690-length-24279-cov-14.564688_pt1 | contig 24279 bp, 28 predicted proteins | sample MGYA00580683_ERZ772956 | MGnify/ENA primary metagenome ERZ772956 (study PRJEB29015, sample SAMEA2738077) | human oral metagenome | biome: human oral; feature: human-associated habitat; material: saliva | place: China | collected 2212 ... | reverse complement strand
AGCCTATAATGTTTCTAGAGCTCCACAAAGGCTCTTTCAACATTATAGGACGTCGGCAGTAATCTTATTATAAATTTTAATAATATTTATCTAAAAATAACAGGGAATATAGGAGGAGAAAATGGCTGGTTATGTTGTAGTAGGTACTCAATGGGGAGATGAAGGAAAAGGTAAAATTATTGATGTTTTATCAGAAAAAGCTGATTATGTAGTAAGATTTCAAGGTGGGAATAATGCAGGTCACACAGTTGTAGTAAATGGAGAAAAATTTGTTCTACAACTTTTGCCCTCTGGTGTTCTTCAAGCTGGTACTTGTGTAATTGGACCAGGTGTTGTAGTTGACCCAAAAGTTTTCTTAGATGAAATAGATAGAATAGAAAAAAGAGGTGCTAAAACAGACCATGTAATTATAAGTGATAGAGCACATGTAGTTATGCCTTATCATATTGAAATGGATAAAATAAAAGAAAGTGTTGAAGATAGAATAAAAATTGGAACAACTAAAAAAGGAATTGGACCTTGTTATGCTGATAAAATTTCAAGAGATGGTATAAGAATGTCTGATTTACTTGATTTAAAACAATTTGAAGAAAAATTAAGATATAATTTAAAAGAAAAAAATGAAATATTTACAAAAATTTATGGTATTGAACCACTAGATTTTGATACTATCTTTGAAGAATACAAAGGATATATTGAACAAATAAAACATAGAATAGTTGATACTATCCCAATAGTAAATAAAGCATTAGATGAAAACAAACTTGTACTTTTTGAAGGAGCACAAGCTATGATGCTAGACATCAACTATGGAACTTATCCTTATGTTACTTCATCATCTCCTACACTTGGAGGAGTTACAACAGGAGCAGGAATTTCTCCTAGAAAGATTGATAAAGGAATAGGAGTAATGAAAGCCTATACAACAAGAGTTGGAGAAGGTCCATTTGTAACTGAAATTAAAGGTGAATTTGGAGATAAAATCAGAGGAATTGGTGGAGAATATGGAGCTGTTACTGGTAGACCAAGAAGATGTGGTTGGCTTGATTTAGTTGTAGGAAGATATGCAACTGAAATAAATGGTTTAACTGATATAGTTATGACTAAAATAGATGTTTTAAGTGGATTAGGAAAATTAAAAATTTGTACTGCCTATGAAATAGATGGAAAAATTCATGAATATGTCCCTGCTGATACAAAATCTTTGGATAGAGCTATACCTATATATGAAGAGCTTGATGGTTGGGATGAAGATATAACTCAAATTAAAAAATATGAAGATTTACCAGTAAATTGTAGAAAATATTTGGAAAGAGTGCAAGAGATTTTAGGATGCCCTATATCTGTTGTATCTGTTGGACCAGATAGAAGTCAAAATATACATATAAGAGAAATATAGAAAATAATCTCTATATAAAAAATAGTTCATTGTTATTAGGATAGCTTAGGGAGAATATAAAGAACTAATGCTATATTTATTTAGTGTGCTGTTTTTTTATAAAAAGAATATTCTGTAAGTCATAATAGAGCAAATAGTATAGGTAAAGCACTTGAAGAATATATAAAAAGGATATTTTTTGAAATTAGACAAGGGTAAATTACAGGGATTAAGTATAATAGATGTAAGGGAAATGTATGAAAAAGAAAATTAAAGTTCTAATAAGTGCTTGCTTATTAGGAGATAATGTAAAATATTCTGGGGGAAATAATCTTACACCAGAACTTGTTACATTATTAGAAAAATATAATGTAACAATTGTAAAAATTTGTCCCGAATGCTTTGCAGGTTTACCTATTCCAAGAGTACCATCTGAAATTAGAGGGGATAAAGTTTTTAGTAAAGATAGTAGGAACATAACAGAAGAATTTTTAATTGGTGCAGAAAAAACATATAAAGTAGCTAAAAATAAAGAGATAGATTTTGCTATTTTAAAAGAGAGGAGTCCTTCTTGTGGAAGTTCATTTATCTATGATGGGAGTTTTTCAGGAAAGATTATTCAAGGACAAGGTTTTACAGCAAGAAGATTAAATAAAGAAAATATTGTAATTTTTTCTGAGGAAAATTTGGAAGAGATTGAGAAATATTTAGAAGAATTAAATAAGTAAAAAAGAAGGTTGTTTTTAACCTTCTTCTTTCTTTAAATATCTAATAAATTTATATATGGATAATTTTCTAAACTATCATAAAATTGTTTATTTATCTTAACTTTAAAAATTATTTTTTCTAAAAAAGATTTCTCAATAATTTCAGCTTCATAATCTTTTAATAATTTTTCTAATTCTCCCAATTTTTCATAAGGAATTTCAAAAATTAAATCTATTTTATAAACAAAATCAACAATTTCAGCCTCAGTTATAGTAAGTTTTGCAGTCTTAGCATAATTTCTAACTAGACCACCAGCACCTAATTTAATTCCACCAAAATATCTAGTAGCAATAACAACTAAGTTAGTTACTTCCATATAGTTTATGATATCTCCCATAGGTTTACCAGCTGTTCCACTTGGTTCTCCATCATCATCAACTTTAAAAAATTCTAAACCATTATTATTTATTTTATAGGCTGAACAGTTATGAGTTGCATCTGAATGAATACTTTTAATATATTTTACATAATCTTCTGCTTCTTCTTTTGAAAAAACAGGTTTTACATAGCCAATAAACTTTGATTTCTTTTCTTCAAATTCTATTTTACATTCTTTTTTTACAGTTTTTAATTTTTCCATATCATCTCACATTTTATTTTAATATAAAAAAGGTAACAAAATTTTTGTTACCTTAATTATATCATAGAAATAAATTTAGTTTTTACTATCTTTTATATAAGAATATACAGTTCTAAATACTTGTCCTGTTGCACCTTTTTGACAGTAATAAGGATTAGCTCCACTTGCCCAAGCAGTACCAGCTATATCAAGGTGTACCCATTTAGTATCATCTACAAATTCTTCTAAGAATTTAGCAGCATTTGTAGAACCTCCCCATCTTACACCAGTATTTTGCATATCAGCATAAGGAGATTTTAAGTTTTTCTTATATATATCAAACATAGGCATTTGCCAGAAATATTCATTCCAATTTTCAGAAGCATCTATAACTTTTCTTGCCATTTTATCATCGTTAGTAAATACTCCTGTAACATCTTCTCCAAGAGCTACCATAACAGCTCCTGTTAAAGTTGCAGCATCTATAACTTCATTGACTTTTTCTTTTCTAACTATATAAGTTAAAGCATCAGCTAATGTTAATCTTCCTTCTGCATCTGTATTGGTAACTTCTATTGTTTTTCCATTCATAGCAGTCAAAATATCCCCAGGTCTGTAAGCATTAGGTCCTATTGAATTTTCACAAGCTGCTACAACACAAGTAACATTCTTTTTAAGTTTCATTTTAGCAATAGAACACATAACTCCTATCATAGTTGCTGCTCCACCCATATCACATCTCATAGTAAGCATACTATCAGTAGGTTTTAATGATAAGCCACCTGTATCGTAAGTAAGCCCTTTTCCTACAAGGCCGTAAGTATATTTAGATTTACCATCTCCTTTATATCTCATAACAATAACATTAGGTCTATGATAAGCGGCTCTTGCAACAGAAAGATATGCATTCATTCCTAATTTTTGAGCTTTCTTTTCATCTAATATTTCAACATCAAAACCAAATTCTTTTCCTAATTTGGTTGCTCTATTAGCGAGTTCTTTTGGATTTAATACTTCTGCTTGTTCATTTACTAAATCTTTTACTATATTAGATATTTTAGCAAGTTCATATCCTTCTATTAATTTTGGAGCTTTCTTATCTGTTAAATAAGAAACTTCTAAAAATTCTTCTTTTTTCTTTGTAAGATATTTATCAAATTTATAGTTTATATGTTCAACTACTTCTGCAATAATGTCTATATCATCTAAGTCTTTATCAGCAAAACTTAGAAAAACTTTTCCTGTTATATTTTTTAAGCCATCAAAAAGGTATTGTCTTGTATTTTTAGCATTTAATTTTTTCTTTTCTCCTAAACCTATAATTATAAAATCTATTAGTTTTTTCTTATTGACAAGTGTCATAGAAATTTTTTCAGATGCTTTTGCAGTAAACTTATTTTTTTTGATAATAGTTTCAGCAAGTTTTTTACTTTCTTTATCTAAATAATCTGGTAATACAACTTTTTCAGAAGTAGCCACAAGTACATATTTATCATAGCTATCTTCATATTTTTTTACACATTTGAAACTCATAAAATTCCTCCTAATAATTTAATTTTTACATCATATTAAGAATATACCACTTAATGTTTAATATTTCAACTTATTTTAAAATTTTAACCTCTTGTTAATAGATGAAATCCTACTTTAAAATATAATTTGATTAATTAAAATATTAAATGAAAATTTAAAATTAGAGGTTTTGGTACTTGGTGTTGATTATTCAATGGTTAAGGATTTAGATGATTCCAAGACACATTTTGTAGGTGGAAGTACAGAATTTGATTTAAGAAATTATGACAGAAAAAATAGAGCCACTGCTGAAATAAAACTTGGATATGAACATATAAGTGGAATAACTGCTACATTTAGATTTAGAAAAAATAAAGATATAACAAGTTCTGGTTTTGGACTTGGATATAAGTTCTAAAAAATAAATTATAAAAAGGTATTAATGGAAAATTTTTCTATCAATACCTTTTTATTTTATAATTTTTTTAAAAGTTCTCTAAAAAGTTGTTCTTTTTCAGCTAGTATATTAAAAAAATTATCATCAATGTTTTCAACAAGTGGGACAGCCTTTTCTAAAATATTTTGCCCTTTTAAAGTTAAAAAAACAGAATTTGCTCTTGTATCCTTAGAATGACGCTTTCTTTCTATAAAACCATTTTTTTCAAGTAAATTTATTATTTGTGAAATAGTCATAACATCTATACCAGATATTTTTGAAAGCATAATTTGAGTAACTTCATTTTCTTTTTGTAAAAGATATGCAAGAGAAGTCAAAACAACAAATTGTGGCTGAGTAATATCTAATTTTTTTAGTTCTTTTTTTATAATGGAATGCCATTTATTGAAAACTCTCATAAATAATAAACCTGTAGAATTTTCGGAATTATCTTTATATTTAGATGGGAACAAACAAATCAATCCTCCTCAGGTAAAATACTTTATATTTATTTTATAGTACTTTTATTTTTTATGCAAATAGTCTTATAAAAAAGATTGACTTTTTAAAATATTATAAGTATACTTATAATATATAAACTTATAATTTTTAAGGAGGAGAAAATATGGAATTTAGTTTTAAAATTAAAATTAATGCTAAAAAGGAAAAAGTTTGGGAATATTATGCTGATATCAATAAATGGTATATTTGGGAAGAAGATTTAAAAGATATAAAATTAAATGAAGAATTTAAAACAGGAAGTAAAGGAATAATGGAATTAGAGAATATGCCTCCTTTAGAATATATTTTAACTTCTGTCAAAGAGAATAAAGAATTTTGGGATAAAACTGATATTCCTTTAGGAAGTATACATTTTGGACACGAAATTTTTGAGGAAGATAGTAATTCAGTTAGTATAAAACATACAGTAAGGCTTGAAAGTACAATTATTAGTGAAGAAAATATGGAGTTTTTAAGAGGAATATTTTCAGATGTACCACATTCAATGATGCTTTTAAAAAAATCAGTAGAAGAGTAAAAATAGATAGACTGCACTTAATTTTCTAGTTATTAAGCTATAAGTGCAGTTTTTATTTTTCAGGTAAGTCCATTTTAAAATTATCAAATTTTATTGACTTTGCATAATCTTTTCCCCATAGTACCAGAGATTTTAAAATAGGTATTAAACTTTTTCCATATTTTGTTAGCCTATATTCCACCTTTGGAGGAACAACAGGATAAACTTTTCTTTCTATTAAATTATCATCTTCTAATTCTCTTAGTTGTCTAGTGAGCATTCTTTCGTTGATACTTGGAATAAATCTTTTTAATTCACTATGTCTAGCTACATCATTTATACTTATGTAATATAAAATAATTGGTTTCCATTTTCCACCAACTAAATCCAATGTAAATTCAAAAAAGCAATTATATTTTTTATTTTTATCCATTCTACTCACTCCTTTTTATATATTCTAATATTTATTGACAAAAAAGTAAATACGGACAAAAAAGACTGTACTTTACAAAAATACTCTATACAGTTATACTTCTATTAAAAGATTAGTATTAATTAAAAAATAATATATTTTAAATTTTAGATGAAATCAATGGGAGGTTTATTTATGAAAAAAGTGCTTATAGTTGGTGGAGTTGCAGGAGGAGCTTCTACTGCTGCAAGACTTAGAAGACTAGACGAGAATTTGGAAATAATTATGTTTGAAAGAGGAGAATATGTATCATTTGCTAACTGTGGACTACCTTATCATATAGGTGGTGTAATACAAAACAGAGAAAGTCTTTTAGTTCAAACTCCAGAAAGTCTTAAAGCTAGATTTAATTTAGATGTAAGAATAAATAGTGAAGTAATTGAGGTCAATGGAAAAGAGAAAAAAGTAAGAGTTAAAACTAAAAATGGAGAAGAATATGAAGAAAATTTTGATTTTCTAGTTTTAGCTCCAGGAGCAAAACCAATTTTACCAGCTATAAAAGGGATAGAAAATAAAAAAATATTTACACTTAGAAATATAAATGATATGGATAAGATAAAATCTGAAATCAAAAATCACAATATCAAAAAGGCAACTGTTGTTGGAGGAGGTTATGTAGGAGTTGAAACAGCTGAAAATTTAAAACATTTAGGAATAGACACAACTTTAATTGAAGCAGCACCTCATATTTTAGCTCCATTTGACAGTGAAATTTCAAATATTTTAGAATATGAGCTTGTAGACAATGGAATTAATCTTTTGATATCAGAAAAAGTTACTGAATTTCAAGAAGATAAAGATGAAGTTATTATTAAACTTGAAAGTGGAAAATCAGTTACAACAGATATGGTAATATTCTCAATAGGGGTTAGCCCTGATACTAAATTTTTACAAAACTCTGGAATTAATTTAGGAGAAAGAGGACATATACTTGTCAATGAAAATTTGGAAACTAATATAGATGGAGTGTATGCTTTAGGAGATAGTATAATTGTTAAAAATTATATAACAAAAGAAAATTGTGCAATTCCTTTGGCTGGACCTGCTAATAGACAGGGAAGAATAGTAGCAGGAAATATAGTGGGAAGAGATGAAAAGTATAAAGGAAGTATAGGAACTGCTATTATAAAAGTATTTGAATTGATAGGTGCTTCAACAGGATTAAATGAGAGAGCTTTAAAACAATTAAATATATCTTATGAAAAAATATATTTACATCCAAATAACCATGTATCTTATTATCCAGGAGCAACACCTATAACTATAAAAGTTCTATATAACAAAAAAAATAGACAAATATTAGGTGCTCAAGCTGTTGGAATAAATGGAGTGGATAAATTTATTGATGTAATAGCAACAAGCATAAAATTTGAAGCTACAATAGATGATTTAGCTGAGTTAGAACTTGCTTATGCTCCAGCTTTCCTATCAGCAAAATCACCTGCTAATATGGCTGGTTTTATTGGACAAAATATAGAAGATAATTTATTGAAACAAGTATTTTTGGAAGATTTAAAAAACTATAATGAAAAAGAAACTATAATTTTAGATATAAGAGAAGAATTAGAATTAATAAGTGGAAGTCTAAAAAACAGTATTAATATTCCTTTAAGTGAGCTTAGAAAAAGATATACTGAACTTCCAAAAGATAAAGAAATTTGGACATATTGTGCTGTTGGATTGAGAGGATATATAGCAGCAAGATTTTTATCTCAAAATGGTTATAAAGTAAAAAATTTAGCTGGTGGGATAGAAATTGAAGAGAAAGAGCTTGTTAAAACACAGACAGAAGAAAATTTTTTAAGTAAAGAAAATATTGATTTTAAAGTTGAAAAAGAAGATGAATATATAGATTTGTCAGGGCTTTCTTGTCCAGGACCATTGGTAAAAATAAAAGAGAATATAGATAAGCTGCAAGAAAATGAACAATTAAAAGTAAAGGTATCAGACCCAGGCTTCTATAATGATATTCAGGCTTGGAGTAAAGTTACAAAAAATTCTCTTTTATCTTTGAATAAAAAAGATGGAATAATCTATGCTACTCTTCAAAAAGGGCAAGCTTCAAAAGTTGCAGTAAAAGAACAAGAAAATGTAGTAATTGAAGATAATTCAAATATGACAATGGTAGTTTTTAGTGGAGATTTGGATAAGGCAATAGCAGCATTTATAATAGCTAATGGAGCTCTTACTATGGGTAAAAAAGTAACAATGTTCTTTACTTTCTGGGGCTTGTCTATTCTAAAGAAGAAGAATTTATCTAAAAAAAGTTTTATAGAAAAAATGTTTGCTATAATGTTACCTAAAAATAGCCAAGATTTACCAGTGTCAAAGATGAATTTCTTTGGAATAGGTGCTAAAATGATAAGAAGTGTTATGAAGAAAAAGAATATTATGTCCTTGGAAGAATTGATGAAAAAAGCTAAAGAGGCAGGTGTAAATATTACAGCTTGTACTATGTCTATGGATGTTATGGGTATAAGTAAAGAAGAATTAATAGATGGAATAAATTATGGAGGAGTGGGACAATATTTAGGAGAAACAGAAAAATCAAATAATAACCTATTTATATAGTTGCTATAAAAAAGATAAAATGTTATCATTAATATTATTAAAAAATAAAGGTGATAATATGAGAGAAAATTATATAAATTGGGATAGTTATTTTATGGGTGTAGCAATTCTATCCTCTATGAGAAGTAAAGACCCTAATACACAGGTTGGAGCTTGCATAGTAAATGAAGATAAAAGAATAGTTGGTGTAGGTTATAATGGTTTGCCAAAAGGTTGTGATGATAAAGAATTTCCTTGGGAAAGAGATGGAGAATTTTTAAACACAAAATATCCTTATGTTTGCCATGCAGAGTTAAATGCTATATTAAATAGTATAAAATCTTTAAAAGACTGCACTATTTATGTGGCACTCTTCCCTTGTCATGAATGTACTAAGGCAATTATCCAAAGTGGAATAAAAGAAATTGTATATTTATCTGATAAATATACAGATACAGATTCTAATAGAGCTTCAAAAAAAATGTTAGATTCAGCAGGTGTAAAATATAGAAGATTTGAACCAGATATAGAAAAATTGGAGATAAATTTTAAAAGCATTGAATAGAGGGATAACATGATTAAAACTTTAAGGGAAACAGTTGTTTTTAATGATTTAGATGAAGATACAATAAAAGATATTTTAGAAAAAACAAAATATGAAATAAAAAAATATTCTCTTGATGAACCAATAGCTTTTAGAGGAGATGAAGTAAAAGGGCTTTATATAATATTGAAAGGTACTTTAATCACTGAAATGCTTACAGAAGAAGGAAATGTTATAAAAATTGAAGAATTAGTTCCAAGTGATGTGATAGCCTCTGCTTTTATATTTGGTAAAAATAATAGTTTTCCTGTTGATTTAAGTGCAAAAGATGAAGCAGAAATACTTTTTGTGGAAAGAAAAGAATTTTTAAAATTATTATTTTCACAGGAGAAAATTTTAGAAAATTTTTTAAATGAAATTTCAAATAAAACTCAACTTTTAACAAGTAAAATTTGGAATAGTTTTAATAATAAAACTATAAAGAAGAAATTCTGTGATTATGTCAAAAGAAATCAAAAGAATAATGAATTTTTTATAGAAAATTTAGGGGCATTAGCAGAGTTTTTTGGAGTAGAAAGACCTTCTCTTTCAAGAGTTTTAAGTGAATTAGTAAAAGATGAAAAATTAGAAAGAATAGGCAGAAATAAATATAGGATATTAGATGGAGAGTTTTTTGAAATTTAAGAAAATATGCAAAATAATGGGAAAGTATAAAATGATTTTAAAGTACTTTCCCTTTTTTATCTTATATTTTTAAATCTCCTGCTTTTATATATCCTTTTTTCTTCAATAATTTATAGATAATAAAAGTTAAAATTGCTGGCAATAAAAAATGTAAAATTATCATAGTTGGTAAATAAGACATTCCATTTACTGTAAATGAAGCAATTTGTCCAACAAACCCACTTGTACCCATACCAGAAGCAATACTATTTGAAGATAATTTAAAAATAGTTGTAGAAAGCACTCCTAAAATAGCACTAGAAGCTATTGGAGGGATCCATATAATAGGATTTTTAATTATATTTGGAATTTGTATCATAGAAGTACCAAAACCTATTGAAAATACAGTTCCTAAATCATTATCATCATAAGACATAACAGCAAAACCTATCATTTGACAACAACAACCAGTTAAAGATGCTCCAGCAGCAAGCCCACTTAAACCTAAAGATATCCCTATAGCAGCAGAACTTATAGGAAGTGTTAAGATAATTCCCATAATAACAGACATAGTAAGTCCCATTAAAATAGGTCTAAGTTCAGTTGTCTTATTAACTATGACACCAATTTCGCTGATAACAGCTGAGATATATGGAGCAAAGAACTTACCAAGTAAGCAACCAAAAATTATAGTAGTCATAGGTAAAAGTATGATATCAAACTTAGTTTTTCCTGCAATTCTTTTAGCAATAAGTAAACCAAAGATAACTGAGAAATATGCTCCCATTGGTTCACCAACTTTTAAAATCGCTTGTCCATCTACAAAGTTAATACTACCTGCACCATACATACCTGTTATAGCAGAAGCTATTAAGATTAATACATGAGATTCTAGAGCATAAGCAACACCAACTCCTATTCCAGCTCCCATTAAAAGTTGTGAAAATCCACCGAGATATGTTAAAAACTCTATATTAAAAAGAGTTCCAATCTGTTTTAAAATAAGTCCTACTATCAATGATGAAAATAAACCAAAAGCCATACCATTCAAACTCTTAATAAAAAAGTTTTTCATTTTTTCTTTTAACCTCCAAGTATTTTTAAAATGAATAGTTGATATTCATTTTTTATATATTATATTCTTTAGTAAAAAAATTGCAAGAACAAATTATTTTTTGTAGAAAATATTTTTTGTAGGAAAGTCAAAAAAATAGAAAAATTGTCTAAAAAAATGAATAAAAATGTATAATTTTTAGAACTTTAAACTTAAAGTTGGCTATTAATCAATAAAAAAACATCATAAATTATATAAAAATATATTGACTAATTTATAAAGTGGATATATAATAGTTAAAACAATTTATTAAAACAAATTGGGAAATTAATTAATTATTAGGAGGTTGGTATGAAAATTAAAAGAATTCTATTTAGTATTTTAGCAATATTTATGTTTGTGTTAGTAGCTGCTTGTGGTAAAAAAGAAGCACCTACTGAAGATGCTAATGCTCAAAAAGAAGGAACAGCAACTGAAGTTACACAAAATTATCATATCGGTGTTGTAACAACATCTGTTTCTCAATCAGAAGATAATGCACGTGGAGCTGAAGCAGTTGTAAAACAATATGGAGCAAGTAATGAAGGTGGAAAAATTACTGTTGTAACAATACCAGACAACTTCATGCAAGAACAAGAAACAACAATTTCTCAAATGGTTTCTCTTGCAGATGATCCTGATATGAAAGCTATAGTAGTAGCTGAAGGAATCCCAGGAACTTATCCTGCATTTAAGGCTATAAGAGAAAAAAGACCTGATATTTTACTATTTGTAAATAATACTCACGAAGATCCTGTACAAGTAAGTACAGTTGCAGATGTAGTTGTAAACTCAGACTCAGTTGCAAGAGGATATTTAATAGTAAAAACAGCTCATGATTTAGGAGCAACTAAATTTATGCACATCTCATTCCCTAGACACTTAAGCTATGAAACTATTTCAAGAAGAAGAGCTATAATGGAACAAACAGCTAAAGATTTAGGAATGGAATATATTGAAATGTCAGCACCAGACCCACTAAGTGATGTTGGAGTACCAGGAGCACAACAATTTATCTTAGAACAAGTTCCAAACTGGATAGCTAAATATGGTAAAGACATAGCATTCTTTGCAACAAACGATGCTCAAACAGAACCTTTACTAAAACAAATAGCTGCAAATGGTGGATATTTTATAGAAGCTGATTTACCTTCTCCTACAATGGGATACCCTGGAGCATTAGGAATTGAATTCACTGATGATGAAAAAGGAAATTGGCCAAAAATATTAGAAAAAGTTGAAAAAGCTGTTGTAGAAGCTGGTGGTTCAGGAAGAATGGGAACATGGGCTTACTCATACAATTTCTCAGGTCTTCAAGGACTTACAGATTTAGCAGTTAAATCTATAGAAAGCGGAGATAAAGACTTTACATTAGAAAAAGTTTTAGCATCTTTTGATACAGCAACACCAGGATCTAAATGGAATGGAAGCTTAATGAAAGATAACAATGGAGTGGAAGTAAAAAATTCATTCTTCGTATATCAAGATACTTATGTATTTGGAAAAGGATATATGGGAGTTACTTCTGTTGAAGTTCCAGAAAAATATGGAAAAATTAGTGGTAATAAATAAATAGAATATAAGACTATTTGGACAATGGGGGCTGGAGCATTTTATGCAACCAGTCCCTATTCCTATTTAGGACTTAAGAAGGAGGCTATGGTGTCAAATACACTATTAAAAATTGAAAACCTCTCTAAATCGTTTGGTGAAAATACAGTCCTAAAAGATATTAATTTAGAATTAAATGAGGGAGAAATTCTTGGACTAGTTGGTGAAAATGGTGCAGGAAAATCAACTTTAATGAAAATTATATTTGGTATGGATGTAATTAGAGAAACAGGTGGATACAATGGGAAAATTTCTTTTGAAGGAAAAGAAGTTAATTTTGCATCTCCATTTGAAGCTCTTAATGCAGGTATAGGAATGGTTCACCAAGAATTTTCATTAATACCAGGATTTAAAGTTAGTGAAAATATAGTATTAAATAGAGAGTCTATAAAAAATAATGTGGTAACTCATTTCTTTGGAGATAGTATCAGTAAGATAGACCAAAAAGAAAATATGAAAAGAACCCAAGAAGCTATTTCAAAATTAGGAGTAAACTTAACAGGACAAGAGCAAATAAGTGAAATGGCTGTTGCTTACAAACAATTTACAGAAATTGCTCGTGAAATTGAAAGAGAACATACAAAACTTTTAGTTTTAGATGAACCTACAGCTGTTTTAACAGAAGATGAAGCAGAAATTTTATTGGAAACAATGAAAAAATTATCAGCTAAGGGAATAGCTATTATTTTTATAACTCACAGACTTAATGAAATAATGGCTGTATCTGATAAGGTAACAGTTTTAAGAGATGGACAACTTATAAATACAGTTGCTACAAAATCTACAAATGTAAATGAAATTACAGAATGGATGATAGGAAGAAAAGTAAATTCTTCGTCTGATGCAAAGAAAGTTGCTCATGATGATCTTGAAACATTGTTAGAAATCAGAGATTTATGGGTTGATATGCCTGGAGAGATGTTAAAAGGTTTAAACTTAGACATTAAAAAAGGAGAAATTCTTGGTCTAGGTGGTATGGCTGGACAAGGAAAAATAGCAGTAGCAAATGGAATAATGGGACTGTTTAAATCAAAAGGTGATGTAAAATACAAAAATGAAGCCTTAGTTTTAAATAAGCCAACATATCCTTTAGAAAAAGGTATTTTCTTTGTTTCTGAAGATAGAAAAGGTGTTGGATTACTTTTAGATGAAAGTATAGAAAGAAATATTGCTTTCCCTGCTATGCAAATTAAAAAACAATTCTTTAAGAAATTTTTAGGAGTTTTTAATGTAATAGATGATAGGGCTGTTACAGAAAATGCAAAGAAATATATAGAGAAATTAGAAATAAAAAGTATGGGCGAAAAGCAAAAAGTTGGAGAACTAAGTGGAGGAAACCAACAAAAAGTTTGTGTGGCTAAGGCTTTCACTATGGAACCTGATCTATTATTTGTTTCAGAACCAACAAGAGGTATAGACGTTGGAGCTAAACAATTAGTTCTTGAAACTTTAAAAGAATATAACAGAGAAAGAAATACAACTATAGTTGTAACTTCTTCAGAAATAGAAGAATTAAGAAGCATCTGTGACAGAATTGCAATAATAAATGAAGGTAAAGTCGCAGGAATATTACCAGCTAGTGCAGGAATACTAGAATTTGGAAAATTGATGTCAGGAATAAAGGAGGGAGAATAGTATGTTAAAGAAATTCGGTTTACCAAGACTAATAATATTAATATTCTTAGTGTCAACATATATAATTGCTCCTTTCGTAGGAATTCCTATAACAACAGCACTATCAGATACAATTATTAGATTTGGTATGAATGCTATTTTAGTTCTATCTCTTATGCCTATGATAGAATCAGGAGCAGGTCTTAACTTCGGTATGCCTTTAGGAATAGAAGCAGGACTTTTAGGTTCGCTAATAAGTATAGAGTTAGGATTTAGTGGTTTTGTAGGTTTTGCTTTAGCGATACTTATATCAATAATATTTGCCTTTATTTTTGGTTGGGCTTATGGAGCAGTTTTAAATAAAGTAAAGGGTGGAGAAATGATGATAGCTACATATATCGGTTTCTCATCAGTTGCTTTTATGTGTATTATGTGGATAATTCTTCCATTTAAAAGACCAGATATGATTTGGGCTTATGGAGGTTCAGGACTTAGAACAACAATAAGTGTTGAAACTTACTGGAAGGGTGTTTTAAATAATGTATTTGGGAAAATATCACAAGCTATACCAGTTGGAGAAATAATATTCTTCTTATTACTTGCTTTTATCATGTGGGTATTTTTCAGAACAAAAGCAGGACTTTCTATGAGTGCTGTTGGAAAAAATGAAAAATTTGCTCAAGCAACAGGTATCAATGCAGATAAGAGTAGAAAACAATCAGTTATAATCTCAACTGTTATCGCAGCAATAGGAATAGTTGTATACCAACAAAGTTTTGGATTTATACAATTATATCTAGCACCTTTCAATATGGCTTTCCCTGCTATAGCAGCAATACTTATTGGAGGAGCTTCAGTAAACAGAGTTACAATATGGCATGTTATGATAGGAACTTTCCTATTCCAAGGAATACTAACTATGACACCTACAGTTGTAAATGCTGTTATAAAGACAGATATGTCTGAAACAATAAGAATAATCGTTTCTAACGGAATGATATTATATGCTTTAACTAGAAAGGATGGTGGAAGTCGTGGATAAAAATAATAAAGTAAAAAACTTTATATTGGATAACAGTGTTCCAATACTTATACTTATTATGGTAGCTATAATGTTTCCACTTTCTGGTTTGAGTGGAGATTACTTAGTTCGTGAAATGATAGAAAGAATTTCAAGAAACCTATTTTTAATAATGTCATTGTTAATACCAATAGTTGCAGGAATGGGATTGAACTTCGGTATAGTTTTAGGAGCTATGGGAGGACAACTTGCCTTAATTCTTGTTACTAACTGGCATATTATGGGTCTACAAGGTGTATTTTTAGCAATGATACTTTCTATGCCATTTTCAATTTTACTTGGATATGTTGGAGGAGTAATATTAAATAGAGCCAAAGGTAAAGAAATGATAACTTCTATGATTTTAGGATACTTTATCAATGGTGTTTACCAACTTGTAGTTCTATATTCAATGGGAAAAATTATTCCAGTTAGTGATAGAACACTTTTACTATCTTCAGGTAGAGGTATAAAAAATACAGTGGATTTAACAGAGATTTCAAAAGCAGTGGATAATGCTATTCCTTTAAAAATATTTGGTTATGATATTCCTGTTCTAACATTACTTTTCATAGTTGGACTATGTTTCTTTATCATTTGGTTCAGAAAAACAAAATTAGGACAAGATATGAGAGCTGTTGGACAAGATATGGAAGTATCTAAGTCAGCAGGTATAGAAGTAAATAAAGTTAGAATTTACTCAATAGTTATCTCAACTGTCTTAGCAGGTATAGGACAAGTAATATATCTTCAAAATTTAGGAACAATAAACACATATAATTCACACGAACAAATAGGAATGTTCTCAGTTGCAGCCCTATTAATAGGAGGAGCTTCTGTAGCAAGAGCAACTATTCCTAATGCAATAGGTGGGGTAATTCTATTCCATACTATGTTCGTTGTTGCACCAAGAGCAGGAAAAGAATTAATGGGTTCTTCACAAATAGGAGAATATTTCAGAGTATTTATTTCTTACGGAATTATAGCTCTTGTTCTTATCATCTATGAATGGAGAAGAAAGAAAGAAAAAGAAAGAGAAAGAGAAAAAGCAATAGGATTTTAAAAAGTGAGGTAGAAGATGAAACATACATTAAAAGTAGCTATTATAGTTTTAATTCTTGTTGTGATTTCAGTAATTCTTTTTGTTACAGGAAAGAGACATGATATTCTAATTGAAAATAATTCAATGGCAGGAATTAAATACAGTATAAATGGAGAACCATATAAGACATTAGATGCTGGTAAAAAAGCCCTAGGTATATCAAAGGGAGTAGGAAATGTAATTTTCATAAAAACAGCAGATAATAAAGTTATAGAGAAAGAACTTCCTTCTAAGGATATAAATCTTTTTATCAATCAAGCTATAAATAATAGTGACGATTGGTATAAAGAAAATGTAAAATAACAGCAATTTTCTATTGGTATATAAAGGAATTTGTATTTTTGAGTATTTTGTGCTATAATAACCAAGTAGAATTTTTACTTAAATACATATTCTAAAATAAAAAAAGAAGGAGAATGCTACAATATAGTAACTTAGAATAGGTATGTGTACCGATGCTAGTCGGGAATTTAGGACTACAAAGAAGGTAGTAAAAGTAATTTAGTAGCAAACTGTATGAAGAAATATTTACTAGCAGTTGTTTTTCTATGCTTGTCAATTCTTTCTTATTCTAATGATACAGAGGCCCTAGATCAAGATACCAACACTGGTATTATTACTCAAGCAAAAGATTTTGCCAAGGTAAAAGGTAAATCAAAAAAACAAATATTTATTGATACTCTTATTCCAACTATTGAAAAGATAAGAAACAAGATAGCTGAGGATAAGGAATATGTAAAGACTCTTATAGAAAAAGAAGTCTTAACAGCAGAAGAAAAATTATATTTAGAGGAGATGTACACTAAATATAAAGTAAAATCTAAATCTAAAACAGAATTAGTACACAAGATGGTGGTTCCACCAACATCGTTTATACTAGGGCAGGCCTCATTGGAAAGTGGTTGGGGAAGTTCTAAACTTGCAAAAGAAGGAAATAACCTTTTTGCAGTTAGATCGTCTTTAAAAGATCCAGAAAAAACAGTATATCTAGGACCTAACCAATACTACAAGAGATATGAAAGCTTAGAAGAATCACTAATGGACTATGTGATGACTTTATCAAGACATTCTAGTTATTCTAATTTAAGAAAAGCAATTAATAATGGAGAACAAACAATAGTTCTTATCAAACATTTAGGGAATTATTCTGAGATGAAAAATCTTTATGAACAAAGATTAACTCAGATAATTACAAAAAATAATTTATTTAAATACGATAACTAAAAGAAAGAGGATTTAGACTTTACTAAGAAGTCTAAATCTTTTTTTTGTGATATAATAAAAATATTGAGACTGCTTATTGCTAGGAGGAAAAAATTGTGGAATTGATTCATATAGAAAATCCTAATTTTGAAATAATGCAAAAGATTATAGAGTTGGAAGAAAGTGCTTTTGAGGGAGCAGGAAATGTAGACCTTTGGATAATAAAAGCCCTTATAAGATATGGTATGGTTTTTGTTGTAAAAGAAGGAGATAAAATAGTATGTATAGTTGAATATATGCAAATTTTTAATAAAAAATCTCTTTTTCTTTATGGAATATCAACTTTAAAAGAATACAGACATAAGGGTTATGCAAACTTTATCTTAAATGAAACTGAAAAAATCTTAAAAGATTTAGGATACACTGAAATAGAATTGACTGTTGCACCAGAAAATCAAATAGCGATAGATTTGTATAAGAAACATGGCTATAAACAAGAAAGCTTTTTAAAAGATGAGTATGGTACAGGTGTGGATAGATTTATGATGAAGAAAATTTTATAAAATTATATGAAAAATATATAATTTTTAGAAAAATCTTCAATAATAAAAATTTTTTATTACAATGAAAATATGTTACAATGAAATGTAAATAATTTTTTGATGGGAGTGAGAAAATGGAAGCAAAAAAAGAATTTTTAAGAATGATAAATGAATGTGATGAAATAGCTTTAGCTACTAGTATACACGATATGCCAAATGTCAGAATAGTAAATTACTATTATGATCAAGACAATAATATTATGTATTTTGCTACATATAAAGGTAGAGAAAAAATAAGTGAATTCTGGAAAAATAACAATGTTGCATTTACAACTATTCCTATGAAAAAAGGAGTTAGAGAACAAGTAAGAGCAAGAGGACATGTTAGAGAAAGTGAAAAAACTATAATAGATTTAAGAGAAGAATTTTCTAATAAAATGTCAGATTTTGCTGAAATTATAGATAAGTATTCTGAAGAATTAAAAGTCTATGAAATAAGATTTACAGAAGCAACTGTAACTCTTGATAGCAGATCTTATGAAAAAGTAAGTTTATAGAAAATAAAAAAAGTTCGTTACTGACTTAGATTGTAGAAAATTTTCTTTGAGAGATTATAAATTTCTACTTAAATATAACGATTACTTGCCAGCCTATAATGGTTCTAGAGCTCCACAAAGGCTCTTTCACCATTATAGGACGTCGCAGTAATCTTTTTTTATGCTATTAGTTATTTATTTCAAAGAAAATTTCTAATGATTAATTGAAATGTAACTCACTTATTTTTATTTTGGAGCTAGGAGTAAAAAATTTAAAGAAGGATAATATATACTAATAAATTATAGGTATCTATAATAGCTAAATGTAGAAAAATAGATTAAAACTAATGGAGTAATGTAAGATTTAAGAGAAAAAAGATTTATTATTGATATTGGATATAAGGTGATTAAATTAATGTCTAAAATTAGATAAAGTGAGGTAGTAATTAAAATGTACAAAATAGGTTTGAATAGAGCTTTGATGATAGCAAATAAAATGTTTGAAAAACTAATATATGACATTTCTTTGAGCGAGGGGAATAGTATGACATTATTAGAAACTGCTAGTATATTATCAGGTAAAGTTCCAAAAAATACAAGAGTAAAAGATGTTGTATTACTTGCTAATTTAAAAAATGGTTATGATTATATTTTTGAAAAAATTAAAGAAAATAATTTCTATTTTGATAAAGAGACTTTTTGTACAGAGAATAGATTAGTTGCTAGTAATGATAATTTTGATAATTTAGGTGGCTTTAGACAACATAATATAAGGATAGTTGGTGCAAAACATACAGGAGTTGCTGTTCCAAATTTAGAAAAAAGTTTTTTTGAAATTTCAAATAAATATTATGATGATAAAAGAGTTGGCATAAAAATTGTAGATTTATTTTTAGATTTGTGTAAAAATAAATATTTTGGAAAAGGTAACACAAGAACAGCACAACTTATGATGTGTGGGTTACTTGTTTCTGAAGGATATGCTCCTTTCTCAATTAACTTTAAAGATGTTGAGTATTCAGAAGCATTAATAAATTTTTATGATGATGAAAACAAAAGAGATATTATATTAAAAAAACTCTTGAATGAACAAAAAGAAGTAACAAAAAGTTTTTTAGATAAAGATGAATTAAAAATTTTCAAAGAAAAAGAAATACAAAATTTATTAAAAACTTTTGATAGTACTATTAATTTTAGATTTGAAAAATTAAGAAATGGCAACATTTCAAATACTGATATTAATAAACTTATAAGTCAATTGAATGCTAATTATGCACCAAACAAAGAAATGAAAGCATTAATTGATCAGTTACAAAGCAAAAAAAGTTTAGGAGCTAATGATATTGATAAGCTTCAAAAATGGGCTAATAGAAGAAATGAATTGTGGGCAAGAAATGAAGCTGGTAACTTGTATGCTAATCAACTTCAAGATTTATGGCTTGAAAATGGCATAGAAAAATATATTTGGAGAACTATGGAAGATAACTATGTAAGAATGGAACATGTTGAAAAAGATGGAAAAATTTTTGGAATAGATGAGGATATTTTGCCAGGTCAAGAGTTTGGGTGTAGATGTTGGGCAGAACCAGTAAAACAAGGAGGAAATAAGGAATGATAGAAAATGAACAAGAAGTAATTGAGTATTTAAAGAAAGAGGAAAATAAGGATTTTTTAAGCAAGAATGGTTTTAGTAAAGTTGAAACTAAGATTGAAACTAAAGAAGTAAAAGTTCCACTTACTGAAGATGAAGTAAAAGCTTTTGTAGAAGGAAACAAAGAACTAAAATCTAAATTATCTGAAGAAATGGTGAAAAGCTATTTAAAAGAAAAATTAGGTATGGATGTTAATGATGACACTTTAAAACAAGGTTTAGTTTTAGGTGGAACAGTAGAAAATATCAAAAAATTAGCAGTAGGAAAAATCTTATCAGGAGTTAAATATGGAGATTTATTAATGTCAAAAATTGATTTTACGAAAATTAACTTTAAAGATGATAAAATTGAAGGTTTAGATGAACAACTTACAAAACTTCAAGAAACATATAAAGATTTATTTAATCCAGGAGTACAAGGAGGGCAAACAACTCCACCAGGTTTACCAAAGACACCTCCTTCAACAGAACTTGAAAAAATAAATCAAGAAATTGAAGAATTAAGTAAAAAACCTTCGCAACAAAATAGAGCAAAAATAATGGTTTTAATAAGTAAAAAAGAAGAATTAGAAAAAAAATAGGAGGAATAAACAATGGCAGAAGTTATAACAATAGAAAGAATCGTAGGGAAAAAGGAAGATTTAACACCAGCTTTGGCATATACAAATGCTAACAAAGCACCTTTGTATATTAATTTAATTAATTTAGGGAATGTTACACCAACAACACAAGCTAAAATTTCTTGGGTTGACTACTCATCAGAAGGGACACAAACAACTATAAAAACAAAAGTAGCAACAGCAGCAGCAACATCATTTGCTGTTGAAGATGCTTCAATATTTACTGTTGGATGCTTAGCTGCAATAGGTGATGAAGTTGTACAAGTTACAGCAATAACAGGAGATGCTTTAACAGTAACAAGAGCACAACTTGGAACAACAGCAGGTGCAACTTATGAGGCAGGAGAAGAAATATTCTTTATAAATGATAACTTAGAGGAAGGGGCAGATTTACAAGGTGCTAATTATAAAGCAGGAGTAAATTTTGATAACAATACTCAAATCATAAGAGAAGAAATTTCTTTATCTGGTACAGCAACTGCAATAACTTTACCTTCAAGTGATGGAACAGATGCTTATACATTTGAGCAAATAAGAAAAATGGATAAGGTAGTTGGAAAAATAGAAAAAGCAATAATTTCAGGAAAGAAATTTGAAAGTGGTCAAAAAAGAGGAATGGACGGAGTTAGAAGTTTCTTAGCAAAAGGACAAGTAGTTGATGCTTCAAATAGTGAAATTTCTTTAGAAATTTTAGGTAATGCTTTAAAGAAAATATTTAATGCAGGTGGGGATTTAACAGGTGGAAATTATGCTTTATATGTTCCAGGAGTGCAAAAGATGAAAATATCAAAATTGTTAAAAGATTATGTTAAAGCAAATCCTGAAAACACAACATTAGGTGCTGTTGCAACTCATGTAGCGACTGATTTTGGAACATTGCCAATAATAATTTCAAACAACCTTCGTTCAACTGAAATATTAATTTTAAATCATGATGATATAACATTAAGACCATTACAAGGCAGAGAAATATTTCATGAGTATATGGGAAAAAGAGGAGACTCAACACAAGGTTTAATTCTTTCTGAATTAAGTGTTGAAGTTAGAAATATTCACACAATGGGAATGATAACTGGTTTAAAAAAATAATAAATAAAGGACAATGTCCCTGACAATGTGGTCAGGGATATTCCAAAAAGGGAGGAACAATGAAATTAAAACATAAAACATTTGATAAAGTGTCAGTATATTGCAATGGAGAAGTGTATAACTTTGTTAATGGAGAAATTGAAGTAGATGAAGCAATAGCAAAAGAATTATTAAAAAATCCAGCTATTGAAGAAATAAAAGAAGTACAAGAAGAAAAAACTGGAAATATTGAAGAACAAAATCAAGAAAATGTTGAAGAACATGATGAAAAGAAAAAAGGAAGTAAAAAATGATAGGCTATGTTGAACTTGAGGAAGCTAAAAAGTTTTTAGAAGAAAGATATTCAAATATTAATGAAGAAAAACTGAAAAAAGCTTTATATCAAGCATTTGACAAAATTGAAAATATTGGTGCTAGGGAAGGCTATAAAACAGAAAAGAATTTTCCAAGAAAAAAGGATAAACCAAGAGTTTTAGAACTTATAAAAAGAGCACAAATATTAGAAGCCTATGCAATTATGTCAGGTGGAAATGAGGATATAAAGAGGCTTGGGAAAGGGATAACAAGTAAGTCTATAAGTGATATGTCTGTGAGTTATGACAGAAGTCAAAAAATTGGAGATATAACATTTGCTTCTGTGGAGGCTGCAAGGATAATGAAAAGATTTTCAAGGAGAAGTTTTTGATGCAAGATATAGATAATGGTTATAAAAAAATTAAAGAAGAATTAGAAAAATTGGATAAATTGAAACTAATAATCTATATTGATGATAAAGCAACATATCCTAATGGTATGAAAGTAGATATCGTAGCAATGTTAATGGAATATGGAGAAGAAGAGTTTGATGTTCATTTTCCTGCTCGTCCTTTTTTTCGTTCAGCATTTGATCCGCATATAGATGATTTAAATAATTTAATGGAAAAATGTGTAGATAAGATAACAGAAGGAAATTTAACTGCTAGAAAAGCTTTTGAAAAAATGGGAAAAGAAGCAGTTAGATATGTAAGGGAATCAATAATGAATGGGACTTATGCAGCACTTGCAGAAAGTACAGTAAAAGCTAAGGGAAGTGACAAACCTCTTTATGATACTGGAGCTCTTGTAAGAAGTGTTAAATATAAGATTGAATAGGGGCAATTATGGAATTTACTTTAGAAGAATTTGCTGGAGAAGAATTAAAAACTTATGAAGTAACTAGAAAAAAAGCTGGTAATATTGATAATCCAAAACCAACAGATTATAAATTTAATGCTGCAATGCTTATATGTAAGAAAACTTTAAGAGGATATAATCCAAACTTACAAGATGGTGGAAGAATTATAGGAGATTTAAGTGGAAAAACATTAAAAGTTGTTGGACTGAAATTGGAAGATGTTATTCAAGTAGAAGGCTACAAGTATAAAGTAACTGAAATATTACCAAGAATTTATGCAGATTTTGTAGAATTTTCACTGGAGCTGATGAGGAATGGACAATAGAGAACTTGAAGTATTTTTATTAAAAGAGATGAAAAAAATAAATGATAAGTTCCAAATAAAGCCAAGTGTTGATTTTAAACATGATAGAGCATTAACTTTACCTCGGATAATTTCAAGAAGTCTTAGTAACAAAACTATAAATAAGTTTGAAGATAGAGAAAAGGGAAAAAAAGGAATTTTTAAACAATATGAAGTTCATCAGCATGTTATAAGTTTTTCTTTTACTTTATCTGAAAATGAAAGTTTTGAAGATGTAGCAAAAATAAAAGAAAAATTTGAGCATAAAATAGGCTTTGATTGGCTTATAGCAAGAAGTGGAAAAAGTATAGTTATAGAGGAAGTTACAGCAACAGTAGATTTATCTGAATTAACTAAGGATAGTTATACAGAAAGATATAGCTTTGATATGTATATTAACACTCTCAAAGAAAATATTACTGAAATAGAATACATTGAAAAAGTTGAAATAGATATAGAAGCAAAATAAGGAGGAAGGAATGTCAATAATAGTAGGAACTGAAAAGAAAATAGTCTTTTTAAATGTTCATAAACCTGCACCAGTTGCACAAGCAACAGTTAATGTTATAGGAGTGTTTTCAGTAAAAAAAGCAATTGCTGAACAAAAAATAAATAAAATTGAAGATGTTATTGGGTTAAATTCTGATGATGAAGCATATAAAATACTTCAAGCAGTTTTTAATGCAGGAGCACAAGAAGTATTAGTTTATGGAAAAGAAGTTCAAGGCAGTAAATATAAAGAATTTTTTGATGAAGTAAAAA